>Ga0302319_10018143_pt1 | contig 12852 bp, 7 predicted proteins | sample Bog_T0_2_FD_203319 | JGI IMG/M metagenome (GOLD analysis project Ga0302319, IMG submission 203319) | Peat permafrost microbial communities from Stordalen Mire near Abisko, Sweden - Bog_T0_2 | ecosystem: Environmental > Terrestrial > Soil > Wetlands > Peat | place: Sweden: Abisko, Stordalen Mire...
TGTTCCAGCAGTCCTTCGTCATCGGCAAGGTCTTCCGTGACGACAATGGCAATGGCGTGCAGGACCCCGGCGAGGCCGGCATCCCCGGCGTGCGGGTCGTCAGCCTGGGGGGCATCCTGGTGACCACCGACGCCAAGGGCCGCTGGCACCTGGATGACATCGACGTGGACGACGCCTTCCGCGGCCAGAACCAGCTGTTCAAGCTCGATGAGCGCACCCTGCCGCAGGGCTGCACCGTCAGCAGCGAGAACCCGCGCCTGGTGCGCCTGACCCAGGGGCTGATGCAACGGGTGGACTTCGCCATCCATTGCGATTGCGCCGCCGCCCCCGAGCCGAAGGAGCGCACCGTGCACGAGCGCCTGCGGGTCCTGTTCCGGCCCTGCGCCAGCGAGCCCACCGACGCCGGCCTGGCGGACCTGAAGGCCTTCATGAAGCGCATCAGCCACCCCAAGCGCCTGGAAGTGACGCTGGTGGGCGAGTCGCTCTGCCCCGGCACGGATGAGGCTGCCCTGCGCGCGGCCCGCGAGGAGGCCGTGCGCAAGGCGCTGAGCGACGGCCTGGGCAAGGAGGCCGGGCGCCTGCAGTTCAAGAGCGCGCCCGCCGGCTTGACGGCCACGCCGACCCCGGCATTGACGCCGGTGCTGGCCCCGGCGCCCAAGCCCCTGGGGCTGCGCGGCCATCTGCTGTGGTTGGGCCTGCTTCTGGCGCCCAGCCACGCCTGGGCCGACGCGGCCGCGGCCTTGAGCCCCACCCCCGGGGCGCCGATGGGCGTCAGCCCGCTGGCCCAGCCGGAGGAGCTGGTCAGCGAGCGGGTGGGCGACACGCTGACCCTGCGCCCCCATTTCGAGTCCGGCCGTTCGGAGATCTCGGCGGCGGATGCCGACCAGATCGGCGCGCTGGCGGCCAAGCTGACCGGGCGCATCGGCCAGCTGACCGTGCGCGGGCACACCGACGACCAGCGCTTGAGCGCCCGCTCCCAGGCGGCTTACGGCGACAACCAAGGCCTGAGCAAGGCCCGGGCCCAGGCCGTGCTGGACCAGATCCTGAAGGCTTTCGACGCCCGGGGCATGGCCAAGCCCGAGCGGGTGCTGGCCCAGGGCTTCGGCGCCGGCCTGCCCTTGACCAGCAACGCCAGCGCCGAAGGGCGCGCGTTGAACCGGCGCGTGGAGGTGGAGATCCTGACCTACGTGACGGAGCGCATGCGCGGGGTGGCGGTGGACGTGGATGGCGAGGTCCTGGATGCGCCCGCCCCCGCCCCGGCCTGCGTGGACCTGCGGCCCGACCCGCTGGCCACGCGGCGGGTGCTGAATGTGGCGCTGCAGCGCAGCCCCCTGTGGCTGCCGCGTCCCGGCGCCATGGAGGACGTGACCGAGACCGTGCAGGAGAGGGTGGCCGAGGACCAGGCGGTCAGCGGCACCACCTCGCAGAAGATCACGCTGCACCCGCGCTTCGCCTCGGGCCAGGCCGAGCTGCTGGCCCAGGATCAGGCCCAGGTCCTGTCGGCGGCGGCGTCGGTGCTCGGCGTGGTGGTCAGCCTGGCGGCCTCCGGGCACACCGATGACCAGCGCCTGAGCCCGGCCACGCGGGCGCGCTACCGCGACAACCAGGGCCTGAGCGAGGCCCGGGCCCGGGCCGTGGCGGACGCGTTCGTGGCGGCGCTGCAATCCCAGGGCAAGCCGGCGCCGCAGCAGGTCAGCATCACCGGCCATGGGCCGGACGAGCCCCTGGCGGACAACGCCACCGGCGAAGGCCGGGCCCTGAACCGGCGCGTGGAGATCGGCCTGGCCCTGCAGCAGGCGGTGAGCGAGACCCGCACGGTCCAGGTCGTCAAGGACGTGACCCGCGTGGTGCACCGGTCCCAGGCCGCGCCCACGGCCCTGTTCTACGCCTTCACCAACTACCAGGCTTTCGTGCGGCGCTGGTCGCTGCGGATCTACGGGCCCAAGCAGGGGCCCCGGCAGGCGCCCGACGCCCTGCGCGTGCTCAGCGGCACGGCGTCGGACCTGGCCGCGCCCATCGCCTGGGACCTTCGCGACGCCCAAGGCGTCACCGTGCCGGCCGGCGCGGCGTACAGCTACATCCTGCAGGTCTACGACGCCGCCGGCGCCTACGACGCCACCGCGCCGCGCTTCTTCGACGTGCTGGCCCAGACCGTGGCCGACGGGCGCAAGGCCATGCCGCCCTCGGCGGCGGACGCCCCGCCCCGCGAGCTGGGCGTGCAAGAGCCCGGGCTCTTGCCCGAGCAGATGGATTACGACGCCGACAACGCGGCCGAGCGGAGGATTCCGCTGCGGGGGGCGGCGGTGCTGGCCAGCGGCAGCGGAGCCAAGCCCTTTGGCGAGGTGCGCCTGGCCGGCAGCCTGCAGCATGCCGACGCCGAGGGCCACTGGCAGGCCCAGCAGTGGCTGCCCGCCGGCGAGCAGGATGTGGCCCTGACCGTGGAGGGGCTGGATGGCGCCCAGGATGCCGGGCGGCGCCTGCGCCTGCTGTCGGACGACGTCTTTTTCATGGGCTTGGCGGACTTCCAGGGCGGCATCTCCCAGTTCACCGGGGACAGCGACCTGTTGGACCCCAGCGGCACGGTGGAGAACGGCGTGTGGGCCCTGGGCCGCCTGGCCTTCTACCTGAAGGCGCGCCTGGATGACCGCTGGCTGGTCACGGCCGCCGGCGACAGCGGCCAGGAGCCCAGCGAGACCTTGTTCAGCAGCCTGGACAAGACCGACCCGCGCCGCCTGCTGCGCCGCCTGGACCCGAACCGCTACTACCCGGTCTACGGCGACCAGAGCCTGACCACGGTGGACGTGGACAGCCAGGGCAAGTTCTACCTGCGGGTGCAGGACGGGCCCTCCGAGCTGCGCTGGGGCAACTACAAGGTGGACTTCAACGACGCCGAGCTGGCCCAGGTCCATCGGGCGCTGTATGGCGGCCTGCTGCACCTGGAGGACGGCCGCGAGCCGCGCTTCGGCGGGCGCCAGGCTGAGCTGACGCTGTTCGGGGCCGAGGCCCTGAATGCCCACGCCCGCGACCAGCTGCGGGCCACCGGGGGCTCGCTGTACTACCTGAGCCACGGCCAGCTGGCCAACGGCAGCGAGACCGTGAACGCCGAGCTGCGCGACCCGGTGACGGGCGCGGTCACCGAGACCGTGGCGCTGGAGGAGGGGCGCGACTACCAGATGGATTGGGTGGCGGGCCGCCTGACGCTGACGCGGCCGCTGGAGGCCACCGCCGGCGGCACGGGCATCATCAGCAACGCGCCCCAGGCCGGGCAGCCGGTCTACCTGGTGGTGGATTACGAGTACGACAGCTCGGACCTGTCCTTTGACCAGAGCACCTTCGGCCTGCGCGGCTCCACCTGGCTGGGCGACCGCCTGCGCGTGGGCGCCACGGCCGAGGACGAGGCCCTGGACGCCGGCGAGCGGCGCCGCCAGGGCGGCCTGGACGCCGACTGGAAGCTGGGCAAGCTCAGCGGCCTGCACCTGGAGCTCGCCGAGACCCAGCGGCGGCAGGAGCAGGGCTGGGTCAGCACCGACGGCGGCCTGACCTACGCCCAGGCGCCCACCTTGGACGAGGAGAGCCCGCGCCAGGCCTGGAAGAGCGTCTTGACGCTGGATGGGCCGGAGCTGGGCCTGCCGCAGGGCTGGGGCGGCAGGGCCTGGGTCGGCCGCCGCGAGGCCGGCTACTCGGCGCCGGGACAGGAGACGCTGGGGGACACCCTGGACAGCGGCGGCGAGGTCAAGGGCGGCCTGGGCGCGCTGGGCCAGGCCCGCCTGGCGGCCAGCTTGATGGAGCAGGCCGGGACGGCCCGCGTGGCCGACCAAAGCGTGGAATGGTCCTTGGGGCTGTTGGCCCGCTTGAGCGCCACCGCCCAGGTGCGGCACCAGGACCTGGAGTCGGCTGGCCAGGACATCCTCAGCGACACGCTGGGGGCCCTGCGCTTGGATTGGCAGCCCAGCGACGCCTGGGGCCTTTACCTGGAGCAGCAGGCGACGCTGGCCAAGAGCGACGCCGCGCCGGACAACGGCCGAAGCGCGGCCGGCCTGCACGCGCGCCTGAGCGAGCGGTGGAACGCCACCGCCGAGGCCAGCGACGGCGACCTTGGCCCCGCCGCCAAGGTCGGCCTGGAGGCCGGGCTGACCCGCGACCTGCAGCTTTACGGCAACCTGGAGCAGCGCCAGGACCCCGTGGACGGGCGGGTGTCGGTGGCCACCCTGGGGCAGCGCTGGTCGCTGACCGAGAAGCTGCGCACCCACACCGAGCAGCAGCTGCAGTATGGGGACGGCGGGCAAGGCTACGGTGACCTGTTCGGGCTGGACTACGCCCCGGTGTCCCATTGGACGCTGTCGGCCGATTACACCCAGTCCAACATCGACACCTCGGGCTCGTCGGCGCTGCAGCGCTACATGGACCCGGCGGCGAGCTTCAACGCCGCGGCCGCGGTGACGGGCAGCAGCATGGTGGACCGGCAGGTGGTCGGCGGCGGGGTCGGCTACACGTCCAAGGCGCTGAAGGCCTCGGCCAAGGCCGAATGGCGCTTCGATCGCGGCGGGGCGGACCTGGACCAGCAGGTGGTCAGCAGCCACCTGGATTGGGACATGGGCCAGGCGTTCTCGCTGCTGCTCAAGGGCGACGTGTCCGCCACCCAGGACCTGAGCGGTGGCGGCAACAACGCCGACTACAAGGAGCTGGGCCTGGGCCTGGCCTATCGGCCGGTGGAGGACAACACCTTCAACCTGCTGGGCATGCTCAACTACCTCGAGCAGCTGAGCCCCGACCAGCAGATCGACCCCGCGGACTACTTCGACCAGCGCGCCTGGGTGGCGTCGCTGGAGACCCTCATCGACCTGGGGCCCTGGCTGCAGCTCGGCGAGAAGGGCGCCTACAAGAGCGCCCAGGTGCTGCCCACCAGCGCCGACACCCAGTTCGTGGGCGTGGACACCTGGCTGTGGGTCAACCGCCTGAACCTGCATGTGGTCAAGAAGCTGGACGCCTACGCCGAGTACCGGCTGCTGAGCGTCAGCCTGGGGCCCGACCTGCGCGAAGGCTACCTGGCGGGCCTGTCCTGGCACTTTGGCCGCTTCCTTCAGGCCGGCGGCGGCTACAATTTCACCGACTTCAACGACGACCTCACCCACCTCAGCTACCGGGCCCGCGGGCCCTTCATGGAAGTGGTGGGCAAGTGGTGAGGCCTTAGAACAGGGGAGCCATCCCGGCGTTGCCACGGTATAAAGGGGGCCTTCCACAGGAGGCCCCCTTTGCCGCATTACATGGTCGTCGACGCTTTCACGGACCAGCCCTTCAAGGGCAACCCCGCCGCCGTGGTGATGGACGAGCCCGGCCGCGACGACGCCTGGCGCCAGGCGGTCGCCGCCGAGTTCAGGCTGTCGGAGACGGCCTTCTTGACCCCCCGGGCCGCCGGGCGCTGGGGCTTGCGCTGGTTCACGCCCACGGTGGAGGTGCGCCTCTGCGGCCATGCCACGCTGGCCAGCGTGCAGGCCCTGCTGACCTGGGATAAGCTGCTGCGCGGCGGCGAGGCCGTGTTCGAGACGCTTTCGGGCGACCTGCGGTGCCGCGAGCAGGGCGGTTGGATCCGCCTGGACCTTCCGGCGGCGGCGGTGAAGCCGGTGCCCGCGCCGGCGGGCCTGCTGGCGGCCCTGGGCCTGGCGGCGGACCGCCCGGTGCACGCCGACGCCGAGGACCTGCTGGTCGAAGTGGCCGATGCCGCGGCGCTGCGGGCCGTGGCCCCCGACTTCAAGGCCCTGGCCCAGGCGCCCTGCCGCGGCGTCTGCGTCACCGCGCCTGGCGCCGACGGCGCGGATTTCTTCAGCCGTTTCTTCGCCCCGCGCGTGGGCGTGGACGAGGACCCGGTGACCGGCTCGGCCCACTGCCGCCTGGGGCCCTTTTGGGGCGCCCGCCTGGGCAAGGCCCAGCTCTTGGGCCGCCAGCTCTCGGCGCGGGGCGGGGAAGTGCGGGTGGAGCTGAAGGGCGGCCGCGTGGCGCTGGCCGGGCAGGCGGTGGTGGTGACCCGGGGGAACTTGTGGGCCTAGGCTGCTGGCCTGGAATAAAGCGGCGGCGGCACGGAACATTGGTCTGGGAGGCTGGCGTTGGATGACCTGGAACTGGCCCGGGCCGTGGGCACCGGGGATGAGGCGGCGGAAGCGCTGTTCTACCAGCGCTATCGGCCGCGCCTGGCCAAGGCGGCGGTCTACTTCCTGGGGCCGCAGGACCCTGAGGTGGAGGATGTGGTGCAGCAGGCCTTCCTGGTCGCCTTCCAGAAGCTGGACGCCTACGACCCGGCCCGGGCCAGCCTTTACACCTGGATGGCGCGCATCTGCGTGAACCTGTGCTACCAGCGCCTGGACAAGCGACGCCGTGAGCAGGCCACCGCCTGGGAGGACCTGGAGGCCGCGGTGGCCCCCCTGGCCGCCCAGAAGGCGGTGGATTCCGACGACGAGCAGCGCCGCCAGGGCCTCTTGGCCCGCCTACGCCAGGCCATGCAAGGCCTGGGCCGCGCCTGCCGCGAGCTGTTGGAGCTGCGCGACCAGCAGGGCCATAGCTACGCTGAGGTCGGGCGCCGCTTGAAGGTGCCCATTGGCACCGTCATGTCGCGCTTGTCGCGCTGTCGCCAGAGCCTGAAGGCCCTGGTCCTGGCCCAGGAGGCCGGCCATGCCTGACCTGACCCAGGACTACTTCCAGCGCGACTTGAGCGACGCGGAGTGGGCCCAGCTGGGCCGCCAGCTGCAGGCGGAAGGCGGGTCCGCCGACCGCTTCCTGGAAGGCGCCGAGCGCTACTATCTTGAGATCGGGCTGAAGCCGCCCCAGCCGCCGCGCGGGACCGGGGGCCTGGGGGCGGGCTTGGCCCTGGGCCTGACGCTGGGACTGGTCGCGGGCTTGGGACTGGGCGCCTGGCTCTGGCGCGCGGCGGCGGTGCCCGCCGTGGCGGAGGCCACGCCCACCGTCAGCGCCGCGCCGACGCCCGCGCCCACGGCGGTGCCCACGCCTGCCCGCCGCGCGCCTGCCGCCGCCGCGGCGCCGCCGCCCATGCCCGACCGCGTCCCGCCCGAGCATGTCAGCAGCCCCGGCTTCCCGGGCTTGGAGGCGGTGGTCGAGCTGCAGGGCAGCGGCCTGGTGACGGCGCGGGTGCTGGATCCGTCCGGTCAGGAGCGGCGCCTGTTGAAGGCGGGCCTGCTGGAAGCCGGGCGTTGGCGCTTCGGCTGGGATGGCCGCGACGAGGCCGGCCGGGGCGTGGAGCCCGGCGCCTATGTGATCGAAGTGCAGGAGGGGGAGCGCGTGCTGAGGAAGACCGTGGTGGTGGGCGTGAGCGGGGCCCCGCGATGAGGCGGGCCGCGCTGTGGCTGATCCTGGCGCTGGCGCCGGGGGCCGTCCGGGCCGCCTGCGACCTGGACGCCGCCTTCGGCTCAGCCGGCGTGCTGACGTACAGCTCGCCTTCCGGCGGGGCCACGGCGGCGGGTGATGACCTCTTGGCCCTTTCCGACGGGCGCTGGCTCATCGCCGGCGGCGGCGATGCGGTGGCGGGTGACAAGGATGCGGTGTGGTGGTGCGTGAACGCGGCCGGGGCCTTGCAGAGCAGCGGTCACTACGACGGATTCGTGGCGCCCGGCAAGAACGAGGCCTTCAACGCGGCGGCCCAGGAGCCGGGCGGGGGCTTTGTGGTGTTGGTGGGTTATGCGGAAGACGGCCTGGGCAACACCTCGGCGGCGGTGGCGAAACTGACCTTTCCGGCCTTGGCGTTGGACCCGGCATTTGGGGCCGGCGGGAAGACGATCCTCAATGGCGCCGGCGGCGCCGCGGCCGTGGCGGTCGACAGCGCCGGCCGCATCTACATGGCCAGCGGCAGTATCATCGTCTGCATGGATGGAACTGGCGCGCTCATCAATTCCTTTGGCGTTGGCGGCGTGGCGGGTCTGGGCGTCGGGGCCCAGATCGATGACCTGCATATTGATCCCCTCGGGCGTCTTGTCGCCGTCGGGACCGGATTTGACGGAAGCCTTGGCAGCGCCAGCCTTGTACGGCTGCTGAACACCGGTTCCACTGACCCGGCTTTCGGCAGCTCCGGCATCGTCACCGTCACCCTGCCGGATCCCGCGGTCTTCACCAGCTTGGATCTTGACGCGGCCGGCGGCGTGCTGGCCACCGGCTACGCCAGCGATTTTTCCCAGAGCCAATGGCTGGCCCTGCGTGTGGACGCCAGCGGCGCGGCGGCGCCTGGCTTTGGCACGGCCGGCCTGGCCGCCGGCGGCCCGGTGAGCGCATTGGGAGCGCCTCAGAGCGCGGTCGGCGGGCTCATGAATGCGGATGGGACCTTGCTGCTGACGGGCCAAAGCCCCTCCGGGCTGTTCCCCGATGCCGCGCTTTGGAGCCTGGGATTCGCGGGCGCCCTCAACGGCGGCTACGCCAGCGCAGGCCAGCGCCTTTGGCCGGCTGCGCCCAGCCTGGTCTGCCGCCCGCGCACGTCCGCCGGCCTGAGCCGCGCCACCGGCTACGTGGGCGCGAGCGCGGCCTTGTGGGGCTTCACCGGGGTTTGCGGGGGGGCCAGCGGCATCGGTTCGCCGGGCGGCATCGGCGCGGCGTCGCCGCAGTCGCAGGCCATCGCCTACCCCGACCCGGCCAAGGACCACATCACCTTCGCCATCACCCTGGCCCAGGATTGCGACCTGCGCCTGGAGCTCTACGACGAGCGCGGCCAGCGCCTGAGCAGCGCCAGCCGCAACTATAGCGCCGGCACCGCCCTGTGGCCCTTGAGCCTGGGCGGCTACGCGCCGGGGGTCTACCTCTACCGCCTGGTGCCTTCGGCCGGCGCCCGCCCGCCGATCGGCAAATTCGTGGTGCAGCCTTGAGGCGCCTGGCCCTGGCCGCGGCCTGCTGGGCGGCGCTGGCGCCGCTGGAGGGCCAGACCCCGCTGGCGCCGCTGGAGGGCCAGGCTTCGTCCGCGCGCGTGGCGGCCCTGGGGGGCGCATCGTTGGGCCTGGACGGCGGCGACGGCTGGGAGCTGGACCCCTCGGCCCTGGCCGAGGCCCCCGCGGCCCTGAGCCTGCGCGCCGACGAGGCCCTTCTGCCGGCCGACCTGCAGCGCCAATCGCTGGGCCTGCTGTGGCCCCAGGCCACCGGGATGCTGGGCCTGCGCCTGGCCCATACCAGCTATGGCAGCCTGGATGGCCGCGACGAGAACGGCGTGGCCACCGGATCCTTCCAGCCTTGGCGCCTCTCCGGCGGCCTGGGCTGGGGCTGGAGCGCCTCGCCCGTGTGGGACCTGGGGACCCAGGTCCTGCTGCTGCAGCAGGACTTGGGCGGCGAAAGCGTGAGCGCGACCATGCTGGGCTTGGGCGCGCGCTGGCATTGGGGCCCCGGGCAGTCGCTGGGCCTGGCCTGGCAGGGCATCAGCGGCGACGCCATGGAGCGGGTGGCTCTGGGGGCGGGCGGCAGCGTTGGCCCGGGCTGGCGCTATGCGCTGCAGGCCCAGGGCGAGCAGGACCTGGCTGTATGGGCCTTGAGCGCCGGTGCCGAGCGTTGGCTGGGCCCGCTGGCCCTGCGCCTGGGTTGGGCCCAGGGCCAGGGTGACAGCCAGGATGCGCTCAGCGGGCTCAGCAGCGGCGTGGGCCTGCGCTGGCAGCAATGGGCCCTGGATTACGCGGCCCTGTGGGGCGGCGGCCTCGGCCTGCAGCAGCGCCTGAGCCTGGCATGGAGCGCCGCACCCTCGGCTCCGGCCGCCGCCGCGGCGCTGGAGCCGCCCGGCGATTTCGACGCCCCCGCGCCGCCTCAGGAGGCCCTGACCCCCGAGCTCAACCCCGCTCCCGCGCCGACGCCTGCGCCAACGCCTGCGCTGCAGCTGGAATTCAAGCTGCCCGACGGGGGAGCCGCCGATCAGGGCCTCGCCGCCGAGCAGGCCGGCCGGCCGGATGAGGCGCTGCAGCAGTACCTGGCGGCCGTGAAGGCCGACCCGGCGGACACGCGGGCCTGGCTGGCCTTGGGGCAGCTTTACCTGGATCAGGGCCGCAAGGCGTCGGCCATCCAGTGCTTCGAGCAGGCCCAGCGCCTGGAGCCGGGTGACAAGGATCTGAAGGCCAAAGTGGAGGCCCTGAAAGCGGCCCCTTAGGGAATAAACGGCGCCCTTGGCGAAGATTAGGGGAGCGGCCCCGCGGCCGCTCCCGCAGCCCCCGGGTGGGGCCTTCGCCCGGAGGCGTTCCATGTTCGTCCGCACCCTCATCCTGATCGCTTGCTTGAGCCTGGCCCAGGCCGCCCATGCTTCATTGGAGGACGCCGCGGCCGCCTACCGTCGCGGCGCCGCGCTGGAGCGCGCCGGGGACAACAGCGACGCCGTGGTCGAATACCAGGCCTCGCTGGCCCACGACCCCGCCTATTTCTACGCCTGGCGCCAGATCGGCAACTGCTACGCCCGCCTGCGCCTTTACAGCGCCGCCCTGGAGGCCTACCAGCACTACCTGGACGCCAAGCCTGATGACGCCGCCGTGCGCGCCTACGCCCAGCGCCTGCGCCAGGCCCAGCACGTGCCCGCGCCGGCGGCCTCCGAGTTCTACGCCGGCCTGGCCCTGCATCCGGTGCTGCTGAGCGTGGCCGACTTCGCCGCCATGGTGCCCGACGGATCGACCAAGCCCAGCGGCGGCCTGGGCCTGGCCTGCGGCATCGAGGGCGGCTGGCGCCACAGCAGCGGCGCCTATGTTCAGGCGGCCTATTTGATGGGCCTGGCCAAGCGCCACCAGTGGAAGGAGAGCAACGACACCGTGACCAACACGCTGAGCGCGGGCTTGAGCGGCTTCTATGTGGCGCCGGGATATCAGCAGCGCGTGGCCTCGGCCTGGGGCATCCCCATCAGCGTGGGCGGGCACTTGGGGCTCGGCCTGGCGGCCCTGAGCTATGAGTACGACAACGAGATCCCCTCGGCCGGCATCAAGAATGACACCGCCGTCAGCCAGAGCAGCCTGCTGTGGGTGGCCCAGGCCCACGCCGAGGCGCGGGTCTGGCAGGGCTTGGATCTGGGCCTGGCCTTGGGCTATCAAGGCGCGCAGCTCAGCGAGATCGACGGCAGCAACGGGGCCATCAAGGACACGCAGGGCAACAATGCCAAGTTGGACATGGGCGGTCTGCTGATGGAATTAAGCGCTCACTATTCGTTTTAAATATTGAATTGGATATTTGGCTGGGATCGGGTGTGCGGCGATCCCAGCCTTCTTTTGTCCATTTTGGTCTCTTGCCCACTTATCAAAAAATGATAAACTTTGCATCCAAGCGCTTTCCCCTGGCCCATCGAGGTCTGACTACCATGTCCAGCCTGATCCGTGTTGCTCCAAAGATCGTCCCACCCTTGGATCCAGAGTTCCGCCCCGCCTATCTCGGCAACCGCCACTTTGAAGCCCAAGCCAAAGCCAGCCGCAAGGCCGTGAAGATGATCTTCGCCATTGAGGCCGCCGCTGGCAGCGTCACCCGTTTTGAGACCCTGGCCTTCCCCGACGGCCACGCCCTGGCCGGCGAGAACCTGGCCTACGCCGACCGCATCGTCAAGTTCCTGCTGTGGGCCCGCGGCGGCTGGAAGGTCAGCGTGGCCGGCCCCAAGGCCGTGGCCGCCCACCTGGCCAAGGCTTATGCCAAGAAGGGCGCCCGCGCGTTCGACGCCGAGTTCATGGCCAAGGTCTACGAGAAGCCGGCCTTCGTGGTGAGGCGCTGCACGCTGGCCGCCCTGCCCAAGGCCAAGGACACCGCCCAGCCGGTGGGCCGCCACCTGGAAGGCTGCCGCATCGGCTTCGACGCCGGCGGCTCGGACCGCAAGGTGGCCGCGGTGGTCAATGGCAAGGAGGTCTTTGCCGTCGAGACGGTGTGGCACCCCAAGACCACCAGTGACGCCCAGTACCACATCGACGGCGTGAACGACTCGATCAAGCAGGCCGCCGCCCACCTGCCCCGCATCGACGCCATCGGCGTCAGCTCGGCGGGCATCTACGTCAACAACCGCTGCATGGTGGCCAGCCTCTTCCGCAAGGTCCCGGCGGCCCAGTTCAACAAGAGGATCAAGCCCATCTACACCGACCTTGGGAAGCGCTGGGGCGTGCCGGTGGAGGTGGCCAACGACGGCGACGTCACCGCGCTGGCCGGCGCCATGAGCCTGAAGGACCACTCAGTCCTGGGCATCGCCATGGGCACCAGCCAGGCCGTGGGCTACGTGGACAAGCGCGGCTATATCACGGGCTGGCTCAACGAGCTGGCCTTCGCCCCCGTGGATTACGCCGAGGGCGCGCCCGCCGACGAGGAGTGGAGCGGCGACCAGGGCACCGGCGTGCTGCATTTCAGCCAGGACGCCGTGATCCGCCTGGCCCCCCGCGTGGGCTTCAAGTTCGACCGGAAGGCCAGCCCCGGCGAGAAGCTGAAGGCCGTGCAGACGGCCTTCAAGGGGGGCCGGAAGGAGCTGGCCCAGGTCTTCGAGACCATCGGCGCCTACCTCGGCTACGCGGTGCTGCAATACGCCCGATTCTACGACATCAAGCATGTGCTCCTGCTGGGGCGCGTGACCAGCGGCAAGGGCGGCGACATCGTGCTGGCCACCGCCCGGAAGGTGATGGCCAAGGAGGACGCCAAGCTGGCCCGGTGCATCACCCTCCACGTGCCCGACGAGGCCACCCGGCGCGTGGGCCAGGCCATCGCCGCCGCCAGCCTTCCCGCCATCAAGAAGACGAGGGTCTCATGAAGCTGAGCCAACCGAACGCCGACCTTTATATCCCCAGCGGCGAGGCCGCCGAGGCCGCCCTGAAGCGCACCACCTACCTGGGCGTGGGCGCCCACCAGGACGACCTGGAGTTCATGGCCTATCACCCCATCCTGCAGGGC
>Ga0302319_10018148_pt1 | contig 12850 bp, 5 predicted proteins | sample Bog_T0_2_FD_203319 | JGI IMG/M metagenome (GOLD analysis project Ga0302319, IMG submission 203319) | Peat permafrost microbial communities from Stordalen Mire near Abisko, Sweden - Bog_T0_2 | ecosystem: Environmental > Terrestrial > Soil > Wetlands > Peat | place: Sweden: Abisko, Stordalen Mire...
GCGTATATTGCCAGTAAGCCGGGCCGCCACCAACGCTGCCGCGATTGACCGTGCCATCCGCATTGGTCAATTCGGCGGGGATGATCCGCACCATCGCGCCAGCCGGACCCTGCACCATTAAGCGCGGGATCAACGCGGCGTTTTGGCCAAGATCGTAGATGAGCGTTCGCGCTGAAACGACGTTGGTTCGCACCGGTTGCAGGGTTTGGATGGCTTCGATCGGGGGTGCGGCGCAGGATATTCCGCGCAACATTCCGCCGGGACTGTTCGTTACCAGGGCGTGCGACCAGGTTTCCAGGTTGATGCCAGGCTTATTCCAACCGGCGGGTTCGAGCCGGGCGTCATGATCTTCGCCGCCATAGACGCTGGAAAAGGTGATCGGGCCGGGTTTGGTGAGCCATTGCGTGTCGGTGGTAATGATGGTGCTGGTTCCGTTCGTATAAAACAGATGCAGTTGGGCGATCAATTTCGGCACGCCGAACGAACCGGTGAATTTCGCCATCCGTGCGCTGGCCGGCACATTATACATCCCGTTGCCAAGCATGACCCCCAGCGCATTGGCGCCATTTGTAAGATATGAAGTAATGTCCAGCGTGTCATAGAGACAGGTCTTGTCATACTTCGACCAACCCGGAGCCAGCAGTGCATCACCGACTTTGGCTCCATTGGCCGTCAATTCATATTGACCGAGCCCGCAGATGTAAATCACCGCGCGTTGCAGACCTGGGTGGACCGTGAATTCGCGGCGGAAAATCGGCAGCGCGGAACCGGCTGATGGGGCGCAAATCCATTTTGCCTGCCAATCGGTTGGATTGAGCAATCCCATAGTCCAGGTGGCCACTGGACTCCAATCGGAGAGGTGGCCGTCCTGGTCCCAGACGCGCACTTTCCAAAAAAGCTGTTGTTCGGAGGCCAAAGCTGCACCGGCATACGGGACGTTTAGTGATGAATCGGAACCGACCCTGCCGCTGTCCCACAGATCGCCGCGGTCATTGTTTAGCGCATCGGTTGAAGTTGCCACCAGGATTTGATAAGCACGCTGGGTCTGGCCTCGCAGGGCGGGTCCGTTTGCGTGCATCTGCCAGCTTAATTGCGGTGCCGGTTCATCCACGCCCAGCGGATCCGAGATGAAACCGCACAGCAAGTTGGACACCACGACCGCGCCCTTAACCGACTCGACCGCCAGAAAAAGAAACGAAGCGAAGAGGTGGAAAAACAACGCGTTTCCCGGTCCGGCGGGTTTAATTTTGAATATCACCACGTTCATGTTGTTGAATTCAATAATCCACCGCCAATTTTGCACACCGTTCCCTGCGGAAAGCAACGGAGGAGAAATTCACCACGGGCCCGTTCCCACTGCCGTAGGCGCGTCATAGTAGCTTTGTGAATTAGCGGGGTTCACGGCCGTTATAGTGATATATTGTAAAGTGCCATCAAATTTGACCCAGGCCACATGCCCGTCCTCATAAAGAAAATTGCTGCCGATCGGCACGCCGGCCTTGCCGGCATGATTCGAGCCGGGTCCATTGTAAGAAATGGAAGGCAGAGAAACCTCCCAAGGTGAGGAAGCTCCGGCGGTTTCGATCGAATCGGCCATGATGGGTGCCAAACGGTAGAGCTTGCCAATTTTAGTGCGGCTAAACCACGGCTGATACGCGGTGGCATAAGCCAAGCCCGTCAGCGAGCGGGCCGGCAACCAGTGGTATCCGATCAGGCAGGTCTGGCCGGTAGCCTCTTCGTATTGCCGATGCCAGGTATCCGTGGGGCAGTAGAACACGTCATTCGCGCTCCGCTCAGTGTTGCCGGATCCGGCCTGGTTTTTATGCAAGTACGCGTTGTAAAAATTCGTAAAACCAGGGCTCACCCAGGCGGTTCCCTGGTTGGGCGGAGGATTGTTGATATTGTCTGGAAAAAAATCCGTAAAATCACCGGTGTACATGATGGTGGCCAACCCCCATTGTTTCAGATTGTTGGCACATTGCGACTGATATGCCTTGGCTTTGGCTTTGGCCAAAGCCGGTAAAAGCATGGCGGCCAAGATGGCGATAATGGCAATGACCACCAGCAGTTCGATGAGTGTGAAGCCACAGTCTGAACGCAAATGGATTCGGCGTTGGATTGATGTATTACCGGCGCTATTCATTTTTAGTTGTCTCTTTCGACTTTCAGGGTGGAAACGCCGTGGCGTTTCCACCCTTTAAGTCTCTATCTGCGCGGGCAACGGCCCGACTAATCCGGCCAGCCAGGTGCCTTAACGTTGCAAGCGGTAAAACACGCTGGCATTCCCGGGAACAATAGGAACTGTAACCGTGTTTACCGTCGTCGAATTAGCCACCGGAACCCAATTGGTGCCCAGGCCGGCACTCAGCGAATTGGTTTGGGTTTCGAGAATCCAGCCGGTGTAACTGGCCGGCCAGCTCAATTGCAAGTTGTTACCAACTACGAGAGCCGTAATGTTGGTTGGGTTGTAAGGCAGATTGTTGACTGCTCCATAAGCGGCCATCAACTGCGCCTCGATATTGCTGATCTGGAGGGAACTCAACGCCCCGCTGTAGATGTCAATTTCAGCAATGTTTCCGGTGTAGGAATCGCCGGCACCTTCATTGTTGCCAATCCGGGTGATGTCCGAACCAAATGTCGCGCCAGCCAAGCTGCCATCAGGCAATCCATCCAGCCGGAATACGGCACCGGAAGAATTGACCGCCAGATCAACCAAGCTATAACCATTAATGGGAATGGTTGCATTACCGTTACCTACATCCTGGAGATACTCCCTTAAATAATCTTGCCTGCCATTGTAGATGTCATATTCGAGCGCTCCGGAGGATGAACCGCCGGTGAGGGCATTCCGCCCCGAGGTGCTGGCCGGCTCGATATAAGCAATCACCGTATAGCCGCTGCTAAAATCGAGCGGATTGGCCAGGACAAAACTGCCTCCACCGGAAGCAATGTCCACCACCGAGCTGCCGTTCGGAGTCGCAGAAGAAACCAAGGCAGGGGTGGAATTCCCCGAATAGGTGGCGTTGTTGGCGTTGGGACTCGAATCGGTCCAGACGCCACTGATCGAATTATAGTTGGTGGCCTGAAACTGCACCAAGGGAGTCAATTCCTCGACGTTCAATTGCACCCAGGTGCTGTTGTTCACAAAGGGTGAAACCGCATTCGTGGCCCGCAGACTGTAATAGTAACCGGAGTTGGTCAACTGCAGGTTGTTGAGGACCAGGGTGGAGTTGGTTGCTCCCGGAATATTCACCGCCCCGCTGCCACTCGCGTTGGGGCTGACCTGCCATTGGTAACCGACCGGCAAATTCCCCACGAAGGCGGCTGAGAAGGTTATGGTGCCGTTAATTGTGGCGGTAGCGGGATTGGGGGCGGTATCCGCGGACAACAAAGGCGCGCTCGGCGATTGCACGGTCAAGGTGACCGGCGCGGAAGTGACCGAATTGCCGCCGAACGGGGTGCCGACCAACTGATACTCGTAAGTTCCCAGTAAACTGGAAGTGTTCAGCACATAGTTGGTGCTGGTGGCACCGCTGATGTTGGCAAACGCGGCGCCGCCAGTGCCATTGTCTGTTTGCCAATAGAACGTTGCCGAGCCGGTCGCCCCTACGACCGCAGCAGCCAGCGTGACCGGGTTGCCGGCAAACGTATTGTTGGTGGGAGAAACGGTGGCCGCTCCGAGGACGATGCCACTTACGGCCACATATTCCGCCGTCAACTGCGCCTCGACATTGCTGATTTGCAAGGGGGTCAAGACACCGTTGTAGATGTCAATTTCAGCAATGTTGCCGACGAGCCCGTCGCCACCGCCTTCATTGTTGGCAATTCTGGTAATGGGTGAACTAAACGACACACCAGACCCGCTGCCGTCTGATGTTCCGTTGAACCTGAAGGAATAAGCGGAAGAATTGACCGCCAAATCAATCAGGCTAAAATTCGTGGAGGTAATGGTATTAGATCCGTGTGCCACGTCCGCCAGATATTCCTGCAAGAAATCGTCATTGCCATTATAAACATCCCATTCCAGCGCCCCAGACGCCGATCCGCCTACGAGGGCCTGTCGCGCCGAGGTGCTGCCGGTGGGCTCAACATAAGCGAACACTGTATAGCCGCTGCTGGGATCCAATGACGAATTAAGGAGAAAGAATTGATTGTTGCCGGAGGTGATGTTCACCGCCGGGTTGCCATTCGGCGTGGCCAAGGAAGCCAGGGTCGGGATTGAGCTTCCATAATAAGTGGCGTTGTTGCCATTGGGGCTTGAATCAGACCAGACCCCGCTGCTGGGATTGTAATTGGTGGCTTGCAGTTCCACCAAGGGAGTCAAGGGCTGCACGGTCAATTGCACCCAACTGCTGTTGGCCACGAAAGGTGAAACCGCATTACGTGCCTGGAGACTGTAATAATAACCAGAGTTGGTCAGTTGAAGATTGTTGAGCGTCAGCGTGGCGTTGGTTGCTCCTGCGATGTTTACGGCCGGGGTGCCGGACGAATTGACACTGACCTGCCATTGATAGGTGATCGGCAAATTCCCGACGAATGCGGCTGAGAAGGTCAAGTTGCCGTTAATTGTGGCATTCGCTGGATTGGGGGCGGTATCTACCAAAACCTCCGGCGCGCTCGGCGATTGCACGGTCAAGGTGACCGGCGCGGAAGTAACCGAATTGCCGCCGAAGGGGGTGCCGATCAACTGGTACTCGTAAGTTCCCAGCAAGCTGGAAGTGTTCAGCACATAATTGGAACTGGTGGCTCCGCTGAGGTTGGCGAACGTGGCGCCGCCAGTGCCATTATCCGTCTGCCAGCGAAACGTCGTCGTCGCGGTTGCCCCCAGAATGGGGGCGCTGAGCGTGATCGGGTTGCCGGCAAAGGTGTTGTTAGTGGGGGAAACCGTGGCGGCGCCGATGACGATGTTGTTCGCGGTAAGATACCTGGCCGTCAACTGCGCCTCGATATTGGTGATTTGTATGTAAGTCAACGCGCCGCTGTAAATGTCAATTTCAGCAATATCACCTGAGAATCCGTCACCGCCGCCTTCATTGTTGCCAATCTTGGTAATCGGCTGGCTGAAAGATACCCCGGTCCCGCTGCCATCAGACGCTCCGTTAAATCTGAAGGAATAGGTGGAGGAATTGACTGCCAAATCGAGCAAGCTGAAGCTGGTGGTGGGAATGATTGCAGTTCCGTGAGCGACGTCCGCCTGATACTCCTGCAAGAAATCGTCATTGCCATTGTAAACATCCCATTCCAAAGCTCCGCCGGCTGAACCGCCGGTGAGGGCATGGCGCGACGAGGTATTGGAAGGCTCCGCATAAGCAAACACGGTAAAGCCACTGCCTTGGGCCAGAGGCGTCGTAAGGGCAAACCATTGATTAGGGCCTGATGCAATGTTGACCGCCGAGCCACCATTCGGCGTCGCAAAGGAAGCCAGGGTGGGGGCGGTTGTTCCGGAATAAGTGGCGTTGTTGCCGTTGCCGCTGGTGTCAGCCCATACACTGCTGCCATCGTAATTGGTGGCGATCAGTTGCACCAAAGGCGTCAAAGGCACCACGTTCAATTGCAGCCAACTGCTGTTGGTGAGATACGGCGCGATCGTATTCGTGGCGCGACAACTGTAATAGAGACCTGAGTTGGCCAGTTGAAGATTGGTAAGGGTCAATGTGTTGGCGGTGGCTCCGGCAATGGCGTTGGATCCGCTGCCATTGGCGTTGGGGCTGCTGAACCATTGGTAACTGATCGGCGAGGCACCTGTGAAAGTGGCCGATAACGTGTCGTTGCCGCCCACCGTGGCCACACTGGGATTGGCGGAGGTGTTCGCCACGAGGATCGTCGCGGTTGGAGGGATGGTAATATATTCATTGGTAAATGACGCCTCAACCGCGATAATTTGCGCGGGAGTGAGCACGCCACTATAAACGTCAATCTCGGAAATGTACCCGCTGAAAGCTTCGTTGCCAGCAGTGGCTCTTGCGCCAATGGCACTGATGGGCTGGGTAAGCGCAGTATTCGCCGCGTTCGTTCCGTCAGCAGCCCCGTTCAATCGAAAGCTTGTCCCCGTACCGGTAACGATTGTATCAATTACGTTGAAGGACGAGGTGGAAAGGGCTGTGCTTTCCGTGCCAATATCCGCCTGCGACTGCCGCAAGTCATCCTGTTTGCTGTTATAAATGCGATATTCAAAAGAACCGGTGGCTCCCCCCAACAGGGCATAGGGGCCCGCGCCAGTGGCTGGCTTGATATAAGCAAGGACCGTATAGCTGCCGACCGGGATGGAACTTGCGAGTCCGAGCGCGTTTGCGCCGCTAAAATGCACCGCTGGGGAACCATTTGGCGTCACACCGGCAGCCAAGGCAGGCTGCGTTGCCTGGGCATACGTGGCGTTATTGGCATTGCCGCTGGAATCAGTCCATACACCGGTGGTTGCGTTGTAGTTGGTGGCTTGCAATTGCAGCACGAGGGTTTGTGACTGTGCCACTTGAGAAGCGGCCAGAATCGCCAGGAGCAAAATGGCAACGCGGGTGGCATTTGATCGGTTTAATGTTTTCATACAATAGGGTGGAGCGGGGATTGGGTGGTCATTTCTGTTTCTGGTCTGGTTTTGGGGTTGCTGCACGAAAAAAATGGACGTGCCAGCGAATCACTGGTCCTAAAGACGTGGAGCATGGATTTATTATCAAGGCGTCACGGCCTTTCGTCTATGGCTGGTCTTTATAGTGCAGACATCCTCCAAATGGAGGATGGTTGAGCCTCCAGCCCCCAAATTTTCGTAGGGGCGCCAGAGCCAAGAAGAAGCCAAAGCCGTAACCAGCGGGAGGATCCGCCCAAGCACCTCAGTCCTGCGGATTGTGCAAATTGAGATAACGGATTGCCGCCTCGGTACGGGAACTGACGTGCATCTTTTCGAAGACGTGTTTTAGATGATGGCACACCGTGACGACGCTCAATTCCAAACGATCGGCGATCATTTTATTGCTACAACCCTTGGACAATAACAGGAGGATTTGCTCTTCGCGAGTGGACAAGTGGAGTGATTCGTCGCGGGTCTTGGCCTTGCCGCGAAACGAGATGATGACCCGGCGGGCAATCTCACTGGACATCGGCGCTCCGCCGCCCAACACCTCCAACAATGCCTCCCGCAAATCTGCCGGCTTGGTTCGTTTAAGCAAATAACCATCCGCCCCGGCTTCCAGGGCCATGAAAATCAATTCCTCATCATCCATGGCTGTGAGAATGATGATCGGGGTTTTCGGCAGAATTGCTTTCAACCGGGCGGTGCATTCGATGCCGGACATGCGCGGCAAAAAAATATCCATCAGAATCACATCCGGGGGGACCTCCGGAATGACGCGCAACGCTTCCTCGCCCGACTTGCAGGCGCAAATGCAGGAAAGGTCGGGAAACGAGTTGATAAGCTGGCACCAGTTGCCGCGGGCCTTTGGCTGATCTTCAACCAGCGCAATTTTCAATTGGTTTTTGGCAGGGACTTTGGCTGAAGTGGTCATGCTAATTCGGAATCCTTGTGGGAGCGGGCTTTGGTGGTTGATTGGCTCTTTCAAGCGGCTGCCGGAATAGATGCAACCATTCCAGGCGCAGAAACTGTCTCCGGCTGCTCGCCAAAGGCATATAAAGTTCGACGGAGCAGCCCTTGCCTGACTGACTGGTGATGTGGCAACGGCCTCCAAGTTCGTTCATGCGCTGGGTCATGTTGGTCAAACCATTGCGGTCGGGACTCGCGAGGGCTGGATCAAAGCCGCAGCCATTGTCCTGCACCACCACCAGAAGCCCCTCACCTTGACCACGAATTCGCAAGACCAATTCAGTGGCTTGGGAATGTTTGGCGGCGTTATGCAAGGCCTCCTTGACCGCCAGGAGAAGGTTGCGGCGAAGCGGCAGGTTGAACACCGCGGTGGACATGTCCGGTTCCACGTCTAGTGTGCAGCGAATCGCCGTATCTTTTAGAAAGGTTTGAGCATAACGGCAGACATAAGTCGTAAATTCACGCAGGTTATCCCGGCGGGGATTAATCGCCCAGAGAATCTCGTCCATCGCCCGCAAGGTGCCCCGCGCGTCATCGCAAATCTGGCTCAACTGTGAATGCAACCCCGATTCCGGCGGCAATTCGCTTTGCGCCACTTCCCCCTGCAGAACCAGTTGCGTCATCCTCATGCCCAGATCGTCGTGGATATCCCGCGCAATCCGGGCCCGTTCACGTTGGAGCAACCGTTGCTCTTTCGTGCGCAACGCCAACTGCGTCATCACCCAAAAAGTTACGACGAAGAGAATTCCCAGCACTGCCAGCACCGTGACCTGAAACCATGTCGTTTGCCAGAACGGAAGCACGTTGCGAACCAGCGGTGGCACGATGTCAATGAACCAGGGTGAAACCGCCCACGGGCCGGAGCCGCAGGCCGCTATGATGGTCGCGGGAGGCCAGGACGACGGCGGTTCAGACATCTTTTGCCAGTTGGCCACCTCTTCACCACCAGGCACGTCGTCCGCACCCACGACCCAGCTTGAATCCGATTTCACTTTCACCACGCGACCGTCGGCCAGTCCGATTTGCAACCCAAGAATCAATCCCGCCTCCCGTGAACTGTTATACGCATCCACCGCGAGGATGTGCCTGCCTGGCGAGAGCAGCGCGGTAATGTCGTATTCATAAAGATGGCGCCATTCTGCATCCCGGCCCAGTTCATGTCCGTCAAGATACAACGTATATTCATTGTCCGCAGTGATGCGCAACCGCGCCCGCACAATCCGTGCTCCCTCAGGGATCTCAAACGATTTCCAAAACCGGCAAGTCTGGCGGTCCTCCGTCACAGCGCCCCAAATCCAGGAACCCATGTCGCTGAAGTTGTAGGAGCCCCGTTCGGTGAGTGAATCTTGGAGGTTTGTGCTCGCATTCAGCGGGTTGTTTTCCACTACGATTGAATTGGGGTGCGACGTCTCCAGCAGAAGCCGGCTGTCCGGGGATTGCGACGGCTCGCCCCGCCCGAGGGCAAAACCCATCAGGAACAAAACCAGTCCAAGTAACGCACGGCCCAATGGCGTCAGGCCTTTTCTCGACTCTAAACAATTACGGTGCGTCCGCATATTAATTGGATCGGCTGGAAGTTAACATGGCTTTCCGCTTAAGCCAAGCCACCGGCCTTTTATTTAGGCCTTCAGCGTAACCATGAATACAATGGCGATGTCGCTGGTTTTGTTTTTTGGCTGCGAAATCATCAGAGCGTCTCCGGCCTGGGTCCACTCGATTTTTTCCGGGCTGCCCAGCAACTTAATATTTTGGATCGGCTCGTTGAGCAGTTGGTGTGATTTGCCGAACGAGTGAACGCTCACCCCATTGGTCGGCCATCCCAAAACAATGGCATAAATCGTTTTACCTTTCGTCGTGAAGCGGATGTCTTGCGCCGTAAACGGCCTGCCTTTGCCCTCGTTAAAACCTTGCGCTGTCAACGATGGCGCGTCGCCCATCGCCGGCCCTTCGCCGAACACCTTCCAAGGACGTGTGCCCAAAAGGCTTCCTTGGTTGACGGCCATCCACCCGGCAATATCGTTTACGATTTGTTCCTCCTTGTCGTCTATCGTGCCGTCGCCGCGCACCGGTATGCTCAACAGCAAATTGCCGTTTTTGCTCACGATGTCGATCAGCATCTGAAGGACGGTTCTTGCGCTCTTGTACCCGTTGTGGTCGTAGAGCGAACGCTCGTAATGCCAGTTTCCGATGCACGTGTCGGTCTGCCACGGATGCGGTTCAATCTGGTTGCTGGCCCCGCGCTCGATGTCCCACGCCATGCACTGGCGCTCGTCGGCGTCGAGAATTTTCCCAAACAACACGCCGTCGTCGCCGTGCCATTGCTGGCTGCAGTTGTAAAAATGCGCCGCGATTTTCAAGCCGGCATCACTTACCGGCCATAACGGGAGGGCAGTGTCATCAAAGTAAATCAGATCAGGATGAAACTGGTTGATCAGATCCATCGTGCGATTGTAAAACTTGTCGCAGTAGGCCTGGTCGGGGATGTTCGCACCGTTACCCCAGTTCCAAAGCGGAATGATGTCCCACATTTTGAAGTCATTCAGGCTGCGAGGGTGATTTTGCGCATACAAATCCTGCGGATCCAGCCCATCCCACCATAAACCTTTGCCATCGGCCCTGGCCAGGCGGCCGTCGAAATTTTGCGACAGCTCAAACCACGTCCACGCATGTGATGCGTGGACGCTCACGCCGAAACGCAGGCCATTATCGCGCGCGGCCTTCGCCCAGCCCGCAATCAGATCTCTTTTCGGCCCCACGTTTACCGAATTCCAAGCTTGATACTTGGAGTTCCAGCAGTCGAAATTGTCGTGGTGGTTGGCCATCGCCAAAAAATATTGTGCGCCGGCGCGCTTGTAGAGCGCGACCAGCTTTCCCGGATCCCAGTTTTCCGCGCGCCATTCATGGGCCAAATCTTTGAACCCGAATTTTTCCTGCGGTCCATAGTGAGCGAGGTGAAAATTGTATTGGGCGCTGCCGGCATCGTACATCCCCCGGCCATACCAGTCCCCGTCTTCCGCCTCGCATTGCGGCCCAAAACAAGCCCAGATTCCAAACTTCGCGTCGCGGAACCACTGCGGGGTCTGGTACTGTTTGAGGGATTCCCAACCCGGGGAAAAATTTCCCGTCGCGACCGGCTCGCGAGCGGTGCTGACAATCACAGGCGGCCTCGCCGTGATGGGAATGGATTCCGCACGGGCCACGTGGTTGATTGTCAAAGCCGTTCCGGCGACAGCGGCAACCAGCAAGCCAAGGCGTATCATGTGAATTCTTTTGTCCAAGCGGCAAAGTTTTTTTGAAATTTTTAGGGAAAAACGAGCTGAAAAAAGACGCTGTTTTGTGCCGGATCAATGGGCAGCCAAATTTGATTGGTCTCCGCCGAATTGGCAACAGTAACCCACGCATTTGAATTTCCCAGTCCACTGGGGTTCATCATCAACCGCCAACCGGTATGATCTGCGGGCCAGTTAAATTGGATGCCATTTTGCGCGCCATAACTGAACAGGTTGAAGCCGATTGGCTGCGGTACAGTGGACGCCGGGTGCGCAACGACTTCTCCGGAATAAGGGGACTCTTCACCCAGAATGTTCAAGGAAGTCACAACGTAATAATACGCCGTGCCGTTCTGCACCGAGCCGTCAAAATACCCGGTGTTCGTGACGAGGGTGGCGATTTTGGCGTAGCTGCCGCCAGAGATCAGGCAGCGATAAATATTGTAAAATAATCCATTGCCCGACCAATTCAGCGTGACAGACCGATTCGAGTACGTAATAGAAACCACCGGAGGCGCGGCCGTGACAATCGTAACGGGGGCGTGTGGCTTTATCAGCCGCCACTGGGTGGCGGAGCTTGGCGCCGGGTCGTTGACCAGGTTGAAGGAAATCGCGGGAGGTGTGCCGGAGCCATGGATGCTCTGCGACCCCGACAGGTTGTCCAGGTAGTAATAGCCCTCGCTGTTCGGACCGTTCATCCACCACTGCACTGCCGGGCCGATGGCACCGTACGGTGCCAGGTCAAGCGTACCGCCGTTGTTGCGCAGGCGGCGGCCGTCTTTGAGCGAGATTATAAAGTATTGATTGGCTGTCGGCGATGCAAGGAGGGCCCATTGCGCCGAATAATCGCGCGTGTAAATGGTAGCCGGCTGTGGCGTAGCGGCATTGGTCGAAGTCAGGCGGAAACTGGTGCCGAGATTGTGGATGTAATAAGGGGTGCGGGTCTGCAAGTTGGTGTTGCCGTCCCACGCCGCATACAGTTCACCGTAAGGAGAAAGGGTGACACCGTCAGCCAGGAAGAAGTTTCCGCGGTAACCGGCCGTGGTGCTTTGATAGGGGGGCAGGGGATTGGTCCCGCTAAAGGGGAAGATTGCGTAACGCTTGAGCCATTCGTTGCCCTCAGCCAACCACATGAACTCGGCGAGAAAATTATAATCGTCATCCTCCGTCCATCCCTGGTTTCCGCTCCAATCCACGGGTGAAAATTCGGTCAGCCAAACCGGGCGGCCAAAAGTGGTGTAGACACCGTATAGATCGCTAATGAGAGAAGTCGAGTTTGGCGGCACGTATTCGTGCACGGCGGAGTAGTCCACACGATAGTTGTTGCTGGCGATGAGGGTGTAAAAATTATTCTGCCATGAATCAAAAGTGTTTTGTACTGCAGGGCTGACAATTGGGAGATTCAATGCCTGAATCTGCGGCCAGAGGCTGAGGACGCCGTTGGTGCTGGTGTTGGACTGAGTGGCATTATCCGGTTCGTTGTAGGCCAGCAAATAATCGGGCGGCGCCTGATTTAGCCAGCCGGAATCACGCGTCTGGGCGTCTCCCAATGGTTCGTAATACTGAGCCGCGTAAATCATCGGTACATAATCCACGGACGGTGGCAGGTTAGTGCTGGGATGGTCGTCGTAGTTGTAAGCCCAGGCCAGGCCGAACTCCGCATAATTTTCCTCATAACCCGCGCAGCCCTTTTTCGGGTAATGAGTCTGATAGGAAAAATTCCAGAGCTGCACCGCGTTGGTGGAAACGGGCGCCATGGTCACATTTGCTGGATTTCCGCCGTCTGTCTGCAACGCGAGGCTGCTCACGGGATTTACCAACCGGTAACAATCACTGCCTGCATCCACCAAGTACCATTGTTGCGCGGTGATCCCGGAATAAGCCGGGAGCGTCGCTACTGCCGCCCCAACTGCCGTATTGCCGTACAACGGGCCAATGCACTGCCAGCTTGAACGCTGCCGGATGCGGTAGGTGCTGTTTTGGTAATTGTAAAGCAATTCAAATTGCTGGTCGGCCGCCCCATTTGTGTAAAGCTCCTGACTTGCGCTGC
>Ga0302319_10018149_pt1 | contig 12850 bp, 9 predicted proteins | sample Bog_T0_2_FD_203319 | JGI IMG/M metagenome (GOLD analysis project Ga0302319, IMG submission 203319) | Peat permafrost microbial communities from Stordalen Mire near Abisko, Sweden - Bog_T0_2 | ecosystem: Environmental > Terrestrial > Soil > Wetlands > Peat | place: Sweden: Abisko, Stordalen Mire...
AGACCTGCCGCACTCCAGGCAGCCCCGTGGGTTTGGAAGTGTAAGCCAGCCGCAGACCGGTGTCGCTGCCGGTCCAAGAAGGTTCCAGGGGAACGTCCGGCGCCAGACCCGAGAAATGCGTGAAGAGGTTGCGCAGCGTGATGTCGCTTTTGCCGCCTTGAAATTCGGGGATGTAATCCGTCACCTTGTCGTTAAGGCGGAATCTTCCCTCCTCGAAAAGCTTCATCAGGCAGGGCGTGGTCGCGATCACTTTGGTCAATGACGCCAGGTCGAAGATGGTGTCCACCGTCATCGCTTCGGCTTTCGGAACCAGAGCGCGATTTCCGTATGCCTTGCGATAGACCACTTGTCCATCGTGCCCCACTATCACCACGGCGCCGGGCAATTTGTTCTGTTGGATCGCGTCGCCGATGGCCCGATCGATGGCCGGTCCACCGGAAAAGGACTGGGCCGACATGCCGGCCATCGTCAGCAGCGCGCAGCAGAAAAACCTCATAGCATACATAATAGCTGTGACCGCCCGGCATCGCCGGGAATGATATTCTCTCTCTAGGCACCAGGAATGAAACTTCGCATGTTCTTCGCGGTGGGCGCTGTGCTCACCCTCCTCGGCACCCTCTATGGTTTCCAGCACCCGTTTCGCGAATACCCGGGCGTGGAATACCGCTTAGGCTCCATCCCCCTGCCGCCCGACTGGAACGAGCACACCGAGTGGACTTTCGCCCGCTTGATGTACCCGCCGGCCCCGGGCGGCCGCTACCGCGGCAATTATAACCGCGGCTTGTGGAGCGAAGGCAACTCCATCTGGACCCAGGATTTTCCTCGCGCCGATCGCCATTTCGTGCAGGCCGTGCGGCGGTTGACGCGGCTCCACGTGCGCTCCGTAGAGCAGCCGGTCAACCTCGACGATGCCGATGTCTACGACTGGCCCTGGCTCTACGCCGTGCAGACCGGCCACTGGCAGCTCACCGATTCGCAGGTCAAGAACATGCGCGAATACCTGCTGCGCGGCGGCTTCTTCATGGCAGACGATTTCTGGGGCCCCGACGAGTGGGAAGTCTTTATGGCCACCATGAAGAAAGTCCTTCCCGAATACGACGTGGTGGAACTAGACAATACCGACCCCATTTTTCACTCGGTCTACGACCTGGACGACCGTTACCAGGTGGCCAGCATGGGTTCGGTGAATGCCGGACGAAGCTGGAAGTGCGAGAACTGCCCGGCTCATTGGCGCGGCATCTTCGACGATAAGGGCCGTCTGATGGTCGCCATCACCTTCCAATCGGACGTGGGCGATTCCTGGGAGTGGGCCGATTTCCCCGAATACCCGGCCGAATACGCCGCGCTGGGGATCCGCATCGGAGTGAATTACATCGTCTACTCCATGACCCACTGAGCACCGCTCGCGCCAGCGACAAAATGCAAACCGCGGAGCCGTAGCCCCGCGGTTCGGAGGAACTGAACTCAGGTCTGGCTTATCCGCGGGACTGCTTGCGAACTTTCCAGCCCAGTGCGACCAGACCAGACGCCAGAAGAAGCAGCGAACCCGGTTCCGGGGCCCCACCGCCGCCGCCGGTAACTACTGTCCCCGTGCCATCGATCAAAACGCCGGGACCGATGACAAAGTCCTCATAGGTTGCCGCGGAAATCACAATGGACGAGATATCTTTGCCGGTCGGGTCGTACAAACCCAGGAATACCGGGTCGTCGCCGCCGTCACCGGCCACCGATTGAACGGACGAGCCGCCACCGCTGGCAGCCGTGAAATTGGCGGTGATGGTATAGGTTGAGGTTTGGCTGGAAGTGGCATCCTGCACGAGCGCGCCGAACGCCTGGATTGGGGTGTTGAAACTTAACGCGATGGAGTCCAGATGACTTCCCCCAACATTGTTCGTCCCCATTAAGGGGTCGGAAGTGTTCGAGATACTTCCCCACTGTGCGGTATCACTGCCGTCCCAATTAGCGCCTAGAATGAACACGCCCCCCGATTGGTATCCGAAATTCAGTGCGATCTGGTCGCCACCAACGGTATTGAGCGTGGAGCCGTTGGTGATGGCGGTAAGGAAACTTGTGCTACCGCTCGGGCTCACCGGCGAACCGACTCCGCCGATTTGGATATTCGTCCACGATAGCGAATCGTTGGGCGCCGGCGAGGTGCCATTCCATAAGCTTGCCGTGTCCGCTTGGGCTACCGTGGCTGCTACCATCAGCAGTCCAACAGCTCCGAGAACCCTCAGGGTTTTCCCGCTATTTTTCATTCCCTAGCCTCCGTGATTGGGCACACACCATGTGAGCCCTAGCGATCTATTATCAGGCAGGTCTTGGCAAAACACAAGAAAAGTTATGGTGTTTTTCCTCTAAATTGGTACTACGTACCAGGATTGTGAAAGAATATCACAATTCAGCTTGCCTCAGGATCGCCGGCTTGCGCGGGGGAATATTGTGTTAGACGTATAAAACTTGTGTTTTAAGCGGATTGCCGGCAAGACTGTAAGCCATTGAACGCGGAAATGGCCTCCGATTCGTTGCCCTGAATTATTTGGGGTAAACTCGAAAATCGTCGAAATAGATGACGGAATCGGCTGAGGTCCAGAGGCCCACCCGGCCCGCCCCGCGAAAAGTTTTGTCCTGGCCGTCCAGAACTCGCCGGTGATCCACGAAAACCTGAAATCGAGATCCGCGAACCGACACTTTCAGAATGCTCCAGGCATTGGCGGGAATGGCATGTTTCACCCCGGCCAGGATGAGGCTCCGTTGGCCGTTTTCCACCTTGAATACGGCCACCGTATTCTCGATCGCATTGGCGCGCACCAGATAATAGTTGTTTTCATCGTGGTATCGCCAAACCACCCCGCCGGCCAGGCCTTCCCGGCCGGAAACGGGCTTCAACCGCACGCTGACATCGGCATCGCGGGGACTGGGGTCATTGAGGATCGCCAAAGGCGAGCGGGTTTCCGCCGGATCCACCGAAACCTGCGCCAGAACATAAGGCTGCGTCGGTGCGGTGCGGTCCTTCAGGATCTCCCAACCGGACGAACTGCCGGGGTTCGGCGCAGCCACTGTCCAACCGGGCGGCGCCTGTCCGATCTTACAGGTATCAAAGTTGACGATCTTTCCTGGAGGCGCCAGCAAACTGAAGGTAAATAGCCATGCCGCTACCTTCATCTACCAGCACCGCCGGGCTTTGGCGCAATAGTCTTCATCACCCTTTCTTCTTTTGTAACACACGGCGCGCCACGGCTGTGTACGGCTAACCCCCTCGCCCAGCCCGCATTCCCCCTTAATTTCGGTAGCAGGCTACACAACCTCGAAACTATTCCGGCGATTCATTCGCCGTTACGCGACCGCCGGCCGCAGGGGCGCCGGCGCCACAGTCACAGTGACGGCGCCCGGTTCAAGCCCCGGCGAGGTCGCTTCCACGCGAATCTCGCCCGCTACTTTCGATGCCTGCACAATCGCCATGCACAGCCCGTTGAACGCCTTCCGGCTAGGAGCGGTATCCAGTTCGTGGCTGCTCGGGTCTCCGTTGCCTAACCCCAGCAATTTCCCGCTGCCGGCAACCTGGAAGGTCAATTCGTTGTCCGCGATGGGGACTTCGCGGCCTTGGGCGTCGACCACCGTGGCCGTTATCATCGCCACATCCTCGGCGTTGCCGTCAATGCGTCCCCGGTCCGAGCGAAGCTGCACTTTGGCCGCGGGCCCGGTGGTTTCCCGCTTCGCAGTGAGCACCTGCCGGCCGCCCTTGGAACCCCTGGCCTCTATTGCGCCGGCGGCGTATTTCACCTTCCAGACCAGGTGGGTGTCGCGCGCCACATCCTGCGCTCCCTGGCTCTGGCCGTTGAGGAAAAGCTCCACGCGTTCCAGGTTGCTATGCACCCAGACCTCAATTTCCTGCCCCTCCTTTCCCGCCCAGTTCCAATGCGGGAAGAGGTGCAGCACCGGCTTGGAACCCCACCAGGCCTGGTAGTAGAAGAAATTGTCTTTGGGGAACCCGCACATATCCATGATGCCGAAATGCGAGTTGATACACGGCCAGCCGTAAGGTGTGGGCTCGCCGCGGTAATCGAAGCCGGTCCACACAAAGCCGCCGGCCAGGAACGGCCGCGCGTCATAGAATTTCCACCAGACTTCGGCCAGCGCGGCCCAGGCCGGCCTCTCCAGATCGTAGGCCCGCACATAGCCTTTCTCCCGGTCGTTGGCATAAATGCCCCGCGTGGAGACCGTGCTGCCGGTTTCCGTGCCGACGATGGGCAGCGCCGGGTAATCCTTATGAAGCTGGTCGATGCGGTTTTCGTTGTAATTGAAACCTTGTACGTCCAAGACGTTGGTCGCGCCCTTGCCGCCCCAGCCGTTGTTCATGGCCTGCGTCACCATCCGGGAATCGTCCAGCGCCTTCACCGTCCGCTTCATGGTGGCTTCGATGCGCGCCCCGCGCTCGTTCCCCTGTTCCGGCTCCTCGTTGCCGATGGACCAGATCACGATCGAAGGGTGGTTGCGGTGGCAGCGTACCATACGCTCGAGTTGGCTCAGCGCTTCCGGGGTGGAATCCATCATGCGGGTTTCGCACATCATCATCATGCCGAGCCGGTCGCAGGCATCCACCAGCTCCGGGGTGGGCGGATTATGCGAGGTGCGAATGGCGTTGGAGCCCATCTCCTGGAGCCGCTCCACGCGGTAGGCCTGGATGCGGTCGGGCAGAGCCGCGCCCACTCCGGCGTGGTCCTGGTGGTTGCACGTGCCCTTCAATTTGACGGGCTTTTCGTTGAGGAAGAAGCCGTTGTTCACATCGAACCGCACCGACCGGATGCCGAAAGGCGTGACGTAAGAATCCACCGCGGCGCCCGCGGATTCCACCGTGGTTTCCAGCCGGTACAGATGGGGTTGTTCCACCGACCAGAGCGATGGCGAAGCCACGTCCACCGTCTGTTGGAATTCGCGGCGGGACCAGGCGGGAATCGAAATCGGCGTGGCCGCCACGGTAGCCACGGCCTTCCCGGCCGGATCCACCAGACGCGAAATCACGCGGCAGTTCCGGGCGCCATCGGTTTCGTTCTCCACTTCGGTGGAGATGCGCACCGCGGCCGGTCCGTTGGGGCGCACCGTGGAGCGCACGAACGTGCCCCACTGCGGCACGTGGACGGGGTTGGTCTTGGTGAGCCAGACATGCCGGTAAATGCCGGCGCCTTCATAAAACCAGCCGTCGCCCAGGGTGGCGTCCACGCGGACCAACAGTACGTTCGGGCTGCCGTAATTGGCCTGGTCCGTCACATCGAAGCGGAACGGAGAATAGCCGCTGAAGTTGGCGCCCAGGTAGTGGCCGTTAAAGGTCACCATGGCATTGCGGTAGACGCCGTCGAATTCGAGCGAGATGCGCCGCCCCAGGTCGGACGCCGGCAGATCGAACACGCGCCGGTACCAGCCGATGCTGGTCGCCGGATAGGTGCGGCCTAAGGGATGAGAGCCGTGGGCCACCAGGGAGCGATCGTTCTCGAACGGCAGCTCGATTGCCCAATCGTGCGGCAGGTCGAGTTTGCGCCAGGAGCTGTCGTCGAAGTTGGCCCGCGCCGGCGGGACGCTGTTGCCGGACTTCGAAAATGTGCCGCCGCCGGTTCCGAAGGTGAAGTCCTGGGCGGAATCGTTGGCGTTTCCCAAATGAAAGCGCCATCCGAAATCGAGAAGCAGCCGTTCCCTTCCTCCTCCGCCCGCCGGGCCGGTTGCCGGCGATTGCGCCGGGTTCTGTTGGGTCTGCGACGCCGCGCTGCCCTGTTCCGCCGCCACCGCCGATGCGGCAATACCGCTCTTGAGAAGATCTCTCCGTGTCCAATTGCTCATTTCAGGCCTGTGGGTCCACATTATCACGCGTACAGGGAAGGGGGAAAGACTTTTCCACAATTCAAACTGAGAGAGGCAGACAGTCTTTAACTGAACTAAGGGACCACGCAAAAACAACTTCACATCAAGGCATGCAGCTTGCTGGTGGCGCACGCACTCCTGCGTGCCGTGCCGGCAGTCTTGCCGACACGATCTACCGGGCTCACAAGCGCGTCGACAGTAGTGTCGACGCGGCACGCAGGAGTGCGTGCGCCACTAAACAAAATGCACAGTTATTCTTGCGCGGGCGCTAAGTCAGTTTGTTACAAGATATTCCGCGCTCTTCCGCTCCCGGCCTCATTGGCCAACGGAGATTACACTCTGATTGCCAGCGTCAACGGAGTACAGACGCCGGCCGCGACCATCACCATACTGAATTGAGCCACCACACGCGGGCTCGTTTCGTCTAGCGGTGGAGCATGCCGCAACCGGCGACGAGCCCGCGCGCCCTTTCCGTCTGCCCGCCAGGAATGGTAGAGTCGTATCCGATCATGGACGACAATACCCATCCCAAACACGAAATGCTGCGCGTCATGCGCCCCATGTACGCCCGCCACTGGCTGCTCGGCCCAGCGCCCCGCCACGCCGTTCCCGAACAGGAAATGCCGCCCAGCACGGCTTATCACCTGATTCACGACGAACTGATCATGGACGGCAGCTCGCGCTTCAACCTGGCCACGTTTTGCGGCACGTGGATGGAGCCGGAAGCGCAGAAGCTGATGACCGAGACGTTCGACAAGAACATGATCGACAAGGACGAGTATCCGCAAACCGCGGAACTCGAAATGCGCTGCGTCCACATGCTCGCCGAACTCTGGCACTCCCCCGACCCCGAAGGCACTCTGGGAACCTCCACCATCGGTTCGAGCGAAGCCTGCATGCTCGGAGGCCTGGCGCTCAAATGGCGCTGGCGCGAGAACCGGCGCAAAGCCGGCAAATCCATCGAGCGCCCCAATATCGTGATGGGCACCAATACCCAAGTCTGCTGGCACAAGTTCGTCCGCTACTGGGATGTGGAGGAACGAGCGGTGCCGTTGGAGGGTGATAGTGTCGTCACCGATGCGGAGCGCGCCGCGGCGGCGTGCGACGAAAATACCATCGGTGTGGTGGCCGTCCTGGGCAGCACCTACACCGGCGACTATGAGGACGTGGCGGCCCTAAGCGCCGCGCTCGACCGTCTGCAGGAGAGGACCGGACTCGACATCCCCATCCACGTGGATGGCGCCAGCGGCGCCTTCGTGGCGCCATTCCTGCAACCCAAACTTGTCTGGGATTTCCAACTGCCGCGCGTCAAATCCATCAACACCTCCGGACACAAGTACGGCCTGGTATTCCCCGGTGTCGGTTGGGTCATCTGGCGGGAAGCTTCCGACCTGCATCCCGACTTGATCTTCAACGTCGACTACCTGGGCGGCACCATGCCCACGCTGGCCATTAATTTTTCGCGCCCGGCCAGCCAGGTGGTGGCGCAGTATTACAACCTCATCCGCCTTGGCAAGTCGGGCTATCGCGAAGTTCATAAGGCCTGCCAGGAGGTAGCCATTCACCTCGCCAAGCAGATTGCCGCCATCGGCCCCTTCGAGTTGGTGAGCCACGGCACCGATCTGCCGGTCTTCGCGTGGCGGCTCAAGGAACAGACGCACTGGTCGCTGTACGATCTTGCCGATCGTCTGCGCGACCGCGGCTGGCAAGTGCCCGCCTATCGCATGCCCGCGAACCGCGAGGACATGGTGGTGCAGCGCGTGGTGGTGCGCAACGGCTTCACCTGCGACCTGGCCGATATGCTGGTCCGCGATATCCGCCGGCACCTGGATTGGTTCGCCGCGCAACCCGGCTTCCGTTCCACCGCGCCGGCCGCCCAGTTCCACCATTAAAGCAGGCCTTTTTGTCCAGATTCATGCCTCTTAAGATGTTTGAAAACAACACAATCAAGTGCGAATGCGTCGCGGCGTGTAACTTTTTGCCGCTTGCCGGCGTCTACTTAGATACAAGCCGACAAATTAGCTGCTGACAAACACGTCGCCGCTAAGGGCCATGCAGCCCTGATATTGGTTCGTACCTAAATTCTTAAGGAGAAACTTGATTATGAAACTGAAATCTGTTCTGCTGGCCGCAGTGCTGGCTCTCGTGACGCTATCTCTTGCTAACGCCAAGACTTATAGCATTTCCTTTTCCAACCCCATCAAGGTGGGCAGTGTCCAACTGAAGGCCGGCGACTATAAGTTGCAAGTCGAAGGCAACAAAGCGACCTTCACGAACGTGAAGTCGCATGAAACCTTCAGCACCGACGCCGCCAAAGTCGAAAGCGTCGACAAGTCGTACGAAAACACCCGCGTCGACACCTCTACCGACAACGGCGCCACCGTTGCAAAGGATATTGAGGTCGGCGGCTCCAAAATCAAGATCGATTTCTAAGTTCTGTTTTCTCGCGGGGATGACGGCTCACAGGAGGCGCATCCCCGCGCGGTTTTTTCCTGCAAGCTTCTCTCTTCTTCCCTCCCTCCACAAATGCCCCGTAGAGGCCGCAGTCGCGCCGATCCGGTCAATTCACTTTAATCGCAGCACCCGTTAACTGTTGCGTAGCTACTGAGGTCAAAGGCGCCGGCCTGCTCGCCGGCTCCGGCTAATACGGAGATGTACTCCGGGCCGATGCGAAACTGCGCCTCGGACTCGCCACGCCCGGGCCATCCGACGATTCCAGAATTTGCGTCCCTCGACGTACAATGGTAACCAGTGAAGGTTCGGGACCTGGTGCAACTCGTGGAAGCTGATGGCTGGACGCACGTTCGAACTACCGGAAGCCACCGGCACTACAAGCACCCTTCAAAACCAAATGTGGTGACTATACCGGGACATCCCGGCGATGATGTCCCCGCTGGTACGCTGAAGTCGATCCAAAAGGCTGCGGGATTGGAGAAAAAGCAATGAGCGTCACGTACGCAGTGATCTTCGAACAGGCCGAGTGTAACTGGGCGGCCTATGTTCCCGATTTGCCCGGCTGTATCACAACAGGTAGTACCCTTGACGAAACGGAAATTAATATTCGGGAAGCAATCGAAGGGCACCTGAAAACGCTCCGCGAATTTGGTGAACCGGTTCCGCAACCGACAAGCGTCGCCAGAGATATCGAAATCCAACCAGCAGCATAATGAATTCTCCCCAATCCACTCTCCGGAACGCCCGTCCTAAGTCGTACACTTCCAGGCGGCCATCTCAACGGAGGATTCCTATCTCCGGGATGTCCAGCTCAACGCTCAGCTCTATCCGCTGCAGGGGCTTGCCGTCCCCTCCGTTTTTCGGTAGGCCCGCTGACCGAGTGACGCGGATTTTGTAAGCATGGTCGGGCTGTAGCTGGTACATGTTTGAAAGATCCACCTGCCCCGTAAATTCCTGGGCTGGCGATAGGTCGAACAGCGAGTCTCAGCCCCTTTCCGGTGACTGCGCCCGAACCGAAAGGACGCCCGACACGATGAACAGCGCGCCAAAAGCCCAGGCGTAGGTGGTCATATTCTTATCCTTTCACATTACTGAGACGTGATTCTATCGCGACCCCCACGTAAACCCTTCCCCTCAAAAATCCGTCTCCACCAGCAAACACCGGCTCCGTTTGCCGGTACACTGAATAGCACTCTCAGAGACCATGAAACGATCCACTCCTCTGCTCCTCCTGGCGGCGCTCCTCGGGGCGCCGCTCGCCCTCGCTCAACCTCCCGGTGGCGCCAGCGGCGACGGCATCTGGCTGCGCAACGCCTATTTCGGCGAGGCTTCCACCTTCGATGGCTGTCTCGGCCATCAGCCCGGCTCCGGCCAGTACCATCACCATGCCGACCCGGTTTGCCTGCGCGCCCAACTCAATGACAACCTGCAAGTGGTCCGCACCAGCCGCAACGGCGCCACCTATCAGGAAAAAACCGCGCCCTGGACCCATTCCCCCATCCTTGGCTGGGCGTACGACGGCTTCCCGATTTACGGACCCTACGGCTACTCCGACCCCACCAACGCCTCGAGCGCCGTCAAGCGCCTCCAGCCCGGTTTCCAACTCCGCAACATCGCGGCCCGCACCACCCTGCCCGACTGGGTGACGCCACTCCATGCGGGCGTCGCGCAGCAGCTCACCTCCAGCCAGTATGGACCGGCCATCAGTGCCACCTATCCGTTGGGACGCTACCTGGAAGATTTCGAATTCGTCGCCGGGTTGGGCGATTTGGATATCTACAACGGCCGTTTTTCTGTGACGCCCGAGTTTCCCCAGGGCACTTACGCCTACTATGTAACCATCGACCAGAACGGCCTCCCGGCATTCCCGTACATTTTTGCCGCTCAGTTCTATGGCACGGCCAGCGGCGGTACGGCGGCCACCGTGCCCGCCAGCGCCGTCGACTATTTCGTCAACGGGGCCTACGCCCAAACCGCTTCCACCACGCCCGAACTCACCTCCTGGGCCACCAAGAACTCGCAGCAGAGCGCCGAAGTGGTGAGCGCCTTCGATCCCTCCGCCGGGCCGCAGACCACCTGGCCGACCGAAGCCATCGCCGGCGCGAAAACCAGCGGCGGCGTCGGCACGCCCACTCCCTCCGATACGCAGCACATCCGCTACAACACCAGCACGGTCTACGTGAACGCCAACGGTCTGGCCAGCTACTCCATGGGGCCGTGGTTCGACGCCTTGCAATCGGGCGGAGTCTTCGCCGCCTTCCCCACCAATCAGAATTCCCAGGTGCAGTTACCGCTGGCGCCGGCGGCAGCTGCTACCAGGAAAAACGTCGGCATGGGGCCGCAGGGCGTCTGGGTGAATGGCGTGGCCGTCTTTAACGCCGAGGACGGCGCCAGCTACAGCAACGCCCAGGGCATAGATATCGGCGGCGGCCTCGTGGGGCTGGCTGCATTCCACGTCTCCGCCGCCTCCTTCGAAGCCGGTCCGATGGCCCCGGGGTCGCTGGTGACGGCCTTCTCGCTGTTCGGCACTCCCCTGGCCACTTCCACCGCGACCGCGCCTAGCACCACCTGGCCCACCACTCTGGGAGGCGCTACCGTGACCGTGAAGGATTCTTCGGGAGTAGTGCTGCCCGCCACCATCTATTACGCCTCCCCCGGCCAGATCAACTATTGCCTTCCCACCGGACTGGCCGCCGGTTACGCCACCGTCACCATCAGCGCGGGAAGTGTTTCGGCCACTGGTAACATCAATATCGGGACCACTTACCCCAACTTATTCCTGGCCAACTCACAGGCTCTCGCAGCCGCCTACCTGATCCGCATTCACAACGGTCAGCAGAGCGTGGAATCGGTGACCGCGTCGCCCATCAACCTGGCCGCAGCCACCGACCAGGTTTACCTGATCGTGGTGGGCAGCGGCCTGGGCACAGCCACCACGGCAACCGCAACCATTGGCGGTGTCGCGGCCACGGTGGCGTCGGCGGGACCGCAAGGAACATACTCGGGCCTCGACCAGTACAACATCTTGATTCCGGCGGCCCTCGCCGGGAAAGGAAAGGTGGATGTGGTGGTCACAGCGGGCGGCAAACGCTCCAACCCGGTCAACATCACGATTCAGTAATGAGCCGCTCCGTCATCCGCGCTGCGCTGTGCTTGTGTCTTGGCTGGGCCGTGTCGCCGGCCGGCCCTGGGGTCTCGCCCTGGATCATGAGCCCGGCGCATCCCGGCGCCATGTCCGCGGGCCTGGCGCGCGTCTTGCCGGAAGTGCACTCCGTGACCGTAGTGGATGACTATGTGGAAGTCCGCTCCGCCGGTATTTCCCTCTACGACCTGAGCCCTCTGCAAACCTCGCCCTTCGCCGAAGGCCGGGTGGGCGAATTCAGTTTCCGTCTCCCGCGAGTTCCCCGGCCCGCGGCGGCAGGCGCGCATCCCAGCGTGCCGCCGGATATTGTCGGCGTCTTCGCCAACGGCGCACCGGTCTACAACCAGTTCACGGCTGCCTCTTACCAGGGCCAAAACCTCTGGCATTTCGATGGCATCGCCGGACAAAGCGTTTCAGGCCTGCTGCGCCATTGGATCACCGACGCGTCCCGCCACTCGCCCATCCTCGGTTTTGCGCTCGATGGCTACCCCATCTACGGGCCCTGGGCATTCGCCAACTCCGATGGCACCGGCGGATTGCGGCGCATGCGTTCCAGCTACCGGCTGCGCAGCATCGCGCATCGCAGCGAATGGCCCGGCGGTATCGCACTGACCGTGGGCCAGTATGGTCCCGATCCCGGCGGCGCCTATCCGCTGGGTACCTTCGCCGAAGACTACGAGTACGTGCCCGGCGCGGGCGACCTGGACGAATACAACGGGCGGTTGGCATGCACTCCCGAATATCCCGAGGGAACTTATGCCTACTTTCTCACTACCGACTCCGCGGGCCGCCTGGCCGTCCCCTACCTGCTCACCCAGCATTACTACGGAACGGTTGCGCGGCCAACCTTGCCGGAGATCTCATCGGCCGGTAAGCCCGGTCAACCGAAGATCAGCCTGCGCGCTTCCACCTTGGCCGCCGGCTCCCCGGCACAACTCAGCCTGCAGGTGTTTCGTCCCGATGGCGCGCCGGTGCGATATCTGGAGCATGTACACGAAAAACCAATTCACCTGATCATTGTGTCCCGCGACCTGGCGGAATTCGGTCACGTGCATCCCGAACTGACTGCGGGCGATACCTATGACGTCTCCTACACTTTTCCGCACGGCGGCCGCTACCGCCTCTACGCCGACTTCACCCCGCCGGGTTTCCCGCAACGCGTGGAAGCGTTCGATGTGACGGTGCAGGGCCCTCTCCGCGCGCCCGTGGAACTCGAGGAGACAGCCCGCGGCGTGCGAGTGGGCTCTACCACCGTCACCCTGTCCACGGAAAGCCCACTGCGCGCCGGCGAAGATCTGCGGCTGACCTACAGCCCGGTGGACGCGGCCAGCGGTCAACCTATCGAGGACCTCCAGCCCTACTTGGGAGCCTGGGGGCACTTCGTGATTGTGGATCAACCGC
>Ga0302319_10018150_pt1 | contig 12849 bp, 7 predicted proteins | sample Bog_T0_2_FD_203319 | JGI IMG/M metagenome (GOLD analysis project Ga0302319, IMG submission 203319) | Peat permafrost microbial communities from Stordalen Mire near Abisko, Sweden - Bog_T0_2 | ecosystem: Environmental > Terrestrial > Soil > Wetlands > Peat | place: Sweden: Abisko, Stordalen Mire...
CACACGGGCGCCAGTCAGGTCGTCCTCGGCAGCTCCTGGACCATGATCGTCTATTTGCTGCACAAGCTGCAGGGCATCGGACCCGGCGATGAAATCATTGTCCCCAGCCATACCGCGTTTCCCACCATGGAACCGCTTATCCATCGCGGCGCCCGCCCCGTGTTTGCGGATATCGACGATACCTTCGTCCTCGACCTCAACCATGTCGAATCCCTCATCACGCCTCGCACCGTCGGCATCATCGGCGTCCATCTGTACGGCCATCCCATCGACAACGACCGCCTGCTGGCCATCGCCAAAAAGCATAACCTGTGGGTCATCGAAGATTGCGCCCAAGCCCAAGGCGCCAAGTACAAGGGCAAGACCGTTGGCAGCATGGGCGACTTCGGTGCGTTCAGCTTCTTCCCGTCCAAGAACCTCACCGTGCTCGGTGACGGCGGCGCCATTTCGACGAACCAGACCGATTACGCCGATCGCCTGCGCATGCTGCGCAATCACGGCCGCCAGGGCAAATACGACCACGAATTTGCCGGCTACAACGTCCGGTTCAATGAAATCAATGCCGCCATCGGACGCGTGATGTTGAAGCACCTCGACGGTTTCAACGAAAACCGCCGCAAAATCGCCGCCCGCTACGACGCCCGGTTGAAAGGCATCGTCCAGACCCCGCCCGTGCGCGAATGGGCTACGCCGGTTTACCACATGTATGTCATCCGTGCCGAACGCCGCGACGACCTGCAAAAATTCCTCAAGGAAAAGAACATCGAAACCGGTGTTCATTATCCCAAGCCGAACCATCTGCAGCCGGCCGTTATCGGTTTGTTCCCGTACATCCCGAAATTGCCGCAGACGGAAAAGGCTGTGAAAGAAATCCTGTCCCTGCCGATCCACGGTGAGATGGGCCTGGACGCCGCCGACCAGGTGGCCGACGCCATCGCCGAATTCTACGGCAAGAAGTGAGCGACGGAATTGACGCCGGGGAATATCTGTGATACTAAACTAGTACTGGGGTGCCACGCAAAATTCGACAACTGGTCGCGGACTTGGAACGAGCAGGGTTTATAAACCGTGGCGGCAAAGGCAGCCATCGGAATTATATCCATCCGAAAGGCCCGCGGGTGACGATCAGTGGCCGCCTCGGTGACGACGCCCTGCCGTATCAAGAACGGCAGGTGCAACGAAGAATTGAAGAATCACAGCTATGAAACAGAGCAAGCCAGAGACGAAGGTGTCCCATTACACAAAGATTGTGGAGTGGAGCGACAAAGACGGCTGCTTTGTGGGCAGCGCGCCGCCGTTAATTGGCGAGTGCTGCCACGGCAAGAACGAGGCCAAGGTCTACGCGCAGCTCTGCCAGATCGTCGCGGAGTGGATTGAAATTCTGGAAACCGACGGAAAGCCATTGCCTCCTGCGCTGGATGCAAAGAAGTTTAGTGGCAAATTTGTGTTGCGGCTGGAACCGGCATTGCACCGGCGGCTGGCTGCCAAAGCGCTTGCCGCTGGTGAAAGCCTCAACAATTACTGCGTCAAAACGTTGGTCAAGGCGTGACCGCCAGAATTGACCGTGGTTGTTTCTTGCAGCGCGGCACACGCCAACGCTTGCGTTTTGGATTGCGGCGGCCCTCCGCCGCTTTCAGATCGCCCATTTTAAACCAATGGTCATAAATCGCCTGTTCTCGGCCCCGCACCGGAAACGATTCCCTTGTAGCGGCGGCCATCCTGGCCGCCGTGGAGCCGGGCGTCCCGCCCGGCGGAAAAAACCGTGCAGCAACAGCCCCCATGCCGTCCATGCTTATCCTTCACACTCAAATTTGTTAATAATCTGGGGACAAAAAACGGCAATTTCTGCTCGTTAAAATGCACTCCTTCGTCAACACTAAACGAAAAGAAAAAAAGTAGTATGGCAACTGAAGAAAGAGTCCTTTGTTTCGAACGAAATTTATTCGAAAAACTCGGCATATTTCAAGGCCTGAGCCTCGAAGTCGATAAATACCTCCCCGTGGTCACCGCTAAAACCAATGTCATCTACCTGAACCGAAGTGAAGCCGAGCAGGACAAGCGCTACAAGCAGCTCATCCCCTACGCATTGATCATTTGCGGCGATAAGATATTGCGCTATCGGCGCGGCAAAGGCGGTCAGGAAACTCGTTTGCACGGGCTGTATTCCGTGGGAGTGGGGGGCCACATTTCGGAAGAAGATAATGGGCTGTTTTCCGAAGGCATCGGATATCAGGAGGCCATGCGGCGCGAACTGATGGAAGAGGTGTCCATCGAGGTCGCCAACGAGATCGCCGTTGCCGTCATTAATGACGACAGTACTGAAGTCGGGTTTGTCCACCTGGGAATTGTGCACATTGTAGTCGTGCCGGATGAATCGCTGGCCAACCGGCGCAGTGGCATCGTGAGCCCGGAGTTTGTCCCTGTGAGCGAAGCCGTTAAAAACCCTGACGCCTACGAATCTTGGTCCCGTTTTTGTCTGGAAAATCTGGAGGCTCTTTTATCAAAGGCCGCCGCCATCATTCCTGTTCGCGCTGCAGTATAACCCATCACACCCTTTTGCTGCAACCCACAGGTCAACGCTTGCGTTTTGGACTGCGGCGGGGCTCCGCCGCTTTTTCGAAGGATCGCCAAAAATCGAGCTTCACCAAACACCCGTTGAGAGGCAATTTCCCTTTCCTGTCCGAACCGACAAGGCCCTCGCCGCATTGCCCGACGCATCGATTAGCCGAGCGAGGGGACATCGCCAATGTCGCCGACGAATTTGACACCAGCGGGGATTGGTGATCCTAAAGCGGCGGAGCACCTCCGCAGTCCAAAACGCTTCGCGCGTTTCCTTGGAGTGCGGTTAAGGGCTCGAATCCCTGATGCCTTTCCCTCCGGAAAAAAATCTTCCGGCCCGAAGTAAAATGGGTAGAATCCCGTTTCATTTATCGTGAACGCCGAAACGCCCGAAATTAGCCTGGTCATTCCTTGTTATAACGAGGAAGGAAATCTCCGTGAACTCGTCAAAGCCATCCGCGCCGCCGCCGATCCCTTGAAAATCGCCTATGAAGTGGTCATCACCGATGATTGCAGCAAGGATAAATCCTGGGAAATCCTCAAAGAACTCGCCGCCGGTGACCCCCGCATTCGCGTCCAAAAGTTTGCCTATAATTGCGGGGAGAGCGCCGCCAGCTTCGCCGGTTTGAAAGCCGCCCGCGGCAAATATCTGTTTACCCTCGACGCCGATTTGCAGAATGATCCCAAGGATCTGCCGAAATTCCTCGAAGCCTTGAAAAACTACGATTGCGTTTGCGGCACCCGCGTCAAGGTTCGCGGCAAAGGCGACAATTTTATCAAGGTGGCCTCCTCCCGCATTGCCAATTCCGTCCGCAACAAATTAAGCGGCGAACAAATTTCCGACGCCGGCTGCACCTATCGCGCTTTCAAACGTGAATGCATCGAAAACCTGAAATTCTTCAAGGGCATGCACCGTTTTCTGCCCACGCTATTCAAAATCGAAGGCCATACCGTCACGGAAATTGAGGTCAGCAATAATCCCCGGTTCGCCGGGGAAAGCAATTACGGTGTCTGGAACCGCCTCTTCGCCTCGTTTTACGATTTGTTAGCCGTGCGGTGGATGAAAAAGCGCATGTTCAAATACCAAGTCGCCGAACGCATCAACTAGCCAAGCAGAGCTTGGAACCAATTGCGGTTCCCCGACCGCGGCACATGCCATGGCCCGGTGATGGTAGGGCGCGTCTCCATGCGCCGTCGCCGCTTGCAGTGAGCCAGTAGGTCTGATTAATTCCCGCAACATTTCCCAAAACCAGCGATCAACTTCCGTTGTGGCGGCGGGCATCTTGCCGGCCGTAGAGCCGTGGCGTCCCGCCCGGCGGAAAAACCGTCCGCCTGAAACCCGGTGTCCTGCGCGTGCAATCGTTCGTTATGTTCATCGAAAGCTGTCTGTTCCAATCAGATCTGCTCACGGTGATGTGCATCTCCCGTTGGCCGGACAACCGGTTTCAAACAACCAATCTTCATGTCTCTTCCTACTGCTGCTGCTGCGCCTGCGCCTGGGGCAGCGACTGCGCCTCCGCTGGCGCCGGCTTCGGCGTTCCTTCACCCACGGCTTCCACATCGACCGACACGTGCACCTCATGGTCGCCCCCGCCGGTAATGACGCCTTTGACCGGGCTGACATCCGCGTAATCACGGCCAAACGCCACCGTAATGTGATCCTCCGCGGTTAAAACATTATTCGTCGGATCAAGATCCACCCAGCCGACGTCGGGACAGTAAACGGAGAACCACGCATGGCTGGCGTCCACGCCGACGAGCCGCTCTTTGCCTTCCGGCGGACGCGTGCGCAAGTAGCCGCTGACATAGCGCGCGGGTAACCCTAGCGAACGCATGCACGCCGTCGCCAGATGCGCAAAATCCTGGCAGACACCCCGGCGCTTTTCCCAAACTTCTTCCAGCGGGGTGGCCACCGTCGTGGCCCGCGGATCGTATTTGAAATCCGTGTAAATTCGTTTGTTCAGGCTGGCCGCGCCGACAAGCAAAGGCGTGTCGGGTTCAAAGCTCTGACGCGCGTAATCCGCCAGCTCCATGGAAGTCCGAACCAGCGGTGAATCAAAAACAAATTGATACGGCTCGACCACTTCCGGCGATACCGGGTCGGAAAACAACTTCGCCACTTCATTCCAATAAGGGGAGAGTGCGAGGGCGGGCGGCGTCACGGCGGAGACGTCCACGCGGCTGGTGGCCGTGATCTCCAGCCGGTCATGAATTTCCTGGATGCTGAAACCGCACACCTGGTTGCCGAAATAGTCCGTTCGCGGTTTGAGCAACGCGGGAAACGGATTCACGCGCAGCGAAAAGCTGGTGACATGCTGGTGGGGCAGCGCGCGCGGTTCCACCCGCGTGGAGTGGTGCGAAACCGTCACCGGCAGCAGATACTCGAAAACGGTCCGGTGAATGATATCGTACGTCATGTCTCGAATCCTCCTCCCGTGCGGGAAATTTCCGAATGCGCAAAATAACTCACCGCCAGGGCATCCGACAGGCGCGGAATATCACGCAACGTTTCTTGAATAACGCGTCCGGGCGTGCTTTCGAGCCAATTTTCCTTTAGCGAGCCCAACTCCCGCGGGTCGAGCGCCCGCAGCCGGGAACTGCAGTCGCGCAGAATTCGTTTCTGCCGGGTGTCGCTCTCGCATTCGCGCGGCAGTTTTTCGAAATGCTGGGCCAGCTGGTTGATTTGAAACAGCACCGAACGGGGATTCGTATCGTCCAACAGCACCAAATCGTACACCGGCGCGATGTGCGGCATGAGGTTGTAGCGGGAACGATAAGTCAATGTGCTGTCCGCCACTTCCAGAACCGTTTCCAAAACGCTGGGATTGTCGGCTTCCGGCGAACTCAATGCGGAATCGAGAAGGGTGCAGAGATTGAGCGTGCGCTCGATGCGCCAGCCGATATCCAGGAACCGCCAGCCTTGCGCCCGCGTCATGTTTTCGCGGGCCAGTCCGTGGAACGAAGCCAGCCCGAGCAAGGTTTGGTTGAGCGTGCCCAGCGCGTCGGCCGCCAGCACGATCTTCTTGCGCGAAGCGTGGGAGAGCAAGTCGCCCAGCAGGTTGGCGGCGCGCCAGAGATCGTTGGAAGTCCGGTCCCGCACAAACATCGCGATCCGTTGCAAATGTCCGGAGAGCTGCCGCAGGCTGCCATCGTGCTGCGGCGAAAAAATCGCCGAAAGCAGCGCCGCTTCGAGCGCCTCGGGATTCTGCCGCAGCTCGGGCTGCCGTTCGGGACTGGGCAATTGCCCGCCCCGCTCCAGGGTCCGCAATAGCGGCGCGACGTGCGGTTGCGTGCCGCGGCCCCGTTCCGGGCTGAGCCGCAGCAAGGCGCTGCGCAGCAGCCGCGTGGCGGCGTCGGTGCGCTCGGAATATCGGCCCAGCCAGAAGAAATTATCCGCCAGCCGGGAGGGCAGGTTGTTCCCCACGCGGCGCAGCTCAATTTCCGGACCATGGGTTTCCAGCAGTGAAACTTCTTCCACTGGTTTTTCGCTCATGACCCAGGTGTCTTTGCTCGCGCCACCGCGCTGCATGGAAACCGAGCTGTCGCCCGTCTTCGACGAGGTGCGCGATAATCCGCCGGGCATGACGACATAGCCATTCGCCGTGGCGACCAGGTAGACGCGGAGCGTGACCGGACGAGCCGTGATAGCGCCATCGTGCAAGGCCGGCGCGGTGGAAAGCTGTACCCACTCCTGGGCCACAAACCGATCCGGCTGAAAGGCGACTTGCTGCAACAATAATTTCCGTTCCGCGGCCGTCATTTGTCGACTCGGATCCATGCCCCGCATACGGGAGCGGAACGCCGGTTTGACAAATAATTTGTCCATGTGCTCCCGGACATATTTTTCCGCGCTCTTTTGTCCGCACCACCACGTGGCGACCGAAGGAATCTTCAGCGTTTCCCCCAAAACATGCCGGCACAGCCCCGGCAAAAACGACATAAATGCCGGACTTTGCAGTAAACTGCTTCCCGGCGTGTTGGTAATCGTCACGTTGCCGGCGCGCGCCGCTTCCACGAGTCCGGGCACGCCCAGCATGGAGTCATTGCGCAATTCCAGTGGATCGCAAAACTCGTCGTCCACGCGGCGGAGAATCACATCCACCGATTCCAATCCGGCCAGCGTTTTTAGAAAGACGCGGTTGTCCCGAACGGTCAAGTCCTGCCCCTCGACCATCTGGAATCCGAGGTAGCGCGCCAGATAAGCCTGCTCGAAATAGGTTTCGTTGTACGGCCCGGGCGTTAGCAGCACGATGCGCGGATTTTCCACCCCCGGCGGTGCGATGAGCGCCAGGGATTTTTGGACCTCGCGAAAAAATCCGGCGAGCCGCTGGACATTACAATCGCGAAATGGCTCCGGCAGGATTCGCGACGTCACCAGCCGGTTCGCCAGGGCATATCCGGCGCCGGTGGGGATCTGTGTCCGGTCCGAGGTGACCCACCAGCGGCCATCCGGCGAACGCGCCAAATCGGCCGCATAAAAATGGAGGAAAGGTCCCGCAGCGGGTTTCAATCCGTGACACGGTCGCAAAAAATCCGCCTGCGCGAAAACCAGCGCCGGTGGCAGCCAGCCCGAACGAATCAAATCCTGCGCTCCATAACAATCGGCAAGAATCCGGTTGATGAGGGTCGCCCGCTGAATCAATCCCGTCTCCAATGCGCCCCATTCATGGGAACTGATCAAAAACGGAACCGGGTCGAGTTCCCAGGGACGTTCCATCCCCCGTTCATCCCCGTAAACGTTATACGTAATGCCCTGTTCGTGCACCAGGCGCTGGGAGTTTTCCCAGCGACGCTTCAATTCCGTATCCCCGATCCTCGTGAGTTCAGCGGTGAACTTTTCGTAATGCGGGCGCAATCCCCCGGCTTCCGTCAGGCATTCGTCAAAATACGTGGGGGTCCGTTGATAATCCGTCAACGGATGAACTTTCGTTTTGGCTTCTGAATTGACCTTCGTCTCGCTCATCGGCGTCCCCGACTCTACCACGCTCTCCTTTCGGTTGCGAGCGCCGTTGTCTGTGCGCTCAGACATTTCGGAGATCGAGCGTAAACGGAAACTTCGGATTTTGTTTGGCCGGCCCCACCTTTAATGTTCCCGGGGTGTGGCCCTGCCGGAAAAACCGCGCCAGACGCCGGCTCTCCGCTTCATAGCTGTTCACCGGAAAACTGTCATGGCTGCGGCCGCCCGGATGCGCCACGTTATAGGTGCAGCCGCCCAGGGATCGGTCGTTCCACGTGTCCACCAGGTCAAAAGCCAGCGGACTGTGTGGGGCAATCGTCGGTTGCAGGCATTCCGGCGGCTGCCAGGCGCGATAACGCACTCCGGCCACGCCTTCGCCATTGGTTCCCGTCGGATGAAGCGGTACCCGGTGGCCATTGACCGTCAAGGCAAAGCGGTCACTGATCAGCCCGCTGACTTTCACCTGCAGCCGTTCCACCGAACTGTCCACGTAGCGGACCGTCCCGCCCCCGCCCGCTTCTTCCCCCAGCACGTGCCAGGGCTCGAGGGCCATGCGCAGCTCCAATTGCAAATCCCGCTGTTCCAGATCGCCAATCCGCGGGAAGCGGAATTCGAAGTGCGGCGCGAACCAGTCGAATTCAAACGGATAGCCGGACTGCCGGAGATCCTGGATCACATCCCGGAAATCGGTTTCGCAAAAATGCGGCAGCATCCAGCGGTCATGGATGTCCGTGCCCCATTCCACCAAATTGTTCTTGTACGGCTGCTGCCAGAATTTCGAGACCAATCCGCGCAGCAGCAAATGTTGCGCGAGGCTCATCTGCGCATGCGGGGGCATTTCAAAGGCGCGCATTTCCACCAAACCCAGCCGGCCGCCGGCGGTTTCCGCCGGATAAAGCTTGTCAATGCTGAACTCCGACCGGTGCGTATTACCGCTGGAATCAATCAGCAGATTGCGGAACAGCCGGTCAACCAGCCACGGCGGTGTATAACCCAGGGTGTTCACGTTCCGCTCCATTTCCTTGAAGGCGATGCCCAGTTCGTACAGGGAATCATTGCGCGCTTCATCAATGCGCGGCGCCTGCGACGTCGGACCCAAAAATAGGCCGCTGAACAACCAGCTCAAGGACGGATGGTTTTGCCAGTAGGTCAGCAGCGACCGCAATAAATCCGGACGGCGGATCACCGGCGAATTCTGCGTGCTTTCGCCGCCGAGAATGATGTGATTTCCCCCGCCGGTGCCAGTGTGACGGCCGTCCACCATGAATTTTTCCGTGCCCAGCCGGGTTTGCCGGGCTTCTTCGTAAAGGACCGTTGTACGTTCCACCAGTTCATCCCAGGATTTGCTCGGATGCAAATTGACTTCGATGACGCCCGGGTCGGGCGTGACCGCCAGCTTGTTCAAACGCGGGTCGCGCGGCGGCGTTTCACCTTCAATAATAACGGGCATCCCCAGTTCCTTGACGGAAGTCTCAATGCCGGCCACCAGATCCAGGTAATCTTCCGTGGTCGCCACCGGCGGCATGAAGATATGCAGCCGCCCGTTGCGCGGCTCAATGCACATGGCCGTCCGAATGATCCAGGGCGCGCTCTCGCCTTGAACCGGGCGGCGGTTGGGGTCGAAATCCGGCGGCAGTTGCGGCAGCTTCGGCTCTTCTTTGATCGGACCAAGTTTTTGGGCCCGTTGTCCTGGTCCATAGCCCGCCGGCAGCGCGGCTCCGCCGGAGCGGCGCAGAAATTGTTGGCCCGAGGTTTCGGGGCGGGCGCGATACGGAAATTCCTTGGGCAATTCCGGCAGGTTCGCTTCCGAAGGATCCCGCTGCCACGTCCACGGAAAATCCTTTTCCGCCACCCAGGGTATGGAATCCAATGGCAGGCGCAGCCCCATCGGGGAATCGCCGGGTATCAACCACATCGTGTCGTCATCCCGTAAAAACCACGAGCCGGACATCCAGCCCGGCTGGTTGCCGTACGTCGCCCGCTTGATCGGCAGGGCGTAACCGGCCACTTCGCCCAAGCCTTGCTGAAAAAGCCGCGCCAGTCGCTCGCGTTCGTTCTTATTCTTAAGATGCGATTTTTCCGGCGTCACGTTCGAAGGCAGGCGCCGCTCTTTCCATGTGTTATAGAAAACGTCTTCATACGCGGACAGGAGGTATTTCGGGTCCACGCCAATCACCTTGGCCAGTCGCAGCGACAATTCCTTCGCTTCCCGCGCGCCGAAACCGTAGTCCTTTGATTCATCGGCGATCAGTGAGTCGTCCTTCCAGATCGGCACGCCGTCCTTGCGCCAGTAAGCCGCCAGCGCCCAGCGCGGCAGGGGTTCGCCCGGGTACCATTTGCCCTGGCCGTAATGCAGCAGCGAGCCGGGGGCGAATTTGCCGCGTAAACGCTTGATCAATTCGCCGGAAAGTTCCCGCTTTTTTTGGGAAACCGCCGTGAAATTCCATTCCGCGCCGTTGGGATCATCCACGGAAACGAACGTCGGCTCGCCGCCCATCGTCAGGCGTACGTCGTTTTTCGTCAGATCCAGATCGATCGCCCGGCCCAGGCCGTTGATGCTCTTCCATTGTTCATCCGTGTAAGGCAGCGTCACCCGCGGACTTTCAAAAATCCGGCGAACGGACATTTCGAAGCTGAATTCACATTTGCATTCGTCCACCGCCCCGGAAATCGGCGCCGCACTGCTCGGATCCGGCGTGGCCGCCAGTGGAATATGGCCTTCGCCCGCCAGCAGACCCGATGTCGGGTCGAGACCGACCCATCCCGCGCCCGGCAGGTACACTTCCGTCCAGGCATGCAAATCGGTAAAATCCTTCTCCGCCCCGCTCGGGCCGTCCAACGATTTCACGTCGGCCTTGAGCTGGACGAGATAACCGCTGACAAAGCGCGTCGCCAGTCCCAGGTGGCGCATGACCTGGCACAGGAGCCACGCGGAGTCGCGGCAGGAACCGCTCATTTTTTCCAGCGTTTCCTCCGGCGTTTGGACGCCCGGCTCCAGCCGGATGGTGTATTTGATGTCTTTCCACAGCCGTTGATTGATCGCCACCAGGAAATCAATCGTCCGCAGCGAAATGGGCGCCGGCGGCGGCGTCTTTTTCTTTTTGGATGCGGCCGGGGCAGGCGTAATGCCCAGGATGTCTTTGCGCACGGACGCCAGATACTTCGTGAACTGGGGCGTCAGGTCGCATTTCAATTGAAACGGCTCCAGCTCGTGATCGAGCACATGGTCGTATTCAAACGGAAATTTCTCGGCGGACGGCTCCAAAAAGAAATCGAACGGGTTTAAAACCGCCATCTCGGCGACTACGTCCACTTCCACGCAGAATTCGCGCGTCGGCTCTTCAAAGACCAGCCGCGCCAGATAGTTGGACTGCGGGTCCTGCTGCCAGTTGATGAAATGCTTTTCCGGCAGGACTCGCAGGGAATAGCTGAGAATGCGGGTGCGGGAATGCGGAGCGGGACGCAAGCGAACCACCTGGGGGCCGAGATTCACCAGGCGGTCGTACTTATAGTGCGTCTTGTGATGTAATGCGACGTGTATGGACATGAAACGATTCCTTCTTTGAACTGCCGGACAATTTTAGCCGTGCCAAACGGTTCGGACTGGCAACGGCCAGTCCGTGTCCGCACGATAAACAATTAAACCTCAAGCCGGGTAATTTCCCAGCGGTTCAGCACCCAAGGTGCCGATCAAACTATTAATATACCCCGCCGACTCGACTTCTTCCAGTTTCTTTCGGGCCATCGTCAGGCGGGCGGCGATGCCGAGTTCATCGGCGACATCCGCATGGCTGGGTTTCCGCAAAAATTGATTCAAATACTCCACGTGCCGGCGCCACAGGGCGCGTTCCACCTTTTGGCGGCCCGCCAGCCGGACTCCGTACCATTCGCTGTTCAGCAGATAGTCGCGATTAAACAGGCGGCGCACGTCGGGATGTTCCAGGCCTTTGCCCTCCCATTCATCCTTTAACATGATGTGCAACAGCGCCTGCAGCGGCGGACAAGCCTGGGCGATGCTGCCGTCGTCGAAATACATCTTCGCAACGCGCCGCTGTGTCGCCACGATGTTCTCCATGCCGTCGACAAACAGGTCGACACTTTGCAGTTCCGGCTTCAACATCGCCTCCGTAAACACCGAATTCGGATGGTTGAAGACGCGCCCGAAATAGGCATGCACGAAACGGGCGTTGATGCGGTAGCCGAGCCGGCTGGCCAGGACTTTCTGGCCGTTGTGCGTGAAATCCTGCAGGCGGTCCAGGAAATTATGGTTGATCAGGAACTGCGGATCGCGTTCTTCCGGCAACATGCGGCACCAGACTTCCGGCACAATCAGGCTGACGTCATGGTCCACCCGCGCTTGCGGGCCGACATATCCCGCCGCCGTTACAAATCCATGGTGTCCGGTCAGAATCCACGAGACCAGCGCCGCATTCAAATCAATGATCGGCGGCAGCGCATTAAACGGTCCCTTTGTCAGCGCCCCTTCCGAACCGGCCCCGGTGGTCGAGGGCGATTTGCCCGTCATACTGCAAATGAACTCCATGAACAGCTCCGGCAATTCAAAATAGTGGATCGGATTGTAACACGCCAGGGAACGAACGCCCGGCTCCGGCGGATTGTTGCGCCGCCCCGGCAGCACCGCGTCCACCGGCGTATGCAGCGGCCGGCTCATCGGAATGCGATGGCGCAAGCGGGCAGACATATGCGCCAGATACGATTGGGCCGGCTGCATCAAATCCGGCCGTTTTTGCAGATAACGGGGATTTTTGCTGGGCTTCCCCCCGACCAAACGCGGATTGGCCGTGCAGACAAAATAGCTGGGCGCACCCTGGGCGGCTACGTCGCGGATCAGCGCTTGCATCGGGTCCGTGAATTGGTAAATGCCCAAACTGTCCAGGACCATCTCCCGCGCCTCTTTGGGCGTCAACGGTTCGTAATTGGAAAAGAAATTGTCCGGAATCGAAAAATCCTGTTCCGCTTGCTTGTCGTACCCGCGATGAATGGCGTCATCCGGGCGTTGGAATAGGCGTAGTTCGCAATTTTTTACAAATTTTAGCGACCGCCCGGCGTGGTGGTCCGGCACATCCTGCAATACCCCCGGTGGCACCACCACGGACGCGGTGATGTCGTCCTCCTGCTGCACCTTCGTGGCCGGATGAAAGTCTTTGCGCAGTCCGAACGTGCGCCAGGCGCCGTCCGCATCAAACCCCACCCGCAAATACGTGGTCACCAGCTTCCGGTTGTCGCATTTCAGCTCGTTGCCCGGCACCCCGTTGATGATGTCCACGCTGAAATGTTCGCGCCATTGCGCGCCCCAATCTTCCTTGTAATAG
>Ga0302319_10018151_pt1 | contig 12848 bp, 9 predicted proteins | sample Bog_T0_2_FD_203319 | JGI IMG/M metagenome (GOLD analysis project Ga0302319, IMG submission 203319) | Peat permafrost microbial communities from Stordalen Mire near Abisko, Sweden - Bog_T0_2 | ecosystem: Environmental > Terrestrial > Soil > Wetlands > Peat | place: Sweden: Abisko, Stordalen Mire...
TCATCCTCTCAAATCTTCCACACTGGTTAAGGCGCTTGCAGGAACATTTGCTGTTGGTGGCGTTCTGGTTTTGCTGACCAGAAAGTTGGAGGGGATTAATGAATCTATTTACTTCATCGACCGTATTCACTTGGTACTCGATGGGAAGATTCCATACAGGGACTTCGAGTTTGCCTACGGCCCGCTGTTTCTCTACGGCCCGGCGTGGATGGTCCGGCTTCTCCATATTTCCGTAGGGGATGCCTACGGAGCCTTTTGGTTACTTCTTGCGCTTCTCGGAGTCTATCTTCTCTTTAAGACCATCCTTTGGGTGGACGAACTGTCCGGCAGGCAGCGCCCGATCTTTCTATCTATGTGGGTGGTATCGCTGTGGGCCATGGCAAACATGGGCGTTAACTATTCCATGTTTCGCTTTATTCTTCCAGGTTTCCTTGGGCTGGCAATCTACCGAAGGCTAAGGGCTGCAACCACTCCAGCTGACCAGGCCAGGGCTTTACTTCTCCCCGTCCCATTTTTAGCCTTTGTACTCTTGGACTCTCCTGAACAGGGCATCGCCTTCGGGATTGGTGTTGCCGTGTACCTGGTGTACTTTGGTCCCCTCATCAGCAGGTGGTCCAGAGTCTGGTTTACGGTATCGCTAATCGCCATGGTCTGCATCTTTTTGCTCGCGGCACGGGCGGGCTTGTTCATTACGCTGAATGCCGTACGGCGAGGTGGCCTGAGCTTTCCTATCGTGCCGGCGCCAAATGTGCTGATGTTGTATCTCTGCATTGGTTTGTGCGCCTGTTACGCTGGGGCGCGGCTACGTTCCCGACAACCGAGTTCCCTGCTGATGCTCATCGCGGTATCTGTGGTATGCCTCCCCGCCGCTCTCGGCCGCTGCGATCCCGGCCACACACTGCTGCAGCCTTTTGGTATTTCGTTGGCAGCGTGCTTCCTTGCTTCAGGCCTTCCGCGAGTAGCCAGGGGCCTCTTTTTGCCACTTCTGCTTCTTGTATTTATGTTTCCCACCTTTGTCCTTGCGCTCCCTTCGCTGGCAGCGCAAACCGCGAAGGAAGGGTTGACGAGCTTTCTTGCTGGAGAGCCTGCGAGCGTCTTAACGCCTGCGGATCGGCGGCTAATCGCCGCCATGTCGCATGGCCCAAATGACGAGGTAGCCGCACGGAGGTTTGCGAAAATGAAGTCGTTCTCCCATCTGGACGAGAGCCAAACCCTGCTTGATGTCTATGATCAACCGCAGTCAACGGTCTTCGAAGCACCCTTTCACTTTGCAGTGCCGCGGTTTGGAAATTACCACAGCCCCTTCGTGTACGAGGGCTACTTTATGGGTGATGCGAACATGGTCATACCGGAACAGGTGACGCAGAAGATTGCCGAGCTTTCTTCACACCCGCGATATCCTCTTCTCATCCCCTTTGAGCGTGAGACCCAATGCCGCATAAGCGATGAAGGAGCTCTATCTGCAATCAAATCGATCTTCCATTACCCATACGATGCACCGGCTGTTCATACTGAAGGCATACAGCAGCCGCTGTGCGATTACATCGTGCAACATTACCGGCTGTCCGAGCCTGCCACAGCGGAACATTTCGGCTATGCGGTCTGGCTTCCGAAATGAGACAAACGTATATTCCGGACGCTGGGTAGCTCTGCAAGCCGGTAAGGTTTATATCAGCCTCGGTGGTCGGGAGCTGGGCGGTGTACTAATTTGGTTTTTGGCATTCCTGAGTCTTTGGGTCGTAGGGTAGTTCTGTGTTGTAGGCATCGCACTGGTCGTCAAGACAACTCCCATTGCTGGCTACGAGTGCTTCCCAATGCGTATCCTTGGGGGAAACAATAAAGTGCGTTATACGGTATATCCATTGGACGCGGTGGTCGGAGCGCTTCCTTTGGAACCCATCCCTGTACTTCACCACCCCATAGACATAGAATTCGCCCTTCGCAAGCCTTTGGGCCTCTGGAACAGTAATATTTTGGGAGTCCGGGGCTACAACCCCTTTAGTCCACATGCTTTTCTTCCAAGAGCAAATCCAACCGCTCTGAAATTGAGTCGTGGAACTCGGCATGTTTTTCCCCCATCCCCATTCAAATACAGGACTGATAGCTTGCGTCTCGCCCAGATTGCCGAGAACGATAGTCAATCGGATATGGGGTGGCCCATTCGTACCAGATACCCACTCGGCCGGCTTCAGGGGTGGATTGGGCGGCACAGGGAATACGACCGGCATGTGGGCCTGTATATCGGCATCAGTCGATGTCTCCGTGTCTCTGAGTTGTATGCGAATTACTACAAGGGTCAAGACAGTGCAAATCATAATGACAGCGGTGGAACCAGCTGTTATCCAATCAGCCAACGATTTTGTAGGCTTGGGTGGCGGGGGTGGCATTGGAAAATTAGGACGCTGACGAATTCTACGCTGTCAGCCGTTGTGACTATCATCGAATCATGCCCGTCCAGCAAGCCCACGCGAAGCACCTGCCCCCTCTGGATGGCCTGCGCGGCGGCGCGATCCTGATGGTGCTCCTGTTTCACGTTTGGAGAGTGCCGGGCGGCGGCGTCTCCGGTCCCGTCAGCCACGCTATTGAAAACTTTGCATCCATCGGCTGGACGGGAGTCGAGCTCTTCTTTGTGCTCTCCGGATTTCTGATTACCGGCATCCTGCTGGACGCACGGCAGGCGACTAACTACTTCCGCGTCTTCTACGCGCGCAGGGTACTGCGGATATTTCCCTTGTATTACCTCACGCTGATCGCCTTCTTCTGGGTCTGGCCCCTGCTCGCCCACCACGTTGCCTTCTTCCAGCTGCATGGGCAGGGAACGTTCGGCCCCCGCGAACAGCTCTGGTACTGGTTCGATCTCGTGAACCTGAGGACCGCCTTCTATCCGCTGATCATCGTGATGCTCACGCACTGCTGGACCTTGTCGCTGGAGGAGCAGTTCTATGCCGTCTGGCCCGTGGTTGTCCGGTTCCTTCGCGAAAGGTGGCTCGTCGCGGGGTCCATCGCCGTCGTCGTCCTGTCCCCGGCGTTGCGCGCGCTGCCCTGGGTGCAGTCGATGAACGCCGTCTACCCGAACTTCACCTACCGGCTTACGCCCTTCAACCTGGACACGCTGCTGACCGGCGCTTTGCTCGCCGTGCTGTGGCGGCGCCTCGACCAAAAGCGCCTGCTCTGGGCAGCCGCCGCCGGGTTGGCGGCAACGCTCCCCGGCCTGCTGCTCTGGGGAGCCTCCAGCCCGGGGGCCGGGGTGATTCAGCCTACCGTCCTGGCTCTGATGTTCGGGTCCTTGCTGCTGCTCAGCCTTACCTGGCGTCCCCTCCAGGTGTTCTTCGCGCTCCCGCCCCTCCGCGCGATGGGAAAGTACAGCTACAGCGTCTACCTGCTGCATCCGCTGGTCATTGCCTGGACGAACGTGCCGATGACCCACCTGCTGCACCAGCGACCGCTCTTTCCCGGCAGTCCCTATGGAAGCTTTCTGGCCTACGGCGTAGTCCAGATCGCCATGTGCTTCCTGGTGGCGCGCGGTACCTGGGCGATCATCGAGTCGCCCCTGCTGCGGCTGAAGCGGTACTACCGGTACGAGGCTCCCGCCGGGCAGACCGGAGCGCTGCCGGGCGGGATTCGCTAATGCGCGCCTGAAACACGCAAAAAGCGCATTAAAAAGCACCTCAAGACGCCGTTTTGCGTGCTCGGGAAGGAGCTAAGTCGCTGATTCTAATTGTTCCACGTGGAACAATTGCGCTGGAACTCGAAACATTGCTGTACTTACGCCGAGGCTACGGCTTGTCGATCACGCCCAGGTCCACCATGCCGTTGACAAAATACTGCACCGCCAGCGCCACCAGCAGTAAACCCATGATTCTGACCAGGATACGGATGCCGGTCTCGCCCAGCACAGCGGCCACGCGCGTGGCGCTGCCCAGCACCGCAAAGCAGATAGCCGCCGTAATCGCAATCGCCGCCAGGATGGCCACCATCTGCCAGCGGTTCTGCGCCTGCCCCACCAGCACCATCACCGACGTAATTGCCCCCGGCCCAGCCAGCATCGGGATACCCATGGGCACAATACCCGCGTCATCCTTGGTCGAAGCCGCTTCGGTCTCCGGGTGGGTCTCCTGCGTGGCCGAGCGCTTGGCCTGCAGCATCTCCAGCCCGATCAGCAGCAGGATGATGCCGCCGGCGATCTCAAAGGCCGGGAGCGTGATGTCAAAGAGCTTGAAGATGTAACTGCCCGCCAGCGCGAAGGCGGTGAGGATGACAAACGCCGTCAGCGACGCCTTGCGCGCGGTGCGGACGCGCCTGGAGTTGTCCTGCCCGGCGGTGACGGCAAGGAACGTGGGCAGAGCGGCGAAGGGGTCGACGAGAAAGAAGATGGAGCTGAGAGCAAGCAGCGAAAATCTTACGTAGGCCGAACCCTCCAGGTGCGTAATTGAGGGTGGAAGCGGTGCAAACATACTGGTTGGATTCCTTCAACGACAGCTTCGATTCTTTCACGCCGCAATCTCCGCGTGTTTACACTTACAATGAAATTGCAGCTCAAAACGGTGCGCGCAGGGCCCTCCAACGCGCCGCCGTAAAGGAGTTTCCTCATGCCGCTCGAACCGACCGCACACATCTGGCACAACGGCGACCTCATCCCCTGGGAGAAGGCTCAGATCCACGTCATGAGCCACGTCGTCCACTACGGCTCCTCTGTCTTTGAGGGCATCCGCTGCTACAAGCAGCAGGGCGACGCCTCAGCGATCTTCCGCCTGCCCGAACACATGCAGCGGCTGCTGAACTCCGCCAAGATCTATCGCATGGAGATTCCCTACACGCTGGAGCAGTTGAACACCGCGGTCATTGATACCGTAGAGGCCAACGGCGTGGCGCCCTGCTACATCCGCCCGGTCGCCTTCCGCGGCTACGGCGAGATCGGCGTGAACCCGGCCGGCAATCCCATCGAGGTCTACATCGCCAACTTCCCGTGGGGCAAGTACGTTCCCGGCAACGGCGGCGCGGACGTCTGCGTCTCCAGTTGGAACCGGCTGGCGCCCAACACCATGCCGTCGCTGGCCAAGGCGGGCGCCAACTACATGAACTCGCAGCTCATCCGCATGGAGGCCGGCATCAACGGCTACTCCGAGGGCATCGCGCTGGACACCAACGGCTACCTCTCGGAGGGCTCGGGCGAAAACCTGTTCATCGTCCGCGACGGAACGCTCTACACCACGCCGCTGGCGAACTCCGTGCTGAACGGCATCACCCGCGATTCCATCCTCGTGCTCGCCCGCCAGCTCGGCATTCCCGTCGTGGAGCAGGCCATGCCGCGCGAGCTGCTCTACATCTGCGATGAGGCCTTCTTTACCGGCACCGCCGTCGAGGTAACGCACCTGCGCTCGGTGGACCGTATTGTCATCGGCGACGGCGCCATGGGCCCTATCACCACCGCGCTGCACAAGGCCTACTTCGACATCCTGCACGGCCTGGCTCCCGACCGCTACAACTGGCTCACGCCGGTGAAGGTGCGTGAGGCCGTCGCGGCCTAGGCAACGCCCGCAAACCAAACGAGAGCAGCCGTCACGGCTGCTCTTGTCTCGTTTGCGGCGGTCGGATGCTAACTCACCGTGCTGGGGCTCATGATCGAGTGAACCAGGGCGGCAACTTTGCCCGGCTTGGATGCCTTCGACTTCCGGTGCGCAACATCCGCGGACGCCTTCTTCTCGTCGTCACGGCTCTTCTTCGCCGAGTACTTCTCCTTGGCGGACTTCGCCACCGGCTCCTCGTCGGCTGGCTGCTCCGCCGCTGCCTTCAGGATCGGCTGCGCGGCGGCGGTAATCTTTTTGGCCGCACCCACCTCTTCCTCCAGGTTCTCTTTCAGCAGGTCAACCACCTCGCTGATGCCTAGGGTCTTCGCCATCGCGATGCAGGCGTTATATCCGGCGATCTCGTAGTGCTCAGTGCGCAGCGCCGCTCCTACGATTCCGGCGTCGAACGATGGGCCTTCCGCATCCTTCTCCAGTGTCTCGGCACCCTCTTCCACAATGCCTTCCATGCCATTGCAGTGTTGGCCGGTGGGCTTCTCGTCCAGATGCTCAAAGACCTGGCGCAGGCGCACCACCTGGCCCTTGGTCTCCTCCAGATGCTCCGTGAACAACTGTTTCAGCGTCTTGTCCTTGGCTCCCTTAGCGAGCTTGGGGAGCGCCTTGATCAATTGGTTTTCCGCGCTATACATATCGCGCAGTTCGTCGAGTAGAACATCCTGCAGGGCCATGAATCTTCTCCAGGCGCGCCTTCCGGGCTTCTCCGGCCGCTTGTGGCTCGGCATCGTGTACGCGCCAGCCATTGAGAAGCACGACAGGCGCAAACGGTTGGCCCTAGGCTTACCTTTTGTGGGCGGACCACCAGCGCTCTGTCTTGCTCCGGCCCCTCGGTTCCACTAAGCTTGCTCACAATGACCCCGAAGACGATCTGTACGTTGTGCCTGAACCTGCTATTGCCGGTTACCCTTTGCGCCCAGGCCATGCCCGGTATGGACATGGGCCACCACGAAGAAGCTCCGATTTCTACGGAAAAGCTGGGCGAGGTCCACTTTCCCGTCAGCTGCAAGCCGACCTCCGAAGTTCCTTTTGAACGCGGCGTGGCGCTGCTGCACTCCTTCGGCTACACCCAGGCGGAGCGGCAGTTCAAGGCCATCGCCGCCGCCGACCCCACCTGCGCCATGGCGCACTGGGGCATCGCCATGAGCCAGTACCACGAGCTGTGGGGGCGGCCCGACCAGGCGGCGCTGGAGACCGGCGTCGCCCAGATGCAGCAGGCCAGTGAGCTGGTCACCAATCCCAAGCTGAAGGTCAAGATCACCTCGCGCGAGATCTCCTACATCTTCGCACTCAGTGACTTCTACTCGCGCGCCCCGGTGAGCTACCAGAGCGGCGCCGACGCATACGTGAAAGGCATGGCGACCCTGCACGCCGAGAATCCCGGCGACGTCGAAGGCGCGGCGTTCTACGCTCTGGCGCTGCTGGCCGATGTGGCTCCCGGTGACACCTCGCTGAGCAAGGAGCGCAAGGCACTTGACGTGCTGCTGCCGCTCTTCGCCAAGTACCCTGACCATCCCGGCCTGGCGCACTACATCATCCACACCTGCGACACCCCAGCGCTCGCCCCACAGGGGCTGGAGGCGGCGAAGGTCTATGCGAAGATTGCGCCGTCGTCGCCGCACGCGCTGCACATGCCGGGGCACATCTTCGCGCGCCTGGGCATGTGGCAGGAGGACATCGACTCCAACCTGGCGTCGGTCGCCGCTTCGCAACAGGACGAGAGGCTGCATCAGCCCGGCGTCGCCCACCAGATGCACGCGGACGAGTTCCTCATCTACGCCTACCTGCAGACCGCGCAGGACGACAAAGCCAAATCGCTGACCGATAGCCTGCGCAGCATCGGCGCTCATGTGGACTCGCTGCCCGGCCCCGACGACATGAAGGGTCGCAGCGCGCGCTATGTAAATGAACTGCGCTCCATCTACCGGCTGGAGATGCACGACTGGCCCGCGATCAAGGCCCTGCAGCCGATGATGGGCGGCAACGGCATGGATACCTGGTATGTCTTCTGGGCGCAGGGTATCGCCGCGGGGTACCTGCATGACGCGGCGCTCTCCAGCGCGGCGCTGGCCAGGTTTGACGACGTGATGGCGATGGTGAAGAGCTCCGGCAACGCATACATGCTGAACGATATGGAGATCTATCGCAACGAGATGCTGGGCTGGAAGGCATTCATCGCCGGCGATAACGATGCCGCGGTAACAGCCATGCGCGCCGCCGCCGACCAGCAGGACAAGCTGGGCCAGGGTGAGGTGGACCTGCCCGCACGCGAGATGCTCGGCGACCTGCTGATGCAACTCCACAAGCCGCAGGACGCACTGGCAGAGTACAAGGTCGCGCTGACGCTCAGCCCCAACCGTCTGAATGGTCTGCTGAGCGCGGGCGAGGCCGCCGAAGCAGCGGGGCTGCCCGGCGAGGCCAAGCCCTTCTATACGCTGGCCGCCGCCAGCACCCACAACGGCAAGGACACCACCCGGTCCGACGTGGCCCACGCCGTCCAGGTAGCGACCGCAACAGCGCAGCCGAAGGCTGCACCCCCGCCCGCAGCAGCTGCGACGGCTCAGTCTAAACCTGCGGCCAAGTCCAAGCCAAAGGTGGCTCCCCGCGTCTCCGCGCCCACTTCGCAGCAATAGCTTTGACTAGCTGGTTTCGCCGGGTGGGTGCGCTGCCGCCAGTAGAGCACTCGCTGCCTCGGTCTGTCCATCAGTGTGGGGAGTAGGCGCCTCGGCCAGCCGGTCCCATCCGGGCAGCGCCTGCGAGCCGACGATCAGGCGCACGCCGTCGCGCCGGCACAGATAGGTGTAGGCCCACTGGCTGAAGACCGAGAGCCGGTTGCGGAAGCTGATGAGAAAGAAGATGTGCACGACAAGCCATATGGCCCATGCTAAAAAGCCGCTCCAGTGCGCGTGGAAGGGCCATGCGATGCGCGCCACTGCAGCCTTGCGGCCGATGGTGGCCATGTCACCCTTGTCGAAGTAGCGAAAGGGCTTCATGCGCGCGGCCTTATCAGAGTCCGCAATGAGCAGACCGATGCGGCGGGCAGCGTAGTCGCCCATCTGCATGGCGGGCTGCGCCACGCCAGGCACCTGCTTGCCGTCCTGCTCAAAGTGCGCGAGATCGCCGCAGACGAAGACCTCCGGCAGGTTTTTCGGATTCAAATACTGATTGACGATGACGCTGCCCTTCTTGTCGAGCTCCACGCCGGGAGTCTTGGCCAGCAGCTTGCCCAGCGGCGAGGCCTGCACACCGGCGGCCCATAGCGTGCAGATGCTCTCTATGCGCTCCTGATGGCCCGGTGGCCCAACCAATACGCACCCCGGCTCGATGCCAGTGACATGCGCATTGGTTCGGACGCGTACCCCCAGAGCGGTGAGCTGGTCCAACGCTTTTTGCTGGAGGTCCTCGGGGTACATCCCGAGGATATGCGGCGACCCCTCCAGGATGAGCACCTCGGCGGTCTTGGTGTCGATGTGGCGAAAGTCGCGGGTCATATAGAGCCGCGCAATGTCGGAGATGGCGCCGGCCAGTTCCACACCTGTGGGACCGCCGCCGACGATGACGAATTGCAGCGGCGGGTGCGCGCCGGTCTCCAGCTTCTGGCGTTCGGCGAGCTCGAAGGCCAGCAGGACGCGGCGGCGGATCTCAGTGGCATCTTCCAGTGTCTTGAGTCCGGGCGCCAGCTCAGCCCATTCGTCGTGGCCGAAGTAGCTGTGCGTGGAGCCGGTGGCGAGGATGAGGTAGTCGTAGAGCATCTCTGCGCCGCTCTTTAGGCGAATGCGCCGCGCCACGGTATCGATGCCCAGCGCCTCGTCCATCATCACCTCGGTGTTGGTGGCGCTGCTGAGGATGCTGCGAATGGGCTGAGCGATGTCTCCCGGCGAAAGCACCGCCAGCGCCACCTGGTATAACAGCGGCTGAAAGGTATGGTGGTTGGTGCGATCCAGCACCGTGACGTCAATGGGCAGCTTGCCCAGACGCTGCGCCGCTATGATGCCCGCAAGTCCCGCTCCGATGACGATCACCCGCGCGCGCGGGCGGTCGGCCTTCAGGCGTTCGGGAATGGGTGGGGTTGCTGCGGAACTTGCTGCGGCCATTGTGGACACATCTCCTGCATTCCAATGTTCTCATGTAGGATGCGACGAGGGCTGCTTCAGACTCGAAGGCGCAGACGGGGTGCGAATACCGCCATCCGACCGCCTATCGCGGCGCACAACCGCTAGTGTGAAGCGCGGCCTCACCTTTGCATTGAAGAAATATTGAGGAAAACCATGAGCACAAACAAAGTTCTTGGCAATACCCGGCCGTTGGGTAACTCAGACCTGCAACTCACATCCATCGGCTTTGGCGCATGGGCCATTGGTGGCGGCGACTGGCAATATGGTTGGGGCGCGCAGGAGGACAGCGACTCCATCGCCGCCATCCACCGCGCGCTCGACGCCGGCATGAACTGGATCGATACCGCCGCGGTCTACGGTCTCGGACACTCGGAAGAGGTCGTAGGCCGGGCGTTGAAGTCCGCGAGCGCGAAGCCATACATCTTCACCAAGAGCTCCATGACCTGGGGTGACGACCGCAAGATCGTGCAGACCATGAAGAAGATCCGCCAGGAGTGCGAGGCCAGCCTGAAGCGGCTCGGCGTGGAGGCCATCGACCTCTATCAGATTCACTGGCCGGTTCCGGATGAGGAGTTGGAAGAGGGATGGTCGGCCATGGCCGATCTGCAGCGCGAGGGCAAGGTGCGCTGGATCGGCGTCTCCAACTTCAGCGTGACCCAGATGGAGCGCGCGCTGAAGATTGCGCCCATTACCTCGCTGCAGCCGCCCTACTCGATGATCAACCGTAGCGCCGAGCCGGAGATCCTGCCCTTCTGCGCGGAGCACGGCATCGGCGTGATCAACTACGCGCCCATGCACTCCGGTATGTTGACCGGCTCCATGAGCAAGGAACGCGTCGCCGCCATGCCGCCGGACGACTTCCGCCGCAACGCCAAGCAGTTCCAGGAGCCGCTGCTCTCCCGCAACCTCGAACTAGCGGCCTTGCTCAAGGCCATCGGCGAACGCCATGGCGTCATCGCGGGCGTCGTCGCCATCGCCTGGACCCTGCACAACTCCGCCGTTACCGCAGCCATCGTCGGCGGGCGCAGCGCGAAGCAGGTCGACGGCGTGTTGTCTGCTGCGACCTTCCGGCTGAGCGAGGCGGAGTTCGCGGAGATTGGCGCGTTCCTGACCCAACATCCCTGACCTCGCAGGATGGCGCTACGAAGACCTTCTGGCGGACACAGCCGGAGGAGTGGGCAGCATGCGTGATACTCTTCTGGAACCGCTCTCACGTTACTGCCCCTCAGCCCCTGGAGGTGTTGCCTTGCCCGTCTCTTCCACGAATCTTCGCCACCGAGCGCGCCTCGGCACGGGGCTTTGTCTGCTGCTCCCATGCTGCATTGTGTCCGCACAGACCGCGCCGCCGACTGACTTGGTGATCAAGAATGCGACCGTAATGACGGCCTCGCATGGCACGATTGAGCACGGCAGCGTGTGGGTCCATGCGGGCAAGATCGCCGAAGTGGGAGCGACCGTCGGCGCGCCGGCGGACGCCGTGGTGATCGACGCCACCGGCAAGTATCTGACACCGGGGATTATCGATCCGCACTCGCACATGGCGCTGGGTGATGACATCAATGAGGCGACCAGCCCGGTGACGCCGTCGATGATGATGATCGATGCGTTCGACAACAAGGACGCCGCGCTGTATGACGCGCTGGCCGCGGGAGTGACCTCCCTTCTGCTGCTGCACGGGTCCGCCAACCTGATCGGCGGCCAGGCAGTGGTGATCAAGAACAAGTTCGGGCTGCCGCGCGAGCAGATGCTGTTTCCGAACGCGCCGCGCTCCATTAAGTTCGCCAGCGGCGAGAATCCCAAGCGGGTATATGGTTCGCGCGACATGCTGCCGTCAACCAGGATGGGCAACTTCGAGGTGATGCGGCAGTCGTTTGAGGATGCCAGGGCGTATATGGCGACATGGTCTGCCTATGATGCCAAGGTCAGCAAGGGCGATAAGGACGCCTCCGCGCCCAAGCGCGACCTGAAGCTGGAGGCGCTGAGCGACATCCTGAAAGGCAAGCTGCTGGTACAGATCCACTGTTATCGCGCCGATGAGTTTCTGACCGAAGAGGCGATCGCGAAGGAGTACGGCTTCAAGATTCGCGCCTTCCACCACGCGTTGGAGATGTACAAGGTGGGCGACAAGATTGCGCCAACCGGCACGGCGATCGCGACCTTCGCCGACTGGTGGGGCTTCAAGGACGAGGCGTGGGACGCGATTCCGTGGAATGCCGTGATGAGCATGCGTGAGGGCGTGCGCGTGGCGCTGAAGAGTGACAGCAATGACTACGTGCGGCGGCTGAACCAGGAGGCCGGCAAGATGGTCCACTACGGCGGCGCGACCGAAGATGAGGCGATTACGATGATTACGCTGAATCCGGCGTGGATCATGGGCGTGGACGACCGCGTGGGGTCCATCGACAAAGGCAAGGACGCTGACCTGGTGATATGGAATGTGGATCCGCTCTCGACCTACGCGCGCGCGGAGAAGGTCTACATCGATGGCGATCTCTACTTCGACAGCAGCCTGCCGGGCTTTGGCACGACCAAGTTCAGCGGCGTAATGCACACGGCGGGATTCAGCGGCGCGGACGATGAAGATGGAGGTGTCCAGTGAGGCGACTTCCCGTTTTGCTCGCATGTCTCCTGCTAAGCGCGGCCGTCACGCATGCCCAGAGCAACGCCGTTGGCCCGAACGGTACGTCGTTAGGAGCGCCGGGTACGGTAGCCATCGTCGGCGGCAAGCTGCTGACGGTGACCCATGGGACCATCGAGAACGGCGTGGTCGTGATGTCGGGCGGCAAGATCGTCGCGGTGGGCCCTGCGGGGACGATGAAGGTGCCGAAGGGCGCGACGGTCTTCGACGCGAAGGGTATGACGGTGTATCCGGGATTGTTCGACGCTGAGACGACGCTGGGGCTGAGCGAGGTCGCATCCGATCAGAACAACAATGACCTGCTCGAGCGCAGCGACGAGATCGAGCCGAACATGCACGTGACCGATGCCTTCCACGCTGAGACGGTACGCATTCCCGTGCAGCGGATAAACGGCGTGACCAACGCCATTGTCGCGCCGGCGGAGGGGGACTCCATCTCCGGGCAGGATGCGCTGATCCAGCTCTACGGCAAGGACCGCGACGCGATGATCGTGACGCCTGACATCGCGCTCGCGA
>Ga0302319_10018154_pt1 | contig 12848 bp, 14 predicted proteins | sample Bog_T0_2_FD_203319 | JGI IMG/M metagenome (GOLD analysis project Ga0302319, IMG submission 203319) | Peat permafrost microbial communities from Stordalen Mire near Abisko, Sweden - Bog_T0_2 | ecosystem: Environmental > Terrestrial > Soil > Wetlands > Peat | place: Sweden: Abisko, Stordalen Mire...
GATGCATGGTTTATCGAACCTTCCGCATGCCTGTCAATCGCTGATCGGGTCAATCATGCGAAGCGCGCTGTCGGTCGAACTGCCACGGCAATAAACAGTGACCACCCTTTCGGCAGTCGGTTCCCTTGCCTATCGTCCCGGCATGAAGCTGTTTCTCGTGGCCCTCGTCATCGCCGTAACAGCCATCGCCGGCGCGGCCCTCATAATGCCGGCTCGTCCGTCGGCAGGACGCGTGGCCTTCGCCGTCTGGAGGATCATGTCGCGCGAAGCGCATGGCGGCGGGTATGCGGACATCAACACCGTTCGCATCTACTATGAGACCTATGGCAGCGGTCCGCCCGTCCTGATCCTGCACGGTGGCACCGGCAAGCTCGAGGACATGTTCAACCAGATCAGGGCACTGGCGGCGACGCATTTTGTCGTGGCGGCAGACAGTCGTGGGCATGGCCGATCGACCGATGCCGAGGCCCCGCTGAGCTACGCGCTCATGGCCGATGACATGCTCAAGCTGCTCGACCATCTGAGCATAAGGCAAACCGATATCGTCGGCTGGAGCGATGGTGGCATCGTCGCGCTCGACATGGCCATGACCCATCCGGACCGTGTCAGACGCCTCGTGGTCATCGGCGCCAATTATGACGTGGACGGTCTGATCGGCCCTCCGGCTGCTGCCACTGCGATACCGGCGGTGCCGAGGTCGTATGCGCGCACCGCACCGGACCCGGAACACTGGCCGATACTCTACCGGAAGGTTGTAACAATGTGGGCAACACAACCGCACTATACTGCGCAGGACCTGGAACACATCCAGGCACCAACCCTCGTGATGGCCGGCGAATTTGACATCATCAAACGTCAGCACACCGATCATCTCGCACAAGCCATTCCTGGCAGCGAGGAAGCCATAATCCCTGGCGGAACTCACGCAATGGTACGAGAAAAGCCCGAGCTCGTGAACGCTTCGGTACTCCGGTTCCTGGCGAAACCATCGCCCTGACCAGACAGGCGCCACAGAAATCAGATGCGCCCGGCTGTAAACGTTGCTACCACTCGAGTACAGCGTGTCCTGGAGGTCAGCATTCGCGACACAATTCGGTCTGGCGAAGCGATCGCGTGGATGGCCGGTTCGTTCGGCGCCGCGCTGCTCATGGCTATCGCTATCCTCACATGCCTCGGCGCAAACGAGCATGGAACCGACGATGCACTTCAAGCAACCGCTCGGTTTTCCTTTCTGCTGTTCTGGGCAGCCTACAGCGGCAGCGCGCTCGCAGCCCTGTTCGGCCCCCGCTGGCGCTTTTTCAAAACATCGGGCCGCAGCTTCGGACTTGCGTTTGCGTCCGCCCACCTCGTCCACTTCGGTCTGGTCCTCTGGCTGTGTCAGATCGGCGCGGCACCCCCACTCGGCTCGTTCGTCTTCTTCGGTATTGCTTTGCTATGGACCTACATACTGGCCATTCTATCGGTTGACTGGTTGCATCAGGCCATCGGACACAAGTCATGGTGGTGGCTCAGCACGATCGGCCTCAATTATATTCTCTTCGCCTTCGCCACTGATTTCACCCGCTTTCCGTTCCGCACTGATCCAAAGTATATCCTGGCTTATCTGCCTTTCATCATTCTTACGGTCGCAGCACCTGTGCTGCGGCTCACCGCCTGGGCCCAGCGCATGATCGGGTTGCTGCGGCAGCGTCCGTCTCCCGCTCGCTGAGCCGCCCGCAACCGAGGCGCGCAAGCCAACCGCCAAAGCATCGCAAAGCGAAGCGAGATCGTTCCTCATGCAATGCGATGCCGCTGCGGCCGCGGCTTCATCCCACGCTTTTCGCATTGCAAATTCAGAATGGAATGGATAGATCGACTGCGGACGAAATCACGCTGTCAGATCCATTTCCCAGCAACCTGGAGAGTAGATTGCGCCATGAGATGGGAAATCCGATGATGTCAGAACGGCACGCCATTCCTCCGCTTGCGGCACACGCGGTCCTTCCACCGACGCTGTCGTTTCAGCAGCAACGATGAAGACCAGCCAGTCCTCTGCCGCGCCAACGGCGCTGTTTCCCCGACCACATGACAGGACGCGCACCGACGACCTGCTGACACGGCACCTGCAGGATGCCCATGCCCGTGTCGTTGCAGGGTCGGTCACGCCGACGCTAGATATGGGCGCGTTCAAAGCCGAACTTGCGGCGTTCGACTTTGAACAGCCGCGATCGCTCGACGAGGTCCTGGCCTGGGCGATCGCCGGGCTGGAACGCGGCATCGTCCATATCACGCATCCGCGCTATCTCGGCCTGTACAATCCGGTCCCGACATTTCCGTCGCAATGCGCCGACCGCATCGCCGCCGCGTTCAATCCGCAGCTAGCCACCGCGACCACGTCGCCGGTCGCGGTCGAACTGGAAGCCCACGTGATCCGAACCGTCGCCCAGCGCGCGGGTTTTCCCGCCGGCTCGGCGGGCCATTTCACCACCGGCGGCGCCGAGGCCAACAACACCGCCCTGATCTGTGCCGTGACCAGGGCCTGCCCGGGTTTTGCGCTGGACGGCGCCCGCGCCTTCGACGGCCGTCCAATCTTCTACGTATCCAATGAGGCGCATCTCGCCTGGTTGAAAATCGCCCACCAAGCCGGCATCGGCCGCTCTGCCGTGCGGTTGGTTGCGACCGACGGGTCGGGCCGCATGGACGTCAACGCGCTGGTCCGCGAAATCGCCGCCGACCGCGCCGTCGGCAACACGCCGGTCATGATTGTGGCCACCGCCGGCACCACCAATGCCGGTATGATCGATCCGTTGCCGGAGTGCGCCGCGCTCGCGCGCGAACTGGGACTTTGGTACCATGTCGATGCGGCCTGGGGCGGCGCAGCGATCGCCTCCGATCGGCTGCGGCCGCATCTCGCCGGCATCGAAGCCGCTGATTCGGTGACGATCGACGCGCATAAATGGTTCGCCACCACGATGGGCTGCGGCATGATCATCCTCAGGGACGCTGCCCTGCTGTCATATGCATTCCAGGTCGCAACCACCTACATGCCGTCGAACCAACGTCACCTCGATCCCTACGTGACGTCGGTGCAGTGGTCGCGCCGCTTCCTCGGCCTGCGGTTGTTCCTCTCGCTCGCTGCCGCCGGATGGAACGGCTACGCCGACCACGTGGAGCGATCGGTCGCGACCGCCCAGTATATGCGCGATGAACTTCTCGCCCGCGGCTGGGCCGTCGTGAACGACTCGCCATTGGCGGTGCTGTCGATCCATCCGCCATTCGGCGCGCCGGACGCGCGCGTCATCGTGGCCAACGTCGTGCAGTCCGGCCAGGCCTGGATCTCGACGGCCGTGCTTGAGGGACGGGAGGTCATTCGCGCCTGCATCACCCACGGGGAGACGACCCGGCACGACATCGACCACGTCGTTGCCGCCATGCAGGCCGCAAGCGGGCTTGCCGCCTGATGCGTCGCCGCCCTGCCTATTCGAACGCCGCGCGTAAGGAGTTCTGCGCATGAACAGCATCAGTCCGCTCACGCTTTACGGCCTTGCCGGTTTGCGCCGCTGCTGGATGCCCGAACGTGGAAGATGGTCGCACAAATACCATCTGGACGGCCGGTCATCGCCGAACGAGTCCGTCCCGCACAGCGATCTCTACTATTCCCTCAACGTTCTGCTCGGTTTTGCCCCGATCCGCCAGGCGGTGGCCCACGAGCACTACGACGTCCCTGCCCTGTTCAATTCGCTCTGCCGCGATCTGCCGAACTGGCCGGTGCGAAACGGGGCCTGGGGCATGGCATTGTGGGCGGCCGCGGAACTCGACCTCGATACGCCGGGGGTAGCCGCCGACCGCCTGCGCCCGTTCGCCGCTGACGCCGCCCCGGCCGCCGCCTGGACAGCGCAGGATGTTGGCCTGTCCCTGTCGGGTGCCGCGGCGCAGGCGCGGCATGATGCATCCTGGCGCCCGGTCGCCCGCGCCCTCGCGAAGCTGCTGCTGCAACAGTTCCGCGGACCCGGCGCGCTGTTCCGCGACAGCGGCCAGGGACCCAGGCGGCATTTCGCCACCTTCGCAACACAGGTTTATGCGGCGATGTCGCTTTACCAGTATGGCGAGTTGGCCGGCGACGCCGAGGCCATCGCCGCCGCCAATGCCTGTGCCGCCAAGTTGATTGCCTTGCAGGGGCCACAGGGCGAGTGGCCCTGGTTCTACCTTCCCGCCGCCGACCGTGTCCTCGACCCGTATGAGGTCTACTCGGTTCACCAGCACGGCATGGCACCCGCCCTGCTGCACCACGCCGTGCGCCACCAGGTGCCCGGTGCTCGCCAAGCCATCGAAACCGGCTTTCGCTGGGTTTTTGGCGCCAATGAAATGGGCCGCTCGATGTTGCGTAACGATCTCAGCCTGATCTACCGGTCGCAGCGACGCCAGGGTTTCCAGGGAAGCCGCGAAGCCCGCCTGGTCCGCGCTGCGGTGGCCGCTGCCACCGGCGGTTCGGGCTGGACTCCCGGCAAGGCGCCGCTGCAACTGACCGAGGAAATGCGCAGCTACGAATTCGGCTGGCTGCTCTGGTCGTTTGGCGGACGCAGCGACTACGCCGCGTTTGCCAACGCCCCCGAATTCAGGACGGCGGTGCTGCAAGCGGCCTGACCGGCAAGTCCAGCGCTCAGGACCACGGCGACAGGATCGACCAGTCAAGGTCGGCGGCCTCCGGGCAGGTCTTCGGCAGCAGCACAAGAACGACCTTCGCCGGTGTGTTGTCCCGCCGAAGCCCGATCGCCTGGAGCGCCGAGGCCGTCACCCAGCGACCGGCAATCGCCGTAACGTCCAGCCGATCGCCCACGAAACCGAGGTAAGCATAGCGTTGTGTGGCCTCGGATTGCGCCGCCCTGTCCAGCAAGCCATCACCGGATCCATCGAAACCGATCTGCGCGATGGTAACCGGGTCGGAACATCGGGACAGGACCGCCGTCACCGCCCCCGACGGCGTGGTAGCAACAACGCGCCCGTCCAGCCGCCGCAGCGCGGCGGTCAGATCGCCGGTCGACGCAGAAGCTGCCCCGCCGTTCGTTGCCCCAACGTTCGCTGTCTTCGCTGTTCGGGCGGCCTGCGCCGCAAGACCGAGGATCAGCACCCCGGCAAACAGCCCGCGCACGACCATGATCATGCCGCAAACGCCCGCACCGATCCTGACTGGCGCATCGCCAGCACAGGGAACAGCACCGCCAAAGCGGTCGCGCTCAGCGCATACAGCGTCCCGCCCTCACCGTCATGGATCCACAGGTAATTGGCATCGCCCAGCGCCATCAACGACAGTCGCAGTTCCGTCAGCGCGACGCTTGCGAGCAATGCCGCGACGAGCCACGGGAGGTCTGCCAGCCGTGGAACATGATGGGCGTAGGCCATCACGACCATGAACGCCATCGCAACGCCGGCCAACGGGAACGATGAGGCGCAGGCTGCCAGAATTTCGACATTGATGCCCGCCCCGAGATTTTCGAGCACGTTGGCGCGGACCTGAACGGCTTCGCCAAGCATTCTGAGAAATCCGCTGCACAGCTCGGCGTCGAATGACGCCGTCGCGGCATGCAGCGGCAGCAGATAAGTCGATGTCCATATCATTTCGCCAGCAAAACCCAGCAGCAACGCCGCAATCGGGCGCGCGGTGTGGATTGGCGAACGAAACGTCAGTACCGCGCCCACCGCAAGCAGCCCGAGGATGGTCGTCTGTCGCGTCGGAACGGCGAACAGCAGGCTGATCGCCAGTGCCCCCGCGATCTGCCAGCGGGACGCGATATCACGCAGTTCGATCCGGCGTGCCCAGACCGCGATCAAGCCACAGCCGGCTACATTGAAAGCCCCGTCGCTGAATACACTTTGCGCGACCGAGACAACACCGATAGCCGCATCGTGATGATAGGTTCGTATCACCCCGCCCCAGTACGCAGCGCCTGCGATCAACAGAATCCAGTTCAGCAATTCGTTCAGAGTAAAGCGATGCAATCCCAGCGGCTGACGCGCGTCGGGGGCACGGTCGGGTGGTGCGGTCCAAATCATCGCTCCGAACAATCTGCTTGACGCAATATTAAATCAAGGAGATAATTCGAAATGTAATTTAGGAGAATATGTTGTGACACGATCTGCTCTACAAGTCACAGTTGTAGTCATGATGCCCCTCCTGCTCGCGAGTGCCGCCCATGCGGTGCCGGTTCCCTCTGTTCCGCCGCTTCCGATCCGGAGAGCGCCGGCGCCGCTTCTTGCCGCAGGTATTCCGGCCTTTATGGCTCTTGGTGGCGGCGCTTTGATCGGCCGCGTCGTGCGGCGCGGGAAAGACAACAGGCACACAGTCAAGCCGTAGCGCCGACGTTTCGGAACAACATCGTATGCTTAGCGCGGACCGACCCCTGACAGCGAAAGATACCACGGCACCAACCAAAGGCCGGCCCACGAGTCTGGGGTCAGTGTTGCCTCGGTTCGCTGCTGCAGGCCTCGGTCATACGGCGCCAGAGCAGGCCACAGGCGGGACGTCGCCGACGCGGTGGCAATCAGGCGCCGCATGTCATCAGCGCTGAAGACGACACCATGTTCATAGGCGCCAACAATCGCTTCGGCGTCGATCGCATAATAACCCGGGTTGTTATGAACACCGATCCAATGCTTCGGCGTCCCGTTGGCCCGATAGTCCCAGGCTCCGGCCGGCTCCCAGTAGTTCCAGATACGATACGTCCCCGCCGGCGCGATGGTCATACGTGACTGCATCAGCCTGAACCACGAATCCGCTCGGTCGCGATACACGCCGTCGCCCGTCGCATCGAACATGGCAAGCAGCCAGGACGCCACCAGGTTCGCCTTGTTGTCCGGATGCGAGAACCCGCGCCCCGGCGCATTCCGACCGGCGTAACCATCGGTCCATGTCCCGGTGTTCCGATTAATACCGAACGGCAACACCACCGAAATGGTACCGGCCCCGGTCGCACGCCAGGCACCGCGCGTTTCCCATTTTTGAAATATTGCCTGCGCCAGCTTGATGTAACCGTCGGCTGTGCGTCCATACCGAACATTCAACGCCGGCGTGCGCCGTATCAAAGCTGCCATCAACAGGACCGGCCGCAGAGCCATGGCCTCTCCGAGCAGGCTGTCGGCGTCATACCGATCTAGATCATCGACATCGGTCCCGGCCGCGCCGACTTTCGGCCACCCGATGAAACCATCGGGTTCCGTCAGGCCGCGTTTGACCCAGGAATCGGTCCAGTCGATCACCCGGTCCACCCATCGTGTGTCTTGCGTCACCAGGTAGCCGAAATAGAATCCGTCCAGCACAGGCGCCATCAACCAGCCGATCTCTTCGCCCATCTGTGTATCGCAATACCGAGCGCGCGCCTCATTCAAGATCGCGGTTTGCCACCGGCGCTGCCAGTCGGCGATTTTCAGCGGCTCCGGCGCCACAAATGTCCAGGCCAACCCTTGGGTCGGCTGTGACTCCGCCGGCCCACACACGACCATTCCTGCAAACGCCGCCCGAATGCCGACCTTCACCAGCCCCAGCCCGAACGCTCGGAACATGCGAATATGCCTCCCGATGCGACGGCGAGACGATTGTCCTCGCGAGCGCGAAAAAAAGCTTTACAAAGCGGGTGCCTGATCAGCGATCATGTCGCGTCAAGACAATATTTGGGCTGCCAAACCAACCTATGATTGAACGCTGCATCCCAACCGAACCATCATGCCTTCGATCACTGCGATCGTTTCGAAGTTCTCGGCGGTCAGTTCATGATGCGGGATCGTGATATCGAACTCTGCTTCGACCTCGAACAGCAGATTGACCATATCGATCGAGGCCAGTCCAATCTCTGCCAGCGGATCGGTCACCGAGAACGGACGGTCGATTGATTTTTTGTCCAGTTTTCGCTTGACCATCCCAACCAGTCGATCACGCACCGAGGGTTGCATTGTCTGGCTCATTGTATGGGCTGCTTGGTCCGGGGATTGACGGGGTGCGTCTTCGGCGACTGGTATAATCGCAGGCTGCCAAGATAAGTTATGGTTGTGATGGCGGTATGTCAACAAGAGTTCTGCGTTTGGAACACTAAAAGCCTGGCATACGCCTGACTGCGTCGAATCCGTCGGAACATGGTCCGGACCGCCCGATCAACGTGCTAAGTTCGACCGCGTTTGGGCTGTCGATTTGCTCAATCAGGCCGGTCTTGGCGTGCAGCGCGGCCGCCGCAATGGGTTTTACGGACCGCTCGCGCGCCGGCTCGACAAAATGACCTGCGGGACTCCGCGCGATCAAATCACCAGACAATATGTCATGGCAGCTTCCATAGACTGATCCGCTGAACGCGACGAATGTCATGCGCATGCTTTCGTCGCATTTTCGCTGCGAACTATCTGCGCGAAACGATGGACAGCGCCCGAGAAACATGTCATGGTTGTCAAACGAGATCAGATCACCACAGTACAGTGTTAGGTCATGGCCTCCGCCCATAGTCCTTTCTCCTTAAACAACGGGGGCCCGATGCAAGCCGACAGTGACACAGCCCCGGCGATCCGGGATGCAATCACCGCGACTTTTACCCAGGTGGCAGAGGAGCAGGGCAAGACACTGTTACCCCTGACCGACGATCTGGCCCTGATGGACTCTGGTCTAGACTCACTCTGCATCGCGATCATCGTCGCGCGTCTTGACGACGAGCTTGGCCTCGATCCGTTCAGCAGCGGGGACGATATGATACTGCCGGTCACTGTGGGCGACTTCATCAAAATCTACGAGAATGCGTCAGCATAACCGCCGGTCGCTCCGGGACCTGACCAACGAAGCCGGCGCCGATCCTGGCCGTTTCATCGCCGACGCCAGCCTGCGTCTGCCGCTTGAAACCCAGGTTCGGAACACCGGCCGGGGTGATCTCGCAGGGTCGCTTCGTAACCAGAGCATACTGATTTCCGCCACCGAGCAGATGACGGCCGTGCTGGCGCTGCTGGCACTCGACGGTGTCGCGCGCCGCATCCTGCTGTGCCCGCCCGACCTCGCGGCCGCCCACCTGCCGCATGTCATATCAGCCGGGGAGGTGCAGGCCGTCCTGTCGGATCAACCGCCCGGACCCGACGATCCGCGCGCCACCGTTCGTTTCATCACCTGCCAGCCGAACGATCTGGCACCGCCCCCGTCAGACGCCGACCGTGTCGCCACCGAATGGATCCTGTTTACATCCGGCACGACCGGCGCACCGAAAATGGTAGTCCACACGTGTGAGACTCTGGTGGGCCCGGTCGAACGCGCCCGCGCGATCGGCCAGGGCGCAGTCTGGAGCACATTCTACGACATCAGACGCTATGGCGGCCTCCAGATGCTGCTGCGCGCGCTGGTCGGCGGCGGATCGATGGTGCTGTCCAACCTGCGCGAACCGCCGGGCGAATATCTCGGCCGGGCCGCAGCCAATCGCGTGACCCACATCTCCGGGACCCCGTCGCATTGGCGACGCGCGCTCATGAGTCCCGCGGCAAGGGACATTCGTCCGCGCTATGTTCGCATGTCCGGCGAAGTCGCGGATCAGGCGATCATCGACCGGTTGCGGGCATTCTACCCTGACGCGACCGTTGCCCACGCGTTTGCCTCGACCGAAGCCGGCGTGGCCTTCGACGTCGATGATGGCCAGGCCGGCTTTCCCGCCCATCTGATTACCGAAGACACCCCGGTCGCCTTGCGTATCGAGGATGGATCGTTGCGCATCCGCTCGTCTCGCACCGCTATCGGATATCTTGGCGACAACGCACCCAGCCTCCCGGACGCCGACGGATTTGTCGATACCGGCGACATGATCGAGCAGCGCGGCGACCGCTGCTTTTTCGCCGGCCGGCGAGAGGGAATTATCAACGTCGGAGGGTTGAAAGTGCATCCGGAGGAGATCGAGGCGGTGATCAACCGCCACCCGGAGGTGCAGATGTCGCTCGTCCGCGGCCGCGCAAACCCGATCACCGGCGCCATCGTCGTTGCGGAAGTGGTACGGAAATCCACCGCCACGACCGGCGCATCCGATACGATCAAGGAGGAAATTCTGTCACTGTGTCGCAGCGCATTCCCGCCCTACAAGGTTCCGGCCAGCATTCGCATCGTTGATTCCCTGAACGTTGGCGCCTCCGGCAAGCTGGCCCGTGTCCGGGCGTAACGTTATCGTAACGGGTGGGAGCCGCGGCCTTGGACTCGGCATCGCTCGGCAACTCGCCATGGCGGGCTACCAGGTCATTGCCGTGGCCCGCAAAGCAACCGATCCGCTGACCGTCGCTATGGAGGAGGCACGCAGCCAAGGCGCCGGCTCGATCCACTTCAAACAATTTGATCTGAACGAGGTGTCGGCGCTGCCGGGGCTGGTGAAAGAATTGCGCGGCGAGTTCGGCAAGCTGCACGCTCTGGTCAACAACGCCGCCCTCGGCACCAGCGGAGTCCTGGCGATCACCCCCGATCGCCTGATCGAGCAGTTGTTGCGCCTGAACGTCACCTCCCCTATCACCCTGACGAAATACGTTGTGCGCTCGATGATGACGGATGGCGGCGGCAGCCGGATCGTCAACATCGCCTCGATTGTTGCGAGTACCGGCTATTCCGGCCTGTCGGTCTACAGCGCAACGAAGGCCGCACTGGTTGGCTTCACCCATTCGCTGGCCCGCGAACTTGGGCCGCTGGGAATCACCGTTAACGCGGTGGCGCCCGGTTTCGTCGATACCGAAATGACGCGGGATATGCGAGACGTTCAGCGCGAGCAGATCGTCCGGCGCAGCGCCCTGCAACGCCTGCCGGAAATCGACGATATCGCCAACGCCGTCGAATATCTGCTGAGCGACAAGGCAAAGAACATCACGGGCACCGTGCTGACGGTTGACGCCGGCAACACAGTCTGACCGCCGGCGTCAAATCCGAACGCGACCGCGGCAAATCGCTGCGAACAGATCGGCGTCCAGCCGCACGAATGTCCCCGCCGACCGGTCATCGAAGTAGATTGCGTCGTCGGTCCGCGAAGGATCGAATCCGTCCCGCACCAGCGCGCCCTTGACCGATTTGAAAGTGCCGGTCGTTTCAAGCGCTCTTCCGATCCGGACGAAGACCGGACGCGCATAGACCGGCAGACGATCCAGAAGATGCAGGTGCAGCGCCGCCAGATCGAAACCCGAACCGGCGATGATCGTGGCCATGCCCGCCCGTCCGTCCGTTCCCGGAACAGCGACACCGTACACCACCGCCTGATGCACACCGGGACAGGCATGCAGCGCCTCGGCCACCTCGGTCGTTGAGACATTCTCACCTTTCCAGCGAAATGTGTCGCCGACCCGATCGACGAAGTAGAAAAACCCCGCGCCGTCTTTCCGCATCAGATCGCCGGTGCGAAACCATTGATCGCCGTCCGCAAACACATTCCGCAGGATCTTCGTGTTCGAGGCAGTTGGATCGGTATAGCCGTCGAAGGCACTCATGTTCGGACCATCGGTCCCGACGATCTTGCCGATCGCTTCGCCCACTTCGTCCGCAGCGCAGCGAACGCAGAAGCCGGACTCATCGCGCAACGGCTCGCCCTGATCAGCACACTTCACGATCGCAACCGGAAAGCTGTGCGCGAGAAACGATGGAACCCGCCCGATCGCACCGGGCTTGCCCTCGCAGTTGTACAGCGAGACATTTCCTTCGGTGGAGGCGTAGAATTCCAGTATGCGCGGGATTCGGAACCGGCTTTGGAACGCCTCCCATATGTCCGGCTGCAAACCGTTGCCACTGCACAACCGAAGGCGGTGATCGGTCTCCCGCGGACAAGCAGGCGTATTCAGCAAATACCGGCACAACTCGCCAATATACTGGAACAGGGTGCACTCGTTGCCAATGATATCATCCCAGAACCGGCTGGCCGAGAATGTCGGGCGGATCACGACGGACCCTCCATTCACCAGCAGGGCGCCGATCGCCACGACACCGCCAGTGCTGTGATACATCGGCAGGCAGTTGTACATCCGGTCGTTCCTTGTCGTGTCCATCATGCCGGCGAACCAGGCGCTCCATTCCAGAACACGGTAGTGACTTATGTTCGCCGCCTTCGGCAGACCGGTCGTTCCGGATGTGTAGATATGCAGCGCCCGGTCGGCGATCGACTGCGGCCGCCGCTCCTCCGCGGCAAGCCGGTCGCCGGAATACTGGTGCAGATCGTCGTCGATCCGACGAAATGGCCCGGTCCCATGAACCCAGCACCGCACATCCGACGAAAGCAGCGGCAGGATCATTTCGACGGCGGCCGCCAGAGTGGAATCGACGACAATATGCTTCGCCGCTACAACGGCAATCGAATGAACCAGCCCATCTCCGGTCAGGTTGGTATTGATCAGCGCCACAACGCCACCGACATGCGTGATGCCCAGCCAGATCGCCACATAGTCCGGGCAGTTTGGCATCAGCAGACACACAACATCCCCCGGTTGCACATTATTCGCCAACGCCCACCGAGCATACTGGTTCGATCGTTCGGCCAGGCCGCGGTAGGTCAGGCTCGTAGTGGCCGACAGCAAGGCAGGTCGGTCGCCGTGTTCCTCGGCCAGGCTGTCGATCAGCGCTGGAAACGTAACCGTCGGTTGCTTCGCCAACGCTGCCGTATTCGACAGCGCGCGAACCCACGCATTCAGTGCTGTACTGCCGGAGCGACTGCCTGTTTTCAATGTAGCCTCGCCTCCGTAAAGCGCAATGACAAGCCTAGGCTTATTCAAGCCCATCGCCGATAGCAAGCATTGTCATCCGCAGGGGAATCGCATTTGGAATTTCCTTGACATGCGAATCGGCGCTTGCCCGATTCGGACGCTATGGATTCTACCTCCGGCACGCCAATTCCGGAGTGTGCTTTGGA
>Ga0302319_10018156_pt1 | contig 12847 bp, 10 predicted proteins | sample Bog_T0_2_FD_203319 | JGI IMG/M metagenome (GOLD analysis project Ga0302319, IMG submission 203319) | Peat permafrost microbial communities from Stordalen Mire near Abisko, Sweden - Bog_T0_2 | ecosystem: Environmental > Terrestrial > Soil > Wetlands > Peat | place: Sweden: Abisko, Stordalen Mire...
CCATCGGCATCGCCTTCCAGTCGATCCATCCTGATGGCACCATTTTGAGCGACATCAATGCCGCCCATCTGCGCATTTGCGGCATCACGCGCGCGCAGCATGACGAACCCGGCATTTACGATCGCGCCACCCATCCCGACGACCGGAATTTGCGCCGGCCGTTTGATGCCGAGGTGGCTGCGGGCCGGCGCAAGCAGTATTCCTTGGAAAAGCGCTTTGTGCATCCCGACGGTCGCGTCGTCTGGGCCAATTTTTTCTATCAGCGCGAGCAGTACCCGGACGGCACCCGGGAGGAATTAACCACCGTCACGGACATCACCCAGCGCAAGACCGCCGAGCAGCAATCACGTCAACTGGCCGTCATCGTTGAGTGTTCCGAGGAGGCCATTGTTGCCAGCACCCTGCAGGGCGTCATCACGAGTTGGAACCGCGGGGCGGAAACCATCTTTGGCCATGCCGCAGCGGAAACGGTGGGCCAATCCATCCGGCTCATGTACCCGCCGGAATTAGCCCACGAAGCCACCGAAGTCCTGGCCCGGATTGCCGCCGGCGAAAGTCTGGAGCATTCGCAGACCGAGCGCATCCGGAAGGACGGCCGGCGCATTCGTATCTCGGCGACCATTTCCCCGCTGCGCGACGCCCACGGAAATATTCTGGGGGCCGCGACCATCGCCCGCGACACCACCCGCCAGCAAATGCTGGAGGAGCAGTTGCGCCAGTCCCAGAAGATGGAGGCCATCGGCCAGCTTGCCGGCGGCATGGCCCACGATTTCAACAACATCCTGGCCGTGATTCAAATGCAGATCGAATTGTCGCGCGAGGAGGGCCATTTTTCCCCCAGCTTGGAAGTGGTGCAGAACGCCGCCCGCCGGGGGGCCAATCTCACCCGCCAGCTCCTGCTATTCAGCCGCCGGCAACCACTCCAGCCACGCGACCTTGATCTGTGCGAATCCATCGCGGGCATGGCGAAAATGTTCCAGCGCATTCTCGGGGAAGACATCCAAATCCGGTTGCAATACGCGCCCGAGCCATTGTTGATTCATGCCGACGCCAGCATGGTGGATCAGGTGCTGATGAATCTCACCCTCAATTCGCGCGATGCCATGCCATCGGGGGGGGAACTGGTCATCGAAGCGGCGGCGGTGGAAATGGATGCTGCCGACATGCCGCCGTCAGCCCAGGCCCGTCCCGGGGGCTATGTTTGTCTGCGCGTCAGCGACACCGGCTGCGGCATCCACCCGGAAATTCTGCCCCGCATTTTCGAACCGTTCTTCACCACCAAGGAGGTCGGCAAGGGTACCGGACTGGGACTGGCCACCGTGTTCAGCATCGTCCAGCAGCACCAGGGCTGGATCCAGGTGAACAGCCAGCCGGGCCAGGGGACCACCTTCCAGATTTTTCTACCCCGCCTGCCCCGGCGTTCCACCCCGGTGCCGGCCCCGGTTCCGGAACCGGCCGCGATGGTTGGCGGCACGGAAACCATTCTGCTGGTGGAGGACGACGAGGACTTGCGCCATTCGTTGCATCAATGTTTGTCGCAACTCGGCTACCACCTGTTGGAGGCCGCCACCGGCCCCGAGGCCCTGCGGTTGTGGCAGCAACACCGCCACCTGATCCGGCTGCTGATCACCGACTTGATCATGCCCGGCGGGTTGACCGGGAAAGAGCTGGGCGAACAACTGCGGCAGGAAAATCCACAATTGAAGGTGATCCACATCAGCGGCTACAGCGCCGATTCGCTCCACCAGAATCTGCCTCCTGGCATCGCCTTTCTGGCCAAACCGTTTGCCGCGCACGCGCTGGCCCGCGCCGTTCGCGGCTGTCTGGATAGTGGCGCGGGCGTCCCGCCTGCGAGTCCCAAACCCGCACTTGGCAACCGGCAATCGGCAATCCCCGCCGCGCCGGCGACCGCCGGAAAAAAAACTGAAAATTTTTGAAAATAAGACTTGAGTCCCGCGCCTAAAAAGGCGATCTATTAAGCAGAAATTGTTCTTTGTATAAACCAGATTTCCCTGCCCTGTTCGTGATTCACAACAGTCCTTGAACCGTAATTAAAACGATCACGGAATGAGTTTGCCTTTGGCCGGCATGCCTTAATTGGAAGCCGAAAATTGGCAACGAGTTCCACATGTAGCAATACATGTTCAAAGGATCGAGTTGGACACGGCAATGGCGGGGGTTATTTCCAGCCCGTCCCTCACCGGACGGGCTTTTTCTTTCTGGGGACCGCCCGGCCGGTTTCGAAATCTGCGTGCAGGTGACCGTCATCCTTCCTTGTGGCATTGAAAGAGCGCACTTTCTGTCGGGCCGCTTCAACCTGAAACCTCTCTCATTTTTCTTTTGGGCGGCATGGCTGCCAATGCTATTTTCCCGGCATGGTACGCGACGATTGGTTTGCCCCGGCCGAGGTGCCGAAGGAAAATCCTGCCCCCCGGCCGGATGCCTTCGTCAGCCGGCCGCTCGCCGCGCGCATGCGTCCCCGCAACCTGGACGAATACATCGGCCAGGGCCACATCCTTGGCCCGGGCCAGCTCCTGCGCCGCGCGATTGAGGCCGATCGGATCCAGTCGCTGATCTTTTACGGACCGCCCGGCACCGGCAAAACCTCCCTCGCCCAAATCATTGCCCGGCAGACCCGGAGCAAATTCGAGCGCCTCAGCGGCGTGGAATCCAATGTGGCCGACATGCGGCGCGTGCTGTCCGCCGCCACCAACCGGCTGGAAAACACCGGGGCCGCCACGATCCTGTTCATTGATGAAATCCACCGCTTCAACAAGGCGCAACAGGATGTGCTCCTGCCCGATGTCGAAAGCGGCGTGATCAAACTCATCGGCGCCACCACGCACAATCCGTTTTTCTTTGTCAATTCGCCGCTGGTTTCCCGCTCGCAAATTTTCGAGCTGCGCCCGCTTACGGCCGACGATCTGCTGGCCCTGTGCCAGCGCGCTCTGCTCGATGCCGAACGCGGCCTGGGCTACCTGAAAATCGCCGCCGAGGAGGCGGCCTTGCGCCATCTCGCCAACATCGCCGACGGCGACGCGCGCAAAGCTTTGAACTCGCTCGAAATCGCCGCCCTCACCACCGCGCCCGATGCGGATGGGGTCGTGCGTCTGACCCTGACGGTGGCCGAGCAAAGCATCCAGAAAAAGGCCGTGGTGTATGATGGCGATGGCGATGCGCATTTCGACACCATTTCCGCGTTCATCAAATCCATGCGCGGGAGTGATCCCGATGCCGCGCTATACTGGCTGGCCAAGATGATTCACGCGGGCGAGGACCCGCGCTTCATCGCCCGGCGCATTGTGATCTGCGCGTCCGAAGACGTGGGGTTGGCCGATCCCATGGCGCTGGTGCTGGCCATCGCCGCGTTGCAGGCGTCCGAATTTGTGGGCTGGCCCGAGGCCCAGATTCCGCTTGCCGAGGCCGCGATTTACATTGCCACCGCCAACAAGAGCAACAGCGCCGTGGCCGCCATTGGGGCCGCCTTGGAGGAAGTCCGTTCCGGCCGCACCCTGCCCGTGCCGGAACATCTGCGCGATGCCCATTATCCGGGGGCCAAGCGGTTGGGCCACGGCCAGGGCTACCAATACGCTCACGAAGGCAAGGACCATTTTGTGGCCCAGGATTATTTGGGCGTGGACAAAACCTTCTACCACCCGACCGAACAAGGCGTGGAAAAGAAAATCAAGGAACGCCTCGAAAAATGGCGCGCCCAATTTGTCGAACACCGGAAACCGACGCCGGGTTGAACTCAGCGACATTTTTCATCAATGGCAAACCCATGAATGTTCCCGTTGCCGCTGCCAAAGCCAGCCTGCGTGATAAAATCCGCACCGCCCTGGAGCGCATTTCCCCGGCAGTGCGCATGGCGGAATCCATGGATCTCTGCGCGCGCCTAGAACCCCAGTTGCGCAGCGCCCACACCATCCTGTTTTTCGCCCCCCTGGCCGATGAATTGGATGTCTGGCCCCTGCTGGAAAAATGCCTCACCACCAGAAAAATATGCGCGCTGCCCGGTTTCGGTCCCGCCACGCAAACCTATTCCGCGCGCCGGGTGGTCCATCTGGACACCGACATCGTCACCGGCAAGTTCGGGGTCCGGGAGCCGCTGGCGAGTTGCCCCAGTGTGCCCCTGGATCGCCTGGATTTGGTGCTGGTCCCCGGCGTGGCGTTTGATCTCACGGGCAACCGTCTGGGCCGCGGACGGGGTTTTTACGACCGGATTCTCGCTGCGGCCAGCGGCATCAAGTGTGGTGTGGCCCATGACCTCCAAGTGCGGGAACAAATCCCCGCCGAAGCCCACGACGCCACGGTTCAGTTTGTTTTCACTCCCTCCCGTTGCCTCCGGATCCGTCCGTCCTCTTCAAAATAACGACTCTTCGCAAGCGGCAGGAGCGGATAAACCTGAATTCCGAAGTTGGGGATCACCCCTGCCATCGGGTACGGTTGGACATACTGCGCTTGCGGCCAGTTTGCGTGCGGACGTCGGAAAATCACTCGGACGGGTTTTGTGCGCTCGCGGTTTTCCGCGAGGCGCGGAAAACCACACGCGGGGCGCGTGTGCTCCCCGGGCAAGGTCGGAGTTCGGGATAAAAACAAAGCCCAAGGAGTTGCCTTGGGCTTCGCGAAAACTGAAAACTTGGTTGCTTGGGGGGTCAGGACCTCAATGGTGCTGCTCGTTCATCATTCCGCCCAGCGCGCCACCGCCAAAACCTTCCGACGAATCCCACGGCCGGACCGATGCATTGTCTGGCTCCGTGGCACACCCCGTGATCACCACAACGGTGGCGGCCAAAACCAGCAGGAGCAAAAAATGCGCGGCGCGGAATTTCATATCAGGAAGAAGCCGGATGTGCGGGCGTGACCACATCTCCTTCAATCATTTCACCCAAACTCCAACCGGGCACAATGTTGGCGATGCAGCGGGCTTTTTCCACCGTGCGAATGATGACCTTGCCCACCAACCGGCCTTGACGGCTGACCAGCATTTCCCCTTCCTTGAGGACACCATCATCACCACCAACATTGATCACCACAAAATCCCACTTGGGATCCACCGCAACAATGGTGCCCTTAAGGCTGGATGGCAATTTGACAAAGGAATCTGGATCAATGAATTTGTTCAATTCAGCTTTGGCTACCGTGAGCTGACGTTGCAACAGCAGCTTCTCTCCATTTATGGCTGCAATCTTCTTGTTGGCATCCTGTAAATTGCTGTTCAGCTTCACCACTTCATCCGGCGACAACCCGCTCGACTTGTACGCGGTCACCGTATCGTTGGCGTCTTTCAGGTCAGCCGTGGTCTTGGTGAGCTTGGCGGTCAAATCTTCCGCCTGTTTTGCTTCAGCTTCCGCGCGGGCCACAGCCTTGTCGCGTTCCGACTTGGTGTCGGCCAATTCCTGCTGCGTCTGCGCCAGCACGCCCTGGGTTTTCTTCAACTCGCCCTTGGTCTTGTTGTGGGCGGTGATTTCGGTGTCCTTGAGGTTTTTCTCATTGTCGCGCTGGCCCGTAAGCTGCGGAATCTGCGTGGTGGACTCATAATACGCAATGCCACCCGCGCCAAGGCCGGCAAGGATGGCCACAATTAAGCAAATACGAAGGATCATTGGTCAGTTGCAGTTTTTTACATAAGTTAAGCCTGTGAGGCAAACGTGTCAACGACCGTTTCACTCATTTTCACTTGACGGAACTTGACGGCTGGGGATTCACGGCGGAAACCCAATCGCCAGCTTTACGGCGGAATATTCCGGGTGAATCCTCCCGTCGCGGGTGCGGATGATCAAATCGGGCTCGGTCCAGGTCTGGCCGCGAAACCATTCCGGCAAGTCCTCCGCCCGCATCAGGCCGAACAGGGCCACCAACGGGGGATCACCCTCCCGGAAAACCACCGGCCGTTTGCGGACAATCACCAACTGCGCTTCCCGGGCGCCCGCCTCCACCCGCGCGCGCTGGGCAGGTTCATGGGGAAACACGCAGGCAAAAAATCCGCCGGGCGCGAGGCGGCGGGCTGCGGTGGCACAATAATCCGCCACCGTGCCGCGCAGTTCAAAGCGGCAGGCCAGCTTCTGGGGATGCTCGCTTTTGATGCCCGAATCCGGCGGGAAATACGGCGGACTGCCGGTGACCAGATCAAACGTCTCGCCGGGCGCAAACATGTCCGGGGCGCGAAAATCGCCCTCGCGAATTTCGTACCGGTCCGTCAGTCCATTATAGCACGCCGACTTCCGCGCCAGCGCCACGCTCTCCGCCTGGGCCTCGACCGTCACCAGCCGGGATCCGGGCAAACGCCAGGCGCAAATCATGCCCACCGTGCCGATGCCGCTCCCCAAATCCAGCACCCGCCGCGCCGTGGGACACCAACTGGAGCCATACCATGCGGTCAGGATGTCATCGGTGGAGAAACGGTGGCCATCGCTGAGTTGGAACAGGCGGAAATGGCCGCTGATGGCGTCGAGCGATTCCTGCGGTGACAACGTCAGGGGGGCGGCCCTGGCCGGGTCCATGGCCTCCAAACCGGGAGGAACGGGGCCGGGCTTGGCCCAGCCTTTGAAATGCGTATCCGGGTTCACGGCAAAGCGGGGGTGATCCGGTCGGCCGGCTCAATATGCACCAGCACATCGCTGACGGCCGGCAGTTCGGCGCGAATCTTGTCTTTCACCGCATGGGCAATGGCGTGCGAACGCACCACGGTCATCTCGGGATTGACCTTCACATGCATGTCGGCATACAGGTGGTAACCCATCTTGCGCACGAAACATTTTTCCACCCCCTCCACGCCTGGAAGGGTGGCGGCGAGCCGCCGGACCTGGCCCACAATTTCGGGGTCGGGCGAGCGATCCATCAAATCGTTGAACGCCGGGCGCAGCAATATCCAGCCATTGAAGGCAATGACGCACGCCGCCACCAGGGCCGCCCAGTTGTCGGCATTTTCGTACCCCTTGCCGCCCAGCAGGGCGATGCTGATGCCAATGAACGCCGCCACCGAGGTGATGGCGTCGCTGCGATGGTGCCAGGCATCCGCCTTGACGGCCGGGCTGTCCACATGTTTCGCCTCATGCACGACAAACCGGAACAGGGTTTCCTTGACCGCAATGACAGCCACGAGCACGAACAGCGTCCAACCCGAGGGTGCCATCCGGGGCTTGATGAGGCCCTGGAAAGAGTGAAACGCAATCAACCCTGCCGCCAGCATCAGCATGGCGGAAATAATCGCCGCCGCGAGCGGTTCGGCCTTGCCATGGCCGTAAGGATGATCCTCGTCCGGGGGGGTCTCGGCCACCACCAGTCCGCGCCAGACAATGATGGAGCTGAAAATATCCGCCAGCGACTCCACGGCATCCGCGATGAGCGCCTGCGAATGGCCGAGGATGCCGGCGAGGAATTTCGCAATGGTGAGCGCCACGTTGGCGGCCAGGCCGAGAAACGTGGTGCGCAAACTGCGTTGCAAGCGCGAGGGCACCGGGAAGTATTAACCGCGAAAAGCCCGAAAGGCACGCCGGAAATGACGGATTGATGCGTGATGCGTGATGCGTAAAAAAACATTATGCACCAAACGCGATTCACGCCCCACGCCTCACGCATGCCTGCGCCTAACAGCTATTTCTTAACCCTGTCCAGGTTTTCGTCCAAGAATATCTGTCGCTCCAACGCCTGCCACAGACGTTGGTATTCGGCTCGCATTAAAGGCGGGTAATCCTGAAACCGGCCGGCGGCGATCCGCATTTTCACTTTCACTTTATTGGCATCCAGCCGAACCAGCGTAATGGTCACCGATTTGGCCGCCCGGCCCGGATTGGGATGCCATGTCCGGGTTGCCACCTTGTTTATCTCATCGCACGAGGCCTGCACTAGCGACCGATATTCAGGGTCAGGGATGGGGCTTGGACCATGAGCAAGAATGTAGCCAGACTGGCGCTCCATGTTTCTCACCGAGAACCCAATGTCTGAAAAACCGGTGACGATGGCTGAAAAAACCAAGTCAAAGTCTTTATCATAAACCCGCTCACCCAACGCCTCGTTTTGACGCTGGTCCTCTTCGCCCCATTGCGAGAACAGGAAGTCAATTTGCGGTTGGTGCATTTCCGGTTGCGCAACCACCGGCCGCGTATGAACCACGCATCCAGCCAGCAACAATAACGCGCCAGCCAGCACTGAAAATCTCGTTTTCATAAACCATTATCGCTCGTCCAGCCAGATAGCATCATTTAAAATTGAGTCGCCCTGGCGCTATAATCCTTCACCTTCTTTGTGGCATCAAAATTAATGATAACCGTCAAGGTCCGGGTGGAACTCTCATGACTGCTGCCGCTTTTCCCGCTCCCCGAAGCCGCGCCAGAATTACCGCCCACCGCAACTGCATCCAGTTTGAAATAGTTTCCAAAACGCCGGGCTTCAGACCATCCGTTTTGCTGGGTGGTGCTGGAGATGCGATCATAAACCCAGACCTCCTCGGAACCAGCGTTGATGGTGGTGATATTGGGCGCTCCAAACAGACGGACAATTTCCTCCTGGGTGGTTTCCCCTTTTTTGACGGTCGACGTAACCGCCCCATACGACAAGGGATCCTTTTGCACCACTTCCTGTGCACCCGGCTGCGCTGGCGGGGCGCAACTCGTGGGGCCGGGCGAGGTGGCGACACACCCTTCCCCAATAAAAACCAACGCCATGGTTCCGGCCGCAAACAACCAATAATTGAATCGGTTCTGGCAGGCGGCCTTCAACGCAAAAGTTTTTTTCATATAAAATATTCCAAGCATTTCACATTTCCGCTTTCAAGTAATTAATTATCTAATTATCATGGAACACGCAAAAAGACCACCCAAAAACACGTTTTATGTGGCGCAGGTGCGCAGGTGTGTGATGCGTAAATAAATCATTGTGCGGCAGCTTTGTTTGATCGTGCGTGATCGGTGGGCTCGTTCAGCCGTGGCACCAGCCAGCGCAGGATGCGGCCCGACAAGCCCGGCATCGAGGTGGCCATGGCTGTGCTGATATGACCGGCAGTCGCCAGATCTCGGGCTGACCCCATGACTGCCAAAGTTCGTTCGGGGAGTCCGCCACCATTAGATCATGCATCCCTTCGATCAATAACACATTTTCCTTGGAGATCGGCGGCCGGGCTGAGGTCAGGTTTAACGGAGTCCTGTCCAGTTCCTCACTCGCCGCCCGCCGCCGCAGTATCGCCTCTTGAACGCGACGTCGGCGGACTGGTGCAGCCTGCGACAAAAGAAGCCCCATGCGCGCGGCTGGCATGATCATAACGATTGAGGCCAGACGCGCATCGCCGCACCCCGTCAATCCTGCCAGGTAACCGCCGAGCGAAACTCCCACCAGCGCCACGGCAGGGCAACCTTCCGCCAACAACCACCCGCCCAGACTGCGGATTTCGGCCACCGCCTGCGCATAGGTCTTTGCCATCTGCAAGTAATCCCGGCTGATCAACCCATACTGGCGAAGGATTGCCACTCGACCATACCGGCGTGGACGGCGTTGAAAGTGGTAAGGCAATTCCAAGGTGACGGCATTGAATCCCGCCTGGTGGCAGCGGCGGGCGAACAAGTGAAATGCGAACTGATGACCGGGAAAGTCACCGCCGCCATGCAGCGAGACGATCACCGGCCTGTTCTGCCAGGCGTCCGCGCAACGGTATAGGCGGCCATGAACGACATTGTTCTCCGCGAACTCGCACGGTCGCGGCGTGGGAAAGCGAAAGCGACCGCCCGGGGCGTCGGGAAAAAAACGAGCTGCGCCGGCTCGCTTTCGGCCGGGATGAAGTCCGGCCCGTTCAGAAATTGGACCGCTTGCTCCAGTTTTAAATCCCGTTCGTTGGCGGACTCCCGCCACATGGATTGCGGCAGCATCGCATAGCCGATCTGGAGGACCGACCAGTCAATGAATTTGGCCAAAGGCGCGATCATTCGTTAAGTATCCTTCACGCATCACGCCTCACGCATCACTCGTCAAATCATGTGGCAGAACATCGCGTCGCGGAGCTTCGGCTCGAACCAGGTGCTCTTCGGCGGCATGATGCCGCCGGCATCGGCGATGCTCATCAAATCCTCGATGCTGGTGGGGAACATTGAGAACGCGCAGGCGTAGTCGCCGCTGTTCACCAGCTTTTCCAATTCCGCCGTGCCGCGAATGCCGCCGACAAAGTTGATGCGCTTGCTCGTGCGCGGATCGTCAATGCCGAACACCGGGGCCAGAACCTGCTTCTGCAACAGGGTCACGTCCAGCCGCTCGATCGGATCGCTGGTGGCCGTGAATTGCGGCTTGAAGGTCAGCGTCTCCCACCGTCCGTTCAGGTAGAAACCCAGTTCATGCTTGCGGCCCGGCTTGGGCGCGCCCGGCGATTTGACTTCGAAAACCGCCGCCAGTTTTTGCCGCAACTGCTCCGGCGTGAGGCCGTTCAAATCCTTCAAGACCCGGTTGTACGGCAGGATCTGCATCTGGTTATGCGGGAAAATCACCGCCAAAAACTGTCCGCTGTGACCCGCGCCCGCGCGGGATTTGAAGATCCGGCCCGCCGCCGCGCTGCGGTGGTGTCCGTCCGCAATGTACAAAGCGGGAATCCGCGCGAACTGCGCCTCGACGAACCGGATTTCGTCGGCGGTGGCCAGGGTCCAGGCGGTGTGACGCACGCCGTCCTTGGCGGTGAAATCCACGGCGGGCGGTTCGGCCAGCTTCCGGGTCACGAAGGCGTCAAACTCAGCCACGGCACGATAGGTCAGAAACACCGGGCCAGTCTGCGCATCCAGCGCCTCAATATGGCGCACCCGGTCATCCTCCTTGTCCACCCGGGTCAACTCATGCTTCTTGATGATGTTCTGAAGATATTCCTCGCAACTGGCGGCGGCCACCAGACCGGTCTGAGCGTGCTGGCCCATGATTTGGCGGTACAAATAAAAACAAGGCTGGCCATCCTGCCGGAGCGCGCCCTGCGCGATGAGCTGCTGGAAATTTTCCCGACCCCGGCCATAAACCGCGGGGGAATACGGGTCTGTGCCGGCGGGCAGATCAATTTCCGGTTTGCTGACGTGCAGAAAGCTCAAGGGGTTGCCGGCGGCCATTTGGCGCGCCTCCTCCGACGACATGACGTCGTAGGGCAGTTCGCAGATTTGGGCGGCGAGTTCGGTTTTGGGCCGCAGGGCGGCAAAGGGTTTTAAAATGGCCATAAAATGCGGGATGAAGATAAAGGCGCGCACCAAAATCCGCACGCACAAACTCGTTGCTGGTGCCGGGAGCGGGTGGGGGACCGCAATGCAACTTGGGTGGCCAGGAATTTTGAGAGCTGCGTTCATGTCGGTTTCACCGTGATAAAAGTGTTATTTCGGGGAGTTTCAAGCCGGGACCCCGACTGGGCTGATGCAGGAAGAAACTGGCCTGCGCCAGGTCAGGTGGCCGGCGGCACCATGAGGTTTGTAGCGCAGACCGTTTGTCTGCGGTTTCGCCGACTGGCAGTCGGCGGGACCTGGTAAACCCGGACGCGCGACTCCTCGCGCCGCGCCGCAGGTTATCAACCTGCGAACCAGCAGACTGCCAGTCTGCGCTACGGCGTTGGAAGGTCTCCGGCATCATGTGTTTCTTGAGAGCCCCAGCAATGCAGTAGGAAAGTGGCAACTGGGATAGCTTGCCGACCTGGATGTCAATAGCGGCGCGCACGGAGTGACGCGCCCTACCGCCCAAGGGTTGGCGTGTGGCCGGGATGTTTCGGAGGTTGTGGATTCGAGTTTCAAAGCGTAAAAAGTGATATTTCGGGGGTTTTCACAAATTATGAAGGATGAAAGATGAAGGATGAATGGGCTCAAGATAGTTTCAGATCAAAAGCGGAGCCGGAAGGTTGGGGGCTGACCGGCGGGCATTCTGGCGTGTATGTTATTGACTGTTTCATAGTGTAAAAAGTGATATTTCAGGGGTTTTTGGCCGTTATTGGGTGGATGGTGGATGGCCGTGCGATGGGGATCTGGCACCGAGACGGTGCCTGCACTCGCAGCCGAGACGGCGGTGCTACTTTGGTGGCTGCGCGACGGCAGCCAGGCTGGCGGGGGTTCTTTCGTCCCGGACGGGACTTCGTACAAAGAGCCACGCGAACCCAGCGATCAATCGCTGGGCTATGGTCTTTCGCCCTCCGGGCTTGATGGTGGCAGCCCTGCATCGGAAGCGAGTCTAGCAGGGTTCGGGAAAACCGGGTTGTTAGCGGCTAACGCATTTCACCCTTTTCCGGCATTTATTTTCAAAAATGCGTTAGCGGCTAACATTGGGAAAGGTTCAAGGTGGAAGGTTTCAGGGTTAAGGTTGCAATATGCAGATATACAACGTTTTGTGCAAGTGTGGGACGTTTAAACCCGAACTCCGTAGTTGGTGTGGGAAACTCGATCAAAGTCTTGATCGGCAGCGGGTCGGGAAGGCGAGGCCGGGGAAATTTTGCACCCGCTGGTGGCAGGCGCGGCGTACACGGAGTGACGCGCCCCACCAACGATGGGCCCGCGACATGGCTTTTCGATTTCATTGCCCCCCTTCGGAGTTCGGGTTAAAATGTGAGCTTTAACGAAAAACAAAGGGGTTTTGCGGTGAATTTTGGTGGGCGCGGTTTGCGGTGGAATCGGCGTCACGGGGAAAGCGGCTCGTTCGTGCATAACGCCGGGACGTTACCCGCTGCTGGCGCGAACGAAATCCGGCCGGAAGCCGGTTCCCCCCGTTCCCGCGTGTCAGTCGAGGCCGCGGCGGATGATTTTCAGGAGTTCCTCGGGGCGGTAGGGTTTTTGCAGGAAGTTCCTGCCGGAGCGCAACTGGGTTTCCTGGCCGGCGATCTCGCCGCTGTAACCGCTGGCAAATATGATTTTCAGGG
>Ga0302319_10018157_pt1 | contig 12847 bp, 10 predicted proteins | sample Bog_T0_2_FD_203319 | JGI IMG/M metagenome (GOLD analysis project Ga0302319, IMG submission 203319) | Peat permafrost microbial communities from Stordalen Mire near Abisko, Sweden - Bog_T0_2 | ecosystem: Environmental > Terrestrial > Soil > Wetlands > Peat | place: Sweden: Abisko, Stordalen Mire...
CGGCAGCTTCCACCGCTGAGACCCGCCGCGCCACTGGCAAGTGTTCTCGTGGGCGTGGTTGGCGTGGTGTTGTGGGTGGGCCTCGATCCTTTTCTCGTCCACTATGATCAACCGCTAATTGGCCGGAACCCTTTTCAGCTTTATCCGGTGGATGAGGCGTGGGTGCTTTTCGGCTTTCGCCTCGCCGGAATCTCGATCTGCGTGCCGATCATGGAAGAGTTGTTCTGGAGGGGATTCCTGATGCGCTGGCTGATCAAGGAGGATTTTACCACGGTGCCGCTCGGGACTTACCGGCCTGTTTCCTTTTGGGCGACAACGGCGTGCTTTGCCTCGGTGCACGGGCCGGAATGGCCTCTGGCCGCGATGGTCGGGGTGATCTACGGGGCCTGGTTCGTCCGCACAAAGAGTCTGGGCAGCATCATGCTGGCTCACGGCGTGACGAATTTTCTGCTGGCCCTTTACTGCCTGATGACCAACGACTGGCATTTTCTTTCCATTGTATGCGCAGCGGCCAAGCAACATTAAGCCTCTGATTTGTCCGCAGAAGCCTCTCTCAAAAATTAAAATACGCCAAAGGCTGCCAATTTTGACGCATCTCTTGTCATCCTGCGGCATATCGGCTAATAAAACCGAATGGATCGTGTTGATTTTAGGACTCAGGTCATTCCCGAAAACGCCAAAAAGCATATTCTTCATATTGAGGATGATGCCGAGGTAGCCGGCTCGATTGCCGAATTATTGGAATCGAACGGCTACGAAGTCACCCATGCCGCGGACGGACTTTCCGGCCTGCTGGCTTTCAATGCATCTCCCGACCAATGGTCGGCGGTGCTGGTAGATCTGACCTTGCCGCATGTGTCGGGCAACTCGTTGCTCAAGGAAATGCACCAAGCCCGGCCCGATCTGCCTTTGATCGTGCTGACCGGAGCGCCTCCCGGAACCAATCTGGATGTTTACGAGCAAGGAGCGGTGATCCTGTGGCACAAGCCTGTTTCCTCCATCGAGCTCTTGGAGAATCTGAAAGCCGTTATCGTACGGTAACCGACTCAAGCGTGGCTCGGACTCGCCAACCTACGAGAGCAGGTTGTGCACGTCCTTCAACTTCGCCACGATGTTGATGTCAGCCTGGCAAGTGGGCATGCAGTCTCCACAGGCGATGCAGGCCGTTCCATCCTTGGTCAGCGTTTTGTATTCGGCGCGGGCCCGGGATAGGTCGTGGTAGTCGAGCGCGTAACGCTCGTAACGCAGGATGTCGGAGATGGCGATGTGCTCGGGACAGTGCGAGATGCAGTCGGAGCACAAAAGGCAGGTCATTCCCTTGTTGAACGCCGCCAGGAGATCGATGGTCTCATGGTCGTTGACCGTCATCGCGCTCTGTTTCGCGGCGGTGAAATTCTCCTGTAACTGATCGAAGTTCTGCGTGGCGATAACGGCGGCCGTGAGGTCCGGGTTGGCCATCAGCCATTTCACCATGGCGGCGGCGGGCGTGCTGCCGCTGAAGCGCGGCTCGGCCAGCATGGCCTGGAACCTTGCATCCTGACCGGCCCGACCAACGCCGCCCATGGTCTTCATGGCGATCACGCCGAAATCCTTCTGCTTGGCCAGGGTGATGAGATCGCTCACTTCCTTCTTGTCGCCGTAGGTGTAAAAAAACTGGGCGGCTTCGTACGGCAGATTATCCATCAGATAGGGCAAAATTTCGTAAGCCATGTCGCCGCCGATGTTCTTGTAATGGTGCTGGGAAATGGCCAGGTGTTTCACCAATCCCTCTTTTTTAAGCCGTTCGTAAGCGTTGACCATTCCGAGATCGGTTTTCGCCTCGGCCAACGAATGGTAGCCGAAGTGGAATTTCATCACGTCGTAGTAGCCGACGCCCGAGGCCGCCACGCGACTTTTGACGAATTGATAGTGCTGCTCCTCGTCGATGCGCCCATGCGCGTTGTCGCCATCGACGCGGTCGACCACGACTTCGAGGTAATAGGACTCCCGAGGCTGGCTCTTGATCGCATCGGGCATGTTCTGGGCAGTCCAGCGATGGGCCTTGTGCCAGTAGTTGACGCCCGATTCCACCGCGAGCGGGATGACATCGGCATTCCAATCGGAGGCACCGACCAGCGCACTGATTTGCAGCCCGGTTTTCCCATAGCGACGGGTGGGTAACTTGCTCGGGGCTGGCGGGGCTGGTGGCGCTGCCTGTTGTGCCGAAGCGGCCAACGTACCCAGGCCAGTGATGGCGACCCCGGCGGCGCCGGTTGAGCCAAGCCGGAGGAAATCCCGGCGATTGAGTCCCTTTGCGTGGTGGTGGTGATCATTCATCGGGATTATCTCCTTATTAAGACTACGACCGTGGCGACGCTTGCCAGACAAGAAAACTGTGCGCTCGCCCGGCCAAAAAGCAAGCCCTTCCAGCGTGACAGAAAGCGAGACCTCAGGCACTCTGCGAGGATGATTGCCGCCGAGGCCGCTGAATTGCTGGAACGGTTTCGTGCCGGGAAAATCTCTCTGGAAAAAGTCCTCCGTGCCTTTCAGGCTGCGCCCTCGGCCGACCTCAGCTTTGCCCAGGTGGACACGCACCGCGCGCTGCGCAAAAATTTTCCCGAAGTTATTTTTGGTGCGGGCAAGACTTCGGCGCAGGTTGTCCAAATCGCGACAAAACTTTTCGAATTCGGGCAGCAGGTGCTTGTCACCCGCGTCACCGATGAACAGAGCCGGGCGCTCAAGAAAAAATTCAAGCTGGCGGTCCATCATCCCCTCGCTCGCTGTGTGACCATTGAGAAAAAGCCGCTACCCAAGCGGCCGGGATTCATCGCCGTGGTCTGCGCCGGCACGAGTGATTTACCCGTGGCGGAGGAAGCCGCGGTCACTGCGGAAATCATGGGAAACCGGGTGAAGAAAATCAACGATGTGGGCGTCGCGGGCCTGCACCGGATGCTGGCGCGGATGGAGCATCTCCAGAGCGCAAACGTCATTGTAGCGGTGGCCGGAATGGAAGGCGCGTTGCCAAGCGTTCTGGCGGGCCTGGTCGCCCAGCCGGTCATCGCCGTGCCAACGAGTGTTGGTTACGGCGCGAGTTTCGGAGGCATCGCCGCCCTGCTGGCCATGCTGAACAGTTGCGCCAGCGGCGTGACGGTGGTGAATATCGACAACGGTTTTGGCGCGGGCTATGCCGCAAGCCAGATGAACGCGCTCGCTTCGAAATCATGAAAGTCCTTTACCTCGATCTCTTCAGCGGCATCTCCGGGGACATGTTCCTCGCCGCCCTGCTTGACCTTGGCGTCGACCTGCAGGAACTCGAACACGAGTTGAAAAAGCTCAAGGTCGATGGCTATCGCCTCCACGTTTCGAGGCAGCAAAAATCGTCGATTTCAGGAGTGAAATTTGATGTTCATCTGGAACACGAGCATTCGCACGATCACAAACACGGCCATCATCATGATCATGAGCACTCGCATTCGCACGATCACGAACACGTGCACTCGCACGGCAACGGGCGCAATTTCTCGAAGATCAAGAATCTGATTTCCGACAGCGCACTTTCACCCTGGGTGAAACAAAAATCAATCGCCGTGTTCCAGCGGATCGCCGTGGCCGAGGGCAAAATTCACGGCCTGCCGCCGGGCGACGTTCCCTTTCACGAAGTCGGCGCGGTCGATTCCATTGTGGACATTGTTGGCGCGGCGATCGGGCTCGAATTGCTCGGCAAACCGAGAATCCTTGCGTCGCGGGTAATCGAAGGAACCGGCTGGATCGATTGCGCGCATGGACGCTTCCCGATTCCCGCACCAGCCACGCTGGCGATTCTCGGCGAGCGCGGCATCGGCCTCACGCAATGCGAGGAACCCAATGAACTGGTCACGCCCACCGGCGCGGCGCTGCTGGCTGAGTTCGCGGAGGGTTTCGGCCCGATGCAAAATCTGGTGGCGGAGAAAATCGGCTTCGGCCTTGGTACCCGCGAAAATAAAACGCGCCCGAATGTCTTGCGCGCCATCCTGGGCGAGGAAGCCACGGCGTCCGCTGCCGATTCGTCGGCACCATCATTGGATTGGGAAACGGACCGCGTGGCTGTGCTTGAAACAAACCTCGACGACTGCACCGGCGAAGTCCTCGGCCACTTTTTGGAAACCGCCATGGCCGCCGGCGCGCTGGATGTTTTTTACCTGCCGGTGCAGATGAAAAAAAACCGGCCCGGTTTTTTGCTCACCGTTTTGTGCGCGGAAGCGGACGCGGACAAGTTCCATGAATCGATTCTGCGCGAAACCACGGCGTTCGGCGTGCGGCAGACCCTGGCCGACCGGCGCAAACTGCGCCGCGAATTGATTCAGGTCAACACGCCTTCGGGCGACGTCCAGGTGAAAATCGGCCGGCTTGGTGGTAAGGTAATCCAACATGCGCCTGAATTTGAATCGGCGAAAAAACTCGCCGCCCAGACGGGAGAGCCTCTCAAAGTCATCTACGAAGCAGCCATCCAACGAGCAAAAGAACTGAAATGATCTCGGACGCGCAGAAAAAGCTGAGGAAGTTGCGGAGCCTGTTGAAGGGCTATGGCTCCTGTCTCGTGGCCTATTCCGGCGGCGTCGACTCGGTTTTTCTCGCCCGGGTGGCCCACGACGTTCTTCGCGATCGCGCGCTGGCGGTGATTGCGGACTCACCCAGCCTGCCTCGGCGCGAATTGGAGGAAGCGCTGGAGATCGCGCGGAAATTCTTGTTTCCGGTCCGCGTGATCCATACCGGGGAATTTGCCGACGAGAATTACACCACCAATCCGGCAAATCGCTGTTATTTCTGCAAACACGCGTTGTTCGAGGAGTTGACTCCCCTGGCGGAGGCGGAGGGTTTTGCGGTGATTGCCTACGGCGAAAACGCCAGCGACAGCGCCGATTTCCGTCCGGGCGCGCAGGCGGCGGCCAAATTTCAGGTGCGCGCGCCATTGAAGGAGGCGGGCCTGACGAAGCCGGAAATCCGCGAGCTTTCAGCCCAATTCGGATTGCCCACGGCGGAGAAGCCGCAGATGGCGTGCCTGAGTTCCCGCATACCCTACGGCGAGCCGGTGACGCCGGAAAAATTACGGATGATCGAGCAGGCTGAATATGCGCTGCGAGATCTCGGTTTCCACGAGTTGCGCGTCCGGCACCACGAGTTGCAGAACCAGCATTTGGCCCGTATCGAGCTGGCACCGGAAGAAATTCCGGCGCTGCTGGCCCATGATCGATTTGCCCTCGTGGCCGAAAAGCTGAAGCTCATCGGCTACGCGCATGTCACCCTCGATTTGCAAGGCTATCGTCGTGGCAGCACGAACGAGGTGCTGGCGCAAAAAGAGCGCGGCTGATTTTACTCGTGCGGAGGGCAGTAGGGGTCAATGCTCCGTCGCTTGCGGCGTTAATCTTCGCCTATTCTGCAATACCCGGCTGCTTGCGGCGGGGTTCTTTATTCCCGGGCGTCCAATTTTGCCGGCCGATTTCGGAGCTGATGCTCCAACTGGGCCACGCGGGTGCTCAGGCGTTCCAGCGCCTTGCGGGTCTCCGCTGGAATCGCGACGCAGTTGTCGCAATGATGGCGCGTCGCGTCGCTGCCCTTGACCGGGTATTCGAATTTTTTGCCGCAGGCGCGACAGGTGTGCGGGCGCTGGCCGGATGTGGGCTTGTCCATGTCAACTCAGCGGTCGCGCTTCTCCAGGTCGGGAGTGGCGCCAGTCACGCCGCCATCCATGAGCAGGCGGCGATCGTGCGAGCGGGTTTCGCCGATGGCGGTCACCCGGATCGCGGCCTCGTCCGTCACCGGACATTCATGCTCGCAAATGCCGCACCCGATGCAGAGCGCGGGGTCAACGTAAGGCCGGCGCAAGGTGATCGGATTACCGTCGCGTTTGGTGATGGTGACCTCGTGCGAGTATATGGCCTTCGGCGAGACGGGGCAGACTTCCTCGCAGACAACACACGGTGTTTCCATGGACCATGGCAAACAACGGCCCAGATCGAAAAAAGCGGTGCCAAGTTTGACCGGTCCCTGCGCAGCAAATTTCCCAGTGCCCGTCTTCTCCTCAATGGAGATGGGCTGGATCGCTCCCGTCGGGCAAACCTCGCCGCAGAGGGTGCAGTTCACTTCGCAAAAGCCAATTTTCATGTTGAGGATCGGCGTCCAGATGCCCTCGATGCCCGACTCCATCACGGCGGGCTGAAGGACGTTGGTTGGGCAGGCGCGCAGGCACTGGTCGCATTTGATGCAGGCGTCGAGAAAGCCCTTTTCCTCCAGCGAGCCGGGAGGGCGAATGACGGCTTTGTCGTAATTACGGTCGCTGGCCCCCGAGGTGCGGCCGAACGCGTAAAATCCCAGGCCGACGAGCGTGCCGAGGAACAAACGCCGACGTGGCACCACCGGCGCGGTGACTTCGGTTTTGAGCGAGGGCATGAACTTGAAGGAGAGCGCGTCCTCCGGGCAATCCTCGATGCAGTTGAAGCAGACGAAGCATTCGCTCTTGCGCAAGTCGGTGTGCGGGTCGGACGCGCCTTCGCAGTTTTTCAGGCAGAGGTCGCAATCGACGCACTTGGTCACGTCGCGGTCGATGCGCCAAAGCGAGAGCGTGGAGAGGGTGCCGAGAAAAGCGCCCAGCGGACAGACCACACGGCAGAAAAAGCGGGGAATGACGACATTCATGCCGACAAAAAAGAGAAGGATGAAGCCGATGGCCCACGCCCCCACATGGAAGTACTGCCGGACATAAATCGAGGTGGGAAAAAACAAATTGATCGCCGGTAAAATGACCGTGGTCATCGAGCGGTGAAAGAGGGCGATCGGGTCGAGCCAGCCGATTTGCAGCGTCCCGCCAAGCGCCGCCGCGATCATCGCGATGAGGATGACGTACTTGAGCGAATACAATTTCTTGTATCGGTTGGACTCAATGCGTTCGCGCTCTTCCGCGCGGCGCTTGCCGATGAGCCAGCCGGTGAAGTGATGCAGGATGCCGTAGGGACATATCCAGTTGCAGAAAATCCGGCCGAACAGCAGCGTAGGCAGGATCAGCAGCAGGCCCCAAATCAGCCCCATGTAGACCGTGTGCGTCGTGATCGCCGTGGCGAACCCAACCAACGGGTCGAGCTCAAGAAAGAGCGAAACGGGGTAGCCTTTGAGGTAGCGCAGGTCAGTGACAAAAACGAAAAACAGGAACAGCGCGAAGAAGAAGACCTGGGCAACGCGGCGGGCATTTCGGAGGGTGAGAAGCCGTTGCATAGGCCCAGGGCGAATTAAGCCTGCACCTCTTTATAGAGCGTGTCCTGCCAGTTCTTGTTGCCGAGACCGCGGTCGTGCGCTTTGTGAATATAGGTCAGCTCGGCCAGGTCGCGTTCGAGCAGATGGGTGTAGCCGTAAGCGTCCACCGCGACCATGTCCGTGCCGGCGACGATCGTGTTCATCGGCTTCACGTCGGACAGCCGGCCGCCGGTCGGACCGTTGCTCATGAGCACGTTCATGCCGTCGAGGATCACCAGCGTTGGCTTCATCATCAGCGCGAAGTCCGAGACGATGCTGTGGATGTGCTGGTGAAACTGGTTGCGGCGTCCGCCCAGCAGACCGTACCAGTTTTTCATGGTCATGGAAGCGTGGCACAAATTGTGATCCTTGCACGGCGTGACGCCGATGACCTTGGTGGCTTTCTTGAACGGCTCGCTGAAGAAGGTCCAGTTTTTCAGGATTTCGCCGTTGAGTTCGAGCGGCGAGAAGGAGTTTGAGCCGGGATAGATCAAATCCAGATTCATTTCCGACGCGACAGCGGTGATGCCGCTCTTGAAGAAGCAACCGACGGGGGAATTGATCGGGTTGTCGGCGACGATGACCTGGCTCGCGCCCGCTTCGAAGGCCAGCTTCGCGACGGCGCGCAGGGCATCGGGATGAGTCGTCGCGGCCAGCGCGGGCGGGCGGTCGAAGGCGACGTTGGGCTTGAGCATCACGACGTCGCCCCTTTGGATGAAGCGCCCCATGCCGCCCAGCGCGCCGAGCGCAGCGCGAATGGTTTTTTCATGGTCGGTGCCATGGGCGATGGCCATAGAGGGCAGAATCGTGCTGGGCGCCAGCGCGTAGTTGGCCAGTTGCAGGCCTTTTACTTTTTGAAAGCCCGGCACGACGTGACCGGGTTCCCAGAGCTTGACCCCGGCATAGGCCGACCCGGCCAAAAGCGCTCCGGCAGCGCCGAGGCGCCACAAGAACTCACGGCGATCCACCTGATTCGCCGGCGGTTGCGAGGAGTCATTAGCCATGGGAGGATTTTGCCCGCACTCCTTATACCTTACTCACTTCATTTTTCCCAGCAAATAGCCTTCGACGAACGCACGGGCCTTGTCCCCGTCCGCGGCGTCAAACACACCACCGATTTCCTTGTCGCGCAGATAGATCACCTTCCACTTGCCAAAAATCTGCGCCCGGAAAATTTTCGCCCCATTCACGTCGGGCAGCGCTTCCGCCTGGCCAAAGTTCCCGCAGAATTTTTGGTACGACTCCCATGCCTTGGCCGCGTCAGCGGCGGAAGCAACCATGATGAAAAACGGAAGCTGGCCACCGTTAAAATCATACTTCGCCTCGAAAACATTCTTCAGGGTGGACTGCCCCTGCGCGTTGTCCGCCACAAAGGTGACGCTGTCGGCGATCATTCCGGCGGCGGGCAGTTCGCGGCGACCGGCGATGCCGGTGTCGTCCACCGGCAATGCCTTGGCGCGATTTTGCGCAATGGCCGTGGCCGCGGCGATCGTTTCGGGTTTCTCGTCAGACGCGATGATTTGCACGTAGACGGGGCCCTGGCGGAAGAAATAACCCATCTCGCCGGAATAACCGTCCGTGACAAAATCGGTCGGCTTGCCTTTGGGATCGCGCTCGCTGGCAAACATCCCGAAGGCGTCGAGCGGGCTGTCGAAGCGATATTCGGAGACATCCACGTAGCTGCCTGACGCGGCGACCACCGAGAACGTACGGCAGCGCATTTGCTGGACGTTGAAGTTTTGGTAGGCGGGCGCGCGTCCGTCGATTTTTTCGTAAAGAGTGTCCGACGTATAAAATTCCGTAGCCCCCATCGGCTTGATGCCATCCAGGCCGATCTCCAACGGCTCACCCGTCGCCGCCGGTGGAGGGGTGGAACTGGTGTTTTCCGCGCTGCTTTCGCTCGGCGTCTCGGAAGCAGTCGGCTTTTCAGGAGTAATCGCCTGATCCGGCACCGCTGCGACTTCGGACGAAGGCCGAACGGTTTGAGATTTTCCCACGACGGGTGCAGCGGTGGCCTCGAGGGAACCGTCGCGGACCGAGTAGAGGTTGGGATCGAATTGAGTTCCCTTCCAGCCGATGACGATGCCTATCACCACCAATAGAATGAGAATGGCCCCCGCGGCGATGTTCTCTCCCAACGGAATCTTGGTACGGACAAAATCACGACGGCTTGCCGGGCCGGGCTTTTTGCCAAGTCCCTTTAACGAGAGAAAAGGAATCATGGTCGAATGAGGATCCCAGCCGCGTCAGGCGCGTCGAATAATGGCGTCACAGCGTGTCTCGACCCGCTAACGAGGCACAAAAAACAAGAGAACGGTTCCTTCATGGCACCTTGCTTTTAGCGTAGCGCCTACCGGGGCTATTTCTAGGCAAAACGGGAGAACGTTTCGATTACGACAGCCAAGCGACCGGATAAAATCCGCCGCTAAGCCCCTTGCAGCTTAGTCTTCGCCCATCATTTTGATCGAACCGCTCTTGGCCCCCACCTGAAGGCGGGCCACCGCATCGTCGCCGTCCGCGTAAAATGAGAGAGTCCACATCGGCTCCTGTCCGCTGCGGAGCTGGCTCAGGTGATATTCGGCGGTGCTGGCACCCTTGACCTTGATCGCGTCACGCACCTGGGCCAGTACTTCGTCCGAATCCACCACCCACTTGTTTTGCGAGATGGCATGGCTGGCCGGCACGGTCTCAATCTTGGCGGAACTGAAAGCCTCGACGGTGTCGGGGTGTTCCGAGGACGTCTTGGCCGCCACCGTCACCACCCGGCAATTACCGCTGGTGGCCTGATCCAGGAAAACGAACCGCCATGCTTCCGGCTGCAGCGTGGCATCCGTCCGCGCGCTGGCGACACTCAAGAGCTTGGACCGGACTTCGGGGCGAAGGCGGCGCTGGGCGATTTTGAAGGCGCGAAGCGCGTTCAAGTGGGTTTGCTCGCCCGTGGCGGCAAATCCAAAAACACAACCCAGCGAAAGCAACGAACAATGCATGATACTCATAGATAGATCCTTTCCTACAAATTAAAGGCAAACCCTGTATTATCCTGACGAAAACCCGATGCCAGCGAGCCCCCGGCCCATACTTTAGCCGTTCTCATGCCCGAGATGGCTGGCCCCAACAACATCAACCACAAGATTGGTCCAAGCAAATACAATAACTGCATATCTAGGTTAGACGCTATGCGCAGAAAACGGTTTTAACTACTTGAATCGATTATCTGTTTTCGGCGAAATCAATGTCTCCAATGTAGCTATACTGCGTTTATGACACGACCTTTACGCAGTTTCGTTTTCCAATTTAAAAACCTCGCTTTCAGTTAATTTACAGCAACAAGTCCATGCATATAACAAGATAATATTTCTTTGAAAAAGCTGGCTTATTTTTCGAAAAACCCGGTTTCAATCGATTAATTATTAGCGACACTTGATGCAAATTATCGAATTCGTCGGGCAATTTTTGCAACTAAACTAGCAATCCGCGACCAGTACACCTTGATCGTCCGTGACCTTGAGGTAAGTTTTCGTGGTCCTCCCCCGGTACCCTTCGTTGCATGGGTGAAACAACCAAGACCCTAGACTTTCAGTCAACTATTTGCCCTTTTCAGCGTCTTTATACCCATGTGGATCGTACGCCTAGCCTTACGCAAGCCCTATACCTTTACGGTCATGGCGTTGCTGATCCTGATTTTGGGCGTCGTAAGCTTCCTCGGAATGCCGAAGGACATCTTTCCGTCGATCGACATTCCCGTCGTCAGCGTCATCTGGTCCTACACCGGCCTGCCGCCGCAGGAAATGGAGCGGCGCTTCACCACGATCAGCGAGCGGGCCATGACGACCACCGTCAACGACATCGACCATGAGGAATCGCAAAATTATCCGGGCGTGGCGGCCATCAAGGTTTTCTTCCAACCCAACGTTAAAATTGAACAGGCCGTCGCGCAGGTCACCGCGATCAGCCAGACGCTGCTCAAAATATTCCCGCCCGGTGCCACGCCGCCGCTGATCATCCAGTACAACGCCTCGTCGGTGCCGATCCTGCAACTGGCGGTCAGCAGCAAGACTCTGGGCGAAGCCGAACTCTATGACCAAAGCCTGAACTTTATCCGCCAGCCCTTGGCCAGCGTCCCGGGCGCTTCCATCCCGCTGCCTTACGGCGGAAAGCAACGGCTTGTCTCGGTCGACCTCGATCTCCAAAAGCTTCAGGCGCTCTCCATCTCGCCGGTGGAAGTGAGCAACGCCATCAATGCGCAGAGCGTTATTCTTCCCTCGGGCACAGTGAAGATCGGCGATCGCGAATACAACGTCCTGCTCAATAGCAGCCCGGATATCCTCAACTCACTCAACAACCTGCCCATCAAACAGGTCAACGGCGCCACCATCTACATCCGCGACGTCGCCCAGGTCCGAGACGGATACGCCCCGCAGATCAACATGGTGAAATTGAATGGCGAAAAAGCAGCTCTCCTTCCAGTGCTCAAGAACGGCTCGGCATCGACCGTCGATGTCGTCGATGGTATTCTGAAAAAGCTGCCGCAGGTCAAAAGCACCCTGCCCTCCTCGCTCAACGTCGAGCCGATGTTCGACCAGTCGATCTTCGTCAAGGCGGCCCTCAACGGCGTGGTCATCGAAGGCACGACGGCCGCGACGCTGACCGCCCTGATGATCCTGATGTTTCTCGGTTCCTGGCGCAGCACGATCATCGTGTCCATTTCCATCCCGCTCGCCATCTGCTGCTCGCTCATTCTTCTCGCTGCCTTGGGCAAGACCATCAACATCATGACGCTTGGCGGACTGGCCCTCGCCGTCGGCATTCTCGTCGATGACGCCACCGTCACGATCGAGAACATCCACCGCCACATGAGCCTCGGCAAACGGATGGTCAAGGCGATCCTCGATGGCGCGCACCAGATCGCCGTTCCCGCCTTCGTCTCAACCCTCTGCATTTGCATTGTTTTCGTGCCCATCTTCTTCCTGAAGGGCGTGGCCTACTATCTCTTCACCCCACTCGCGCTCGCCGTGGTCTTCGCCATGATGGCCTCCTATTTTCTCTCGCGAACCGTCGCTCCCACCATGGCAAACTTTCTCCTCGGCGCGGAACATCACGCTCCCGAAGGGCACGAAGAGCCGCGTCCGGAAGGTCTTTTCGGCCAGATTCACTGGTATTTTATCCGGGGCTTTAATGGGTTCCAGGATCGATACGTCGGCTTCCTGGGTTCGTGCGTGCGGGCCCCGCTGCTGGTCGCACTTTGCGCCGCGGCCTTCGTCATTCTGAGCCTCGCGATCTTCACGCCGTTTCTCGGGCGCGACTTCTTTCCACTGGTCGATGCGGGACAGTTCCGCCTCCACATCCGCGCTCCCAGCGGCACGCGGATCGAGGAAACGGACAAGGGCTTTGCCCAGGTCGAACAGATCATTCGCCAGATCATCCCGCCGAATGAGATCGATATGGTGCTCGACAATATCGGACTCCCGGTCGGCGGCGTAAACCTGGCCTTCACCGACTCGGCCACATCGGGACCGTTCGACGGCGAGATGCTCGTCTCGCTCAAACCGGGGCACAAGTCGACCTGGAATTACGTGAAGGAAATCCGTCACCGGCTCAAGGAGGA
>Ga0302319_10018159_pt1 | contig 12846 bp, 14 predicted proteins | sample Bog_T0_2_FD_203319 | JGI IMG/M metagenome (GOLD analysis project Ga0302319, IMG submission 203319) | Peat permafrost microbial communities from Stordalen Mire near Abisko, Sweden - Bog_T0_2 | ecosystem: Environmental > Terrestrial > Soil > Wetlands > Peat | place: Sweden: Abisko, Stordalen Mire...
TTGAGAGAAAAGGAGGACGGCACTGAACGGCACTCCACCCACACTGCCATCGTAAACTCACCCGGATTTACAATCCCAATTCGGCACAAACACGGCACTTCTTACGACGGCACTGCGGCACTTAACACATGACCGTGGGTGATGGTTGAAACTTTTTCAATACGTTCAGCAAACAATGCGGTTGGGTCAGTGGAAAAGCGCAAAACGACTGGCAATATCCTCATCAATGAGCCGTTCCCGTTGTTGTCTTCAGACTGGCCGCCGGCTTGATCAGCAGGAATACCCTTAACGATACGGCGAAGTGCGGCACTTGTAGTCGCTCCAACATCGAATACATCTCCATTGGCCGTCCAAAGACCATCATTCATCCATCCCACAAACTTATCACCCATGTCGGCCAAGCTAAATTCGTGGTTCAGCAAGCTGTCGGTCGTGCAGAGAATCATCGCGCCATCATCCGACCATGTTCCGCGCGGTTGATTATGGGTCCCGAATTCGCGCATGGAATTAACGGGATTTAATTGCACAGTGGCGCGGTCTATGAATTCCACAGGCACACCCAAGGCATCGCCGACCAACGAACCCCATAGGCCGCCGAGAATCCGGTCTTTTTGTGAAATGACTGGCGATGCGCTCATTTAGTTTGGCTGATGAAAAAGAGACCTGCGTAAACCTTGGGGTCAATCAGGACGCCGGTTTTGGCTTTCGTCGCCAGCCAGTCCACGATCGCGGTCCGTGGGATTTCATGAACTTCGATATTCTCATTTGCCACACCGCCGCCTTTGCCAACGCGCCGCAAACCCAAAGCACGAAACAACGTCAACCTTTCGGACGTAATTCCACTACAGGAAGGGCCGGTCGTTACTGCCTCAATATGCTCGGCGGTGTAGCCGGTTTCTTCAAGCAGTTCGCGGCGGGCAGCTTCGGCTATTGATTCGTTGGTGCTGCCCGGTTCATCTCCAATTATTCCGGCAGGAAGTTCAATCGTGCGGGCGTGAACTGGAGTCCGGTATTGCTCGACCAGCAAAACTTTCTGCTCCGTTGTCACAGCGATAATGATGGCTGCGCCGGTCGCGTTGACCCGATCAGCGAATTCCCAATGGCCATCTTTCACCAGAGCCAGAAACTTGCCGGTATACAGGGTTGTTCGGGTGGTTTGGTTCATTTGCTTTTCAAAAGATCAGTGCTTTGCACGGTGGTAATTCCCGCGCGGTTCATTTCCGCGACGGCATTCTTAACATCATTGGGTTGGAGATTTACTCCCCGGCTGGCGTCTTCGATGAAATGTGTTTTGAACCCCAACTCTGCGGCGTCCAGAGCCGTGAACTTCACACAATAATCTGTGGCCAAACCGCACACGAAAACCTCCGTGACAGCTTTTGCCTTGAGCCATTCGCCAAGCCCCGTGCTTTTGCGATGGCCGTTGTCAAACAAACCGCTGTAGCTGTCTATGCCGGCGTCAGTGCCTTTGGGAAAGATTTTGGCGATGCGCTCTTGTTCCAATCCCGGCGCGAGTTCAGCTCCCGGCGTTTTTTGCACGCAATGCACCGGCCAAAGAGTCTGCGGCAAGCCATTCAGGTCAATTTGCTCAAACAAATTTTTTCCGGGATGATTTGCTGCGAAACTGCCGTGGTTTTCCGGATGCCAATCCTGGGTGGCGACGACCAGCGGAAACACGGCTTGAAGGCGGTTTGCGATGGGAATAATGGCATCGCCGTTTGGCACCGCGAGTGCGCCACCGGGTAGGAAGTCGGTTTGAATATCAACTAGAATGAGTGCTTTCATAAATGTTTTATAGCTTGCTTAAAATAACTGTCACGTCATCAGGCAACCCGCCGGATGGGTATCTCACCAATTCAATCAATCGTTTGGCACCCAGTTCAGCGGGATGTTCGCGACATGTCCCGATGATATTTTCTGCCGATGTGTATTTGAGCAATCCGTCTGTAGCGAGCAGAAGACTGCCGGGCTGAGTCAGATGGTGAAATGGAACTGGCCAAGCATCGCCAGAACCAATGAAAGGTTTGCGCTGCTGGGCGTGGGTAAGGTTCAGATAATTTCCATTTTCGGGAATCCACCAGACCCCGGAATCACCTACGCTTGCGCCGAAAATGTCTTCCGGCGTTACGATGGCAAGGGCACAAGTTGTTTCACCAGCAATCGAGTCCTTGGCAATCGCTTCGTCCATCTTACGCAAGGCTTCTACGCACGAATACACCCATGCGGAAAATAAATCACCTTTGCCGCCAAAGGTGCCGGTGCCGAGCGTTAAGACCGGGACTTTGAATCCCAAACCGCCGAGTTGTGTATATTCCATATTATTTAGCAGGTTTCAAAAACAGGCCGGCCACAATTTCATACGAACGCAAACGGTCTTCCAGCCGGTAGAAGTCCGAAAACAGAATTAACTCGTTTGCCTGGGTGAGTTCCAGAAATTCCTGCAACTTGCGTTTCACGGTTGCAGGTCCACCAATCACTGCTACGGCCAATCGTCCTTCAACCGCCCGCTTTTCACCGGCATTCCAAAGTCCATCCATGCTCGTAACCGGAGGCGGCGTGAAAATGGGTTGGCCACGAATCAGACGCAATCCTCGTTGTTGGGTCGAGGTCGCCAGATACCCGGCTTGCTCGTCGGTATCTGCTGCGAGCACCGGCAGTCCAATCATCAGGTATGGCTGCTTCAATGTGGCTGAAGGTTTGAAGTGCTGACGATACAGCGCTGCGGCTTCCATCATCATCTCCGGTGCGAACTGGCCAGCAAAAGCAAAAGGCAATCCCATGTGGGCTGCAAGTTGTGCGCTGAAGGTGCTTGATCCCAACAGCCAGATTGGCACATTGGAATTTCCGCCGGGCACTGCTTGAACTCGTTGGTGAGGTGACACCGGGCCGAGGTAATGGATTAATTCCTGCACCATTTCCGGGAAACGATCGCCCGATCCCGAATCACGCCCCAATGCTTGTGAAGTGAGTGCGTCGCCGCCCGGTGCCCGTCCAAGTCCCAAATCAATGCGTCCGGGATAAAGTGCTTCAAGCGTGCCGAACTGCTCGGCAATCATCAGAGGTGCATGGTTGGGAAGCATGATGCCGCCAGAACCGACGCGAATGGTTTTTGTGCCTCCGGCCACATGACCAATAAGCACGGATGTTGCCGCGCTGGCGATGCCGACGAGGTTATGATGCTCCGCCAACCAAAAGCGCCGGTAGCCCCATTTCTCCGCCTGTTGCGCTAGCGCGAGGGTGTTGCGGAAACTTTCCGCAACCGTTCCGCCCTCACGCACCGACGCAAGGTCGAGGACAGAAAGCACGATGTTGGAATCTGGTTTCATCAGGTCGTCGGTTGCAGAGGTGGCCATCATTTTTTGGCAATATCAATGCCTGATCTCCCAGCACTGATGGTGAACTGTTTGCCGCGTGTGAACACATTCTGCAACTTGCCGATAAATGGGCGTGGCGTTTGCGAGTCGATCAGAAGTTTTTTTCCATCTAGTGATGGAGCAAAACCAAAGAACGTGTTGACGACAACATCGGCAAACGCGACGCCACTGATACATTCTTTCATGCAGCCGTCGCGTTCGGCAATGCGCACGGGTGAATCATATTGTTCCCGGTGCGTGCCATAAAATTCCCGGGCTTGCGCGAACGGTCCTTCCTTCGTGACCTCGGCGGTGCGGCAGTAAAAATCAAACGCATCATCTGGGAATCCCAGTCGCCACATTGTGCCAACCGTCAATGCCGGCCAACCATCATAAGCACCCATTGGTCCATGGTCTGGACGGTCAGAAACGGCAGCGGCGGCGTCTTTCAGACTCATGGCGCGCATCCAATCACGCGCGAGAAGCTCGCGTTTAACAAAGTCCGTCATTTCATGGCGCATGTCCGGGGTAAGGTCGTTGGCGAGCGCATTGCCGACATAAATATAGTCAACGCAATGCCGCAATTCGACGAGCTTGCCGTCATCGTGCAAACCAAACCAGACGCCATCGCCGGGTTTGTAAAGCGACAAGACGGTGGGCAAAAGTGTTTCCGCTTCGGCGCGCAATTCTTGGGCGCGAACGGCATGGCCTTTTAATTCTTGAAGAGCGACGTCCTGACGCATCATCCAAACATCTTGCGCGTTGCAGGAAGCGACGCGGCCCACATAGGCCGGCGCGCATTCGAGTAAGTTCTGGTTTTCACCGTAGTCCGCCAATGGATTGTCGGGATGGACGAGCGTTTTCCAGTCCGTGGCCATTTCATCCATGCGTTGCAATACGGTTTTGCCATCTTCAAGTTTTTCATCAAGAAAAGCCAGATCGCCCGTGACTCGAAGATAATCCAATGTGGTTTTGAAAATGTTGCAGGCATTGAAAGCATAACCGGTGATACGGTTGTAAACATTGGTATCGAAGCCGTTGGTGTCGGCAAGATTAATGACCTGTCCGCTGCGGACGTTTTGCACCAACCAACGGCGCAAGGTGGCTTTCATGCCGGCAGGTTCGAGCAATGCCCACACCGTGCTCTGCATCGAGGCATCCCAATAAAACTGCGTGCCCGGCGCTCGCTCGCCACTGGTGATGAACGAGCGCGGATGCACCGGAAATTGCGTGCGCTCCAGTTCCAGCATCGTCACAATGCCCATGTAATAATTCCGCTTCAACGCGGCGTTGTCCGTGATCAGCGTCGGCAAGCTACCGGAGAAATGCTTGTTGCCCGGCGTGAAGGCGTCAGCCCAGCGTTGTTCCCAACATTTTTTGAAGCCGTCAAATTCTTCGGAAAAATTCGCGCTCCACTTCGCCGCGTTTGCTTGAATTTTCTGGGTATTCGCTTCGTGCCCGTCGCCGGCAACGAACTCAATCACCAGTTTTCCGCGTCCTGAAATTGAGACATTCCAATTCCAGTGAACGGCACCGCGATTGCTGGTCACGCCGTCAGGTTTTGTGGCAGGACAAATAATCGTTGCGAAGCCGGGGCGCTGATTCGTGTTAAGAACGAAAATTCCGTCTGGTAGTAGGCTCCCCGTAACCGAAAGCGCAAGTTCGACATTTGTTTTAGACGTAGCCGGATTTTCGATTTGAATACGGACAAGAGCTGCCCGTTGTTCGTTGATCATCCGCGTATCCGTTTCTACCGCGAGACCGTCGCAATTGGTATTTCGTCGCAAGGCGCGATATGGATACCAACGACATTCCGTGGCCGGATAGGCATGCCTGATTTCTGGCACTCGTTGAAATGTATTCGCTGTAGTGCTTGTATGAATGTTTGTCCAGTTTACCGTCGGAGTGGTGGGCTATCCTATGGGGCGACGTATTCCGGGCCAATTGGTGTCATTCTTGATCCAACCTTTGATGAGCACAAATACAGTGAACTGCCATATCACTCGTCCTTGTGCGGGGCCTGCTCAAATGTCTGCCCCGTCAAGATTGACATTAGCGAGCAAATTCTCAAATGGCGGCGAGTAATGGCGAACAAAGGGTATCTACCTTTAGTGAAAAAGCTGTCGTTTAGTGTTGCCGGCCATGTATTTGCTAAACCTAAGGAATATCACGCTATAACAAAGTTGGCTGGTCCGGTCATGAATCACACGCCGCATTTTCTTCTTTACAACTCCACGCTTAACCCATGGGGACGCGAGCGGGAACTCCCTGACATTGCCAAGCAGAGTTTCCGTGATTGGTATCTGAAAAACAGGAGCAACCATGACTGAAACAAGTTCTACAAGCCGTGACGTGATTCTTGAGAACGTTCGACGACTTTTGCCGAGTGAAAAGGTCGAACCTCCGAAAATCCCGGCGTTCACCAAAAGAAACGGCTCACTCAAGTCGGAATTTATATCGCTTCTGGAAAGGGCGGCGGGCAAAACCTACGATATCGCTTCTCCGTCAGAAGCGGCTATCAAACTGGCCATGTTGCATCCTAACGCCAAGGTGGCTTGCTCCGCTGTGCCGGAGATTGCTGGCACGCGCGATGTCCATAAGGTCAGTGACCCACACGACCTTGGCGATGTTGATGTTGGGATCATTCGGGCACAATTCGGAATTGCAGAAAATGGAGCAGTATGGCTGACAGAACAAGACCTTGGAATTACTGCTCTCGGTTTCCTTTCCCAACATTTGATTATCCTGTTAGATCCTGAACAGATTGTAGCCGATATGCATGAGGCATATCGCCGCGTCAAGTTAAACAAAACAGCGTTTGGAACCTTTATGATGGGCCCGTCGGCAACCGGGGATATAGAGGCTACGCTTGTGCATGGAGCTCAAGGCCCCCGTTCGCTGAACGTATTCTTCCTGGCGCCAGGGGCCTAGCCGAATCACATGAAATCGACAAACATAACAGCCGACGGAGTCAAAGATGAAGTCGATATCTTGTAGTCTACCCGACTCAACCCACGAGGCTTTGCAAAAGCGCCTGGTCCAAGTAATTAAATGTAAGACCGCAACCCTGTTTGTAGCGTCAATTGTGGGCCGCTTCGCAATGCGCTCAAAGTTCAACGTCATTTTGATGGCGATGAGTTTGATCTGCGGGAATGTACTGCCGGCTTGGGCGCAGGAATCTTCAGAGTTAGCCAAGCAAGCGCAGAATCCGATTGCGAACCTAATTTCAATCCCTTTTGAGAATGATTTCAATCTTGAAACCGGAGTTCATAAGGAGGACAACTACGTCTTACAGGTGAAGCCTGTCGTGCCATTCCACGTCACGGATGATTGGACTCTGATTACCCGGACCATCGTTCCCATGATCCAACTGCCCGCCCCTGCGCCGGGCGTGAACGGAGCAACTGGATTAGGAGACATACAAGAATCGCTATTTCTATCACCGACAAAAGTCGGTCCAGTAATTTGGGGAGCGGGACCTGTCATTTCCTTTCCCACGGGCACACAACATCTCCTCGGAACTGGAAAATTAAGCGTCGGTCCTATTGCTGTTGTTCTTACAAGCCAAGGCCACTGGTTATTCGGAGCATTGGCACAAAATTTGTTCTCCGTGGAGGGACCATCTGGGCGGTCAGATGTAGATCAGATGCTGATTCAGCCATTCGTAAACTACAACCTGCCCCACGGCTGGTATCTGACATCCTCACCTATTATTACAGCAAATTGGGAAACAAGTTCCCGCGAAAGATGGACAGTGCCTGTTGGCGGTGGAGTTGGAAAGATAGTCCACATTGGAAAGCTACCTGTAAATATGTATCTGCAATGTTTTAGAAACGTAGAACACCCGGATGGGAAAACGCCCTGGTCCCTAAGACTCCAGATACAGTTTCTTTTCCCAAAGAAATGAAAGAATTGTCAGAGTATAAGAGTGGCACTGCACACTGCGTCGCCGGCGTTCGATAGGAAGATTGAAAGCAACGATGCCGCGTTGGCTTTCCAAAAAGTGAATTGCCTAAAAGAGGCAACAGCAATGTTCTTTAATCATGTTTTAGGCGGGTGAGTTGGACGAATCACCTACGCACCGTCGCCTGACAAGATATTTTTAGTGTCATGGTTCCTCATGAATTTCAGTTTACTAGCACGGACGGATTGCAAGTCGCGTGCGCGCGGTGGAACAATCGCAAACCCAGGCGCGGTATCATCCAGATCGCTCATAGCATGGGCGAACATATGAGACGATACCAAAGTCTGATCGAAGAGCTGGTTCGGGCGGGCCTGACTGTGTATGCCAACGACCATCGTGGACACGGCAAAACCGCTCGTTCACACAAAGAATTGGGAGACTTTGGTCCGGGCGGTTTCAATCTTCTGGTGGAAGACATGGTTCGATTGAGCAACATTGCAAAAACCGAAAATCATCGAGAACCACTCATACTATTCGGACACGGCCTGGGGTCGTTTGCCGCACAGCAATATATCCTTGACCACAGCCAATTGATTGATGGCCTAATCATTTCCGGTTCCGGCGCTTTGGACGGCCTGGTGCGCGTTGCAAAATCCATGCCTGCAGGAGAGAATTATCTGAATGCCGCGTTCGCCCCAACACGCACGCCATTCGACTGGTTGAGCCGCGACCCCGCAATCGCCGATACTTTTATGCAGGATCACTTGTGTTTTGGATCGCTCCAACCCAAATCAATGGAATCCTTTTTGGCAGCGTCATCTCAACTGGCCGATCCCGACCGCCTCAATGGTATTCGCCGCAACTTGCCTATATACCTCCTTTCGGAAAGTGATGATCCCATCGGCCAGAAACTAAAAGGGGTAAAGATATTGATGAAACGCTACCGGCAGGCTGGCTTGGTTAATATCTCCCACCGTTTCTATCCGGGAGGAAGGCGTGAAATACTGAACGATACTAATTCCAAGGAAATCCAGACGAACTTGCTTCTTTGGTTGTCCGCTGTTCTCAAGTGGTAACGGCAGGTTTGACTCTCTCGAAAGTAAGAATGCGTGCTCATTCCATTTCGGCAATCAGAAATCGTTCAAAGGACAAATAGAAGCACAGATCTCCCGCTGATAAACTTGAGATGTTTTGAAATGTCACTGGAAGCAGATGCGTAGTAAAAATTCCGAACACGGAAACTAAAATCTCATGGATGTCGTAACTTTAGCGCGTATTCAATTCGGCGGCACGATTGCGTTTCATTACATTTATCCGCCATTGAGCATCGGTCTGGGCGTCATGCTCGTCCTCATTGAAGGGTTGGGGCTCAAAACTCAGAACCCGATTTATCATCAGATCGCGCGGTTCTGGACGCGGGTGTTTGCACTCACGTTCGCGATCGGCGTGGCGACGGGCATCGTGATGGAGTTTGAATTCGGCACAAACTGGGCGACTTATTCGCGCTTCGTCGGCGATGTGTTCGGCAGCGCACTGGCGGCGGAAGGGATTTTTGCGTTTTTCCTCGAATCCGGCTTTCTCGCGGTGCTGCTGTTTGGGTGGGACAAGGTTGGCCGCAAGTTCCACTTTTTCTCAACGTGCATGGTCTGTCTTGGAGCGCATTTCAGTGCGGTATGGATTGTTGTCGCTAATTCGTGGATGCAAACCCCAGCAGGCTACCACATTGTTGGCGAAGGAATGCATGCGCGAGCGGAAGTGACAGATTTCTGGCAGATGATTTTTAATCCGTCCACGCTGGAACGGTTGATGCATACGATCTGCGGCGCGTGGTGCGCAGGCGCGTTTCTGGTTGTCAGCGTGAGCGCATACTATTTGCTTAAAGGGCTGCATTTGGAATTTGCGCGCAAATCAATCAAGCTAGGATTGCTCGTTGGGCTGATTGTTTCGTTGTTGCAAGGTGCCACCGGCCACATTAGCGGACAAGGCATCGCGAAAAATCAACCGGCCAAGCTCGCTGCCTTCGAAGGGCTTTACAACACGACTTCAAATGCACCGCTGACACTCGTAGGATTTGTCGATGAAAAAAACGAGCACGTCATTGGCATTTCGCTCCCGTATGCATTGAGCTTCATGGCGCACAATGATATCCATGCCCCGGTTACAGGCCTAAATGAATTCAAACAGGAAGATCGGCCGCCCGTAGGTCCATGCTTTTTATTTTTTCACGGCATGGTGGGAGCTGGCATGGCGATGATTGCCGTTGCCATGCTGGGACTTTGGTATCTCCACCGCAACTCGCTAACGGAGCGCCGATGGCTGTTGTGGATATTGGTGTTTTCAGTCTTGCTGCCCGAAATCGCCAACCAACTCGGCTGGTTCGCCGCTGAAGTCGGGCGCCAGCCATGGATTGTCTATGGCGTCATGCGCACGCCCGAAGGTCTTTCCAAAGTTGTGCAGGCGAACGTCGTGATCACATCCCTTATTTTATTCACGATTATTTATTTTCTGCTGTTCATGGTTTTCATTTACCTGCTTAACGACAAAATCCAGCACGGACCGCACGACGATGATTTGATTCCGTCCGGCAAACTGGCTTTGCCGGACGAATTGACCGAACACAAAAAGCCATGAACTTTGACCTCAACACCATCTGGTTCATCCTCGTCGGTGTGCTGTTCACCGGCTATGCGATGCTTGACGGCTTTGACCTCGGCATCGGCGCGTTGCATCTATTCACCAAAGACGACACTGAGCGACGTGTCCTGCTCAATTCCATCGGCCCAGTTTGGGACGGCAATGAAGTCTGGCTCGTCACCGGCGGCGGCGCGCTGTTCGCCGCATTTCCGAATGTTTATGCGACGGTATTCTCCGGTTTTTATTTGGCATTCATCCTACTGCTGTTCGCACTAATCTTTCGTGGCGTTGCCATCGAATTTCGCAGCAAACGCCAGGAGCGTTGGTGGCGGCAGTCGTGGGACATCAGTTTTTCTGTTGGCAGCATCTCGTCGGCGCTGCTTATCGGCACGGCACTCGGCAATCTCGCGTGGGGAATTCCGATTGATGCCAATGGCGAATTCGCCGGGACATTTCTCGGCCTGTTGAGACCGTATTCGCTGCTCGTCGGCGTGACGACCGTTGCGCTCTTCATGATGCACGGCGCAATTTACGGCGCGATGAAAACAGAGGGCGCGCTCCACGACAAACTGCGCGGCTGGGCGATGAACTCGATCATCTTCTTTGTGATTTGCGCCGCGACGACGATGATGGCCACGTTGCTTTACGTCCCGCACATCACCGCGCGCGTGCATGACAATCCGTGGCTGTTCAGCCTCGTGCTGGCGAACATGCTCGCCATCGCCAACATCCCGCGTGAGTTTCATCATGGACGCGACTGGCTCGCGTTTCTGTCATCGTGCGCGGTGATGATCACCCTGATGGCGCTGTTCGCGCTGAACATTTTTCCGAACCTCGTTTACAGCCTGCCCAATCCGGAAAACAGTCTGAACATTTACAACGCCGCGTCGTCGCACAAAACCCTCGGCATCATGCTCGTCATTGCATGCATTGGCGTGCCGATTGTGATCGCCTACACCGTTTGCATCTATTGGATTTTTCGCGGCAAGGTAAAATTAGGCAAATCTAGCTATTGAGACCGCCTTCAACCAACCAAATTGGCTAAATGGTATCAGCGACTCGATCCTCACCTCCGATTCAGCCTCAACTCGGATATCCCAAGTGCGAAACGCCCATCGTGCATGCGAGCGGCACGATCACCGGCGAAGTTTGCCACATCAAAGCACAGAGCGCATGGGGAATCGTCAGTCAATTTGATTGCATACGCGTAAACGCGGTATCCCGCCATAATGCAACCGCCAAAGAGTCCCCATAAAAATTGCCAGGATAACGCGGCTGCAAGGTGCGAGAGGCTTTCAATTCCCTTCGGAAATCCAACGCCCAGACTGATTGAAGCGACTAACACGAGAGACCAAAGAACTTGAATTGCCGTGCTATTATGGACTTTGGGCACGACATAATACTGCCCGTCAAGTTTGGCAGGAATACGAAAGGGCTTGGTCGTGGCGGGGCCGCGCCGTCGCCTAAACTGACCTGAACCTTCAGGCATTTTCCAGCCACCGCCAAACTCAAGTTGTCTTTGTTCTACCATGATATGTTTTTAGCAGTAGGCTACTTTATTACGAGGCCAACATATTAACTCTTGTTCGCAAGTTATTCACAATGCCGTATAGGCCAGTAAACTGCGGTTTAAAAAGGGTCTCCTCAGGAAAGAGAACTGCAAAAGCGACATTAGCCATTTGGATACATTTAACAGCGAGCCATTTATTGTGTTTTTTCCAATGTTTTGCATGATTTGATTTATAAAATGCTTATGGTAAACATTTTGCGACGATGATGTTTTAATTTGAACTCGGAAAGCTTTTCAGTTGAAAACTAAAGCTTTATGCTATATTCATTCACGTAAGACAAAAGCATTAATATGAACGCTGAAGAATATCTAAAGTCACCAGAAGCCCAAGAGGCAAGCAGGCTGTTTCATCAAGCCATCCTGCTTCAAAGGCAGGCGTTGGAGAAATTGCAGGCGGAACGGCAGAAGATTTTGGGGTTGCTGGACGCGGTTGATAGTCAGATTCGGGCATTGAAATTCGACATGAAGACCGAACACCGAGTTTACGCAAAGGTGACGGATGAAATGCTGATTGAGTTTCTTGAGGAAGACCAAACAACGGCGGACGTGATTGACGAATTCGGTTTTTCAAGTGCGACGGTGGCCAAACGATTGAACGCTCTGCTGAAGGCCAAAAAAGTCACTATGCGGCGGGAAGGAACTTCCAAAATCTGGAAGGCTGCCGCCTGAGTCGGCCAATTTATTAAAATTTCAAAAAATCTGGCTCACACCAGACAAGGGAAGTCCACGCCCAAAAACAAAGTGGAAATGCAAAAAACTATGAAAACAAACACCATGACCATCCAACCGACCGAAACCTTCACCCAAACTATGATTCTGAATTGCGAACGTAGTCAGAAAATCGGGGACTCAATCTTGCGAGAAATCGAAATGAATTCAACGGAGCTTGCCGTGTCTGCGAAACAGACCAAAACCCCGTCAGCACACCACATGATACAGACTGAAATAGAAAGAGACATGCCAACAGGCCTTCGAAAGCATGGCGTCAGCTTAACAACGACTCCCGCCCGGAAGCAAAGGCAGAAAATTACGATTAGGCGAATTCATGAATTTTCCAAGCCAAAATCAAGGCAGTGCCAGACGGTAAAATCTCACGGGGGCAGGCGAGATAATGGGGACTTGGTAGAATCCGTTGGTAAGGGTTGGTGAGGATGTGTTCGCGTTCGTTTTCCAGCCGTTGACAATTGTGAGGTCGTTTTCGACCTGAAGCTGATACGGGTAGGCGGCTTCCGGCCAGGTGAGTTGCAGGTTTTTGGCGCCGGGCTGAATATTGAGGACCGCTTCGCCGACCCCGAAAATCTGCCGCGCGGCATTAGTAAATTCGGAAGTGGCTGTCAGGTTGGTCAGGATGGTGCCGGCGCCTGTCATCACATCGGAACCGGTTG
>Ga0302319_10018160_pt1 | contig 12845 bp, 7 predicted proteins | sample Bog_T0_2_FD_203319 | JGI IMG/M metagenome (GOLD analysis project Ga0302319, IMG submission 203319) | Peat permafrost microbial communities from Stordalen Mire near Abisko, Sweden - Bog_T0_2 | ecosystem: Environmental > Terrestrial > Soil > Wetlands > Peat | place: Sweden: Abisko, Stordalen Mire...
ACGGTACCACGCCGCTGCTGGCTGCGCTCTACAAGTGGGACCCGCTCGGTAAAGAGTTTGTGGCTGGTACGGGTGCGCCGGCGCCGGCTGGCAGTTCGGCGCGTTTTGGCGCGGATCTGGCGATGGCGCGGTTTCTGCTCGATCACGGCGCACTTGTCAACGTGGCGGATGGCGCAGGCTACACACCGCTGCACGGCGCAGTCTTGGCGGTGGCTGGCATAACAACCATGGGACGGGACCGGTCTGCATATGGAGGTGGCCGCGCCGTTCGAACCAAGACGGCGGTTCCGGTAGCGAACGCGGCTAAGTTAGAGGAAGCGCTGGCGATGGTGAAACGCTTGCTCGACGCCGGGGCCGACCCGAACCGGCAAACCTTGTATCCCACGTCCGGGCCGGTCGGCGATGTGCGCATCAATCCTGCGCCACCGGGATCGTCGGCCTTCCATATCGCCGCGGATTCCGATTGTCTGGCGCTGGTCAAGATGCTGGCGGATAAGGGCGCCAATCCGAATCTGCTAAGAAAAGACGGCCACACACCATTTTCGGTGGCGGTGCTATCGACAGACCTGCCAGTCGTCAAGGAAATGGTGGCGCGTGGAGCGGACCTGACGATGCGCTATAACCCGACCGATCATTTCGCAGACCCGGTGAAGCCCATCTCGCTGACGCGGCGGAATCAAACTATCATGCATATTGCCGCCGGCGCTGGCGCGCCCGAGGTGATTGAGTTTCTCTATTCACAAGGCGTCCGTTTGGACGCGAAAAACTCGATGGGTGAAACGCCGCTCGATCTGGCCGATCATCAGGAAAGATACCACGAAGCGCGCGCGCGGGAAGGCGCGGAGGACAAGCCTGGAACCGTCATCACGCGCGACACTGCGACTAGCGACGCCATAAAGAAGTTGCTGGCCGCTGCGGCGGATGTGTCTGTGAACACGGGCGAACCGCCCAGTCGGAGATTTTAACCGCCGCCTGAGCCGTCGATGAGCACCTCATGCCCGGACAGGAAGCGGCGCACACCAACAGGTACGCTCTTATCGAACAGGATACGCAACGCGGTGGCTCTTAGCGTAAGCCACAATCGCCTCGATGCGATCAGGCGGCAATTCAAACTGTTCAGCGATTTCGGAAACGCTCACGCCATAGTCGAAGTTATCGACAATCGCGTTGACCGGCATCCGTGTGCCGCCAAGCACGGGAGTGCCGCTTTGTACTGCCTGTTTAACCTCGACGAGCGGGCATTCCGACCAGTCGATTTTATCTTGCGTGACCATAGCGACCTCCGGCTACCATCATTCCATGTTTTGCTTTAAGAATTCCAGTGCAACGCTCGCGAAGCTTGCCGACGAAGCGTGAGCGACGTGGACGAATCGTGATAGGCTGCATGGTCGGGAGGTCGAAATGAATCTCAACAGACGACAACTGATGCAGGGCGTTGCCGGCATAGCCGCGGCCGAAAGCTTTACCACGCAGGCGGCCGAACCCGCCGGCAAGACGGGCGCACCCACGATTGCGGCGTCTTCCAAAACCGTGGTCGAAACGGAATCCGGCAAGGTAAGAGGCTACATCAATCGCGGTGTGTGGGTGTTCCGGGGCATCCCTTATGCGGAGCCGGTCGGCGGCGCAAACCGTTTTCTGCCGCCTGTGAAAAACAAGCCCTGGCCGGGAGTGAGAAGCTGTCTGACGTACGGACCGGCTTGCCCCAGCGGCATAAACATTAGCGAGAACGGCGATAACACGCCGCGCGGCGACGAAGATAATTTCCTGCTCTATCGCACGGGCGGATGGCAGCGCGGGGAGAATTGCCTGCGGCTGAACGTCTGGACGCCCGGCCCCCGCACCACTGGGCGCAAGCGGCCGGTGATGGTTTTCATGCACGGCGGCGGCTACACGGGAGGCAGCGGCAACGATCTGCTCTCGTACGACGGCGAGAATCTGGCGCGCTTCCACGACGTGGTTGTGGTCACTCACAATCACCGGCTGAATGTTTTTGGCTTTCTCAACCTGGCTGAGATCGGCGGCGAGCGCTTCGCCAGCTCCGGCAATGTCGGCATGCTGGACAACGTGGCGGTGCTCGAATGGGTCCGCGATAACATAGCCAACTTCGGCGGCGACCCGGGAAACGTCATGATCTACGGTCAATCAGGCGGCGGCGGAAAAGTGTCGCACTTGATGGTCATGCCGGCGGCGAATGGGCTGTTTCATAGAGCCGGAATCGAAAGCGGGTCAACCTTGCGGACGGGTGATCCGGAGGCCTCTGCCAAGATTGCGGCTGCGCTGCTGGAAGAACTGAATCTCTCAAACGGGCAATTCGAAAAAATTCAAACAGTGCCTGCCGCGGCTCTGGTCACTGCGGCCGCGGCGGCTCTCAAGCGCGTGACGGCTGGCCGTCGCGGCGGTGGCTGGGGTCCGGTGTTGGATGGAAAAGTGATGCCGGCGCATCCATTCGACCCCGCAGGGCCCGCTATTTCGAGGAACGTGCCACTGTTGCTCGGCACCTGTCTCAATGAAATGGTGAACGGCGTGGACAACCCGGAAGTGGATACGCTCTCGAACGAAGAGCTGATGCAACGTGTCTCACAGCGATATGCCGAACAAGCAACCGGGATTGTGGCGGCGTACCGGCGCGAGTATCCGAAGGAATCGCCGTTTGGCCTTTGGGCGGCGATCTCGGCGGCGGGAATGCGCCAGAACGCGGCTACGCAGGCCGAGCGGAAAGCCGCCCAAGGTGGCGCGCCCGCCTACCAGTACATCTACGCCTGGCGAACGCCTATGCTCGATGGCCGTCCTGGAACGTTCCATAGCAGCGAAATCGCGTTTGTGTTCGATAACGCCGAGTTGTGCCCGCGCTATTCCGGCGGAGGACCGCAAGCGCGCAAGCTGTCTTTCGCCATCGGAGAGGCTTGGGCCCATTTTGCGCGAACAGGCCGGCCAGGACACAGCGGCCTTCCGGAATGGCCCACATACACTCCGGAGAAACGCGCCACCATGCTGTTCAACAATGCCTGTGCGGTGAAGAACGATCCGGAAGGGGAATGCCTGCGAATCATTCGAGAATCCGCTCCGCGGCCCACTGCCTAGGCGATTGCATATTTTTTTTCGGCGGCCAGGCCACAAGCGGCTTGCTTTTTCGAATCCGCTTTGATAACGTAATCGCAGCGCATTCCGTAAATGGAACGCATTGGTGGTATTTTAGAACTCTTCAAGTAAAAGAGGAACTCGATCATGATAAATCGAAACAAGGGTCAATCGACTGGGTTCGCCGGATTGAATTCCTATCCGAAAGCACCGGCCGTGGTGCTTTCTCTCCTTCTGCTCGCCGCGACTAGCGCGCACGCGCAGAGTTTAGCGTCCGTCTCAGGTATCGTAAACGATCCCACCGGAGCGGTCGTACCGAATGTAAAAGTCACCTTGACGGATATCGCGCGCGGGGTGCCGGTCACCACGACCAGCAACCAGGACGGCGTCTATCTGATCAAAAACCTCATTCCCAGCACGTACAAGGTTACGGCCGAGGCGGCTGGTTTTCAAACATATGTAGTGGATTCGTTTCCATTAACCGCAACGCAAGAAGCGGTTTTGAATTTCAATTTGCGTATCGGCAATGCCAACCAGTCGATTGAGGTGTCGAGTCAAGTTCAGATGGTGGAACCCTCGAATGCGACGCTCGGCGGGCTCGTCAATAACAAAGCGATCGTTGATCTGCCGCTGGTCAACCGCAACATTCTGACGTTGATGGCGGTGGAACCGGGCGTTACTCCGTCCACACCAAACAGCTACCAGAGCAACTTTTTCACTTCCGCCATTCGCTACTCATTTAACGGCGGACTGGAATCGACCTCCGATTTTCAATTGGATGGCATTTCGATCCTGAACCAGAGCGATATCCCCGGTATCATGGGCCTCACCATGCTGCCGTCGGTGGATTCCGTGGACGAGATGAAAGTGCAGACCAGCAGCTATTCGGCTGATTATGGCCGCAGCGGCGGCGGGATCACGACGATGATCACCAAGGCGGGAACGAACTCCATACACGGCACCGCTTTCGAATTTCTGCGCAACAACGATTTCAACGCGAATAGCTTCTTTTCGAACCGGGCTGGCGCTAAGATCGCTCCGTTGCATATCAACCAATTTGGTGGCTCCGTAGGCGGACCCATTATCAAGAACAAGACGTTCTTCTTTGCGCTGTTCGAAAAAGATATCAACAATTCGGGCGGATTCAGCCTGTTCTCAGTGCCCACCGCGGCGGAACGCAACGGCGACTTTTCGCAGGATTTGAACGCCGCCGGAGCGCTGAAAACCATCTACAATCCCTTCACCACGCCGGCTACGGCGAACGCCCAAGGGCAATACCTGCGGACGCCTCTTTCCGGCAACGTTATTCCGGCGAGTTTGCTGAATCCGACGGGAATGAAGGCGGCAGCTTTTTGGCCGACGGCGAACTTGAACGGTACGCCCATTGCCGGCACATCTAGTTTTCTACCGCAGAACAATCTCGGCGAAACGGCGGTCAGCGCTAACCCACTCGACCAGGTGACCGGCAAGGTGGATCACAATTTCAACGAACGGGCACGGGCCTTTATCCGTTACGCGTTTTTGTACAACGTGGCAGGGTCGCCCAATTACTTCCGTAATCTGGCGGACGAGGGCTATGGACCAATGACGGTGCATGCGCAAAACGCCGCCATCGGCTACACCCACACTTACGGTGCCTCGACGGTATTGGATTTGCGCGCCGGCGTCAACCGCTTTTCCGCTCTCCGCCCCAGTAACGGTCTCGGGTTCTTACAGACTTCGCTGGGTTTGCCTGGGAACCTCGACACGTACCTGGAACAGGGCGACGTAAAGGAATTTCCGGGCATCGCGGTGCAAGGGTATTCAACGTTAGGCAACAACAACGGTCCCTACTACGAAAGCCACGAGTTAGACTACATCTTCACCGGCACGCTCTCGAAAGTGATCGGTAAGCACACGCTCACGGCGGGCGCGGAGCAAAGAGATTACACGCTGAACTTTTTGCAAACCAACCCGTTGCTGATGAATTTCGCGGCCGATTTTACCCAAGGCCCCGACGCGCGAGCAGTATCCGCCGGAGCCGGCGACAGTGGCAGCGCCGGCTATTACGCCAGAACCGCCAACGGCAATCATTATCTGGCCGAGTTCCTGCAAGACGACATCAAGTGGACGCGGAATCTCACCATAAACGTCGGCATTCGTCTAGAGGAGGAAACGGGAACCACGGAACGGTTTAACCGCATGGCGGCCATCAATCCATCGGTTCTCAACCCGATCTCGAGCCAAGTGGTCGATCCGTTCACCGGAACGTCCCCATGGAATTTGTACGGCGGCTACGTTTTTGCAGGTAACGGCCCGGATAGTCTCGGCCGTCACGCCATCCGGCCTATCGAGTGGAAGCCCAGCCCGCGTATGGGAATCGCCTATTCGCTGAATGACAAAACCGTGATCCGCGTCGCTTATGGCATATTTTACGGTGTGCCGTACGCCGGCGCCACGCGTGAATTCACCAGCAGCGCTTTCAGCACGTCCACACCTTGGATCGCGTCGGTAGACGGCATCCATCCAACTAATCTAGTTAGTAACATGTTCCCGACTGGGTATATCTATCCTTCGGGGAGTTCGCAGGGCTTGCTCTCGGCGGTGGGTCAGAACCTTTCCAGCGCGAATCCGCCCACCCTCAAAACGCTTTACAGCCAGCAGTGGAATTTCTCCATCCAACGGAGCATTACTGCCGATTCGATGTTTCAGATAGCGTACGTTGGAAACAAAGGAACGCATCTGAACTGGTACAGCGGCGGCGGCAGCACTTCGATGAATCAACTCGCACCGCAGTATTCCGCTTTGGGAAACCAGCTCTTGACGCTGGTGAATAACCCGTTCTATGGGGTGATTACGACGGGCGCGCTCTCCACGCAGCAAATTCAATATGGTCAACTATTGCGGCCCTATCCCGAATGGCAGACCGTGGCGTCCGATGGTACGGCGATTGGCAATTCCGAGTACGACGCGTTGCAATCTTCTTATACCAAGCGCTTCAACAACGGTGTCAGTTTGATCGGCGGTTATACCTGGTCGAAGCTGATGTCCGATATCTCCGACGGTGTCTGGAGCACGGCCGGCGCCATCCGCAGTTATTACTGCGTGCGCTGCGAACACTCGCCGAGCAGTTATGATACGCCCCACCGCTTCACTTTGAGTGCGACCGGCGAGTTGCCGTTTGGCAAAGGCAAGATGTTCGGTTCGAGTTGGAACGGCGTCGTCAACGCGATTTTGGGTGGATGGCAGGCCAATGGGATACTTACCCTGAACTCAGGACATCCGCTCGTCTTCGCTACTGCGGCAAATAACACTTATACCTTTGGCGGCGGCGAACACCCGAATGTGGTGGGCAATCCCGTCCTCTCCAGCGGCAAGAGCATTTATGAGTGGTTCAATACCGCCGCTTTCGCTCAACCGGCTAACTTCACGTCCGGCGATCTGTCGAGAACCTATACCGGTGTTCGTACCGATTGGACGAGAAACCTGGACGCTTCCTTGTTTAAGAATTTCGCAATCAAGGAACGTTTCCACGTTCAGTTCCGTGCCGAGGCGTTCAATTTGTCGAACACCGTGGTTTTCAGCGCTCCCGGAACTTCGGTGGGCGGCGCGAATTTCGGCGTCATTACGGGTCAATCCAACTCGCCGCGTAATTTGCAGTTGGCTCTCAAGCTGTTGTTCTGAGCCCGCTGCCTTCACTAAAAATGTCGTCTGTCCCCCTTTCGAAATGGGGACAGACGACATTAACGATCTTACTCGATATTTTGCCAGTGCTTCCTCGGGAAACCACGGTGGGGCAGGTCGCTCTGAACCCAATATTCTAAGCCCGTCCTGCCCCCAAGGAAAAATGTCGTCTGTCCCCTTTTCGAAATGGGGACAGACGACATTTAGGTTCTCACTCGATATCTCGCCAGCGCTTCCTCATCCACATCCAGTCCGATGCCCGCGTATGGCGGCGCCAGCAATTGGCCATCCTCGAACCTGAACATCTCTTTCCTCTTGAGCACCTTCAGTCCCGGCGCCCACTGCTCTTCCGGTAACAGCGGAGGCGTAATCAGCGCCACCTCTTGCCAGGGTGCGCCGATGGCTAACGTCGCTTGCAGCCAGCCCGCCAGCAGCAGCGACATCGTCCCATGCAGAATCGTCGGAACATGGAAAGATTCCGCCAGCACCGCCACTTCCCGGCACCGAAAAATCCCGCCGGCCTGCCGTCCATCCGGCTGCAGAATGTCATACGTTCGATGCAGCAGACACTCCCGAAACGGAGCAACCAAAGAGTAGCTCTCGCCGCCCGTAATCAGAATGTCCACTCTCTCCGCAAGCTTGGCCGGTGAGTCGTAGTCGCTCCGCGCGAACGGCTCTTCCAGCCAGTATGCGCCTGCCTTCTGCAACTCGCGAGCGATTCTCAGCCCGGTCTCGAAATCCCACACCTGTTGCCCGGCCATACTCACAGGCATTTCCGCGGTCCGGTCAAACATCAGGTGGAAGTCGTTGCCCGTCGCTTCCTTAATCCGCCGGCAAACCTCCACATCATCCAAAGGATCGGGGCGCCAAACGCGAATCTTCATGCCTTTGAAGCCGGCTTTCTTGATCTTGACCGCCATCGCAACCTGATCGTCGAAGCTGACTTGCGATTGGTCCGCCGCGCCCTTCCAAACGCATGTCAGATAAGCCGTGACCCGGTCGCTGGCGCCGCCTAGCAACTGATACACGGGCCGCTTCGCGATCTTGCCAATCGCGTCCCAAACGGCATGTTCCACTCCGCCCCACTGCCAGAGCCCATTCTGCAATTGCACGTTCACATTGAACAGATCCTTACCAATCAGCGCCTCTCTCACCAGGCCCAAAGCGCTCAGCGGCGGACCCGCAAAGGAATAGCCGGTAACCCCTGCATCCGTCACCACCTTCGCCACGACATATCGATTTTGCACGCCCGCCGCAACCGCCGCCTCGCTCGCCGGAATACTGATCGCAAATACGTCAACGTCCGTAATGCGCACTGGTTTTACCGCCGCATGCAGCGCCTGCACCGCGCCGAATCCAGCCGAGTAGCCAAGAAACTTCCTGCGCGTTGGCTTAAGCATTCGCTCGATACTCCTTCATGGCATCCTCGTTCAAAGCCAGACCTAATCCCGGAAGATCGGGAAGCAAAACGAAACCGTCCTTAATCAAGAAAGGTTCGTCCGTATGCAACAGTTTCCGCGCCGGTTCCCATTGCTCCTGCGGCAGGTTCGGACTCCCGATAATTTCCTGCCACTCGCAATTCGCCATGGCGCAACCGGCTTGGACGTAACCGGCCAGCGCCAGCGAAGCCGTGCCATGCTGAATGCACGGAACGCCAAACGCTTCCGCCAGCATAGAAATTTTTCGGGCCATCCAAATGCCGCCGCAAATGCGCGTGTCCGGTTGCACCACATCGTATGTTTTGTTAACCAGAAACTCGACGAACTCATAGGTGCTTTTCGCCAGCTCTCCGCCCGTAATCAATATGTCCACCTCCGCCGCCAAACGCGCCGGCCCGTAGATGTCGTGCCCGTCAAAAGGTTCTTCTAACCAATAGGCATCATGCTTCTCTAGCCCGCGGCAGACCTGCAGAGCGGTGGGATAATCCCAAACCCAACCCGGCCTCACGGCAGTGCGGTCTAACATGATGTGGAAGCCCGGCCCCACGGCGGCGCGCACAACGCCCACCATGTCGACATCGTCCATCGGATGCGGCCGCCAAGCGCGAACCTTCATACCCTCTATGCCGGCGTCCTTCAGCCGCACGGCAAACTTCGCCTGCGTTTCATAGGCAATGTCCGACTGGTCGGAATCACCCGCCGCCGCACTGCCGGACGCCTGTTTCTGCGACGGCCAGACAGTCGTCCGGTAAACACGCAACTTGTCGCGCGTTCCGCCAAGCAGCTTCGCCACCGGCTGGCCGGCGATCTTCCCAATGGCGTCCCACATGGCGTGCTCGACACCCGACCAAATCTGCACGCCCGATTCGCCCCGCTGCATTTGCAGCCGGTCAATGTGGCGCTGGATCGCAAACAAATCTTGCCCTACCAGCGTTGGCTTTATCCAGCGCTGGAGAATTTCGTCCGGGCAAGGAATAAACGCTGTCCCGCTAATGCCGGCATCCGTATGCACCCGGCTCACGCCGTAGTCGTATACGCGCTGGTCGTTTACATCGTTGCCGCCGTTCTTCGGCAGGCTGATTCGAAATGACTCGACATCGGTGATTCGAACCGCGCGAACCTCATCGCTCAGGCTCCGCAGCGGATCAAGCAGTGGCATCGCCAAGGCTGCCGCCGCATTTCGGAAAAGCGTTCTGCGGTTGATCATAACCGCCTCCTTATGGCTGACTCGGGTCTCGCCGGACCCATTTATAGGCTCGCGTCGAATTCTTCCAAAAGTACTTCTCTGCCACGGCGCGGCCCTTTGCGTTGAAGTAGTTCTGCACGATTTTCAGGATCGCCGGCAGATTGTTGACCGCTGCCCCATTGGGCCAATCGCTTCCGAAGATCAACTTGTCCTGCCCGAACGTTTCGAACATGTAATCGAGAGTTGGTTTGTACACGGCCGCATCCGTGGCCGGTTGACCATTGGTCACCTGCATCAATTCACTCACCTTGAACCACACCAAAGGCCGTTTCGCCAGCTCTTGCAGGCTCAGTTCCACCGTTCTCCTTGCGTCCGCGTCGATTCGGTTCAGCATCGCCGGCAAATGATCAATAACGATCCTTAAACTGGGAACCATGTCGCTGATCTTGATCATCGCGTCGATCAAGTCGGGCCGCGGGTTGGCGGTCTCGAATACCAGGTCCGCCTGTTGCAGCAACTTCACTCCCTCAATAAAGACCGGGTTCCGAATCTCATCCACCAGCTTGTATCCCCACAAATTGCCATAACGAATACCCAGAAACAGCTTGTTCTTGTGGTAGCGGTCCAGGTATTCTTTGAATTCCGGCTTTTCGGGTTGCAGATTGCCGATCGTGCCCACCATCATGCGGTCTTTCTCTTCCACCTCCAGCACCCAGAGGTTGTCCTCAATCCAGGGACTAGCCTCGATTTCAATGGCGCCGACAATGCCCAGCGGCGCGGCGAGCGCGCGATAACGCGCAGGCAACGCCGGCCCCGTGTTCTCTTTGCCGCCGGCATAGGGCGCGCCTTGGGGACGTGTTTGATCGAAAAGATGAATGTGGCAATCGATGATGGGAATCGGCGGTGTCTCGGCTTCGATCATTGTTACGGCGCCGGCCGCGGTTACTTTGAGAAATAAACTGCGATTCAATTAATTGCCCTTCAGCGCGAACGAAAATATGTTACTGCCGGACGCCACCGCCACATACTGCCGCCCGTTCATCAGGTAAGTCATCGGCGAAGCTTTCCATGCTTGATTTGTTTTGAATGTCCAAAGGGTGTTACCCGTCTTCGCATCCACCGCGGCAAACCCACCACCAGTTTCGCCGTAGAAGACCAAGCCCCCCGCTGTGGAAAGGACGCCCGAGTAATTCGCTTCCTGCGGACCCACCTGTGGGATCTCCCAGATGGTTTTTCCGGAATCGATATCAAAAGCCCGCAAGTATTTCAGCCCCGGATCGGACGGATCTCGATAGCCTTCGTAACCACCTGCCTGCGATTGCTTGTAAATGCTGCAATCTTCCACCGCCATGACATAGAAGAGTTTCGTTTCTGGATTGAAGGCCGCCGCGTACCAGTTGGTAGCCCCGCGTACCGCCGGACACGTCTTGATTCCTGCTTTGGTCGGCTGGTTGGCGGGCAGTAACTGCGGCTTCCCATCCGAGCCAATGCCGCTGGCCCAATTCAATTTCTTGACAAACGGCGAGCCAAGTAACAATTCTCCGTTGGTCCGGTCGAGAACATACAGGAATCCGTTTCGATTCGCTTGCAAAAGTAATTTCCTGTCCCGGCTGCGATAGTTCGCGTCCACCAACACAAAGGGTTCCGTTGCATCCCAATCGTGCAGATCGTGCGGCGTGAACTGGTAATACCAACGCAGCTTGCCGGTTTTCGCTTCCAGCGCCAGCACGCAGTTTGTATAGAGGTTGGTTCCTCCGCGTTCGTCGCCGTCGGTGGCCGGAAAGGGATTCCCAACAGCCCAGTACAAAGTGTCTGTCCGCGGGTCATACGAACCGGTCAGCCAGGTGGCGCCGCCGCCCGTTCCCATCGCCGTCCCGGCCCATGTTTCCGAAGCCGCTTCGCCGGGTTTGGGAATCGTCCAGAAGCGCCAGGCGAGTTGCCCGGTCGTGGCTTTGTACGCCGCCAAAAAACCGCGCAACGGACCATCTCCGCCCGCGACTCCCGAAACCACCAGATCGCCCACAACCAGCGGCGCAGAACTTGCGCTGTAATGGCCGGGAATTTTGGCCATTGCGATCTCCCACATCACGCCTCCCGTCAGCCGATGGAGGCAGACCAGATGCGCGTCGGCGGTGGCGAAAAAAACGCGCTCGCCCAGTAGCGCCACACCGCGGTTTGCCAATCCGCCCGCCGCTTTACCCTTTGCGCGGCTGTAACACCAGACTTCGCGCCCCGTTCGCGCATCCAGCGCACAGACTTCAGCGGGTCCGGTTACGTACATAACGCCGTCGCTCACAATCGGCGTCGTTTCCAGTCCCGTCTCTCTGAGCGAATAGACCCATTCCGGTTGCAGCGTTTTCACGTTTTGCGTATTGAGCTGGGTCAAGACGCTGTGGCGGTTGCCTTCGGGAATTCCATTGTAAGTAGGCCATTCTCCAACCTTTGGATTTGTCACGGCCTGTATGGCCTCGGCGGACACCGGATCGGCCTCAACTGGCAGCGGCCCCAGAGCGCTACCCCGCAGACCGCTCAGGTAGGCGATCAGATTGATTCGCTCCTCGCGCGTTGAATGAAGCGCAGGCATGTATGATTGCTTTTCGCGCGTGATCTCACGATAATCCGAGTCCACTAGCAGGTGCAATTTCCCGTCGAAGGTTTGCAACTGCAGATCATGTTCTGCCTCGCTGCGGGCAAAACCGCGCAGCGCCGAGCCATTCCGCAGACTCACATTCACCACGGCCCAAGCCTCGTCCGGACAGAACGCCCAAGGCGGACAAGTTGGTGTTGTGTGAACCCCCATCTGCGAGGTTGGATTATCAAGGACAAGCTCCAGCTCGCGAACGGTAGACTTTATGCCGATCTCGGAAAGATCGGGTCCATTCACTTTCCCGCGTCCATGAACCATATGACATGTTCCGCATTCGCCTTTCCCGAAAAAGAAATCCTCTCCGGCAGCGGCGTTGCCCGGCAGCTTGACGTCTGAAGCCGGCGCATTCAACGAATGAACCCAGCGGGCGAGCGTCTGAAGTTCACTTTCGGGCAAAGAAAATCCCGGCATGCCGCCGCGAGTGCCGTTCTGAATCAATTCGGCAATTTGCTTCTCACTACGGCTTCGCAGTTCCCGGTTGTTGAGCAAAGCCGGAGCCCGGTCCCCGCCTGCGCCCCCCGCGCCGTGGCAACCTTCGCAAAGCCTCTGGAATTGCGGGCCGGCTGGAGTTTGCGTCGCTGCCTGAAACGCCGCCGAGTGAGCCAGCAGAATTGCGGTCGCCCATCTTCTCATTGATGTTTTAGGAATATATCACAATTGGTGGCGTGCACGGCAAAGTGAATTCACTGTTTCATTATTCGCTATTTTGCGGCCGCTTGTGAAACAATGGAAATCCTACGGACGGAAATTCTACCGACATGTTTAATCTGAGCGGACAAGTAGCGATGGTAACCGGAGCCGCCGCCGGCATAGGCGAAGCGATCGCCCTACG
>Ga0302319_10018162_pt1 | contig 12844 bp, 7 predicted proteins | sample Bog_T0_2_FD_203319 | JGI IMG/M metagenome (GOLD analysis project Ga0302319, IMG submission 203319) | Peat permafrost microbial communities from Stordalen Mire near Abisko, Sweden - Bog_T0_2 | ecosystem: Environmental > Terrestrial > Soil > Wetlands > Peat | place: Sweden: Abisko, Stordalen Mire...
GCGCCACCATCATCACCACCGGCACATTTCTCAACGGTCTCATCCATTGCGGCGAGGAGCGCTATCCCGCCGGACGGAGCGGGGAACCCGCCTCTGTCCTGCTGGGCGAAGCGTTGCGCAGGTTGGGCCTCCGCACCTGCCGCCTCAAGACCGGCACACCGCCGCGCCTCGATGGGCGGACCATCAAGTGGAATACATTCGAAGAGCAGCCCGGCGATGCGGACCCAACACCGTTCAGCTTCCGGACGAAGAAAATTGTACAGCCGCAGATCAGTTGCCACATTGCCTTCACCACGCCGGAGACGCTGCGCATCATCCGCGAAAACGTGGGCCGCTCGGCTATGTACTCGGGGCAAATTGAAGGCATCGGGCCGCGCTACTGCCCGTCGATCGAAGACAAGATCGTCAAGTTTCCTGATAAAACGCAGCACCAGTTCTTCCTCGAGCCGGAAGGGCTGAACACGCACGAGGTCTATGTCAACGGCATGTCCACATCGCTGCCCATGGAAGTGCAATGGCAGATTGTGCGCTCGATTCCAGGGCTTGAGGATGCGGAGATGCTGCGGCCCGGATATGCAATCGAATACGACTCGGTGGATGCAACGGAACTCGACCGCACGCTGCGTGTGAAGAGCATGGAGGGCCTCTATCTCGCCGGACAGATCAACGGAACGAGCGGCTACGAAGAAGCTGCCGGCCAAGGCATCATGGCGGGCATCAACGCGGCGCTATTTCTGAAGGGCGAAGCGCCTTTCACGATGGATCGGACCGAAGGGTATACAGGCATCCTGATTGATGACCTGATCTCGAAGGGGACCAACGAGCCTTACCGGATGTTCACTTCGCGCGCGGAGTTTCGGCTGCACCTGCGCATCGACAATGCGGACAGGCGGCTGACTCCGCATGGCCGGCGGCTGGGCCTCATCAACGATGAAGCCTGGGCCGAATACGAGCGGAAGCAGGCGCGCATGAAAGCGCTGAGCGCTTTGCTTACTTATGGGAAGGCTGATGGAGGCCGTCTGGCAGCGGCGGGATTTGCGGACCTGCCGGCGACCGCGGGGCTGACCTGGGCGCAGTTGCTCAAGCGCCCCGAAGTGACCATCGAACCGGTGCTCGGCGCGATGCACGAAGTGATCGCGCAGCAACCGCTCCTTGCGGATCTGTCGGCGGCACTGGCGATTTCTGCGGGCAGTTCCGCGCATGCTGGAGCCATCGCCCTGCCGGCCGTGCTACGCAACGAAGCGCGCGCGGTGGAGGCGGAGATCAAGTTTGCCGGCTATCTTTTGCAGCAGAAAAAATCAATTGAAAAACTCAAGGCGGCGGAGTCGGTCTCGATTCCTGCGTGGATCGAATACAGCGCCATCAGTGGGCTTTCCCGCGAGATGCGCGAAACGTTGGAGCGCGTTCGTCCCATCACCATCGGCCAGGCGAGCAGGCTGCCCGGCGTGACGCCGGCCGCGCTGTCACTGGTACATGTTTCGATCCGCATACAGGGTGCGAAAAGGCTGGCGAGCTGACCGCCTTGTCTCATCGCGCTGTTATAAAGTTTGGTATGCGCTGCCCACTTGCCGTTCTCCTCTTTTCGATCTCTGCCGCGGTGGCCGCCGCGCAGGGTAGCCCCTCTTCGCCCGTTCGCGCACGCGACCTGGCAGTGCCTTTTGACGGAACCCCCGGCCCCCTGAACGCCATTACCGACGTAGCCGGAGTAGAAGTCGGCGCATCGACGATCATTCGCGGAGAAGGCGCGCTGGAGGTGGGAGAAGGCCCGGTGCGCACGGGAGTCACCGTGATTCTACCGCGAGGTGGCAAGGACAACGATCCTGTGTATGCCGGCTGGTTCAGCTTGAACGGGAACGGAGAGATGACCGGAACCACCTGGGTTGAGGAGTCGGGATTCCTGGAAGGGCCGGTTGCCATCACCAACACCCACAGCGTGGGGACCGTACGCGACGCCATGATTGCCTGGGGATTGAAGCACAAAGCGCTCCGGCAGCCGTGGTCGTTGCCGGTTGTGGCCGAGACCTTTGACGGCTTTCTCAACGACATCGACGGATTCCATGTGAAGCCGGAGGATGTTTTTAGGGCGCTTGATGGCGCGAAGGGCGGCTCCGTGGCAGAGGGCAACAGCGGCGGCGGAACGGGCATGGTCTGCTATGGATTCAAGGGCGGTACGGGCACCGCCTCGCGGGTGGTGAGCGCTGCAGAAGGCGGCTACACAGTGGGAGTGCTGGTGCAATGCAACTGTGGACGCCGGCCCCAATTGACCATTGCCGGTGTGCCTGTGGGCAAAGAGATTCCTGAGGGCGTTCCCTATGCCAAAGTGGGATCGCCAATTCCATCGCCTCCCGGTTCGGAGATTCAAGGCGATGTTGGCTCCATCATCATCGTAGTCGCCACAGATGCTCCGCTGCTGCCTCACCAGCTCAAGCGGATGGCGCGGCGTGCTGCACTTGGTCTTGCCCGAACCGGTTCAACGTCCGGAAACGGCTCGGGTGACATCTTCATCGCTTTCTCAACCGCGAATGCGCACGCCGATGCCGAGCCGGGTCCCAATACGGTCAAAGTGGTCTCCAACGAACGGATCAGCCCGCTGTTTTCCGCGACGGTTGAGGCAACTGAGGAAGCGATTGTGAATGCGATGGTCGGCGCCAAAACCATGACAGGAATCGACGGGCATACGGTGAACGCACTGCCTCATGAAAAACTCACTGAAGTCGTGAAGAAATATCAGCGCTGACGCCTGGCTGAAACCCTGCGCAAACAGGCCCTATTGCGGTCCCTTGTCGTTCTTCGAAAACAGCGGGATGTGGAAGGGCAACTCGGCGTTGGATTGCTTTTTCTGCTTCGCGTTCGAGTCCTCGTGGAGCACGGTGCGCTGCGAATTGATGCACAGCCAGCTTCCGTGGGAGCGCTCGTATACATGCGTGAAGATGCCCTTTTCCGTCACTTCCGCCGTATTCGCCTTGTGGTGCAGTGCATAGGTTCCGTTGGTCACGGCCACGTCGCCCAGCATGCGCACGGTGATGACGCGCTGATCCAGATGGACAGTCTTGTCCTCGCCAGTGATCACCGTGGCGACCTGCTGATTGCGGGTGGTGATGTCTCCGGACGCGGAAACATCGACGAATAACGGCGATAGGACCAACTCCAGGCCGTACTGGTCGCGGTCGTTGACGGCCATGGACCAGGAATCTTCAATCTTCTGGAACTCGCGAATCTCGGGACTGGCAACCGAGGTTGCAGCGGATTGCACCGAAACAGGGGCCGAGACAGGCGTTGAGCCCGGGTTTGAAACCGCGTTGGAAACAGGGAGCTGAGCAACCGATGCGCAGCAAAGTGGAATTAGAGCAAGAATGCAGACGGAAAAACGAGTCATATGCGACGTGAGCTCCCACTGGAACGGTTTTTGGTCCGCTCTTGTCCGTCTGCGAAGAACCCATTTCTCGTTCAGCGCCGACAGCGGACACCGGCCAACCGCCAATCCCTATGATAATTGTTGGACTCGGATGCGCGGGTGAGGGGAGCGGGAAAAAGGGATTGCCCGCTCTAGATCAGCGCTTGCAGGCGCTCCGCCTGGATCACTGTGACCAGCGAGTCTTCAATCGAAATCCAGCCCTCTTTGCGGAACTGGCCCAGAGTGCGGGTGACGGTCTCGCGCGTGGTGCAGGTCATGGAGGCCATCTCTTCATGCGTCAGAAGCAGCGGAAAGCGATAGGTTCCGTCTTCGAGGTGTTCCCCAATCTGATGGGACAGTTCCAGCAGCAGCCTGCCCAGCCGTGCCGCAACGGTTTCGCTGAGCGCAATGCGGCACGCATCCTGCAGGGCAAAGCGATATTCCTGGCAGATGCATTGCACGGCGCGCATCTGTGCTTCCTTGTGGATGCGCAGGAAACCGAGAAAGCGGTCCCGCTCCACGGGCCGCAACTGGGCGCTGGTCAACGACTCGGCTGAAACTTCATACACGCCGTGCGAGAGCACTGCATAAAGCCCCAGCATGGAGCCGGGGCCGGCGATGCGCACGATCATCTGGTGGTCGTCCGCCGACCTTGCCGTCAGCTTCAGATAACCGCCGCAGATCAGATACAGGCAGCGCGCGTCTTCGCCCTGGTTGAACAGCGAGGCCTGCGCGGGAAGGCTGATGGTGCTGGTAGCAAGTTCAAGATCGGCCAGCACCGAGCTGCCCAGCGAGCAGAACCAGCCGGGGCGCCGATTGGCGCAAGCCGCACATCCCGCCGGAACCTGCCGGCTGAATTGCTTCTGCCGAACCTGCGTGTCTGCTACGATCTGCGCGCTTGCCATGGTCGTGCCCCTTCCGCCGACGCTGGAGTTCCTTGCCTTCCCCAACTTGCCCCTGTCGCGGGCGTTCGACTCAGGGTGCGGCAATGTGACGCTCCAGCATGCGAGACTTTGCTCCCTAGGAGTGTGCCGCAGGCGCCAGAGGAAAGGATGTGATGGGCCTCACGTCCCTGGCACGTACAGAGCGATTTACCTGCCGTGATTGAGCCGGATGTGATCGAGAACACCAATGGCTTTGTCCGAGACGTAAAAACAGTGCGGAATCGTCCCAGGTTCCATTCCCACCTGTACTGTTCTATACAGTCTGAAAGTCATTTTCTTGTTCCAATACGGGCTGGCGCCTGCTCATTTCCGCGATCCTTGATGGGGACACAACCGCATTTCCATCAGCGATTTAGATACGAGCAGGTCGAGCCGGCGATTCCCTGATGGAAATCCAGGTCGCGGACAACTGGGACACGCCTTCGGAGAATCGGCCTCCGGAGCAAGTGTGATTAACATCACCGCCGAATCTGCGGCGAAAAAGTAGTCTTCGGACCATGAATCGAAACCAGCCTCAAAGGCGAATTCTGGAAGTTTCCGTTCTACGAACTCGGCTTCATGGCTGCGTCTCTTTTGGGAATGGTCCGCCAAACTCAACGAATTCCTGGCTGCAGAACTTCTTGAGAATGCTACAAGAACGTCGAAGGCGGTAATTTTTCATGGATGAACACGGACCAATAAAACGATCGTCGATGAGTGCGACTCCGCCAAAATGGCGGGGGCTGCGAGCTTGTTCAATGCTTTTCCTCGGCGCGGGGATGTTTTGCGCTGCTGCCCTGTCTGCTCCGGCGCCCAAAAGCGATGCGGCCGCAAAGGCGGCCACCGCGCAGACCAAGGACACGGCACCGGGTGACTTTGTGGGGTCGGAAGTTTGTGCTACCTGTCACGAAGACGTGGCCAAGGGATTCGCGAGCAACCCCCACGCCAAGATGACCGAGATGCACGGCAGCAACGGGGCCACCTGCGAGAACTGCCATGGCGCCGGCAAAGCGCATGTCGAAGGCGGCGGGGATGTTTCCAAGATATTCAACCCCTCCAAAGCCTCGGCCAAGGAGATCGATGCCACCTGCCTGAAGTGCCACTCGAGCGCGCATCCTGATTTCGAGCGCTCGCCGCACGCCAAGGCCAACGTGGGTTGCAGCAGTTGCCACAGCATCCATAAGAGCGGGGAACCGGAGCACCTTCTAAGGGCCTCCCAGCCCATGCTCTGCTTCCAGTGCCACACCGACGTGAAGCCGCAGTTCGATATGCCGACCCACCACAAAGTGAATGAAGGCCTTATCAAGTGCAGCGACTGCCACGATGTGCACGGCACATTCGAAAAGAGCAACCTGAGGTCCAGAAACGATTCCAACCTGATCTGCACCAAGTGCCATGCCGAGATGCGCGGGCCGTTTGTTTACGAGCACACGCCAATAAAGGGCGAGGGGTGCATGGGGTGCCATACGCCGCACGGCTCGCAGAATGCCCGGATGTTGAATATGCCGAACATCAACGTGCTGTGCAACCAGTGCCACAGTCCGGTCGCCGCAGGAACCGTGCACGGTATGAACGCGGGTTCATCCGAGCTGACGCCCTGCACGGACTGCCATACCCTCATTCACGGATCGAACATGAATGCGGCGTTTCTCAGGTAGGAGGCACGGATCCGGACCGCGCCCTCCACTCACGACGGATTGCGCGGCACGGGTTCTCTGGCAACTGGCATACGGGCTGAAACCCTCGTGTCTCGAACAGAGTTCTCTAGTGAGGCTTTAAATGAATACGACATGCTGGTATTCTCGGCTGTCCGAACAACAGCCCCTCCTTGCCACGACCGGGCGCATCGCCGCTGGCATTGGAATCGCTCTTGTATTGTTCACGGCGGTGATCGCTCCCGCCCAAACTCCCAATCCCGTTGACCCTCTGCCGGCGCCGGGGTCGCAAATGACTGCGCCGCGCGGATATGTAATCCATCAGAGCGTCGATCTGGGCGGCCGCTTTGCCGATGCCAAGGGCAGCCAGGCGATGTACAGCAATTTGGTCAATCTGCAATCCGGGCCGCGGGTGCAGAACGAAAGTTTTCAGATGCACGCGTTGCCCAGCCAGAAAAATACCGTTGTCGATTCCCTCACCGCTGTCGGCGCCGGGTTCGGAGGCGATCCAGTCAACTTTGCCCGGATGAATGCCTCGAAGGGCAAAATCTACGAATTCACCGGAGTGTTCCGCCGCGACCGCAGGTACTTCGATTACGACCTGCTCGGCAATCCCAACATCCCTTCCGGACAGTCGATCCCGATCGGCCCTTCCAACGCGCCTACTGGCTCGCTTGCGTGGCCGCGGGTGCTGCAATCGCCGTTCATGATGAACACCGTGCGGCGCATGACCGATGTGAGCGTCGTCCTGATGCCGCTCGCGACCTTTACGTATCGGATTGCGTACTCCAAGAACCTGATGGAGGGGCCGAGCTATAGTCCCAGCGGTTATCAGTTCGCCAAGTACAACGCCATCCTGGCCGAGTATCAGCGCAACAACACCGACGACATTACGGGCGCGATCGACTGGAAGCCGGTGCGGGGCACCATGGTCACCTATGAGCAGCAGATCACCCATTACAAGGGCGACTCGTTCTTCACGCTGGCTCAAAATTCCCTGATCGCGCAGGAGGCGGACGGACTTCCGGTTGCGATCAACGACTTTGACAGCCTGTCGCCCTATGGCATCGGTGCCTGCAATACAGGCAGCATGGGCAGTGCCTATACGCCTGCGGCCGGAGGCAATCCGGCCGTCTACACCATCCTCTCGGCGCCCAACACAGCAGGCGGTTTGCCGGTCATCAATCCCGCCTGCGCCGTGGTTACCAGTTATCTGCGCTCCCAGCCGACGCGCGCCATCTTCCCCACCGAGGCGCTTCGTCTGCAGAGTGCGAGCATCAAGAACCTGTCGGTGAACGGAAATGTGCGCTTCACCAACGCCAACATGCACCTGCCCAGCTATTACGACAGCTATCAGGGATTGAACGGGGCGACACGCGAGCTGACCTACATCGGAAATGCGGTAGCGACTCGCCAGGTTCTTGCCGCCGATCTGGGCGCGGTGTGGCAGGCGACGAGCAAGTTCAGTCTGGCTGACCAGATCGACTTCTCCAACATGCACCAGCCGGGCACGACGAATATGACCAGCGGAACCACCGTGGCGACGCCCGCCAATCCCAATGAGACCATTACCTACCAGGGTCCGCTCACCACCACCAGCGCTGCCGCCGGAGCTTCCTCGTTTGAAGGCAGCCCGGCCATCGGCGTGCCTGCCGCAGGCTTTACCGGCCAGCTGTATATCACCAACAGCGTTACGGGCGAATGGGACGTATCTTCGCGCACTACGCTTTCGCTCACTTACCGTCATCAGAATCACGTCGTCGCGGAAGGCAACCCGCATAACATTCCGCTACCTGTGGGCGCTTCCGTTGGCGGCACTGTGACCATCAACGAAAACGCCGGGGTGTTTACCGCCGCGATGCGTCCCACCGCAAACCTCGAGCTGAACGGTTCCGTGGAAATGGCCTATGCCGACAACGCCCTCACCCCTGTGTCGCCACGGCAGTTGTGGCACTACCGGGTGCATGCCCGGTACAGACCGAAGCCGTGGGCGACGATCTCCGGCGCATTCAATGACCTGGAGCGGCATAACAACACGAATAACAATCAGGCTGCCGTGACCGCGGGAGACGACCCGTACGAAGGCCCGCTCGATCATGTCGATCACACCCGGATTGCCAGCCTGAGCGGCATGCTATTGCCCAACGACCATTATGGGCTCGACTTCAGCTATGCCTACACCGATGTTTATGCGGCAACCAACATCTGCTTTGACAACGGCGCCCAGAACTCGAGCGCCAAGCCAAGCGCTTATCCCGGTACGGCAACGCTCACTGCCGGCGGAGCTCCGAACGTCTGCCCCGGCGTATTCACCAGGGGCTCGACGACTCAGCTCGCCGACTGGTTCGGGCGCGATTTCATGGATGCGCCCACGCAATACGGATCCGTGTCCCTGCGGCTGTCGCCAGGCAAGCCGATCCAATCGAATCTCGGTTACCGGATCAGTTCAGTGAATGGGACCCGGTTCTTCAACGATGCACGCGACGTGAACGGCTCGCTGGTGTCTTCGTATCAGTCTCCCTTCGTCAATCTCGCCTGGACGGTCCATCCTGGATTGACTTTGAAGACCGAATACAACTTCTACGGCTACGGCGAGGGCGGACCCTCCGGCCCGGAGAACTGCAGCACGTCGACGTCTCCGACATCGGCGGTAGTTCCTTGCGCGTCTTTAACCGCACAGACGGGTTTGACCATATCGCCTGCCGGCGAGACTGCGCCACGGAATTTTCATGCCAACAACGTAACCCTCGGAGTGCATTACGAGTTCTGAGGAGAAATCAGCGTAGCTCCGGGAGTTTGCCGGGGTGACGCCAACAGGAACTGCATGGGCAAGACTCAGCCACATTATCGGTGGCTCTACCGATGCGAGATTGGGTCGCCGGTAAAATGCTTCCGGACGCTTCTCTAAAAAAGGATCGGCGGAGAACATGCAGCAAGCGAAGGAGACGCAGGAGATGGAACCCTGTCGACTTTTCCGCGCTACGTAGCACCCTGCCGGAATTCTCGTGGACTGAATCGGTCCCGCGTCTCCGGCTCAACCGAGAAAGCATTGGCCATGCTGCCCTGAGCCGCCTGGCCTGCAAAACTGAAGGAGTGATACCAATGACAAAGTTGATTCGATCCCAGGTGGTTCTGGCAGTTGTTGTCTGTTTAACCAGTGCCGTGAGCTTCGCCGATTCCGGCGATGCAACTTACAAAGCCAAGTGCGCAAGCTGCCATGGCGCCGCCGGCACACCGAGCGCCGGAATGGCCAAAATGATGGGCATCAAGGCTGTTTCCGATCCGGACATCCAGAAGCTCAGCGTGGACCAGATCAGCGCGGCAATCAAGGACGGCAAGGGAAAAATGAAGCCGATTTCGGGATTGACCGACGCACAGATCAAAGACGTGGCGACCTACTACAAGGGGCTTAAGTAACCGGAGCGCACCGCGCGCAAAACAGACTCGCCTGGAGCGAGACCACGGCCGGGACACGAGCGGGTTGAGCCTGCATGGTTTGAGTTGACCGAAGTCGACTCCGCAGACACGCCTTCTCATGTCGCTGAACGAGGTTTCGCTCTTTGCGGCGGGCGATGAGACGAAAGCTGGGGGCAAGCATGCCGTTGTTTCTGAAATTTCGCGAAAACTGGGTAAGGCCGGCGCTGTTTTTCGGCAACAATCCCATCAGTCTTGCCGGAGGCGCAATCACCACTGCCGCCGGCGTAACCATGGTCGGCTACTGGCTGGTAGAGATCTTCGGCCGGCTCGTTGAAAACCCTTATCTCGGCCTGATCTTCTTTCTGATTCTTCCGGCCCTGTTCATCGCCGGGTTGGTCCTCATTCCGATTGGCGTTCTTCTGCGCCGCAGGAAGTTGCAGGCAGCCGGGCAGATTCCTGCCCAGTTCCCAAAGATCGATCTGAATGACCGCATGTTCCGCCACGGGCTGGACATTGTGCTGGTGGCCACTATCGTGAACCTGCTGGTGGTGGCAGTGGCCAGTTATCGCGGCGCGGCATACATGGATTCGCCGCAGTTCTGCGGCCAGTCTTGCCACGTCATGCATCCCGAGTACACGGCCTACAAGATCTCGGCGCACTCGCATGTGGATTGCGTCGCATGCCACATTGGTTCCGGCGCCAAGTCGTATTTGGAAGCCAAGGTAAACGGCACCAAGCAACTGGTTGAGGTTGCCTTCCATCGCTATCCAACCCCGATCGAATCGCCGGTGCGGAACCTGCGCCCGGCGCGGGATATCTGCGAGGGCTGCCACACACCGGCCAGGTTCGTCGGCGAAAAACTGCTGGTCAAGTCGAATTTCGCCGACGACGAGAAGAACACCGAGTCGCAGACCGTGGTGGTGCTGCACCTCGGCGGAAGCGATTCGCTCTCGCATCTGACCGGCATTCACGGCGTGCACCTGGGGCACATCGAGTACGTCGCGACTGACCCGACGCGCACCACGATTCCCTGGGTGCAGAAGCGCAACGCGGATGGCTCGGAGACGGTTTTTGCCACTTCCGACGCAGGAAGCGGCGTTCCCAAAGGCGAGCGGCGGGTGATGGATTGCATCGATTGCCACAACCGCGCGGCGCATACGTTTGTGACTCCGGAAGATGCCCTCAATCGCGCCATGGCCGAAGGGGCAGTCAGTCCCGACCTGCCCTGGGTTCACAAGGAAAGCCTGGAATTGCTCAAGGCCAACTACGCCGATGAAGCCGATGCCGCCGCGAAGATTCCGCAGCAGCTTGAGGCTTTCTACCAGTCGCAGCATCCGGAGATTCTGCCGGCGAAGGCCGCGGCGGTGAAGTCAGCGGGCAATGAACTTGTCCTGCTCTACAGCCAGAATGTGTTTCCGTTCATGAAGGTGACCTGGGGAACGCATCCCAACCACATTGGCCACATGAGCTATCCGGGATGCTTCCGTTGCCATGACGGCGGGCACGCGGCCAAGGACGGCACCAGCATCACGCAGGATTGCGCGGCCTGCCACAACCTGCTGGCCGTTGACGAAGCCAAGCCCAAAGTGCTGGCCGACCTCGGCATTCAGTAAGGAATCGACAAAGCGAAACAGCCAGTCCACCGCCCGGTTTGCGCCAGTGCGCGGCCTGCCGGCCGGCTTTAGGGAGACAGGAGTTTACCCTTTTCGCTTGCCGCCTGCCGGAACTCGGACCACTTCCTGCCTGCACACCCTCCATCGCTTTACAACCCTTCCCCTATTTCGTCGTCGCACGCAGAAAATTGCCACTTGCAGGCGCACCCTTGTCACATGACAGCTTTGTCCCGAAACAGATGATTTGCTCGACGCAGGTCCTTGCAGTCGGTCGTTGTTGTCGCTAGTGAGCTTTGGTTTACGAAATGCAGGTCTCGAACGACGGGACTTGTTTTGCAGTCTTCGCTCAGATACCCGGCATCGCCCTTCGGATTCGAAATCGGGAAACGCGTCACTTTGCGATGAACGGGCATTGAGATCAGGATCACGCTTCTTGCCGCCGCGAATGAAGGCCGTACCGATGGACGAGAGCAAGACAATGCGCAAAGAGACACACCGCGGCCATTAAAACCGTAGCCGTCATGCGGCCACCCACCTATGCAGCGTCAACACCGTAATATCGTCTTCCTGGCCGAATGCCTGCGCCGCTGCGGCAATCTCGTGCGCGGACTGTCCGCTCATGGCCCGCACCCGTTCGAAGCCGAGGAGTTGATGCTGTGGATTCATCGCCTCGACCACGCCGTCGGAGAGCAGGGTAAGCGTGTCGCCGGGCGCAAGCTCGAGATGCGTCTCGCCGTATTCCGCGTCGACGGTCAGACCAAGCGGTAAGCCCGAATCGACTTCGATCTCTTCTCCGCGCAGGTACGGGGACAAGTGGCCGGCATTGGCCATGGTAACTGCGCCCCGCATCGAGATGCGGAGGCATAGGCAGGTGATGAAACCGCTTTCCTGGGTGGAGAGCATCTGCCGGTTCAGGCGCGCGAGCAATGCGCCGGGAGAATGATTTTCCGCGGCCAGCGTACGCAGCGCGCCGATCGCGAGTGCGCCCGTCATCGCAGCCTTCAGGCCTTTGCCGCTCACGTCGCCAACGACGATGAGCGCATAGCCATCCTGTTGTTCGATCACCTGGTAGAAATCCCCGCCGACCTCCTGCGCCGGCAGGTACGCCGCCTCCAGATGCAGGCCCGGCAAATCGGGAAGGCATGCAGGCACCAGTCGCTGCTGGATTTCGCGAGCCGCCTCAAGCTCAGCCGCTGAGCGCGCCTGCTGGCGGCTGACGCGGGTAAAGCGGAAGAACATTACAATTCCGATAGCCGCAAGAAACACTACGGAGCCCACATCGGAGATCTGCACGGGGAAGACACCGATTTGGATAGGACTGGTGAGGACATCGAGGCTCTTCCAGCCAAGGTGCGCGGAGACAAGCCCAAGGTTGTAGAGCACACCCATCGCCGTCGGCACCAGGCTGGGAAGAATCAACAGGCCGGCCTCGCGATTCCCGCGGCGGTACCAATAGGTAAGGAATGCAGGCAGCAGAAACGCCAAGGGAGCGGTGGCTGCCGCCTCCACAACATTGTAGGTGTCTTGCGAGAAGTGCCCAAGCCAAACCGCCGGCACCAGCAACACGGGCAGCACCAGGAGGACCTCGTACACCCGCCAGCCGATTCCCACCCGGCGCCGCGCAAAACTGAGCGTGAACTCGATCTGCGCGATGGACAGCAGGTAGACCAGAGGATCGGCGAAAAGGAAGCTCAGCGAAATCGGGCCAACTCCCGCCTGCTGCAGGTGCCATATACCGTTGGAAACGCCGCTAAGTAAGAGGAAGATGGCGAGAAACAGATAGTCGCGCTGCATCCGTTGGCTGGCGAACAGAGCCAGCGCTCCGAGTGCCGCAAGCACCAG
>Ga0302319_10018164_pt1 | contig 12843 bp, 11 predicted proteins | sample Bog_T0_2_FD_203319 | JGI IMG/M metagenome (GOLD analysis project Ga0302319, IMG submission 203319) | Peat permafrost microbial communities from Stordalen Mire near Abisko, Sweden - Bog_T0_2 | ecosystem: Environmental > Terrestrial > Soil > Wetlands > Peat | place: Sweden: Abisko, Stordalen Mire...
CCTGAAGGAACCGGCCACCAACTGGTCGCTCTACGACCTGTCAGACAGGCTGCGGGATCGGGGCTGGCAGGTACCCTCCTACCGCATGCCGGCCAATCGCGGCGAAATGGTTCTACAGCGCGCCGTGATCCGCAACGGCTTCACGCACGACCTGGCCGGGATGCTGCTCAAGGACATGCGCCGCCATCTGGACTGGTTTGCCACCCAGCCCGGCCTCAAGCCCCAGACCGACGGAGCCGGCTTCCATCACTGAGCAGTGGTGGGTCCCCCTGATCTCTGACCCGTTGACTCTGATCTCTATCCTTTACCACTCCCGCCAAAGCGCCACGCCGCCCAGCAGTCCGGTCTCGTTGGGGACGATGGTTACTTCCCTGGGCAACTCAAAGGTGATCTTCTTGGTATTGCCGCCGCCAAGGTAAAGATGGTCCCAGTTGAAGGTCTTTGAGGTCTGCTCAATCGCCTCGAGCAGATTCTCGTTCCACTTCTTCTTGCCGAACTCGTCGAGGCCGCGGCGCCCAATGTAGTCCTCGTACGTGCGCTTTTTCCAGGGATGGTGGCCAAGCTCAAGGCCTGGGCAAAGGCGGCCATCGGTAAACAGTGACCCGCCCATGCCGGTGCCCAGGGTGATGGTCATCTCCACCCCCACGCCCTGGATGGCGCCATAGCCCTGGATCGAGGCGTCATTGGCAACGCGAACCGGCGTTTTCCAGCGATCGGACAGCTCATCCTGGAAGTGGAAGCCCATCCAGGCCGGGTGCAGGTTGACGGCCGTGTAGGTGATGCCCTTCTTGGTTACGCCGGGAAAGCCGACCGAGACGCGGTCAAAGCCGGGCAGTTTGGCGCTCAGCTCATCGAGCGCGGGCAGCACCGCGTCGGGCGAGGGTACGGCCGGGGTAGCCACGCGCTCCCGCGCGCTGAGGGGTTTACCGGCGGCGTCCAGCAGCATGGCCTTCAACCCGGAGCCGCCAATGTCGATGGTCAGTGTGACGGGGCCGGGGGTGGGATTCTCAGCGATCGGAGTTTCAACGGTCGCAACAACTACGGTCTTGGCTAATTTTGAAGTCATCAGCACGAATTGTACTGCTCCTGCGCGGCTTTGTAACCGGCGGAAAAGCGGGTGCTATTTTGCACCCGCCCCATTTGTCTCAAACTCCTCGTTCATCCAGTTCTTCAGCGCTGTCATATTCTGCGGACGGCCGAGGAAGTCCTTCACCAGTTCCGCCGCCGGCTTGCTTGCCCCAGGCTCAAGAACGGCATGCCGGTAGCGCATGGCGGTTGGCCCGTCCAGCAGATTCTTCTTGTCAAACTGCGCAAAGAAGTCGATGGCGATCACCTTGTCCAGCACATACGTGTAGTAGTTCGAGGTGTACCCCGTGAGGTGCGTGAATGAGGCAAAAAAGTGGTCGCCTTCCACCGGGGTGAACCGGCTGAACTTGAGGGTGTCCGCCTTGGCCAGCGCATCGAAGTCGATGCCCGCGGGGTCCTGGTCGTGCACCTGCAATGAAAAGGAAGCCGCCATCAGTTGCCCCAGCAGCCAGCGGCCGCGGCCATAGGCGCTGGCCGCGTTCATACGGGCAATCAGGCTCGCCGGAAGCACTTCCCCGGTCTGGTAGTGCCTGCCGAAGGACTGCAGGATCGTGGTGTCGTGGAACATCTCTTCCAGCATCTGCGACGGGGATTCCACAAAGTCGCCCTCCACATTGAATCCGCCTTCGCCTGACCACTCCCCCTGGCTGCCCAGGATGTGATGCATCAGGTGCCCGAACTCGTGGAAAAAGGTGACAACTTCGCTGTATTGCATAAGCCCTGGGTCGCCCGCCGTGCCCCCGGAAAAGTTGCACACCAGCATGCCTTCCGGCAGTTGTTTGCCGCGAATTCCGGGAACCACCGGCGCCGATGAGAACCACTTGTCCTTGCCCGTGCGCGGGTGCATGTCAAGATAGATGCGGCCCAGCAGCTTGCCCACGTTGCCGGGCGCCGCATCGTACACATCAAACGTATCAACCGAGCTGTCCCACACCACAGCGTCCTTCACCGGCTTGAACGAAACGTGGAACAGGCGCGCCGCGGTCTTCAAAATGCCCGCCTGCACCGTTGTGTACGGGAAGTAAGGCCGCACGCTTTGCGCGTCGAAGGAGAATGTTGCCCGCCGGTACTGCTCGCCCCAATAGCCTGAATCGGCTTCGGTAATGGCGGTCAGGCCGGGCTGTTTCTGTTGCGCGAAGGCCAGCAGCTCCTCGTATTCGCGATTTGCGGCAGGACGTGCGGCTTCGTCCACGTCGCTGATCAGCTTCTTCACATTGGCGGCCGAGCCAATCATCTGGTCGGCGGTGGCAAGGTCGGCATAGCGGTCGTAGCCAAGCGTGGTTGCCAGCTCCTGGCGCGCCGTCAGCAGATCGCGCAGCACCGGGCCGTTGGCGGGGAACGCGCGGCTGTTATAGGTCACAAACATCCTGCGGCGCATGTCGGCGTTGCTGGCAAAACTCAACACCGGGCCCATATCCGGCGAATCCGTTGTCAGCGTGTAGGTTCCGTCGGCTCCCGGCTTGTGGCGGGCAATGTAGTCGGCGGGCAGCCCATCGAGCTCCTCTTTTGTCGCCTTCAAGGTCAGCATGCCATCGGCCACGTTGCGGCCAAATGTCAACGCACGGTCCGTGATCTTATCCTGCAGAGCGCGAATTTTCTTGCGGGTGGCGTCATCCTTGTCCACGCCGGACAAGCGGTACTCAAGCAGCGTGCGTTCGAGATAATGCCGGGTGGGCGGGTCGTTGGCAGGCAAGGGAACGGCTGCCAGCGCCTTGTAAACCTGCTGGTTCAGGCTCAGGTCGGTTCCTGCCGAGGAGACCACGGACAACAAAGCCTGCCCCTTGTCGCGCAGGGGAGCGCCATCCGCCAGGGAGTAGATCAGGTAGGCGTTATTCCCGGCGATGCTGAGCTCGTTCTGCGCGTCGTCGAAGGGGCGCAGGGTGTTGGCGACAGTGCGCGGTCCCGTGACGGCGATGAGCTTGTCCACGTCCGCCTGCGCGGCAGCCAGGCGGGCATGAATCCAGGCGTCGAATGTTGCCGGGTCACCGGTTTGCAGCCAGCCGTGCAGCGGGTCAGGGGCAGTTTGCGCTTCGATTGGCTGCGCGGCGCCGGTCAGCGCCAGGGTCAAAGCGGCAATCAGGGCAGGGGAAAGGAAGGAGAACTTCATCGTCCCAGTAGTTTACTCCCGCCTGCACCATAATTGGGGCCCCTGGCGCAATCGCCCCTCGTAAACTCAGCCGCATGGTCTGGCGCTCCAGACGCCGTACACTGGGGATTGCCCGCCATGCCCGTTTGCTGCGAAGTCGCGCTGCCCGTTCCTCTGGATCGCTCGTTTACCTACGCGGTGCGCGAGGGGCAGTTGCCACAGCGCGGAGCACGCGTCATCGCTCCCTTTCGCAACGAAAAGCTCATCGGCGTGGTGATCGCGGTGAACGTGAAGACTCCGCCCGACTTCGAGGTGCGCTACCTTGAAGCGGTCCTTGATGACGAGCCGCTGCTGAGTGACCAGTTGTTGACGCTGGCCGAGTGGATGGCCGGCTACTACCTGGCGCCCCTGGGCGAGGTTCTGCGCGGCATGTTACCCCTGATGGCCGAGGTGCGGCGGACGGTCTACTACCGCATCACCGACCTCGGGCGCGACGTTCTCGCCGGTTCCCAGGACGGAGACGCGCCCTCGAAGCGCAAAACCAAGCTCTCAAAAGAAGATCAGGATCTTGAGCGCAAGGTCCTGGAGCGTCTCGCCGATGGCGAGGCGGCAAAAGTCTCAACCCTGCGCACCGCGACCGCGGCCTCGCTCCCCGTTCTGGCCGGGCTTCTCCGTAAGAAATGGATCCTCCGCGAGACCGCCGCCGTCGAGCGCGACGCCCGCCGCACCGAGCGCTTCGCTGTATTAATCCCAGAAACCCGGCTGCCCAACCTGACCCAGAAGCAGCAGGCCATTCTGGCGGAGCTGGCGGCCTGCGGCGGCGAGCTGCCTTTAGCCGAGCTGCGCGCGCGCGACTTGCCCTCGTCGACGCTCCAAACGTTGGTGCGCCGTGAGCTTGTCCGCATTGAAGAACGCGCCGCGGCGTTTCACCTTGGCGGGCTCACCGCTCCGGCGCCGCCATTTCGCCTCAACGAGCCCCAGACCGAAGCCCTGGCTTCCCTGGTGGCCGCCCTGGGCACCTTCAAGCCCTTTCTGCTGCACGGGGTCACCGGCTCCGGCAAGACCGCCGTCTACCTGGCCGCCATGCAGCGGGTTCTCGACCGCGGCCTTGCCTCCATTCTGCTCGTCCCGGAGATTGGCCTCACCCCCCAAACCGCCGGCCTTCTCGATCAGGCCTTCGGCCAAAAAGTGGCGCTCCTGCATTCCGCACTCACACCCCAGGAGCGCAGCGAGCAGTGGCGGCGCATCAAGCGCGGCGACGCGCCCATCGTCGTCGGCACCCGCAGCGCCATCTTCGCCCCTGTCCCAAATCTAGGCCTCATCCTCGTGGACGAGGAGCACGACCAGAGCTACAAGCAGGAGGAGACGCCCCGCTACAATGCCCGCGATGTGGCCGTGATGCGCGCCAAGCTGGCCGGCGCGGTGGTCGTGCTCGGCTCGGCCACGCCTTCGCTTGAGAGCTGGCAGAACGCCGTACAGGGCAAATACACCCGCATCGACATGTGCGGCCGCGTGATGAACCGCCCGCTGCCCGAGGTCGAACTCATCGACATGCGCCGCGAATTCCAGGAGACAGGCCAGGACCAGCTCTTCTCCCGCGCTCTCGTCGACCAGACGCAGCAGGCCCTCGCCCGCGGCGAGCAGGCGCTTATCCTGCTCAACCGGCGAGGCTATTCCTTTGCCGTCATCTGCCGCGCCTGCGGCGACAAGCTGGAGTGCCAGAACTGCGCCATCTCGCTCACCCACCACAAGCCGCCATCCGACCACCCCACGGACGAGGACCTGTCCGTGGGGGCCCCGGCGAAAGATGCCGGCCTCGCCCGCGAGGGCCAGCGCCTCGAATGCCACTACTGCGGCTTTCGGCGCACCGTCCCCGCCCGCTGCCCCAAGTGCGATTCAGAGCACCTCTACTACCTCGGCGCCGGCTCGCAGCAAGGCGAGGAGCGCCTGCAGGAAATATTTCCCACAGCGCGCATTGGCCGCATGGACCGCGACACCGTCCGCGGCCGCCACGATCTTGAACGACTGCTCGCCCGCCTCCATTCCGGCGAAATCAACCTCCTTGTCGGCACGCAAATGATCGCCAAAGGCCACGACATTCACGGCATCACCCTGGTCGGCGTCGTCGGCTGCGACCACTCGCTCTCCATGCCGGACTTCCGCTCCGCCGAACGCGTCTTCCAGCTCATGACGCAAGTCTCAGGCCGCGCCGGCCGCGGCAATCTTCCCGGCCGCGTCGTCGTCCAGACCTACTATCCTGACCACTACGCCATCCTCGCCGCCAGCAAGCACGACTACATCGCCTTCGCCGAGCGCGAGCTGAAATATCGCCGCTGGATGCACTATCCTCCCTTCGGCCTGCTTGCCAATGTCCTGGTCCAGTCGGCAAAGCTCGAAGAAGCCGTCGCCTGGTCCAGCGAACTGGGCAAGTGGTTTCAGAAAGCAGCCCCGGAAGCAGTCCGCGTCCTCGGTCCCTGCACCGCTCCCATCGCCCGCATCAAGGGCACCTGGCGCTTCCATCTCATCCTCAAGGCCGGCTCCCGCAAAGCGCTCAACGCCGCCCTCCGCGCCATGCTGGCGCATGCCGACTCAGCCCAGATTCCCCGCCGCAACCTCATTGTCGATGTAGACGCGCTCCGCCTCATGTAGCCACCTGCGGTGGGGCAACCACCCGCGGTGGGGCAGCCACCCGCGGCTTGTCAGCATTCCTGTTTCTATAGCTGTAGATCGGAAATTCCGGAGAGAGCAGGTGGCTTTAGCCTCCTGAAATAGGCCGCAAACTCCGGGGCCTTTAGGCCCGGACCGGTGCAATCTGAAACAAATACAACTGTAGTACTAAGCCCCGTCAAACCAGTTGCCCCTCCAACCGCACGCCCTTGACCAGCAGCCACAGCCCTTCAGAAAGCATCGCTACCAGCATCACCAGCCGCAAGAACAGCAACGGGTTCACATCCTGCGGCGCAACCAGGTTGAGGATGCCCAGAAGAGCAATAAGCGGCGCGGCAACCATGCAAAGGATCGAGATGATCCGCGGAATGTACCGCGCTTTGAAGAGCAGGAAATTAAAGAGAAACAGCGCCACGCAAGAGAGCACCAGTCCAATGTGGAAGGCGATCCCATACTCGTGGTCGTACAGTTTCACCAGCGCCGCTCGCTGCTCAAGGCTGAAGGCGCTTCCCAGATCCTTGCCCGTATAAAGGTTCAACACGATAAAGCTGATGGCCGTCTCAACACTCACCATCGCCGCCTCCACCAGCCGCAACGAGAATGCGAACAGAGCGACCGGGCCGCTCACCGGCTTCAGCACCGTGTAAAAGCAGACCGCCAGCAGTACCGTTATCAGCACAACCAGCAGGTTCAGCGACAATCCGCTCCGGTACAGTAGTTCGTTTCCCAGAATCCTGCGCGCGGACTGCGCCACATCGCCCTCCACTTCAAACCGGCTGCTGATCATGTCAACCGCCATGAAAACCGGCAGGATGAAGAGCGTCAGAAATCCGCCAGTGCGAGCGCACAGGATTCGGGTTCGGTTCGTTACGGGAAAAGTCATCCGTTGCTCCTGGGGTCGAGCGTTTTTCTTCTATTGATCGGGAAATCAATCTGCTTCAGGTGGACAAGGGCACAAGACCGGAAGCCGTGCGATTTCTTACGCTGCGCCCGGCGCGGAAGTGCCCTTCAAAAATCCGTCCCTCAGAACCCGCCCCTACTGCGTACGGCTGAAAGGGTCGTAATGCAGAAAGTGCATCAGCGAGTTGTCGTAAAAGGGAGACGGCGTAAACGTAAGCAGAAAAATGACGATGCCGATGATGCCCAGGACCTTGCGTCCGGGAGCCAGTTCCGGCGCCACCGGCACATTGGGGTGGCGCATGGCCGGGATCATCAGGAACAGGCCCCACAGCATCCAGCCCACCCAGAACACGGTGCCGGCCAAAAAAAGCAGGAACGGCAGAATATTGGTCAGCGTCTTGTGCGCCTTCGGCGAGAACGCGTAAACCAGGTGGCCGCCGTCAAGCTGTCCACCCGGAATCAGGTTGAGCGAAGTGATGAACAGCCCAATCCAGCCGGCCACAAGAATAGGATGCGGGGCGATATCGTCAAAGGAGGGAATCGACGGGTCCCACTGTGCCAGCAGGTCGTGCAAAATGCGAATCGTGAGCGGCTCGCCGCCAAAGCGAACAATGGCGGCCGGGGCGTTGGCCGGGGCGTGATAGCTCAGGACGAACCCCACCGCCACGGCAATGGCCGAGGCAATATAGCCGGCCACCGGGCCGTAGACGCCCACATCCATCAGCGCATTGCGGCTGGGGATGCGATTGCGGATCTGGATCACGGCGCCCGCGGTCCCGCTCAGGGTGGGCGCAGGCAGAACCCAGGGCAGGGTTGCCTTGATCCGGTGCCAGCGGCAGGCAAAGTAATGGCCAAACTCGTGGATCAACAGGATGCCCAGCAGCGACAGGGAGAACGGCAACCCGGTCTTGAACAGCTCAGGATGCTCCGCTAGCCAGCCCCATGGCCACAGGTCGCTATCCCGAACCACCGGGGGCATACCCTCGATGAAGTTCTGCATGAAACGCGCGCCGTTCGCCGTTGTTGTCACTGCACTGCCACAAAGCAGGAGGAGTGGGACGCCGTACTCCCGGAAGTTAGAGCGCACCTGGATCCTCTGCCTTCTCAGGGCGGGGATGCGATCTTGCGCAATCGCCCTTACCGCAATCGCCCTTGCGTTGACAACCGAACCCTCAGTCGGCGGCCTTCAACGCTCTCTTCTCTGCATTTGCCGGCCGCGGCCCAACGCGTCCGGTCTATTTGCCCGCTGGTTTCTCGTTTTCGAGTGTATGCAATTCCTTGCCCGGCTTGAAGCGGACCGCTTTGCCGGGCGTAATGCTCACTTCTGTCCCGGTGCGGGGATTCCGGCCAATCCCGGTTTTACGTGCACGGACGCTGAAAACGCCAAATCCGCGCAATTCAATGCGCTCGCCGTCGGTGAGAGCCTGCTTTAATCCCTCGAAAACCGTATCCACCGCCGCTTCTGCCTTGGTGCGGGGCAGGCCCGTGCGCTCGATAACATGATGAACAATGTCCTGCTTGATCAATGGGGTATCCTCGCTGGCGCGACTTTCAATGAATGTACTACGCCCTATGGTGGTGATGCTACAGGTTTTAATTGTTTTATGGAATTTCTGAAAGGGTAACCCCCGCTTTTTTCTGCCAAATCGCCTTGCATCCAGGCCCGGCCCCAACCCAATGCCCGCGCACCCTTACAAACCTTATACACATTGTCAATTTTTGGTGCGTTGCGTAAAATCATCTTTAAACACCAGACGTCGCCGTTCAAGTTCAGGCGGTGGGCAGGCAATCCGTTCAGGGAGTTTCATGTCCATTCAAAGTGACCGCTGGATCAGAGAGCAGGCGATCAACCATCGCATGATCGAACCATTCAGCGAAAAACAAGTGAAAGATGGCGTAATTTCCTACGGGCTCTCTTCCTACGGCTATGACCTGCGCGTCTCCGACGAATTCAAAATATTTACCAATGTCAACAGCGCGATTATTGATCCCAAAGCCTTTGACGAGCGTTCCTTTGTCTCCGTACAGGCCGAATCGGTCATTGTCCCCCCCAACTCTTTCGCGCTGGCCCGTTCCATTGAATACTTTCGCATCCCCAGGGATGTACTCACGATCTGCGTTGGCAAATCCACCTATGCGCGTTGCGGAATCATCGTCAATGTAACGCCATTCGAACCGGAGTGGGAGGGATTCGTGACACTGGAAATCTCGAACACTACACCGCTTCCGGCCAGGATTTATGCCAACGAAGGGCTGTGCCAGATTCTCTTCTTCCGTTCCAACGAGCCCTGCGAGATCAGCTACGCCGACCGCAAGGGCAAGTATCAGCATCAACAAGGGATCGTCCTGCCAAAGCTATAAATTTCCTGTCGTTGAATGCTCATCTCGATGGAATGAAATGAGTCGATTGCTGAGCTGTGAAAGGGTTCTCGCGGACTCGACGCAACTCCCGGCACAGCGGTGCGGACTGTAACAGGGGGCGCAGTGTCGTCGATTCGGAACCCGGAACGCGTCTATGTTGGACTCATCTCCGACCAGCCAATCCGGCTGGAGGGGTTGGCAAGTGTACTTGAGGATTGTTCAGCCAACTCCACCCTCCTCCCCATCCCCGTCCGGGGGACCGTGGAGAAGTTGCTCCTCGATCCTTCACTTGAGTTCCTCCTTGTCGATATCGACGCCTCGCCGCCTTCTCTCGCCACCCTTGCCGCCGTTCGACGCGCCCGCCCGGAACTGCGCTTGATTGTGATCGGCCCCGAAGGGAACGACCGGCTCGTGATGGACGCGATCATCGCCGGAGCCAGAGCGTATCTCGACCAGACTGCCAGCCCTGAACTGGTGCGCATGGCTCTCGATGTGGTGGCGCGAGGCTCCATCTGGGCGCCGCGCCGCCTGCTTTCCAAGCTCATTGACCGCTTGTTGACCGAGCCTGACACAAGCCTGACAAACGTGAAACCCCACCTCACGGCGCGCGAGCGCCAGGTGCTGGAATTGATTCTCACCGCAAGTTCGAACCGCGAGATCGCCAGGCAATTGGGAATCGAGGAGCGCACCGTAAAGGCCCACGTGAGCCGCTTGATGCGGAAGACTGGCGCGGAAAATCGCGTCGACCTCTCCATGCGGGCTCTTGATCAGTCTCTGATTGCGGGCAAGGCAGCAAAGCACGGCCGGAACCAAGGGAAAATCCAGGGGCCTGTTAACTCGTAAGTTACCTAAAGTGGTTACTTATAGTCATAGTCCTTATGTACCGTTGCGTTAAATCGTCTTTTTCCACAGACTGATTAACAGAAACAACGCAGATCTGGGGAAAGGAGTTCCCTGGACGCATGCTTTCCATGTTTCCAGGGAACTCCTCTTTTTTCTTTCCGCGGCGCTCAGCCCGGCATCGGTCTGCTTTTTTCAAAAACCTTTAGCCCTCCCTCACGTCAATTCAAGCATCTAACCCAACAGGGGCGGATAGCCGCTCCTGTTTACTGCTTTCGATGAATGAGGTGCATTTGCATCCATGGCGCATCCATGGCGCATCCCTGGTGCTGTAGGCTGTCTTTGGTCCATGGATGTTGCCCGTTTCCATGATCGCAAATGCCTGGTCAATTTCGCGCTCCGTTGTTCCCCCAGCTCTTTGGGTTGCGCTCAGACAACGCACGGCTTACCCTCCGGGCCTCACCGGCCTACAGAGAGGAAAGGAATCCTGAATGAAAAAGCTCATAGCTCTCGCCTGCATCTTGCTCTCGTCCAGTAGCGCCGCATTTGCCGCATCGTCCCGCGAAGATCTGCAGGCCCGCGTTGACGCCGCCAAGTTGGTTCTCGACCAGATCATGAGCGCGCAGGATCGCAGCATCCCCATGAACATCCTGCAGCAAGCCACCTGCGTGGCCGTGGTTCCAGGCCTCATTAAAGGCGCATTCGTCTTCGGCGGCCAATACGGCCAGGGCCTGGTCACCTGCCGCACCGGCCATGGCTGGAGCGCGCCGGTCTTCATCCGCATGGCCGGCGGATCGTTCGGCTTCCAAATTGGCGGCCAGTCCACTGACCTTGTGTTGGTAGCGGTGAATGACCGCGGCTTCCAGGACCTGCTCAAGAGCAAATTCAAAATCGGCGGCGACGCTTCAGCAGCGGCCGGCCCAGTCGGCCGCAGCGGCCAGGCCTCGACCGACTGGAAGATGAACGCCGAACTCCTCAGCTACTCCCGCAACAAGGGCCTGTTCGCCGGAGTCGACCTGGACGGCACCAGCGTAACCCAGAACTTTGAAGACACCCGCCTCTACTTTGGCCGTGCTGACAGCGCCCAGGCCATCCTCAAGGGCAACGTGGACGTCCCTCCCGGAGCGGTAGACTTTGTCCGCAGCGTAGCCCGCTACTTCGTCGCTTCAAGACGCCGCGAGTAATTCAAACCCGGGCGGCCCGCATCAACCGGACCGCCCGTTTCACTTGCAGCTCCGGCCTTACGCCCCCCTTCTATTCCCCCAGGCCCCAAAGGATAGACTGAACGCTGGCCCCTTGCGGTCTGGGAAGTCCTATGCGCGAAAACCTGGAATACTGGCTGGTTCTGGCCGTGGCGCGCACCCTGGGGCGCATCCCGCGGCCGCTGGCCCGTCTCTTCTCCGGCCTCCTCGCCTGGTTCGTCTATCGTGCCTTCGGCCGCCTCCGCCGCGTGGGCATCCGCAATCTTGAATTCGCGCTCCCTGCGCTCTCCGCAGCCGAGCGCGACCGCATCCTCTACGGCGTCTACCGCCATCTTGGCTGGCAGCTCGTCGAGTTCTGCCGCATGACCCGCTACACCCCCCAGAACACCGCCAACTGGCTCCGCACCGAGGGCCTTGACCGCTTCCTTGCCGCTCAGGCCCGCGGCAAAGGCGTTCTCATCGTCACCGGCCACCTCGGCGCGTGGGAGCTGTCCAGCTTCTACCACTCGCTTATGGGACACCCCATGGGCATGGTCATCCGCCGCCTCGACAACCGCCGCCTCGACCAGTTCGTCAACGCCATCCGCTGCCTCCACGGCAACCAGGTCATCCACAAAGACGACTTTGGCCGCGGCCTGCTCATGGCCATGCGCTCCGGCCAAACCGTCGGCATCCTCATGGACACCAACATGACCCCGCCGCAGGGCGAGTTCGTCGAGTTCTTCGGTCGCCAGGCCTGCACCGCCACTGGTCTCGCCCACATCGCCCGAAAAACCGGCGCCGCCGTCCTGCCGGGCTTCATGCTCTGGGAGCCCGCCGAGCGCCGCTATGTCCTCCACTTCGGCCTCGAGATCCAGATTCCCTACACGGACGACGTCGCCGCCGACATTCGCACAGGTACCCAGCTTTGTACCTCCGCCATTGAAGGCTGGATCAGGCGTTATCCTGACCAGTGGCTGTGGATTCATCGCCGCTGGAAGACACGCCCCTCCGGCGAACCCAGCCTCTACTGAGCAACCTCGACTGAAAGGCTTGTTCAGGTTATTCAGGAGGTACGCCGTGAAGCAGTTGATCGTCTCTGCACTCTTTCTTTTTGCCCTGGTTGCCCAGCCACAGGATCGCGATCTCGCTGGCAAGGTGGCCTTTGTCAGCCTCACCACCGTCCAGGAGCCCGCCCCCGGCGCAGGCGGCCAGCACCTGGTGCGCAACGTCCTGCTAAGGCTCACCCAGATGGGAACGCAGAACGCATTTCTTGCCGTCACCGACGATCAGGGAAGCGCAATTGTTCCACTCGAAGCAGGCACCTGGTGTGTGCAGCCCTATGGGCTAGACGGCCACCCGGCAAAACTCTCCCTGCGCACGATTCAAGCCTCGCATCGCTGCTTCACCGCCGCCCCCGGCAGCATGACCCAGTTCGGCGTAACCCTGGCCTGGGATGACCGGCTAAGCGGCGCAATGCCCGGCTTCGCTTTGCGCTGAGCACTCCAACTGTAGATCGGGAATTTCGGAGGGAGCGAGGGGGCAGCCCCCTCAGCTTCCTGACAAGCAATGCCCCGGATGCTCGCGTTGTAACAAGGGCATGGCTTAAGCTGTCAGTCGGGCCGAAACCGCCCGTCAAATGAGTGAGATGGGGCTTTACAGGCCGCGGAAAAACCCGAGTTTTGTCCTTTCGGAGGGAGGCGGTGGTTTCAACCACCGCAT
>Ga0302319_10018165_pt1 | contig 12842 bp, 10 predicted proteins | sample Bog_T0_2_FD_203319 | JGI IMG/M metagenome (GOLD analysis project Ga0302319, IMG submission 203319) | Peat permafrost microbial communities from Stordalen Mire near Abisko, Sweden - Bog_T0_2 | ecosystem: Environmental > Terrestrial > Soil > Wetlands > Peat | place: Sweden: Abisko, Stordalen Mire...
GGTCAATTTGATAATCTCGGCGCCCTTGCCTTCCTTCTGGATGTACTGACTCACCGTAAGTTCGGGCTCCCGGTAATAGTCCTGCTCAAGCAGAACGGCCTTCTTCACGAATTCTTTATTGACCCTACCGCGGGCGATGTTCTCTGCGATCTTCGCATCTTTGCCATCATTGAGAGCCTTTTGGGTTTCCGTGGCAATCTCCGCTTCAATCGTCTCGGCGGGAATTTCGGTCTTCGAGATGAATTGGGGAGGAAAGGCAACCGCCTGCACCGCAACCTGGTGGCCCACGCTGCCCGCGACCTCGTGCTCGATATCGCCGGCAACCTCGACCACGACGGCCTTGAGGTTGTCGTGGTGCACGTAGGCGGCAAACCAGTTAGAGGTGGTCAGGTGAACGGCATTTGTTAATCGCGCATTCTCGCGGAACTTGGCCACACACTCTTGAACGATGTCGCCGACCGTCTTGTCGCCATGGGTCACGGCCAGCGGATCGGCGCCCGGCTCGTGGTGGAGGAAAATCTCCGCAAGTTCGTTGGCGGTCGCGATGAAGCCCTCGTTGCGGGCGACAAAGTCGGTCTCGCATTCCAGGACCACGCCACCGATTGTTTTGTGATCGTGGGAGTGTGCGAGGGCAACGACCCCAGCCGCCGTACTTCGGTCGGCGCGCTTGATGGCGGCCGCCTTTCCCTTTTCGCGAAGAATGGCGCGGGCTCGCTCCATATCTCCGTCTGCCTCATCGAGGGCGGACTTGCACTCCATGATTGGGGCATCCGTCTCGTCCCTCAGTTTCTTCACATCAGCCATGCTATAAGCCATATCTTCTCCTGTATTGTCCCTGGGGCGACATAGCGAGGGCTCCGACGCGGAGGCGCATCGCGGCCTGCCCCAGGGGCGGTCGTTGCCTTAAACCTCTTCCTCGGTGTAGGCGCGCAGAAACTCGTCTTCCAGGGCGCCAAATTCGATGGCGGTGCCCTCGACTTCGTCCTCCATCACTTGGCCCTCTTCGGTCAGGGCGCCTTCGGTGATCGCTTCGCTCAAAGGGCGAGCCTCGAGGATGACGTCGCTGATCTTCTGGGTGACCAGGCGAATCGCTCGGATGGCGTCGTCGTTGCCGGGAATCACGACTTCGGCCTGATCGGGGTCGCAGTTGGTGTCCACGATGGCGACGATCGGAATGCCAAGCTTGTGGGCCTCTCGGACGGCGATCGCTTCCTTGTTTAGGTCGACGACGAACATGCATTTCGGAAGAGTCTGCATGTTGCGAATGCCTTCGAGAAATCGGTTGAGTTCATTGCGCTCTTCGCGGCGCTTGAGGGCTTCCTTCTTGGGCAGGCGCTCCAAGTAGCCTTCTGCTTCCATCCGGTCGAGTTCTTTCAAGCGACTGACGCGGATTTGGATGGTCTTCCAGTTGGTGAGCGTTCCACCAAGCCAGCGCTCGCTGACCCAGAACTGCCCGCTTCTCTGAGCTGCCTCTTTTACGGCGGCTTGAGCTTGCTTCTTGGTGCCGACGAAGAGGACGGTGCCTCCGTCTTCGGCGATCTTCTTGACGTAGTCAAGCGCCTCTTCAAACATTTTGATCGTTTGATGCAGGTCGATGATGTAGATCCCGTTGCGAGCGCCATAGATGTAGCGCTTCATCTTGGGATTCCAGCGGCGGGTCGGGTGACCGAAGTGCACGCCAGATTCGAGCAGCTCTTTCATACTGAGCTGAGCCATATTGATTCCTCCAGGTTGTTCCTCCAAGAGCCCTTTGATTTAGCGCTTGACGCCCCGCGAACGAGGACCTGTGTGGCGCAAGGCTCTTGTGCGTATTTCGGTGGCCATTGTACCCGCCCTGCTATCCCGCTAGAATGGAGTGACAATGAAAGCCAACCCCTTGGTCCTGTATCCCACCCAGCTTGCCCTCGGCCTCCTTGAGGTGACCACGAAGGCGGGCGAGCTTCGGAAGATGAGTGGTGACGACCAGCACGACTACCTCAAGGCGAATGCGGCTCCGGTCGTGATCGGCCCACAAGGGCGACTGTATGTCTATGACCATCATCATCTGGCGAGGGCTTGCTGGGAGGCGGGAATCGAAGAGTTGTATGTCGCGGTCAGCGAGGACCTTTCCCACTGCGGAACCAAGGAATTCTGGGATGTGCTGGCATCCAAGAACTGGTGTCACCTCTATGACCAGTTTGGCAACGGCCCCCACCCCACCGCCAACCTTCCTGATTCCGTTCGCGGATTGGGTGACGACCCGTTTCGAAGTCTCGCCTGGCTGGCCCGCAAGTCGGGCGCCTACGCCAAGAGCGACGCCCCGTTTGCAGAGTTTCAGTGGGCAAACTTCTTCCGTGCCAATCTCGATACCCATCCGGTGGTGGATGATTTCGATGGGGCGACGAAGGAGGCCCTAGCCTTGGCCAAGGACCCCTCGGCCCAGGGTTTGCCGGGATACTTGGGTAGCTGAGCGCCATGGTTTCGGCTACGGCGGGGATTTAGCCCCTTGGTGGCAAGGCCGAATTCGGGGCACTGATAAGCAGGACCGTAATGGGCTGGCATACGTTAGCCCAAGGTGTTCCCCAGAAGCGCAACAGGGAAGGGGTCGCCGATTCCCGGGACGAGGGATACTCTTATGAGAACTTACGACATGCCGTGTTGGTTATCACACCTTGGCATCGAATAGAATTCGCTGGCCGGGCCAACCGAGGCTTCTCGAAAAAGCATGAAGAAAACCAGATTTAGGTGGCGAACATTGGAATTGCGGGGAGGGTCGGCTGCGGTCGCCAAGTCAATCGGCCCCATCAGCGTCATGGGTTTTGGTGCGTTTTTGATCGGGCAGCCGGGCGTGGCCCTACAACCCGTTCAACCGAAGCCCTCGTCGTCGGCGGTATTGGCCGATGGGCTTCGCCTTTGGCGAAAGCCAGGGGCGATCCAGAACGGGGCCGCTTGCGCCACCTGCCACAGCCCGGATGGGATCGAAATCGCCGCCTATGCGTTCGACGACGCCGATATACGCCGGCGGGCGCTGCCGCACTTGGGGGACGCGGGCGCGGATGCGATGGTCGCCTACATCCACGCCCTGCGTGATGAATTCCATTTCACCCACCTTCGTGACCCCGAGTCGGACCGGCCCCTTCAGCCCGGAGGCCAGGTGCTTCCTGGCGCCGATGCCGTGGCGCGGGACGATGCGTTCGGGGATGAACTGAAGTACAAGTTGCCGTTCCTGTTCAACGGTCGCATCGAGACGCTTGCTCAAGCCAAGGCGGCCGAAAAGCAACTGCTGGCCATCGACGTGACCAACTTAAGAGTCGGCATCCCCTTCAATCGAATTTCCGAAGACTACGTCCACGGTTCCGAGCATTCGTCGATTGCCCAGTGGTTCCCCGAGCTTCCGCCGGCTGTGCCTCCCGCCTCATTGGACGCGTGGTATGCCGCCGAGGACGCCTATCTGGCGAACCCCTCAGCCGCAACCCTGCATGCCATGCTCGACTTATACCGCCAGCAGGTCAACTCGGCGCGCATGATGGGCCTCTCCATCCTGTCGGTCGCCAAGTTTCGGGCGCTCCTGGTCCTTCAGGACCGCCTGCGCCGGCACCTGGAGGCTATGCCCGCCTACATCACCTCCGATGTCTCGGCCTTTCCCCATTTCAATCCGATCTGGGAGGTCGGCGAGGTGACCCGGGATTTCATGGGGAAGGGCCCCTACGTCATGGGACTCGATCCCGAGCTTCGGGAGCGAAAGCTTGCGGGCCCCGCCTTCGAGGACCAGATGCACCAAATGCGAGCGGCGTGGTTTTGGGCGGGATGGCTCTCAGATCAGGGCCTTTTCCGCACGTCTACTGGTTCGAAGACCAAGCTGGGTCTCTGGTTCTCTCAAAGCATGGAATACGACGGCCCCTACGCCTTCCACGACATGTTTGCCAACGCGCGCCGCCAAGCCGTGGTTTCCAATAATCCGGACTCTTGGGGAGAGAATGAGGATCGCAAGCGCCGTATTTGGGACTTCGCCGGCATGCGCACCCTTCAAACCTATTACGTGGACATGCCGAAGTCGGAACCTTACCGGAGCATGTACACCACATTTGTGGCGAATTGCTTCCGGATGAACCTTCTTTTCCTTCGTGACGACCTACAGCGGACTCAACAGGTTTGGGTGCGGCGGAACACCGAGGCGAACGTCGACCAATTCGTGCGATTCATTGAGTACCACGATCCAGCCGACCGCACGGCTATCGCAAACCTTCAGCGGGACATCGATTCACTCGCCGAGAACGCCCAGGAGCGCATCTAAAAGCAGAAAACCCCTCCCGGCCCAAGGGCCGAGAGGGGTTGAGTTTGACCTTACAGCATTAAGAGGGCCGCTTCCGCCACCTTTAGGTTTTCGGCGGTGAGGTCGTTAACCTTGGAGGAGCGCTTCGAAGCGACGATGGGGTTGTTTCCGATGGCGAACAGAACCGAGTTGTTGATGGCGTAGATGGTGCCATCCGGGCCGATGACGGTCGAGGTGTAAGCTTCACCGGTGGCCGGCTCAAGCAACTTGTGCTCGGTGAGCTTGTTGCTCGCAAAGTCCCATCGATAGACGTGCCCGTCCTCGGAGTTGATGATGGCCGACTTCTTATTGATATCGACCACCGCCGAGTTGATGCACCACTCGCGAACACCGATCGGAGGACCTCCCGGCGAGGAGAAGTCATAGTCGGGCGTGATGCCGAGAACCGCTTGAACCACGTTCATGACCGCGACGCCGGTCTGGCGATCAACTCCTGTCGAGTTACTTGTTGGGTCAAGCAAGGCTACTTTGTTGTCGCCAATGGCGTTGGAGTCTTCGTAGTTGAAGTCGGCATAGTCGTTGTATTTGGTGAGCAGAAGGTAAGGAGCCGATCCCGTGTAATTGGCGACGATGTTGGCGGGCACGATGCTCGCGGTATCGTCCCAGCCGAACGCGCCGACCGGGAAGGTTTTGCCGTTTGCATCGGTCGAGCTCAGATTTCCGTCGTACTGCAGCATCCAGCCATGACTTTCGCCGTAGTTGTAGCGGAACGCACCCATGAACACGTGACCGTCCGGGGCCACCATTGGGGAGGCCGACGATTCGTTAAGGAGAACCGCTGGGTAACCGGGAACTCCCGGATCCATCATCGCGACGCTTGCATCGGTCTGTAAGGTGGCGACGTCTAGTTTCGCCATGTATCCCGGTCCGGCCCATCCGGGCTGGAGCGTCGGGCAGAGAGCGATGTAAACCGAGGTGCCGTCATTGCTCAGCGCGGGCGCCGCGTTGTCTTGGATTTGGCCCATGCCGCCGCCCACGCCCATCGCCTGGACGGAAACGAAGCGCGAGGTGTGGTTGGATGCGTTCATAATGACCAATCCACCCGATCCCAGCGCGGAGAGGGAACTTGGCACCGCTGCGGTGACGATGTAGCCAAAGTAGATGTTGCCGTTTCCGTCAGACGTGATCGGAGTGTTGACCTTGATGGGGGCATACGCCGCCGCATTTGCCGTGTAATCGGCGAAGGTCGTGTAGAAGGCAACCCGGTTCAGAGCACTTGTGGGCGAATCGGCATCTGCCTTGATCAGGATGGTCCCTCCAGCAGCGGCGCAAGCGGCGCCCGTGGTGATGCCGGAAGGGCCCGTGACCGGCACGGTGGCAAGCGGGAAGACGCTGGTCCAGTCGGTGGGCCAGACGAGGGGTGCGCTATAGTCGGTCTTCACCGTCCACTGTTCGTTGCCGTTTTGGCCGGCCCTGGCGATCATGTGCCAGTTGTCGTAATTCGTTGAACCGTCCGGATTGATCTCGTTAAAACGATAGGCATAGACGACGGTGTTCCTCGGCGTGACTACCGGAGAGGCGTAGTGCGCAAGAACGTCGGTTCCGTAGTAGTTGCGGTCGTCATCCATGCCAGCATGCCAAATGTCTTGCTGGAGAGACTGACTCGAACCGAGATACTCGGCGGTGTGTTGGGCGTTGCCGCCGTAGGAGGTCCACCCGGGTGCCAGCACCGATGCTAACAGGATGGCGGGGAGATTCAAACTCATTCGCCCATTATATGATGCGATTCACGGATTGCATGCTTGTTCTCATCATTTCTTAATAGAAATCGTCAGCGAATGCCTACGGGAAGAAGCGATGAAGTGAATTACATACAAGTGCTAGTGCCATAGTATAATGAGTGATCTGGTGGACCCCCGAAGACTGAGCGTTGTGCGAAGTTGTTCCCCGGCTGAACATGGCCAAATGGATGTGGAAAGGTGTTGTTACGACCTTGCATCGTACGGCATCCAGTTAGCTGTCACGACCATGCGCAAGAGGCCGCACGATGCCGGACATTCAGGCTTCGCCGGATGACCGCCAGCCATCTACAGCCGAATTGCGATAGGCCCAGTCCGGATTATTATTGCGAAAGAAGTTGCTTCTAGCCCGACGGGTCTGCTAGAACTGGCGGCCTTGGAGTCCGCTTGACAATCATGTACACGCCGTCCTGAACGATGTACGTTGCCCCACATTGGTTCAGGATCGTGTGAAGGGCCAAGCTAAAAGGAGCACCCGCCGAAATAGTGCCTAGGCAGGGTGTCGTCACTTGGACATCGGCGTCGACAGTATAACTCGCACCGAAGTCGCGGAAGAGGCCACGTAGGACATCGCGAGGGTCATTGTTATCGAGGGTGATGTCCCCTTTGATCCTGGGCGCAGACGGATCTGCTTTTGGGGCGCTTGATTGACCGTCGTCGCCACCACCCACAATGGGGCCCGCAAGGCGGAAGCCAAGGATCTTCATATGGGACCCTGGATCTCCGTAGTAGCAAGCCGAACCCAGCATGGCCATCGGCTGTGAATAACTCCAAGCGCCGCCTCGGTAGACGCGGACTGTCGTATCTTGTTCAGGGGTACTGCTTGTCCACTGGGCGACCTCACCCTCCAGGTCAAGGCAACCGTAGGGACCCTGGCCCTCCAGAAACCCACCGACATGGGTCGTTCCGATCCGTGCTTCGTCCGTGCTGCACCAGCATTTTCCAGGGTCGAAGTCCGAACCCCAGGGAAATGGCTGGCCGTCGGACCCTCGCGCAGCCTTCTCCCACTGCTCGTTCGTTGGAAGTTGGCAACCCGCCCAGGTGGCATAGTCAACCGCGTCCTGCCATGAAACATTGACCACCGGGTGATCCTCGTCGACCGCGAATCCCGGCTGCGGGGGCTGGGCACGGCCAGTAGCGTCGCAGAACGTCTTGTATTGCCCCCACGTCACGTCGTTCTTGCCGATCCAATAGCCACCCAATGGAATCGTGCGGCGAGGATTATCGTCAAGGTCTGGTGCCCCGAGTACGCAGTCACCCTCAGGCACCCACACAAAGACGCTGCCATCCTTGGGGTTTGTGATCGTATCACCGACGTTAGCTCCAGCTTGGGTCAGGTCAAAGGAACCGAATTGGGCCCGAACGGTTGTAGCCATAGATAGGAGCATAATGGCGAGAAAGAGGGGCGCAAATGGTTTCATGGCAGGGGGGATCTAGTTTACGGATGGGTAGGGGCCGGCACGATCTCGTACACCCCCCCATTAACCGTGTAAGTCGCGCCGACTTGGCGCAGGATCGTGAGGAGTGCGGTGCGCAATGTGGAATTGGCGCTCAGATAAACGCTGACGTAGCCCTGAACCTGGGGATCAAGGTGGACGTCCAATTGCATACTCTTGAACAGGTCGGAGATGACTTTGCGGACGTCTTCGTTGTCTACGCTGAGAGGGACCGATATCGGCGAGTCTTCATCGACCATTTCAAAGTGGATTCCACCCAATGTGGCGAGGAAGGCGCTGTGCCGAGAGGCGAAGACGACATCTCCGTCGGCGTTCGGTCTTGTGCCAAATAGAGGGACCTGCTGACCGCCTGTAGAGCCCATCACATTCTTCCGGATATCCGGAAAGATGTCAGAAATCGCGAACGCCTCGTGGCGCATCGCGCGAGTCTTGAGTTCTGCCACCAAGTGGTAGGTGAACCAGCCGTGGCCGATATCAGCGGATTCGCCGACGGTTTGGCTACTGGTGCCGGCCGAGATCACTTCACGCGCTTGTTTCCCGAGGAGGGAGCCCAGGGCTCGTGAAGTATAGGCCTCTCTATTTAGGTCCACCATGAGCCCACTGAAGCAGGCGTCCACCAAGACGAGCAGATGCTTGGCCGGACAGTGATCGAGCTCGCTCCAAACATCGGACATCGGTATCCATGTGAACAAGTAGGAAGAATCCCCCGCCTTTTCTACCTGGGCGTCCTGCGGAAGCAAGAAGCCCATCGCCACGGAATTGGGTGTTGACCGCACGGTTGCGCCATGTCCAGAGAAATAGACGACCAACCGATCATCAGGACCGACGGTCTTTGGATCGGTCAGCCCATGGAGGGCATCCTTAATGGCCTTTCGATCCGGGTTTTCAAGAACCTCAACATCCGAGTGAGCAAAGCCGTAGTCTGATTCAAGTTCGCGGGCAAGGGATCTGGCATCGCTCACCGCGTAGTTGAGCGGACGCTGAAACTGATAGTCGTCTTCGCCGATAATCAGGGCCCGGGAGTGTGGATACCATTTGCCTGCCAGCGCCTCGGCGTTGGCGTTCATCTGCACGGTGCGCTGGGTTAATTGGCCAAACGCCGCTGCGATCACAAGCAGCCAACAATTTCCTAACAAAAGCATCCTCACGGTTCGCGGCAGGATACCAGTCTCCCGCGTTAAGAGTTGCTGTTCATTAAGGCGTCGCGTGAAGATATCGGGGTTGTTGCCTGCGCCGTACATCGGATTCCGGCACAGGCACACCAAAACCTGCTTAGGATGGTGAGAATAACGTCCCTAAAAGTTCAACGTGACCGCCTCGGATCGCCTACTCCATCGCAAAGCTAGTCGCCTGACTTTCCGACATCCTGCGCCCTCTCGCAATCGCGGCCGCAAACGGTGCGTCCCCTATTGCCTGACGAGCCTGGGCCACCTCCTGCTCGCGCTCGTCAAGGTCGCCGGCAGGCAGCGGCGACCCGATGGCCTCCCTCAACGCGGAGGCTGCGCCCCACAACACGGCAGCATGCTCCGCGTCCCCTGACCGCAGGGAGAGCCCCGCGATCGCTTCCAGAACATTGGCGGTTCCGTTTGGGTCGCCAAGTTGCTGGAGAATGGTAAGGCTCTCGCGGAGCCGCGCCTTGGCTTCAGCCAAGTCTCCCAGTTTCATCACCGATAGCCCCAGGGTAAAGAGGCCTATCGCTGTTCCTCGGTGTTCACCGAGCTTCCGACTGATCGCGATGCTCTCGATCTGGTGGTCGCGCGCCGCTTCGAAGTCCCCCATGACGTCGGCGACGTTGCCTAGACAGTTCAGGGCAATGAATGTATTTCGGTCGTCCCCGGCGTTTCTACTGATGAGCAGACTCTCGTCGAGGTAGCGGCGTGACGCTAGAAAATCCCTTTCGAAGAGCGCCAGGGACCCGAGGTTGTTCAAGGTGCCCGAGATGTCGGTGTCGTTGCCGAGTTGCCTTCGAATGGCCAGGGCCTCGCTCAAGTACACGCCCGCCGGCTCATAGTCGCCCACGTTCATGGCGAGGGTGCCGGCGCCCTGCAAAGCGTCGGCGCGCTCAACGGTTTGCGACGTCGGATCGTGAGCCGCCAGCGCACGGGAGAACCAAGCACGGCCCTCGGAAAAGTGGCTGCGGGTTTGCCAATATCGGGTCAGTCGCGAGGCGAGTCTAAGTCCGGCCGGGCTGTCGGCCTGCGCAACGCTCCACTCCAAGGTTGCGCGCACATTCTCGCTTTCCTCATCCAACCTTCGGAACCACTCGGCTTGGTCGGGTCCGCGTAACTTGGGATATGCCTCTTCGACAAGGGCTTGAAAGTGCTCGCTATGACGCCTTGGGAGGGCGATTGCCTCACCGGCCTCAGCAAGCCGATCGCGACCGTACTGCCGAACGGTCTCGAGGAGGCGGTATCGGGCAATCCCGCCGGTTTCGTCGTACATCACCAGGCTCTTGCCAACCAACGACTCAAGCAGGTCCAATACCTCCCACCGTTCGATCTCACCGCCGATGCAAACGGCTTCCGCACTCTCTAGCCGCCAGCCGCCTCGGAAGACGGAAAGGCGCTGCAGCAAGACTCTCTCCGGCGGTTTGAGCAACTCGTACGACCAGTCGATCAGCGCGCGGAGGGTCTGCTGCCGCGGCAACGCGGTACGGCTGCCTCCGGTAAGCAGGCGGAACGACGCATCCAGCCGGGTCTCGATCTGCTCGACCGGCATGGCCCGCACCCTGGCGGCGGCAAGTTCCACCGCAAGGGGAATGCCATCCAGGCGGTGGCAAAGGGAAGCCAAGGCGGTGGCGTTGTGGTGGGTGACCGAGAAATCCGAGCGGGCCAATACCGCTCGGTCGATAAATAGCCGAACGGCATCGTACTGGCTCACGCTATGTGCGGTCTGGGCGAGTTTGGGGTTCGGAACCGATAGGGAAGGCAGGCGGAAGGCGGTCTCGCCGGCGATGCCGAGGGTCTCGCGACTGCTGGCCAGAACCTTCACCCTCGGGCAACGGCGAAGGATGGCCTCGGTCAGATGGGCGGCCGCGTCAAGAAGGTGCTCGCAGTTGTCAGGTAGGAGCAGTACCTTCTTATCCTGGAGGGATTCGATGATCGATTGGACAATCGGCTCGCCCGGCGATTCGCGGACCCTGAGAACTTCGGCGACGGTGAGGGGCACCAGGTCAGGGTCGGATAGGGGCGCCAGTTCAATGAACCAGATGCCGTCTGGGTATTCGTCCAACAAGTCCGCCGCAACTTGGAGGGCGAGGCGAGTCTTGCCAGTGCCACCGCTGCCGGTCAGGGTGACGAGTCGCGAGCGCTCAAGCAGCCCGACAACCTCGGCCATCTCCGGCTCGCGGCCGATGAACGAGGTGACTTGGTTCGGCAAGTTGGTCGGCAGGTAGTCGAGTGACTTAAGGGGGGCAAACTCTTGGGGCAGCGCGGGATGCTGCAGTTGCCAAACGTGCTCGGGTGCGCTGAGGTCTTTCAGGCGATGCATGCCCTTGTCAATCAGTTCCGCCTCTTTGGGGACCGCGTTCCCCAGCCTCTCATAGGTTGCCTGGCTAAGCAAAGTTTGGTGCCCGTGCCCGATGCTCATCAGCCTCGCCACGCGGTTGAGGGTGGGGCCGAAATAGTCGCCATCCCGCTCCTCCGCCGGGCCGGTATGTAGCCCCATGCGTACCCGGATTGGGGTCTCAGCCCAGTCCTCGTTGAGCAAGGCGACGTGGGCCTCGAGGGCGCCGGTTAGCGCCGAGGGGGCGAGGGGGAACGCCGCGCAGAACGCGTCGCCGACCGTCTTGAACACACGTCCCCCGTGGCGCTCGATGGCGCTTCTCAGGATTGTATCGTGGCGGGCCAGCGCCTGGCGCATCGCCTCGGGTCGCGATTCCCAGAGCTTGGTGCTGCCTTCGATATCGGTGAAGAGAAAGGTGATCTCCCCGTCCGATGCATCGCCCCCGTCCGTTCGAGTCATGGCAATAGCTCCTGGGCGATCTTACCCGCCCCTTACTCTCCGTATTGCGCCGGCTCCCAGCCCCTTACGGCGTCCCGGAGGCGGAGTCCACTTCACGCTGGTCAACCTTCCGGATGCATCCCCGAAGTAGCGCTTCTTGAGACGGGCACGCCTACCGTTGTCCACGTAAGTTGCCGGCCAACGGCTTTCGATAACAGAAACCAGTGTTACGACGTCAGTGGAGGCCATCGGACTGTGACTTCATGCTGAACGGATAGCAGTCGTCGGTTCTGGCACATGGGCGCTCCGCCGCGGCATCCGCTGGGAGCGTTGCACCTGGGCTCCCTGGACGAACTGGTTCTTGGCATTGATGATCCGCACGTGCAGGGTTTTCACCGGCGGCGCGATGCCAGGGAGCAAAACACCAAAGTCGACCATGTTGGGATTGGCGGTCTGGGCGATAGCGCCGAGCTGAGCGAGCGGAAGTAGGTTCAATTCGAGACTCCTGGGCGGTACTTGGAGCGGTCCCGGTCGATTTTTGTAAATCCCTTGGTAAGATCGCCACCCCTTGCGCATCTCCTCTCTTCAGCCGGCTAGAACCGGCAGGAGAAGAACCATGAAGCGAATGACACTCCCCTCAACCCTCATCGCCATCTTAAGCCTCACCCACATCGCTCACGCCCAAACACCGGTGTTGGCGACCGCCGAACTCCCCGCCGGCTTTGCGCCCGTCGCCAACGCGCCCCTCGGTAGCGCCGGCGCCTCTGCTTTCTCGGCGACCCGCTTGGGCGGCTTCAAGATCATTCAGAACACAGAGCAGGGCGCCTACATCGGCGCGAACAACTATTGGTACAACTACAACGGCCAGACCGGCACGAGCGCGTTTACCGCGACCGCGCACCTCGTGGGAAGTCAAGACTACAGTCAGATGACCACCAGCAATATCCTCAACGCCGACACCTGGGAGGGATCTTGCAACGCGAGCGTCGACCTCCGCACGTATACCTATCAGTCTCGCTTAGCTCCCCGCTCGCTGATTACCGACTACCTAAGCGCAAACTACACCCAAATCTACAACGTCTGTCTTCCGGCGGGCGGCTATCTATCCTTCCAGGGGACCCCAAATACTTTGGGGGCAAGCGCGTACCAGTACGCCCTCTACTCCTGCCCGTCGTCCTCGAGCTTCCCAGACGCGGTGCTTTTTGACACGCCGCTGCAAAACGGATCGGCGAACACTCCCCTGGCGATCAATCTCGCGGCTGGCAACTACCAGTTCGTCGTCAGCGGCTCATTCCAAACAAACGCCCGGGCCGGCACCGGGGTCGGCATACAGGACGCGTCCCTCAGCTATGTCATCAATGTCGAGCCGAATGCCGGGCCGTGAGCCTTCAG
>Ga0302319_10018166_pt1 | contig 12842 bp, 8 predicted proteins | sample Bog_T0_2_FD_203319 | JGI IMG/M metagenome (GOLD analysis project Ga0302319, IMG submission 203319) | Peat permafrost microbial communities from Stordalen Mire near Abisko, Sweden - Bog_T0_2 | ecosystem: Environmental > Terrestrial > Soil > Wetlands > Peat | place: Sweden: Abisko, Stordalen Mire...
CGGCATTCCAACCGATCCAAAACCGACTCCCGGGGGAGCCCGACTCTCCCGGAGTTTTCCATTTTGAGCCTGTAAAGTTGAGGGATACCAGCTTCCCGCACTCATGAATAGCAGGCACTTCGGCATCGGCCCAGTCAATCTCATCAACAGGATCAAGCACCCGCATGAATTCTTTCACCAGAAAGCCCGAGTTTTCTGTCTTCTGTTCGCTCACCCTCTTCGCCGCCTCCCTTTTGAACTCGGCTAATACACGGGCACAGGCAGCCCCATCGAGCGCGGCCCTTCCTCCGATCACGCTGGACGAGTTTCTGAACACAACCGATATTGTTGGCGCGCGGATATCCCCGGACGGCAATGCCGCTGTAATTGGTACCGAGAGCCCAGATTGGAAAGCAGGCGCCTACCGGCATACCCTTTGGCTTTGGACGGTCAAGGATGGCCTGCGCGCACTCACCCAGGCCGGATCGGATGAAGGAGCGGAATGGAGCCCTGACGGAAAATGGGTCGCCTTTCTTTCGGATCGTCCAGTGCTGGACGAAGATGGCGGCAACGCGAAAGATACAGATGCCGATTCCGGCTCAGGAGACGCCAAAAAGGACAGTTACCGCGCTGGAGATTCCGGCGACAAAACCACCCGCCTCTGGCTGATACCAATCTCCGGGGGAGAAGCCCAGCCGCTTTACCGGGAAAATCTGGACGTTCACGCCTTTGCCTGGTCGCCGGACGGCAAGACCATTTATCTTTCCACAACCGTTCCGCTCACACATGAGCAGGAAGACAGGCAAAAGGAGGAATGGAAAGACGTCATCCGCTGGCGTGAGCAGGAGCGCGGCGATCTATTGCTTGCTCTGCCGGTGCAGGCGTCGCTGGCAAATACATCCGCTCTGCCGCTGGCCCATCCCGCAAAAGATTCGGTATCTACGAAAGACTCCGCCGTAGGAGACCGCCTAAAGTCCGGCGAATCAAAACCGATCCTCCCCCACGACGCAAAAATCCTCAGCACCAGCAAGCTCGAAATCGAGGAGATTGCGCCATCGCCGGATGGATCGACGCTGGCATTCGTCACCCAATCCATCAGTCACCGGCTGGAGAGTCCCGCCGATGCGGAGGTTTATCTCCTGCCGGCCGCAGGCGGTGATACACGACAGATCACCCACAATGAGGCGCTGGAAGCCAGCTTACGTTGGTCTCCTGACAGCCATTGGCTGCATTTCGTTGTTCATGCCGCGGGAGGGTCGCTCGAAGGGAAATACCGCGACGTCCAGGGTCGTCTTTATCGTCTTGATCCGAAGGACGGAAAAATCGAGAGGCTCGGTGCTGATTTCGACGGGTCGTTTGAGGATTTCGATTTCCTCGCCGACGGAAGTTTGATTGGAATCGGCCTGAAGGGTGTTGAGCAGCAGATTTACCTAATCCAAGGTCAGAAAGCTACGAAACTCCCGGGATTGCCTGGAACTTATGCGGCGCTTTCGACCCCGAAATCCGGCGCCGGCATGCTCGTACGCTATTCATCCATCAATCATCCCGCTCAGATTTTTCTGGCAGCCGATGCCCTGCATCCTGACAGGCTGTCCACTCTCACGCATCTGAATCCCGTCTTCGCCGAGCGCGCCCAGCCGGAGTGGAAACCATACACATGGAAATCCGGCGATGGCACAACGATCGAAGGCGTGCTGATTTTTCCGCCTGGGCTGAGAGACGCGAAGCATCTTCGCATGCTGACCTTTATTCACGGCGGACCCGCAGATGCTGACGGTAACCGGTTTGGCGCAGATTGGTACGACTGGGCGACGCTGGCCGCAACGCAGGGCTGGCTGGTCTTTCGGCCCAACTATCGTGGATCGTCTGGTTATGGGGACGACTTCATGCTGCAGATTGCACCGCATCTGGTTTCAAAGCCCGGCGAAGACATTCTGTCCGGCGTGGATGCCCTGGTCAGGGACGGATATGCGGATCCAAACCGGCTGGCAATCGGAGGTTATAGCTACGGCGGCTATATGACCAACTGGCTCATCACCGAGACCACCCGATTTAAAGCCGCCGTGACCGGTGCCGGCGCGGTGGAACACGCAGCAAACTGGGGCAACGACGACGTAACCTGGGATGACGCCTGGTATCTGAATGGCAAGCCATGGGAGAAGCCCGAGATATACCAGAGCGAAGCCGCGCTTTTTCGAATGAACCGTGTTACGACCCCTACGCACATCGTGCAGGGAAACAGCGATGTCCGGGTGAGCTACCTTGAAGGAGTGACACTGGAACGCGCCCTGCAGCAACTCGGTATAGATCATAGCTTTCTGGTCTTTCCCAGCGAGGGGCATGGACTTTCACGCAATCCCTGGCACGGTTACATTAAACTGCGCGAAGAACTGAAATGGTTGGACAAATATGTTGGCAAATAGATAACTCCTGCCCGTCCAACGAATAAGCGCAGCAGCCTAAGCGAGTAATCTACCTTAGAACGCAAGATTTCTGTAAGGTTTGGGAAGCAATCAGCGTCGGACCGCATCCAAGAAGATGACTCCATGAATCCAGTCGACCAAATTCGGGACCGGGATATAAAGAAGGACCGGGAAAAGGATCAGGCGCAGGGTCATCTCCCGAGTCAGCCAAACGGCCAATCCCGGGATAGCGCGCGTTCGCCTCTTCCTGGGCCGTCTCGACAGGAAAGAGAACGCCAGGATCAGGCCAGGCAGGATTCCTTCAAACGCACCCTCTTGAGTGCGCGCCGCACCATGGCCTTCAGCGAAACGATGCGGCTGGCGATCGACAGTTTCCGGGCCAGCAAAGCCCGTTTCGCGCTCACCGCCCTGGGCATGGTGATTGGTTCGGCTTCCGTCATTCTGGTGGTGACTATCGGCTTGACCGGCCGTGACTACGCCCTGGGACTGATTGAAAAAATCGGCACCAACATGGTCGAACTCGAATACGCAGGCGGCGGAGCAACCGGCACCGAGAGCGCCGTCTACAACGATTACCTCACCCGCGAAGACGAACAGGCGGTCGTCACCCAGGTTCCCAGCGTCCTGTTTTCGTCGCCCGTCCTCGAGATGCACGACCGCATCAGCTTCGGCGGCGGAGTAGTAAAAGACACCCTTGTCCTGGGCGTCGTCCCTCAATACCAGCAGGTGCGCAATCTGATCGTGACCGAAGGCCGCTTCATGGACGATGAGGACGAAAACGCGCATATCAAGTGTGCCGTCGTGACCATCCCATTCGCGAAAGAGCGGTACGGCAGCGAAGATGCCGCGGTAGGCCAAAGTTTTGAGATCAGTGGGATTCCATTCACGATCGTTGGCACATTCAAAGAGAGTGTGGACGATTTCGGAGAATCCGAGCTGACTGACAACACCATTCTCATCCCATACTCGGTGGGTCGGTACTTCACAGGCACCGACAACGTGAAGCAGATTTACTTCTCCCTGCGCAGCATGGACGACGTGCCGGATGCTTCGGCCGCCATTCTGAAGATCGTGAAGGCGCGCCACAAGCCCAACTCGGTATACAAAACTACCGACCTTAAGGAATTGCTTACCACCGCCGCGCTCATCGCCAATGGGCTGACCGCCGTATTGATTGCTGTCGCGATGGTGACACTGGCCGTTGGCGGTGTGGGCATCATGAACATCATGCTGGCCAACGTGCGTGCCCGGATCCGCGAGATTGGAATTCGAAAGGCGCTCGGAGCTACCTCACGGGAAATCCGGCTGCAGTTTCTGACTGAAGCCGTGATGATCTCTCTTGCCGGCGGCATCGTCGGAACTGTCGTCGGCTTGGCGCTGCCGCTTTCCGTGCGTCTGTTCACGAGCTACGAAATCCCTATTTCCCCTTGGTCGATTGTTGCCGCGCTGCTCGTTTCGCTGGTCGTCGGCGTGATCTTCGGAACTGTCCCCGCCACCCGCGCAGCGCAGATGGACCCTGTGGAGTCACTTAAATATGAGTAAGCTCGTGGCGAAGAATGACTCCCAAAAACAGGGCGAAACCGAGAGTAAAGGGCCGAATCTTATTCTGCTTTACGCGTTGCTCGCTCTTGGACTGGTCGCTGCCATGGCATTTGCCGCAATGGTGATCTGGCCCTTCTACCTGCGACGCCACTGAGCAGAACGACTACTCTGCCCGATCATTCGAAGGCTCCGCACGCTCCGGGATCAACACTGGAATTCCGTCGATCAGCGGATAGGCCCGTTGGCATTCTGAGCATGCAATCTGCAAACTTGAGGGTGCAATCTCAAGCCTTCCGAAGCAGACCGGGCAGGCCAATCGTTCCAAAAGTGCGACATTGAACTTACGGGGTTGCGTTGCTAAGCCGGGCGTCACAGGCATAAGGCGAAACTACTGGATGGTCGAGTCTTCGGGTTTTGCGTGGGAATTGGGCGGACGCACCGAACGATTGGCGAGTTCATGTTCGATGCTGGTATTGATGCCGGCCTTGGCAAACTCCATCGCGACGCGGATGCCGTTGAAAATCGCAACTTCATTGGAAGAACCGTGGCCGATAATGCAGACTCCCCGCACTCCGAGCAGTGGCGCGCCACCGTACTCGTTGTAATCCAGCCGACGGCGGAAGTCGTTGAAGGCCTTGCGGGAGAGCATCGCTCCGACCTGTGCCGTCACTGTGCGAGTGAGAGATTCTCGCAGCAAATCGCGGAATAAACGGCCAATGCCTTCGCCGGTCTTGAGCGCCACATTGCCCACAAATCCGTCGCAGACAATCACGTCCGCACTACCATTGAAGATATCGCGACCTTCGACGTTGCCAATGAAGTGAATCGGCAGGCCCTTGAGCAGCGGGAATGCCTCACGTGTCAGGTCGTTCCCCTTCGATTCCTCTTCTCCAATCGACAGCAGGCCAACGCGGGGCCGCGCAATCTTGAGCACGCTGCGGGCAAACATCTCGCCCATGACCGCGAATTGCTCCAGATTATGAGCTTTGCAATCAACATTGGCGCCCACGTCCAGAAGAACGCAGGGCGAGCCGGTAACCGTTGGCATGCGAGCCGTCAGCGCGGGGCGGTCAACCCCGGGCAGGGCGCCCAGCACCATCTTGGCCGTCGCCATGGCAGCGCCGGTATTTCCGGCGGTTACGAAACCCGCGACCTTTTTTTCGCGCACCAGTTTGAGCCCAACGCGCATGGAACTGTCCTTTTTCGTTCGGACAGCATGCGCAGCCTTCTCCTCCATGCCGATGCGTTCCGAGGCATGGTGGATCACGATGGGCAAGTCTTCGTCTTCGAGATACTCGTCGAGGAGATCGCGCAGTTCCGGTTCCGGTCCAACAAGATGGACGCGTACTGGAAGAACCCTGCAGGCCTCGATGGCCCCGCGAATCTCCGGTTCTGGAGCCTTGTCAGAGCCAAAAGCGTCGAGCGCGATATCAATGAGCGTCGGACTAGGAGCCTTGATCGCGGGTAGCATAGGTGATTTGAAAATTAGCTGACAGCTTCCTTGGTCTCGAGAACCGCGCGGCCTTTATATTCGCCGCACTTCGGGCATGCCCGGTGAGGCAGCTTCTTTTCCTGGCAGTTAGGGCAAATGGAAAGCGATCCCGCCGTCAGGAAGTCGTGTGACCGGCGAAGTGCAGTGCGGCGCTTTGAGTGACGCCGTTTCGGATTAGGCATAGTACAGTTCCTCTCTTGTTCTACCCCAGTCGACCTGCCTTATGCTCAACGCGCAAGTATTGACTGCGCGGGCATTCGGAGATGATCCCACTGAGGATGAAAAAGACCCATCTGGATCTCTTTCCTGAATTTCCATGGTCCCGTCGTCTAGGTACCGTTGCTCAGGTCTCGCTGTTCAAGTCTTGATCCGGCTGCTCAAGCCAGCCAATGCTTCCCATCGCGGGTCACTCGGACCCGTATCGCAGGAGCAGGCTGTCTCATTGCGGTTTACGCCGCAGCGCGGACAAAGTCCCTTACAGTCTGGCTGGCAAAGCGTCCGGGCCGGCAGGGACAGGAGCACCTGTTCCCGGAGCACGTCTTCAAGCGCAAGGCCACCGTTCTCATAATAACCGATTTCCGTCTCCGGTGTGGAGATTGCATGCTCGGAACCGAGCGCGTCGACGCCAGGCGGGCGGAAAAGCAGATCGAACTCTCCCGAAAGCTCGTGTTGAACCGGCTCGACGCATCGGGCGCAGGGCACTTCGAATGCTCCCCGGAAGGTGCCTTTCAAGCGGATGTCGGAAACGATCTCCTTGGGTCCACGATGCTCATGGAGCACCTCGGCGCGCCCTTCGGCGATGAGATCGCTCACCTGCGTGGCTTCAACGCCAAAATCAATAGCCGTAGGTCCCGCGGCTGGCAGAGCCACGGAAAACTGGTTTGGCTCACGTTCGAGATCCGCTACTGTGAAGTGCATGATATGAGCCTACGGCGCGCGCTTCCCGGCGTCAATTCGTAGTCCTGCGAAGGCTGAAAGATCCTTCAATGCCACCCTGAGAAAGGTTCCGGAGCGCCCGAATTGGCTTGTCAGGGGCGCATTCTGCCGTCTCAAAAAGTGAAAGTCATGGCGATTGCGTCCACGGGGAGGTTTGTGCCCCGAAACGAAGGTGGACTCGCTGTCGTTCCGCGGACCGTAACTTCCTTCCCATGAATCCGATGACGGAGGCTGCTGCAGGAGGGTAAAGAGGCCTCTTGCCCACCCTTACGGGACCAAAATTGACGAAAATCCTCATCGGCTCTGCATCTCCGGGGTGGCTGCTCTGTGTTAGCCTCCGGTTGTGGAGAGTCTTTCGAATTCCAGTCTCTTCCTTCCCCGGGGGATGAAAGCATGAGCGCCGTCAAGTATGACCTGATTGTCATCGGCTCCGGCCCGTCAGGGCAGCGCGCCGCAGTCGCTGCCTCCAAGCTGAAGAAGAAAGTAGCAATCGTCGAGTCACGATCGGTTGTCGGTGGAGTTTGCATCAACACCGGCACCATTCCTTCCAAAACCATGCGCGAGGCCGTGATGCATCTCTCCGGCTATAACTACCGCACTGTCTATGGGATGAACTATCGCGTCAAAGAGAAAATCACCATGGCCGATCTGGCCTTCCGCGTTCAGGGGGTTGTCAAGACTGAGGTCGACGTCACCGAAGCGCAGCTATCCCGCAATGGAATCGACGTGATTCACGGCGTCGCTCACTTCCTCTCACCCGAGTCTTTGCGCGTCGAGGGACCTGAGACCGACACGTCCCTGGATGCAGAACGCGTCATCATCGCAGTTGGCACGAAGCCCGCCATTTCCGATCAGGTGCCAATCAACGGCAGCACCATCATCAACAGCGACCAGATTCTCGATATGCCAAAGCTGCCACGCACCCTGATTGTGGTAGGCGGTGGTGTTATCGGCGTGGAATACGCCTGTATGTTCGCGATCCTGGGCGTACGCGTCACCCTGATCGAAAAACGAAATAAGCTGCTCGAGTTCGCCGACCAGGAGATCGTTGAAACCCTGAGCTATCACCTCCGCGACAGCCGTGTAACCATGCGTCTCGGCGAGGAACTGGCCAGCGTCGAGGAGCTCGAAGACGGCACTGTCGTCGCCAACATGAAGAGCAACAAGCGCATCTCAGGCGATGCACTGCTCTATGCAGTCGGCCGTCAAGGCAGTGTCGACGAATTGAAGCTGGAAAACGCCGGTCTGAAGGCAGACTCTCGTGGTCGCATCCCGGTCGATGAAAATTTCCAGACGGCAACACCATCCATCTTCGCAGTCGGGGACGTGATCGGCTTCCCTTCACTGGCTTCCGTTTCCATGGAGCAGGGAAGAATCGCAGTGGCTCGCGCCTTCAACGACATGCACACCATTTCCAACCCAAGTTTTTATCCTTACGGTATTTACACAATCCCCGAGATCAGCTTTATCGGCAAAACCGAGGAGCAACTCACTGAAGAGGACGTTCCCTACGAAGTGGGTATGGCCTACTACCGCGAGACCGCCCGCGGCCAGATCCGCGGCGATACAACGGGTCGACTGAAATTGATTTTCCATCGCGATACCCGCAAAGTGCTGGGCGTCCACATCATTGGCGAAGGGGCCAGCGAACTGGTGCATATCGGCCAGGCGGTCATGACCCTGGGCGGCGGTGTCGATTACTTCATCGAAACAGTATTCAATTACCCCACTCTCGCGGAGTGCTACAAAGTCGCAGCCTTCAACGGCGTGGGCCGGCTTCATCGCTATCAATAATCGATAGCCAGAGCAAGAAGGAAGTCTTATATGGGCAAGCGCAAGACGGGCCATGGGTCTCACACCCGACAGTCGCTTGCCGTAGAGCACGGCGAAAGCAGTAGTATCGACTGCATTGAATTGGAGACTCCAATGACAACCTCAATTGGCGTAGTGATGACCGAGCACATTGTCGCCGGCCGTCTCACCGGCCCGCTCGGGCAGCAAAAGCTGGAAGGGGAGAGGCTGCGCTATCCAAGCGATCCAGATGAGACCGAAGCACTGATTGGCCTTCCCGCAAGAGATCTTTACGAACTGCTGGCAAGCGAGATTGCGCCTCTCATCGCCGCCAGTAGCGAGCCCGTGGGAGCAATTGGCGTCGCCGTTCCGGGCATTGTGCGTAACGGCGTAGTCGAAGACTCCCCAAACCTGCAGCAGATCAAGGGCGTGCGCCTGGCAGATGCGCTCGGCGAGGTGCTGGCCGTCCAGGGCATCAAGACGCCGGTTCATGTCTTAAACGATGCGGATGCTGTCGCCGCCGGCCTGGCGGCTTCTGGTGGCCATCTGGACCGGTTGATTCGTGTCTGGACCCTTGGCAATGGCATCGGCTACGGTCGTTGGCCGCAAATTGACGGCGTATGGGAGGGCGGACATACCACTGTCACTCTGGATCCCAAAGAACGCTACTGCGGCTGCGGTGGCGTCGGACACCTCGAAGGGATCATGGGCAACAGGGCCATGCGCCTGCGCTTCCTCGATTTGGAACCCGAGGAAATCTTTGCCAACGCCAAGAATGGCGATGCACGCTGCCGCGAGTTTGTCGATCTATGGCACCGCGCCCTCGCTGCAGGAACGGCAACGGCTATTCATCTAGGAGGGCCCGGGCGCTTCTATATTACCGGCCTCAATGTGGATTTTCTGGAGTTGCCCGTCCTGCGCGGTTATCTGGAAGCCATGGTCAAGATGAGCCCCCTGCAAAGCTATTCGCTCGAAGTCCTGAAAGAAGACGATGCCACGGCGATCCTCGGCGCCGGTGTGGCAGCGCTGCGGGCGCAAAGCTGGTAAAGCCCGCTCAGAATCTCAATTCGGCAATCAAACAATGGGGTGGAAAGAGATATCTCTTTCCACCCCATTGTTGTCAGTTAAGAACCTGATTCCAGCTAGTACTTCCGCTGGTAGGTCCGGGTCATGCGATCATGCCAGCCCAGATGATCCTTATCGAAAATCGCCCAGACAAGTCCCAGTCCGGCCGGTATAGCCGCAAGCAGGAAAGCCGGAATACGCTGGCGCATCTGGTCCTGCGTTGGATTGTCGTCGTCAAAAGTGCACAGCGAGATGCGCGCATAGCGCATGCCCAGCGTGCCCTCTTCGGCGTAGCTGAGAAACAGGAACTGATAGAGCAATCCGAAGATGAGCAGTCCGCAACCGCTCGCAATCAGCGCAATGCGGCCCGTCGGTGGGTGCGCAGTGGAAGCAATAACCACAACCGCGGCCGCCAGAAATGCCAACGTCACCAGGGCGACGTCGACGACAGCCGCAAGCATTCGATCGCTCAGTCTCGCTACAAGCAACTCGGCTGCTGGGGCGCTCTCGGGAATCGCAACTGAGCTCTTCGCACGGGTGAAATGCGGCTCAACACCATCTGCCGGAGGTGCTGATAGCTGCGCTGGCGGTTCTTCTACCGCACTCGCTGTGAATTCGCCCTGGTCCGCATAGCCGTGCGCTGTCTCCGAAACCGCGTAAAAAGGCTCGGGATGGACTTGCTCGGCATAGACATGAGGCGATTGCGCCGTATCGGGATAATGCGCCTCAGCATGCCGTTCGTGATGCTCAAGCTCGATGGAAGCCCATTCCGGCGGAGCCACGGCATCGGCGGCGACATCGCTCGCAAAGGCCGGAGGAGCGATCAGCTCCGGATCAACTTCAAAAATACTCAGTTGCGAGTTTTCGTGGGACGAGTTGTAGTACGGACCCTCCGCCAGGCGCGGCCGGGCCTTGCGGGTCGCCACCAGTTCGCGCGGAAACTCGATCAAGTTCGCGGGAAGGTGCTGAACCGGTTCAACCGTGGCGCTGCCCATGGGATCGTGCGAATCGAACAGTTCGGACGATTCCTCGGGAAAGAGTTCCCTCTCTTCCTCATCAGGGGCATAACCGCGTCCATATTTTCGCCCAGAATTACGCATGAATTCGCTCCCCGCCTTAGGACTTGGATGAACGCGCATTTCCGACCACACGTCATCGGTGGCCAGAGGCGACGCCATTGGCAATCCTTCTTCCCATCGCGGCTGAGCTCCCGCCCAGGGGGTCAGAGCCGCAATTGGACTCGCGGGCGAATGATCCGTCGGAGGTTCGTCCTGCCAGCGAGGAGGCGCGGAGCTGGCAGATGCTGCATTTCCCTGTAACCGCGGAGTCGAGGGTTCCGGCTCCCACATGCCGGAAGCTATTGGGCCCGATTCGAGACCTGCCAGGACTGCTTCCGCCGCGGCCTGCGCGTTGCGCGCTGCTTCCGCGGCTGCTCCCGCAGCCCGAACCACGGCGCGCGCTTCCCCGGCCAGCAATTGGCTGTAACTGGGGGCCTTGGCATAACGCGCAGCGACGCGGGCGGCTGCTTCAGCGGCTCGCGCACTGGAGACCCTGGGATTCTCTGCCACACGGCTTCCCGGGGCATCCTGGGTGCCGCCGCGGCGATTCCTATGCGCTGCGAGGCGCTGGTTGACCTCCTGCTTCCAGGCCGGAGATCCATCAGAGGATTGATTCAACCGGGGGTCAAATTCTTCAACGGATTCTGCAGGGAGGCTGGCTGATTTGCTCAACGCCGATTTGCTCAAGACTTGGTTCCCTTCTGTCGCAGTGCAATAACTGCGGTTGCTGGCCGGTGGCCACTTGATTCAATGTGGGCGTCCGGACATCCCTGGCACCGAAGAGAAAAAGTCGCAGAGAAAAAAGATTGCGCCAAATAGCACCTGTACGCCCGGGGCTGAGCCCGCGCGGAGTGAGGGGTCGGCTTTTCTTTGCAGCCAGAGCATGACAAGAGCCGTCTCATCTGAATGCACACCGCAGCTTTGTTATGCTGGGCAATGACCAGGTGATTCGTTCTCGCTACTTTTGGTGTATCACGCTGTTTCTGCTCTGTCATGCGCAGATGCATGCGCAGCTGTTGACTAATGCGTTACCCGCTCCGGGTACCTCCGTCGAAACAGCTACATCAGTGCCGGGACAGAATTCCGTTCCAGACGACCCCAGCCAGCAGATTCTTCCCACAGCCACTCCCGAGCCTCCGCCGCCTGCTGGAGTTCCCGTCCGATGGGTCGCGCTGGAACAGACGCATGCAGGCGACATATCGACTCTTACAGGCGAGGTGATTCTCTACTACAAAAACTACGTCCTCCACGCCGACAAAATCATCTACCACCATTCGACCGCTTTTGTTGAGGCATCAGGACATCTCCAGGTCGAAGGAGGTCCGAATGATGCTGTCATTACCGCGACCCATGGCGAGATGCACCTGCAGGACCACACCGCGGCTTTCTATGACGTGACCGGTACGTTTGGCGTCCGGCACATGGGAAAAACCATGATCTACAGCACTCCCGACCCCTTTATCTTTACCGGTCGCGTCCTGCTGCAGACCGGTGAAAACGCGTACAGAATCGTTGATGGATCCATGACATCCTGCCGTTTGCCCAAACCCGATTGGAAGCTGATCTCACGCTCCATCGAAGTCATCAACGACAAAGCGACTACGCGCAACAGCGTCTTCGAATTCTGGCGTGTCCCGCTCTTCTTCCTCCCAGTGATCCAGCGAAACATCGATGCAACAGGCCGCGAGACCGGGTTTCTATTGCCGAGCGGCGAGAACTCCGGCGTCAAAGGGCTCGTGATTGGCGACGAATTTTATTGGGCTATCAATCGCAGCATGGACCTGACCGTCGGCGCGGAGTACTGGAGCAAGCGGGGATTTGCTCCCACTGGCGATTTTCGGTATCGCGGACCCGGACTGGATGCCCTGACAGTCCGTTGGAACGCGCTCCTCGACCGCGGTATCGAGGAATCTCTCACTACCGGAGCAGCTCCGACCCTGGTGAATCAGGGCGGGGCAGACATCATCGCTTATGGTCGCAAATACTTCAATCCGGAAACGCGGGTTGCGGGGTCTGTCGAGTACTTATCCAGTTATATCTACCGCCTTGCCTTCGATGAGAACCTGGCGCAGGCCACCAGTTCCGAGGTGCAGAGCAATGCTGCGCTGACGCACGCCCACAATGGCTGGGTTCCCTCACTCTCACTCGATCGCTTTCAGAGCTTCGCCGGCACGACCTCGACCAACGGTGCACCACTCATCAGCGTTCCCGAAGCTCGCATCCTGCACCTACCCACGTTGCGCTTTGACGTTGTCGACCGTCCCCTTCTCCCGGGATCTGCGACCTCATCGCCTGTCTACTGGGGTCTCGACACCTCAGTCAGCGACCTCGACCGCGCGGAGCCGCACTTCCATGCCCGGAATGTTGGACGACTCGACATTCATCCGCATGTCGAATGGCCTCTGCACCTGGGTGATTGGAGCGTGGTACCGGAATTTGGATTACGCACAACGGAATACTCCGGCAGCCAGATTCCCGACTTGACCGGGACTCATTTTGATGGCGTTCCGTATGTCCAGCACAATGCGCTCAACCGCTCCGATCTCGAGGCATCGC
>Ga0302319_10018167_pt1 | contig 12842 bp, 8 predicted proteins | sample Bog_T0_2_FD_203319 | JGI IMG/M metagenome (GOLD analysis project Ga0302319, IMG submission 203319) | Peat permafrost microbial communities from Stordalen Mire near Abisko, Sweden - Bog_T0_2 | ecosystem: Environmental > Terrestrial > Soil > Wetlands > Peat | place: Sweden: Abisko, Stordalen Mire...
CTGTGTTAACGAAGTCGTCGACGGCGATCGCCATGAAGCTGAGGGCGAAGAAGAGCGTGAAGTAGACGTAGGTGGAGATGCTCTTCGCGCGAAATTTTAGCTCGAATGTGAAGAATTCCCAAAACTGTGCCATGTAAACCCTTCCGTTTCCGTATCGCTTACGCTGTGGTGAATTGCCGGGCCAGTTGGCTGGGCTAGTTCAAGGGGGCAGCGTTGGCGGCGTGGTGGGTTAGGTTGAGGAAGTAGACGTCCTCAAGGCCGGAGTCTACGGGCTTGAAGTCTGCGCCTGGATTGGAGTCAGCGTAGATTCGGACTTCGTGCAGCCCCCCGACGAGGTGAGTGGAGATGACGTTGAACGAACCTTCGAGGGCACGCAGTTCGTCGTCGGTCGCGGCGACTTTGGAGAAGATTTTGCCGCGAAGGGCGTCGAGGGCGGAGGCGGGGCTGCCTTCGAGGAGAACTTCGCCGCTGGCGATGATGGCCATGCGTGGGCAGAGCTCGCGAACATCGTCGACGATGTGTGTGGATAGAATGACGGTGACGTTCGAGCCGATAGAGCTCAGGAGATTGAGGAAGCGGTTACGCTCCGCGGGATCGAGGCCGGCGGTGGGCTCGTCGACGATGATGAGCTTGGGGTTGGCGAGCAGAGCCTGGGCGATGCCGAAGCGCTGCTTCATGCCGCCGGAGTACGTGCTGAGGGACTTCTTACGCGCGGCCCAGAGATTGGTTTGGTTGAGCAGGGCGTCGACCATCTGGTTGCGCTCGGTCTTATTGGAGATGCCTTTCATGATGGCGAGATGATGCAGCATGTCCAGCGCGGACATCTTGGGATAAACACCGAACTCCTGGGGGAGGTAGCCCAGGACTTTGCGGACGGCGTTCTTGTCCTTGAGGACGTCGATGCCATCGAGCGTGACGGTGCCGGAATCCGGGTCCTGGAGCGTGGCGACGGTGCGCATGAGCGAGGACTTGCCGGCGCCATTGGGGCCGAGCAGACCGAACATTTCGTTGCCGATGGTGAGCGAGAGATTCTTGAGTGCCTTTACGCCGTTTGGGTAGGTCTTGGATAGACCAGAAATAGTGAGTGCCACGCGCGGGTACCCTCCGATGCCGATGAAAGCTGAATGATTGCAGTAGCCGGAATATATCACGGCGGCGATCAGAGAGGCTTGTACGGGAGGATAACTGTGGGCTTTATGCCTGGCAGAGGCTGAGGATTGCGGAGCCGAAGGTGTCAAGCTTTTCTGGGGCGACGCCGCGGATGGTGCGCAGGCTATCGAGGCTGGTCGGTGCCACGAGCGTAATGTTTCGCAGGACGGTGTCCGAGAAAATGAAGAAGCTGGGCAGGCCAGCGGCCCTCGCGGCCTCACGGCGCCAGTCCTTGAGGCGGTCTTCGAGGGCTAGTTGGGCTGGGGTTAGCTCCAGCGGTGGCGGCGGTGGTGCTGGGCGCTTGTTGGGGTGGACGGCGGAGATATGTGGTGTTATTGGAGAGAGGTTGAGGGTTGGCTGTGAAGACGCGGCTGGCTTGGTAGCGGCCTTTGGGGTTCGCGGCGGTTCGCTCCGTATCGCAGGCGACGATGGGGCGTTGCCGCGGCAGATGGCGATGAGGTCGGCACCGTAGCGGTCGACCTTGGCGGGGCCCATGCCGGAGACTGCGTGGAGGGCCGTGAGGTTCTGTGGGGCGCTGTTGGCAATGGCGCGGAGGACAGCATCGCCGAGGATCATGAAGGCTGGAGTCTTGGTGGGGCGCGCTACTTCTGTGCGCCAGCTGCGGAGCTGGGTGAAGAGCTGCTCTGCTGCGGGTGAAGAAATCGCCTGGGTTGCGGCGTTCTTGGTGCTCCGAGATTTGGTGGCACCCTTCCGGCCCGAATGCGCGGCTGCGGCGCTGGTTCGCAGCCAGACGGTGTCTAGCGTGGCGTCATCGGGAGTGCGCCCTTCGTGGGTGATGTTTGCTTTGCGGTACGTGATGTCCTTGCCTTCGGGACTGCGGAAGGTGTCGTTGGTGAGGGTGATGAGGGCCGCGCGGGCCAGTCCGTCGAGGAGCGTGTCGAAGTCCTTGCGGTCCTTCATGAGATGTAAGTCGGTGAAGAGCTTGCCAGTCGAAGTGCTGCGGTTGTCGAGGGCGGAAAGTATCTCACGGAGCCATTCGCGTTCCTGCGACGTGGGTTGATGCGCGGCCTGTGCGGAGCCTGTATCTCCGGGGTTGCAGATGTCGCAGAGTCCGCAACTTGCGGCGGTGTCCGTAAGGTCGCCGAAATGCTGGACCAAAGCGTGCATGCGGCATTCGGTGGAGTCGGCGAAGGCGACCATGCGGTCGATTTGAGCGCGGCGAACGGCGACCTGTGACTCGTACGCGGTCTGCCACTTGGCCTTGCCAGGGTGATGGTCGTCGGAGAGGCGGACATCGCCGTTCATATCCATCAGAGCTACGCCGGCGACGAGAAGCTTTTCGATGGTGCGGTCGAGGGTCTCGCGATCGATGGGCGTGCGCTTCTTGAGGATGGCGTTGTGGAGCACGTCGACGGGCGTGAAGTCGGCGGGAAGACAGACGGCTACGCGCTCGAGATCCGAGGTTGGCGGATAGTTTTTCTCCAGGAAGAATTCTTGCAGCCGGCGGTCGGCGAAACCGTGGAGGAGGATGGTGCGGGATGGTAGGCCGTCGCGGCCGGCTCGGCCTATCTCCTGGTAGTAGGCCTCGACCGATCCAGGGAGGGCTACGTGGATTACTGTGCGGACGTCGGCTTTATCTACTCCCATGCCGAAGGCTACCGTGGCGACGACTACATCCAGCTTGCCGGAAAGGAAGGCTCGCTGGACGCGGTCGCGTGTGGCGGGGTCCAGGCCTGCGTGGTAAGCGGCTGTCGGGAAATGCTTGTGGAGCTTCGAGGCGAACTCTTCGGCGTCCTTGCGGGACTGCGCGTAGATGATCGCGGGGCGAGCTGCGGGATCTTTCAGGATGTTAAGGGCGAAGTCCGGGCGCTGGGGCTTGGAGAGTTCGATGGCCTGGATGGCGAGGTTGTGGCGGCGGAAGCCGGTGATGAAGATGGCCGGATTCTGCAGGTCGAGTTGGACGGCGATATCGCGCTGGACAGTTGGCGTCGCGGTTGCGGTGAGGGCGATGATCGGTGCGGGGCGCAGGGCGGGGAGGTATTGGCCTAGCGTGCGGTAGTCGGGGCGGAAGTCGTGGCCCCAGGCGCTGATGCAGTGGGCTTCGTCGATGGCGACGAGGACCGGTTTGCGCTTGGCGAGCATCTCGGGGAAGCCGGGGACGCGCATTCGCTCGGGAGCGATGAAGAGAAAGTCTAAGTTGCCAGCGAGGTAGTCGCGGCAGGCGGTGCGGGCGTCGTCGCGGGAGAGTCCGGAGTGGACGCGGGCCACGCGGAGGCCGAGGGCTGCGAGCTTTGAGGCCTGGTCGTCCATGAGAGCGATTAGCGGAGAGATAACGAGCGCCGTGCCGCTGCGGGCGAGGGCGGGGAGTTGGTAGCAAAGACTTTTGCCGGCTCCTGTGGGCATGACGAGGAGGACGTCGCGACCGGAAGCGGCAGCTTCGCAGACCACTTGCTGGTGGGCGCGGAAGTCGCGGTGGCCGAAGACGCGGTGGAGAAGTTCGGAGAGGGTCTCGGTTGGTTGGAGCGTGGGCATTGCTGCGTTTATCTTCGCATATTGTTTGCCTGTAGTCGGTTGGCTGGTGTGGATCGCGGTGTGCTGGCCTCGATTCAGAACGCCGATCCGCCACGAACCGTACTCGGGATGAAAAGGCTCTGAAACGTAGCGGGAGATGCCCTTCGGCACCGCATAATCAACATTTTCCAGTCATCCAATCGCCAATCTGCTCCGTCCCTGTTCATGGGTCCATGCCCGTTTGCCGATCTTGGATGACAAGTTAATGAAGTGAGGGGTTCCCGATAAGAATGCGAGGCGCGCTCATGCCTTGCGCTTACCCTTCCATGCACCGACGATGGCGCCCATGAGCATCAGGTCGACGAGGCTGTAGCCGGTGTTAATGGCGTAGAGCGAAAGTGGGCGGATTTCGAAGATGTAGTTCGTGGCGAGGGTGGTAGCGATGAAGCCGAACCAAAGGATGGCTCCTACCTTGATGCCACGGAGGAGTGTTTGTTCGCCGGAGGCCTGGATGCTGACGGAGAGGATCGTTGCTGTGACGAAGGAGCTAAGGAGTGCGACGGCGTATTGAATAGGCGGTGTGATGTGGGGTTGGCTCATGAGCCATTCCATGGTGCGTCCGATGCCGGCCAGCCAGGCTTTGAGGAAGAAACTAAACCAGGCGGCATCGAAGAGGAAGGATGCAAGCATCGCGATCACGAGGGCTGGCCAGTGCAGGCGGATAGGGCGCAAGCGGACCTCCGGTGGGTTCAGCGATTTTGTTGTATCACCTGGGGATGGCGGATGGGAAGAGAAAGACCTCGGTTGGCTAGGCTGCCGCAATTTTTTTTGTGAAGTGGGAGACTTCGAATGAGGGTCGCTCGTCTATGCTCGTACAACCGGGAATCAATTTATACAGACAACGCCAACTCAGCAATTATTTTGCTTCGGAGAAAGAACTTGAATACTTCAACGGAAAGTTTTCTTACGGACAGGATGTTTCGGACGGCCCGGCAATGGACCGCGGCTTCGGCGCTGGTCTTGATGGCCGCAACGGCGGTTGGGCAGGAGCGGCCGCGGCGGGGAGCTGAGCCGGCTTCGGAATCGACGACCGCGCCGCCGGCGGACGATAAGGACAAGAAGGATGGCGCTCTGCCGATTCCGGCGGAGACGAAGGTCGAGACCAAGCATGACTGGACGGCGGGGGCGCGACCGGTACACTACACGGCTACCGCGGGGACGCTGCAGATCAAGGACGACGAGGAGAAGGTCATCGGCGTGATGTTTTACGTCGGCTACACCGAGGATGGTGTGCCACCGGGATCGCGGCCGGTGACGTTTTTGTATAACGGCGGGCCGGGGTCGGCTAGCTTGTGGCTGCACATGGGCTCGGTGGGACCGGTGCGAGTGGTGACGGATAGCCCGAAGGCTACGGGGCCGGCTCCGTTTGGCGTGGTGCCGAATCAGTACAGCTTGCTGGACAAGAGTGACCTGGTGTTTGTGGATGCGCCGCTGACGGGATTCTCGCGGCTGGCGGGTAAGGGGACGGCGAAGGATTTTGCGGGGGTCGACCAGGATGTAAAGGCGTTTGAGAAGTTCATTACGCGATATATCACGGTGAACAATCGCTGGAACTCACCGAAGTTTCTGTTTGGCGAGAGCTATGGAACGCCGCGGTCAGCGGCGCTGGTGGCGGCGCTGAACAACGACGGGATTGAGTTCAATGGCGTGGTCCTGCTGTCGTCGATTTTGAATTATGCTGTGCGCGACCCCGGGTATGACACGGATGCGAAGACGTATCTGCCGAGCTATGCGGCGATTGCGTGGTATTACAAAAAGGTTCCGCAGACGGGGACGATGAAGGAGTTTGTGGAGAAGGCTCGGGAGTTTTCGCGCGGGCCGTACGCGGCGGCATTGGAGCAGGGCGATCGTCTGCCTCCGGAAGAGTTTGACTCGATTGCGAAACAGGTGGCCGGGTTTACGGGGCTGAGTGAGCAGTATGTGAAGGAGACGAAACTACGGGTATCGGCAACACGGTTTCGGAAAGAGTTGTTCCGCGAGGATGACCAGATTTTAGGTCGTTACGACGCGCGGTTTGAGGCGTTTGATGTGGATGCTGCGGGCGAGAATCCTGGGTTCGATCCATCGGATACAGGGATTTCGGGCGCATACGTCGGGGCGCTCCATAACTATCTGCAGAATGAACTGAAGTACACGGAGTCGGAGAACTATAACCTGCAGGGGCCGGGGATTAACGAGAACTGGGATTGGAAGCATCGCGCGTCAGGCGGGGGAGGGTATGGGCGCGGACAGCAGTTGCAGCCGGACACTGTGATCGACCTGGGCGATGCGATGCGGAAGAATCCGAAGCTGAAGGTGTTCTCGGCGAATGGGTGGTTTGATCTGGCTACGCCGTTCTTTGGGACCGAGCACGATATCGCGCAGATGATGCTGCCGCCGACGATCGCGGATAATGTGTCGTTTGGGTATTACCCGGCCGGGCACATGGTGTATCTCAACGTGGATGCGCTGAAGGAGATGCATGCGGATTTGGAGAAGTGGTATCCGACGGCGGTGAAGTAGGAGCAAGTAGTAGAGGGTAAGTAGTAAGGAGTGGAGATTGGGCGCTTCGCTTTGGCGGAGCGCTTCTTTCTTTGGGGTCGGGAATTTAGACTGGTTGGGATGAGTGATGATTCTGTTAAGCATGTTGGGACGTTGAATTCTTTGAGCCGGGCTGCATCGGCGTATCTGCGGTCGGCGCAGCACCAGCCGATAGCGTGGAATGAGTGGGGGGCGGAGGCATTCGAGAAGGCTCGGCGGCAGAACAAGCCGGTGCTGCTGGATATTGGCGCGGTGTGGTGTCATTGGTGCCACGTGATGGATCGCGAGAGCTATGAGAATGCTGCGACGGCGGACATTATCAATGCGAATTTTGTTGCGGTGAAAGTGGATCGAGACGAGCGGCCGGATGTGGACACGCGGTACCAGTCGGCTGTGGCGGCAATCAGTGGACAGGGCGGTTGGCCGCTTACGGCGTTTCTAACTCCCGATGGCAAGCCGTATTTTGGGGGGACGTATTTTCCTCCAGATGATCGCTATGGGCGGCCGAGCTTTCAGCGCGTCCTCCTGACGATGGCGGAGGCCTTCGCGAATCGGCGGGACGAGGTGGAGGAATCAGCCGGCAGCGTGATGATGGCAATCGAGCACAACGAGAGCTTTTCGGGGAGAGCAGGGGTGCTCGGATCCGGAGAGGGCGAGCCGCTGCTGGAGAAGATGATCGCGTCGATTGTGAAGCAGTTCGATGAGAGGAATGGCGGGTTTGGGTCGCAGCCGAAGTTTCCGCATCCGGGTGCGCTGGATTTGCTGTTGGATGAGGCGGGACGTGGTGGCGATGAGGCACAGAAGGCTAAGCATATTGCGGAGGTGACGCTGGAGAAGATGGCGGCGGGGGGAATTTATGATCAGCTGGCGGGCGGGTTCCATCGGTACTCGGTGGACGAACGTTGGGTGGTGCCGCACTTCGAGAAGATGGCGTATGACAACAGCGAGCTGCTGAAAAATTATGCGCACGCGGCGTTGACGTTTGGTGGCGCGGAAGGGGTAGAGTTTGCGCGGGTAGCGAAGGATATTTTGCGATGGATGGATGAGTGGTTGAGCGATCGCGAGCTGGGTGGGTTCTATGCGTCGCAGGATGCGGATGATTCGCTGGATGACGATGGCGACTACTTTACCTGGAGTGTCGATGAGGCGGAGGCGGTGCTGACAGCGGAGGAGTTTGGTGTCGCGGAGAAGTATTTCGACCTGCGGGTCGTGGGAGATATGCACCATAATCCTTCGAAGAATGTGTTGAGGCGCTCGGGAGCGGCGCGCGAGGACGCCGTAGTGGAGGCCGTGAAGAGGAAGATGTATGGGGCGCGGTTGCTGCGAAAGGCTCCTTATATAGATAAGACGGTTTATACGGGGTGGAATGGGATGTGCGTGTCGGCGTACCTGGCTGCGGGTCGGGCGCTGGGATTGGAATCGCCCGTGACGTTTGCGCTCAAGTCGCTGGATCGGATGCTGGCGTCGGCGTGGAATTTGGCTGATGGGTTGGCGCACGTCGTGGCGTATGGCGAGGGCGTCGGGGCTGCTCGGATTGCGGGGGTGTTGGAGGACTACGCGTTTGTGGCGACGGCGGCTCTGGATGCTTGGGAGGCTACCGGGGAGATGCGGTATTTTGGCGCGGCGAAGGAGATTGGGGATTCGATGCTCGCGCGGTTCTACGACGCGGCGGGCGGTGGGTTCTTCGATACGGAGAGCGATCCGGCGGCGATTGGGGCGTTGAGTGCGCGGCGGAAGCCTTTGCAGGATTCTCCTACGCCAGCGGGGAATGCATTGGCTGCTGCGGTCTTGCTACGGCTTGGTTCGCTGACGGGCGAGGTTGTTTATGAGACGCGCGCGCAGGAGACGCTGGAGACGTTCGCTGGCGTGGTCGAACATTTTGGACTGTATGCGGCGAGCTATGGGTTGGCGCTGCGGCGGGCGGTGGCGGGGTCGGTGCAGGTTTGCGTGATTGGCGAGGATGCTGCAGCGGAGGAATTGGCGGCTGCGGCAATGAAGCCGTACGCGGTGAATAAGAGTGTGGTGCGATTGCAGACGGCGCAATTGGGCGAGTTGCCGCCGGCACTGGCCGAGACGTTGCCGTTTCTGCCTCCGTATGAGGGGAGTGTGGCCGTGGTTTGTCGGGGTAATACTTGTTTGCCGCCGGTAGCGTCGGTGGAGGAGTTGAGGGCGGCGCTGCGGGGCTGAGGTGCCTTAGAGGTTGAGGCGGAGGAGTCTTGCGTTCATCTTCGCGTCGGTGAGGCGGCGCGCGCGGGCCTTCTCCTGGCCTTCTTTCGCGCTATCGCTCAAGAAGTAGACCGTGAGGAGGAAGGCTACGAGAAGGGATACCAGGATAGATAGGGAAATTGCTATATTGAACACGGTTGTTTCCATTGGGGCCTCCTTCGGAGAGCTTACACCCTGAGATCGTAGTTAGAAAGGGTGGATGCTGAGGGTGGTGCCTTCGAAGAGGGAATCGCAGGGCTCGGTGCGGAGGGTGCCATCGTGGACAACGAATTTCTTCTGTGCGCCGGTGCCACGGGTGCTCCATAGCGAGACGCCAGCATAGGCTCCGTCGCGGCGGAGGATGTAGTAGATCATGTCGAGGTAGCGGAGCTTCGTCATGTCGTTGTTGTAGTTGCGGGCGATGCGGCGAAGGGCTTCGAGGCCAGCTTCTTTGGGGGAGAGGCCGCGACGCATGCAGTCGATGATGGTGTGGGCGCCGGCGATCTTGATGTTCTCTTCGCCATTGCCGGTAGCGCCTGCGGAGCCAATGTCCTGATCGGTATAACAGCCGGCTCCGATGATGGGGGAGTCGCCGACGCGGCCGGGAATCTTCCAGGCCATGCCAGAGGTGGTGGTGGCTCCGGACATTTCGCCCTTGGTGTTGAGGGCGGAGACGTGAATCGTGCCGGTGGTGGGCCAGAGGACTTGCAGGGCGTAGATGCGAGGGGATGCCGACACGGTCGGCCCGGTCGGTCAGGTAACGAAGGCGAGCTTCGATGGCGGGAAGGTGCTCGGGTGTCGGATGGCGCGGGTAGAGGGCGGCGTGCGGGATTGCTCCGGGAGTGGCCACGGGAGGTTTCCAGTCCGGGCTATCGATGCCGGGGCCCCACCAGCCGATGCCGTGCTCTTTCCAGAGTAGCCAGATTTTGCGGGCGTCGTCGGTAAGCATGTTCTCGCGCTGGAAGCCTTCGGTTGCGGCGAACTTCTCGGCGTTGGCTCCGACGATCATGACGTGGGCGGTGCGGCGCATGACCGTGTCGGCGACGCGAGCGGCGTGGCGGATGTTGGTGAGGGCGGCGACGGAACCAGCACGGCGAGTAGGGCCGTGCATGACGCAGGCGTCGAGCTCGACGACGCCATCTTCATTAGGTAGACCGCCGTAGCCGACGGAGTGGTCGGAGGGATCGTCTTCGCGGCCCTGGCAGACGTGGATGGCGGCTTCGAGTGTGTCGGTGCCCTGCTCGAGTAGGGCGTAGGCTTCGGCTACGGAATTGTCGCCGGTCTCGCGGGTGATGATCACGGGGCGCTTGGGTGCGGCGTAAGTAACGGGGGTGTCGGAGTGCGGCGCGGGAGTTTGAGCGGCGGTGCTGGTTGCGCCTGCGGCGAGGATGGCGGAGCGGGAGAGGAAGTCGCGGCGCGTGGTGAACATGACGGGTATCTCCGAAGGCGATGGGAATTCAGCGGTGATTGGCCGCTGCACTTTCATCTTGTCACACGGAGTGTTGTGGGCCGGCAAGCGAGTGGCGCTCCGTAGATTGGGGGAGAAAACAGCAGATTCCCAGAGGGAATGACAGAAAGAAAATCAACGGCAAAGACAACTACCAATACATCAGTCTCTCCACTTCGCTGCGCTTCGGTCGATGTCGATTGAATACTGCGGCTAATTTGCTATTCCCAGCCGAGCGAGCCGCCGTTCTGGTATTCGATGACTCGTGTCTCAAAGAAATTTTTCTCCTTCTTGAGGTCCATGGCTTCTGAAATCCAGGGGAAAGGGTTTTCAGTTGGGGCGAAGACTGGCGTGAGGCCGATCTGAACGCAGCGGCGGTTGGCGATGAAATGCATGTACTCTTCGCAGAGCGCCGCGCTGAGGCCGAGGAAGCCGTTGGGCATGGTGTCGCGGCCGTAGGCGGCTTCGAGTTCGGCGGCGGAGTGGATCATGTTGGTGACTTCCTGTTGGAAGGTGGGCGTCCAGAGGTGCGGATTCTCGTTCTTGATTTGGTTGATGACGTCGATGCCGAAGTTGAGGTGGATGGATTCGTCGCGGAGGATGTATTGGTACTGCTCGGCGATGCCGATCATCTTGTTGCGGCGACCGAGAGAGAGAATTTGCGCGAAGCCGGTGTAGAACCACATGCCTTCGAAAACTACGTAGAAGGCGATGAGGTCGCGGAGGAAGGCTTGATCGTTTGCTGTGGTGCCGGTTTCGAAGAGTGGGTCGCTCAGGCTTTGCGTGTATTGGATGGCCCAGGCGGCCTTTCCAGTGATCGACGGAACTTCGCGATACATGTTGAAGAGTTCGCCTTCGTTGAGGCCTAGCGATTCGACGATGTATTGAAAGGTGTGGGTGTGGACGGCTTCTTCGAAGGCCTGCCGGAGGAGGTATTGGCGGCATTCGGGGTTGGTGAGATGCCGGTAGATGGCGAGCACGATGTTGTTGGCGACGAGGGATTCGGAGGCAGCGAAGAAGCCTAGGTTGCGCTTGATCGCGCGGCGTTCGTCCTCGGTGAGGCCGGTGGGGGATTTCCAGAGAGCGATGTCGGCCTGCATGGAGATTTCGGTAGGCATCCAGTGGTTGTTGCATCCTGAGAGATATTTTTCCCAGGCCCAGTGGTATTTGAACGGGAGGAGTTGGTTGACATCGGCTCGGCAGTTGATCATCGCCTTCTCGTCGACGCGGACGCGGCCGGAGGTGGCGTCCGGGGTGGTGTTTGGGACGAGGGTGGTGGTGGTTTCGGTCCAATCGAGCATGTGGGTGTCCTCGGAGTGCGTCTGGGGCGATGCCCCAGGTTAGTATGGGTCGCGCCTTTAGCCCTTGGATCTAGAGGGCCTTTATACCTAGGGCTTCGCCCTAGGCTGGTATGGGGCGCTCTATTGGCAAGCTTCGCAGGTGGGGTCATCGATGGCGCATTGCTGCGGTACGGCGTTCATGGAGACGGCATTTAGTTTGCCGTCGGTACGGGTCATGGTGGATTTTTCTACGTGCGTGGCCGAGCGGGAGCGGAGGTAGTAGGTAGTTTTTAGGCCGGCGTGCCAGGCTTCGCGGTAGAGGGCGTCGAGCTTTTTGCCGCTGGGCTGGGCGAGGTAGAGATTGAGGGACTGGGCCTGGTCGATCCACTTCTGACGCTGGGCTGCGGCCTGGATGAGCCACGTCGGGTCGATTTCAAAGGAGGTGGCGTAGAGGAGTTTGAGGGCTTCGGGGACACGGTCGATGGAGCCTAGCGAGCCGTCGAAGTATTTGAGGTCGGCGATCATGACTTCGTCCCAGATGTTGGCTTGCTTGAGGTCGCGGACGAGGGCGGCGTTGACTACCGTGAAGTCGCCGGACATGTTGGATTTGACGAAGAGGTTTTGGTAGGTGGGTTCGATGGATTGCGTGACGCCGCAGATGTTGGAGATGGTGGCGGTGGGCGCGATGGCGAGGGTGTTGGAGTTACGCATGCCGACGGTGCGTACTTGCTCGCGGAGCGTGGACCAGTCGAGGGTGGAGGTGCGGGTGACTTGCAGGTCGTGTTTGCGGGTGGCCTGGAGAAGTTCGATGGAGTCGAGGGGGAGGATGCCTTTGCTCCAGAGCGAGCCTTGGAAGCTGGGGTAGCGGCCTCGTTCGGCGGCTAGCGCGACGGAGGCGGAGATGGCGTGGAAGCTGACGAGTTCCATGCTGGTGTCGGCGAACTGCACGGCGGCGGCGGAGGCGAAGGGGATGCGTTGGGCATAGAGCGCGTCCTGATAGCCCATGATGCCGAGGCCGACCGGTCGATGGCGGAGGTTCGAGACTCGGGCTTCGGGGACGGTGTAGAAGTTGATGTCGATGACGTTGTCGAGCATGCGCATGGCGGTGGTGACGGTGCGCTTTAGGTGCGGTTCGTCGAGGCCGGTGGGGGTGATGTGGTTCGCTAGATTGACGGAGCCGAGGTTGCAGACGGCGATCTCTTTGCTGCTGGTGTTGAGGGTGATTTCGGTGCAGAGGTTCGAGGAATGGACGACGCCGATGTGTTGCTGCGGGGAGCGGAGATTGCAGGGATCTTTGAAGGTGATCCAGGGGTGGCCTGTCTCGAAGATCATGGTGAGCATGCGGCGCCACAGGTCGACGGCGCGGAGGGTTTTCGTTACCCGGATTTCGCCCCGCTGGGCCTTGGTTTCATAGAACGCGTACTTTTCGGCGAAGGCGTTGCCGTAGAGGTCGTGGAGATCGGGGGTCTCGTCGGGGGAGAAGAGGGTCCAGTTGGCGTCGGCTTCTACGCGCTCGAGGAAGAGGTCGGGAACCCAGTTGGCGGTGTTCATGTCGTGGGTGCGGCGGCGGTCGTCGCCGGTATTTTTGCGGAGGTCGAGGAACTCTTCGATGTCGATGTGCCAGGTTTCGAGGTAGGCGCAGACGGCTCCTTTACGCTTGCCGCCCTGGTTGACGGCGATGGCGGTGTCGTTGGCGACTTTGAGGAAGG
>Ga0302319_10018168_pt1 | contig 12841 bp, 10 predicted proteins | sample Bog_T0_2_FD_203319 | JGI IMG/M metagenome (GOLD analysis project Ga0302319, IMG submission 203319) | Peat permafrost microbial communities from Stordalen Mire near Abisko, Sweden - Bog_T0_2 | ecosystem: Environmental > Terrestrial > Soil > Wetlands > Peat | place: Sweden: Abisko, Stordalen Mire...
CGATCTTGCCCATCGATGACGCGCTGAAGTTTATTGCTTACGAGGATATTTTCTGGGTCATGACTTGAACGTCCGAACCCGAAAATGCGGAAAGTCGAGCTGAGGTCAAGGCTTCCAAGCTGTTGTCGCGCCGACGGCCGTCTGGCTGGACCTTGCTTTTAGAGACTCGGCTGGTGGATGGAGGCAGTGTCGTCAGCCCGAGTCCTATCGGGCAGATGCTGATCGCCGCGGTCTCGCTCCTGCCGGCGTAGGCGCTCGACTGTCCTCTAGACCTGGGCCGTGGGTGGCTCTGGACGGCGGCGGGCGGCGTGATGTGCTTGCTGGAAGAGCAGACCGCGTAGAGCCTGTCAGTCGGCTGCCGCGTCAGCTTCTGGACTGGGATCGATGCCGAGCTCCTGCCGGACATGGGCAAATTTCTTCGGATCGGCGAGGCGCCCGTCCGCCATCATCGTGCGCAGCGCGTCGAGCCCGGCGTCGGTGAAGAACAGCATGGGCAGCCGCCCGGTCAGGTCCAGCCGCATCAGCCCGCGATCAAGCAGCCCCTGGGCAGCCTGCGGGATCTTGGGCTTGCCGGCGTTCGGACCGCCCCGCCAGGTCTTGATCTGGAAGCCCTCCGCCACGCTCGGCAGGGTCGAGAAGAACATATCAAGTTCGCTGCGGATGTACTCCCGCTCGGCCGATGTGAGCCCTGCGATCATGGCTTTCTCTGGCTTCGTCATGGTCGTCCTTTAGCATGTTCGGAAAGGCAAGCGCCGGCCAAAGACGGCACTTTTGGCGGTCGGTCCAGTGAGGCGGGGCTGGGCGACCTGATTGGTTATCGCAGCGCGACATTGGCGATCTCCGTGGGAAGCTGATCGCGATCAACGAGGCCGTCGGATGGACAAGCCTGACTGGCCGTCTCGCTGGCCTGTCGCGGCGAACCGCCACCCTGCTGATGCGCCCGGCCCTCGGCCAGCGTCATCGCCGGCGGGGCCTAGCCGAAGTTGGCAGCGCGAAGCCGCGCGCTCTGCTCTTGCCTCGGATGAACCCGATCCGTCTCACTGGCCGGCACCGGACGACGACCCCTGACAATTGCCGCCTTTTGCCGGGATGGATGGCGCTATCCCATAGCCGGCGGTCCCTGCAAGTCAGTGCGGAGACGTAAAAGCCGCAAAGTCGGCGCGACCATCCGGCGGTCTGCAATCGCTGATAGCGAGGAGCGTCAGCCTCCGTCCGTGCCTGGTGCCCTCGCCAAGCATGCCAGGCACGGGAGGTAGGGCGGCCCTGCCCTCGACCGTAACCCCTCCGATTGGAGCCCACAGCCGACGACCCCGGCGGCGACCGGTGTCCCCAGTGTTAGAACGACCGAACTGCTGGCCGCCGCGCGGCCGCATCCGGAGGTTCGCCATGCAGGATCGGGGTCGCCAGGACCGTATCATCGAACAGGCCATCGCCCTGGCGAGGGACGCCGCGCCCGAATTGGCGCCGCCGGGCGCACCGTGCGCCATGAGTTCGCCAGCGAGACGGCGGCGGTCGCGTTTGTGCGGCGCAGCCTGCGGCGGCGGAGCGACAGCGGTCCGCCGGCTTGGCGTGCCATACCGCCCGGTCGAGGCCTCGCCCGCAGCCGATCGGTTGCTCGTCCTGACCGGCCTGCGCGCCCGGCACCGTAAGGTGCATCACGCCCCGTGGCCGTCGCCGGAAAGTTACGGAAAGACTTGACTTCGGCTTCTGACGCGGAGACGCAACGGAACCGAGTCGCGGATGTCGGCTCTGGTTACCACGGCGTACGATTTGCCTGCCCACGCGAGTCGCGGTGCACGAGATAGTTGCAACCCGCTCCCGCGCTGCGTACGGTTCCAAACCTGACAGGCGGAGCGTGGCATGGCAGTCGAGTTGGTCTCGGACAGGGCGAACGTGGAGCCGTTTCCGGCGGCGCGCCGCGAGTCGCCGAGCGTCGAGCTCGTCGCGCGGCTGGCGCCCCCGCGGTCGCTGGTGGAGACGCTGATCGCCGAGCGCGGCGGGGCGCACCACGACGCCTATGCTGGCTTCGTCGGGGAGTTTGCCCACCAGGTCCGGGCTCTCGAAGTCGGCCTCGGCCGCGACGCAGCGACGATCCGTTTGCGCGGCCTGGTCGATGCGCAGGTTGCCCATGCGATGGAAATCTGCTGTGGCTACCAGGAGGCGGCGGACCGTCTGGTGCGCAAGGAGGTCGAGACAGCGCGGGCACCCAAGGTTTCGCCGCAGACGAGGACCGCGCTCGAGGCCGCACGCGCCGAATTGCGCGGGCGGGCGATTGCCGCGCGCGTGGCCGCCGACGGCGCGCTCGGCGCGGCGGCGGCGCTCGCGGTCTATGTCCGGGCGGGATTGGGCGGCCTGCCGATGAGCGAGGGGGAGCCGCGTCAGCTATTGCTGTTCGACGCGGCCGCAGGCTGAGAGCGACATGCATGTGCGGTAGGTTCTCGCAGGCATTGCCGGCCGAGTTGCTGGTGCAGATGTTCGGTGCGGTCGATCTGCGCAGGGAAGCCCCTGCCCCGTCGTGGAACGTGGCGCGACGGCGCAGGTGACGGCGGTCGGCTGGGACCGCGAGGCCGCGCGGCGGGTCATTGTTCCGATGACATGGGGCCTGTTGGCATCCCGGGAAAAGCACCCTGATGCGGCGAAAATGAAGCCGATCAACGCGCGGTGCGAAACGGTCGCGACCTCGCGCATGTTCGCGCCGGCGTTTCGACAGCGGCGAGTCCTCGTTGCCGTCGATGCCTGGTACGAATGGACCGTCGAAGGAGCTCAGAAAAATCCACATGCGCTGGGCCACAGTGACGGATTACCGGTGGTGCTTGGCGGGATCTGGGAATGCTGCGCAGTCCGATCGGCGATCGAATCCTCACGCTCGCCATCGTGACGACGCCGGCGACCGCGGAGCTGACCGCGATCCACGGCCGGATGCCGTTGGTGGTGGCCGAACCGGACTGGCCCGTCTGGCTGGGCGAGGTCGAGGGCGACCCGACCCCGCTGCTACGGCCGGCGCCCTCGGGCCGCATCACGACCTGGCGGGTTGGGCGCGCGGTCGGCAATCCGAGGAACAACGGGGCGCAGTTGCTGGCCGCCGCCTGACGCTCGCGCCTGCCGGGAACTTCCGTCCCGCGAAGGGCGTTAAATTCGGCGCCGGCGTCCCCGGCAAGTCAGTGCGGAGACGTAAAAGCCGCAAAGTCGGCGCGACAACCCCGGCGGCCGGCAATCGCTGATAGCGAGGAGCATCGGCCCCCGCCAGTGTCTGGTGCCCTCGCCAAGCATGCCGGGCACGGGCGGCGAGGCCCCCCCTCCGCGCCGTAATAACCGATGCGGCTCGCAACCGACCGGGGGCGATTTCAAGCCAGTCCATCCGGTAGATCGACGTCCGCGCCGCTCAGGTCACGGCGTTGCAACCAGGCGCCCGGACTCTGGACGCCATCGGGTCGGCGGGCGTGCCAACACGGCGAGTGCGAAGCGTCGGGGCAGAGCGGTCAGGGTTCGGCCGGCGGCGGCCCGAGCATGAGGCCCTGGCCCGTGCGGGCCAATGGCCCGAATACGACAGAACATCGGCCGGCGCAGCTCGCGCATCGGCGGTTTGCGCGGGTTTGTGATCTGCGACCTTTCTCAACCTGCCGACCTTGATCCCTTGACGGATCAGCGGCCCTGCACATTTGCCGATTGCTAGAAACCGAATGGACGTCCGAAATGGTGCCAGCTCCCGTAATACTACCGCTGCTCATGTTCAGTGTCGGCCTCTACGTTGCTGCTTGGCGTGGCCGCACGGCCAGAATAAGACAGGGTGTGTAGTCCACTGATTCTACACTACACGTGAGTCTGTGTGCGGGGGCGCCACGACGGTGCTCCCGCGTGGGCGTTTCAAAGGCCAAGGAAGGAGGAGGGTATGTCGGACGATGGTTAATCATCACGGCTCAGACATGACGTTTCCCATCATCGTCGCTTCCATTGTCACAATCCTTGTCCTCGGGATTGGCGCCGTGGTCACCAAGGTCGGCACCTGGTACCGCAACCTGCGCAAGCCGGCGTGGAACCCTCCGGACTGGGTATTCGGACCGGCCTGGACGGTCATCCTCGGGCTCGCCGCCTGGGCCGGCGTACTGGCTTGGACCCATGCGTCCGATGCGGGAGCACATCTGCTCATCGCCACCCTGTTCGCCGCGAATATTATCCTGCATCTGCTGTGGACCCCTTTGTTCTTCAATCTCCGGCGTCCGGATTGGGCCTTGATCGAGGTGCCGTTCCTGTGGCTCTCCGTCATCGCACTGATGGTCGCTCTCGCGCCCTTTTCGCCGATGGCGAGTTGGCTGCTTCTGCCATACCTGCTTTGGGTAGCCTTCGCGGCCTTTCTCAATCTGACCATAGTCCGGATGAACCCACCGTTCGGATCGGGCGCCAAGAAACCGGGCAGCGGAACCTTCGTCGCTGACTCGCGCACGACTGGATATGTTCATGCCGCGATCGGCGACCCAAGCAGGCAAATCTGATACCCAGAAACGCGCGCAGACTGGACGGAAACTGACTTGGAAATGCCGTTCGTCATCGCTGCCATTGTCGTCGTTTGGATCGTAATCTTCGGGGCTGCTTACCTGTCCCGAGCGGTTGGCGGGCTCAGTAGGCGTTCGTCGGTTGCCATCGTAACCTGCAGCTACTTTGCTTTGAGCACTCTCGCGCTCTTATGGTTCGGATTGAATTGGGCCGGCTTTTTGGGCATCTTCGGTATGTTGATGCCCTATGCGGCGGGAACCGGGGTTGTCATGATCGCATCGATAGACCGCCGGCCAGAATAGCGCATCCATCCAGGCGACGGCCTCCAACGGCACAGCGATGACCTTGGCCAATCAGAGCGCGTCTAGCCATCCCGTGACGCCCCCCGGAAGGCTTCGAACACGGCCGGGCCCCCAGCTTCAAGGAAGCCCCAACGCTGCGCCGCCGGCTCGTCGCGTATCGCTGGCGCCGCGTATCACACCGGTCGCCGGGTCAAGCTCGATCGCCTCAACCAAACCCCAGGTCCGGGGGGTCAACCGCCACGTCCAGTTCGGCTGGGTGAAGCGATAACCATCGGATTCCAGCGCAGCGATGACCGATGGGGCCAGCGCGTCCGGTTCCAGATACACGGTGTCCGGAAGAAATTGATGGTGCATGCGCGGCGCCGCGACGGCATCGGCCAGCGACATGCCGTAATCCACAACATTTTGAATCACGCCCAGAACCGCGGTTGGAATGCGCGCTCCTCCCGGCGCGCCCACGACCATCCGTACCTGGCCGGCATTGTTTTCAAGCAGCGTGGGTGACATGGAACTCAGCGGCCGCTTGCCCGGCGCGATAACGTTGGCAGCGCCTTGAACCAGACCGAACTGATTCGCCGTGCCAGGCTTGGCCGTGAAGTCGTCCATCTCGTTGTTCAGGAAAAATCCGGTATCGCCTGCAATCACGCCGGCACCGAAATAGCTGTTGATCGTGTATGTCACCGCCACGGCGTTGCCCCAGCGATCAAGGATCGAATAGTGCGTCGTGTGCTCGCCTTCCTGCGTTGCCACCGCAAGGCCGCCAAGCCCTGGCGTCACCGCGGCCGACGGCGTCGCGCGGACCGGATCGATCGCGCTCCTGATCGCGTCGGCGTACCGAGCGGAGAGCAGGGCCTGCAACGGGTTGTCGACGAAGTCCGGATCGCCGAGATAGGCATTGCGGTCGGCGTACGCGTGGCGCTCCGCTTCGATCGTGTTGTGAACAGCCTGCACCGACCCCCTGCCATACTGATCCAGCGGATAGGCCGAGAGCACGTTCAGGATCTCGCAGATGACCGTCCCGCCCGAGCTCGGCGGCGGCGCGGAAACGACGTGGTAGCCGCGATAGTGGCAGGAGACCGGCGTTTCCTCGGTTACGGAGTACTGCGCGAAGTCCTGTTCCGACAGAATCCCGCCATTGGCGTCGCTGGCCGCGACGATCGCCTTCGCGATCGGCCCCTTGTAGAACGCGTCGGGACCGGACTCCGCGATCTGCGTCAGCGTGCGCTCAAGATCGGTCTGCACCATGCGATCGCCAACTTGGTACGGCTGACCGTTGCTGTTCAGAAAGATGGCCGCAACGTTCGGCTGCCCCGCGAACGACGCTTGGGCCAGGAACAATGCGGCGGCTTGATGGTTCGTCGCGAGGTCGCCATCGACCAGGACATAGCCCTGCGCCGCCAGCGCGATGGCGGGCGCGATCAACGCAGCGCGCGGGCGCGTGCCATAGCTCTCCCGCGCCTTCTCCAGGCCGGCCACGGTCCCCGGCACGGCCACCGCCAGATAGCCGCGCGTGCTGCGGCCGGAAACAACGTTGCCGCTTGCGTCGAGATACATGCCGGGCGTGGCCTTCAGCGGGGCACGCTCGCGGAAATTGATGAACCTGTCTCGCCCATCCGCAAGGTGAATCAACATGAAGCCGCCGCCGCCAAGATTGCCGCAGCACGGCTCTACCACCGCCAACGCGTAGCCCATCGCAACCGCCGCATCGATCGCATTTCCGCCGCCGGCCAGGACGTCGCGACCGACCTCGGCGGCGATGTGCTGATCCGCAACCACCATCGCGGTTCCCCCGGTAGCGGCCTGCGGCTCCGCGTTTCGTGCCCGTGCCGGCACGACAAACAACCCGGCAGCGATGCCGGCGGCAAGCGCCCCCGTCCGGACCAGGTTGCCCGCATGGAGACCCCGTGAGGGAGGCGTGGTTGTCACGCCGGAACTCCATGAACCATCCTGACCAGATGTCTCCATTGAAGCGCGCATCAACCATGCCAGATTGATGTCACTCTGCAATTTGGCAAGGCGCGGCGGCTGCGGTGTCGGCCCGGCCCCGTTAGCCGGGCGCGAACAGCGTCTCGATGTCCGCCTCGGTCAGCGCCAGCGTCGCGCCTCTCTCGGCGTCGAGGATTCCGGCCACCAGCGCGCGCTTGCGCTCCTTCAGCACCGTCATCTTCTCCTCGATGGTGCCCAGCGTGATCAGCCGGTGCACGAACACCGGCTTGGTCTGGCCAATACGGTGCGCGCGGTCGGTTGCCTGGTCCTCCGCCGCCGGGTTCCACCAGGGATCGTAGTGGATCACCGTGTCGGCCGCGGTCAGGTTCAGCCCGACGCCGCCGGCCTTCAGGCTAACCAGGAACAGCGGCACCTCGCCGTGCTGGAAGCGGCGCACCGGCGAGGTGCGGTCCACCGTGTCGCCGGTCAGCAGCACGTAGCTTTGCTTCTCCGCCGCCAGCCGCTGCTCGATCAGCGCCAGCATCGAGGTGAACTGCGAGAACAGCAGCACACGCCGCCCTTCGTCCAAAAGCTGAGGCAGCAGCTCCATCAATCGGTCGAGCTTGGCCGACCCCGCCTTCGCCTGCTGCGCCGCCTTCAGCTTCAGCAGCCGCGGATCACAACACGCCTGCCGCAGCTTGAGCAACGCATCCAGAATCACGATGCCCGACCGGGCCAGCCCGTGCTGGGCGATCGCCTTGCGGACGCGTTCGTGCATCGCCAGCCTGATGCCCTCATAGATCGCGCGCTGGGCGTCGCCGAGTTCCACCGGCTCGGCGATCTCGGTTTTCACCGGCAGGTCGAGCGCCACCTCCTCCTTGGTCCGGCGCAGCAGGAACGGGCGGACGCGCCGGTTCAGCAGCGTCTGGCGTTCCGTGTTGCCGTGCTTCTCGATCGGCGTGCGGTAGCGCGTCCGAAAACTCTTGCTGCTGCCGAGGAAGCCGGGCGCCAGGAAGTCGAACAGCGACCACAGCTCGCCGAGATGGTTCTGCAGCGGCGTGCCCGACAGGCACAGCCGCTGCCGCGCCTGCAGCGTGCAAACCAGCCGCGTCGCCTCGGCGGCCGGGTTCTTGATCATCTGCGCTTCGTCCAGCACCAGCAGGTGCCAGTCCTGCGCGGTCAGCACCGCCTGGTCGCGAGTCAGCAGCGAATAGGTGGTCAGCACCACGTCATGCGCGCCGACCTGGTCGAAATGGTCCTTGCGGGCTGCGCCATGCAGCACCAGCACTTTCAGGCCGGGGGCGAAGCGCTCGGCCTCCATGCGCCAGTTCGGCACCACGCTGGTCGGGCAGACGACCAGCGACGGGCGATCCAGCCGGCCCTCAGCCTTCTCAATGGCGAGGTGCGCCAGCGTCTGCACCGTCTTGCCGAGGCCCATATCGTCAGCCAGCACGCCGCCCAACTCCGCAGCGCGCAGGAATTGCAGCCAGTCCACGCCCTGTTTTTGGTACGGCCGCAACGTGGCCGCGAACCCGTCGGGCAGGGTCGCGCTTGGAATGGCGCCCCCAGCCTCGCGCAATTGGGCGCCCAGCGCCCGCAGCGCCTCGCCGCCCCGCCAGACCAGGTTGGGGGTCGCCTGTTCGAACGCCGCCAGATCGGCCGCATCCAGCCGGGTAAAGCGGACGCGCCCATCGTCCGGATCGATGCCGCCGCCGACGAACAGCTCGGCCAGCGCCGTCATCAGCGGCCGCACCCGGGCAAACGGCAGTACCAGGATGCGCCCGTCCGGCAGCGGCGCGACGAACGATTCGTCGTCCCGGCGGCGGGCAATCTCGGCCAGCACGTCGTCGCCCGCCAATGTCGCGATCATCTTGACCAGGCCGGGCACCAGATCGACGCGCTGTCCCTCGAACGAAACGCCGACCGACAGTTCCAGCCAGTCGATGCCGGACGAGTCGTCGAGCTCGGCGGTCACGTCGCCGTCCGGCTCCACGAGTTGCAGCGGGAAGTCGTTGGCGACCTCGATCTGCCAGCCTTCGGCCCGCAGCTTCGGTGCGATACGCGTGAGGAACCCGAGCCAGCCGTCGCCACCCTGGTCCTCGACCAGCAGCAAGTCGCTGGGATGCGCCACCCCATAGCTGTAATAGCGGGACGACGCGGACCGGAAGCCGAGATCCGACAGCCGCTGGGAAGCCGCCGCTTCGGCGATCGTATCGCGCATCACCTGATACAGGCGACCGTTCTGCGTCAGCACCGACCGGTGCTGGCTCGGCGCCACGTTGACCGGTCCATAATCGAAGGACAGACGGGCCAGCGGCGTTAGCTGATCACCCGCCTGCCGGCTTCCGTACGTGTAGCCGTAGGGGCTGGGCAGCATGGCGCGGACCAGGCGCAGGTGCGGCCGCGGCGGCCCGTTGACGCGTTCCGGTGGCGCCAGTTCCTCGGGAGCGGGGACGGCTGGCAGTCTGCGGGCAAGTTCCAGCCGCACCCGCACCGCCTGGTCGATCGGAATCGGCGGCGCCGTCAGCAGCCGGCGCGCCAGACGAGCCGACATGTCGAGCGCGACGGGCCCCATCACGCCGGTTGCAGGGTCCACATACCAGGGCGTCGGCAGGAGCAGCGGCTCGCCGCCATCGTTCAGTGAGAGAAGCGGGCTTTGGCTGCCATCCTCGTTCAACCGCCAGGTAATTCGGCCGGGACGTTGCGGCCCTTCCGTCACTGCGGGGCCGTTGGTGCTGCCCCAGCGTGCCCGTCCGGTGGCGATCATCCGTTGTAGTACATCGACGTCGGAGTCCGGCGGCAACGTGCAACGAGCGCTGGTGTCACTCAGCCGCCGCAGGATCCACTGGTCGGATGGCCGCAGGAACTGGGCCGGCTCGCCGCCCTGAGCCAGGCTCGGACGATAAGACCGGCTGTTCTGGCTGAACCTGTCGTCCTTCAGGAGCGTCACGGTCATCAGTTGAATTGCCAGCCGAACCGGTCCGCTTGGCTCCGGCAACGTCGCCAGCACGTAGACCAGGCGCTTGCGGATGGTTGGGGGATAGTCCTCGGTACTGTTGCGCTCGGCGACCTCAAGGTCGTGCAGCCAAGCAGCCACCGAGGAGGACAGTGGCACTTCGGCCGCCGAAAGGGCTGGCGCGGCTTCCAGCCGGAGCCGCTTGCGGCTGGCGATCAACACGGCGGCGACATGCTCGCAGTTGAGGCGCCGCGGGCAGGTGCACCTGCCGACGATCGTAAGGATACCTTGAGCGTCGCCGCGCAGGACGATGTTCTGCACAAAGGGTCGCCGCGAAGCGGATTGGACTTCGCCCTCAACCCGGTCGCCGCCTTCATGGACCAGCACCCGGGTGACGCGGCCCTGCGCCTCAAGGCGCTGGCCGCCGTCCATCGCAATAGGGCCGGTCGAACGCCGGATGTCGTCGTCGCGCAGGACGCCTTCCGGAACGATAAGGGCGGGAGACTGCATGACGTTCATGGTCAACAGCTACCCGAGGCGCCCGAGTCGGACCCAGCCGAACTGCTCACCCACCTGGCGGCCGCCGGTCTCGCCGGCGTGCGGGATCGCGCGTTGCTGTGGCTGGCCTCGACCGTGCCATGCTGGCCTCGACGCCGCGCCTCGCCGGCGCTGCCCGAGGGGCTGGGGTGGGGCCGCCGGCAGGGGCCAGCCTACGGCGGAGCCTGCCGCTCGTTTGTCCGTCTGCGCCCGTGCCGTCGCAGGGACCGCGACAAGCATCCCGCCTGCGTGCCATCGTGGCGGGCGTTTGCGTTCGACGAGGACCCCGGCGATGCTGCGTTACGACGAGCCGCTCTATCGCCCCCCGAGCGAGGGCCGCAACCTGATCATTCAGGCGACCCTCGGCTGCTCGTTTAACCACTGCACTTTCTGCTCGATGTACAAGACCAAGACCTTCCGGGCGCGAGCGCCCGAGGAGGTGTTCGCCGACGTCGCGCTGGCGGCGCGAATGTGGCCCGCCGCTTCTCGCGTGTTCCTCGCCGACGGCGATGCCCTGGTGCTTCCGACCGACGACCTCGCCGCGATCCTCGACGCGTTGGCGACGCGCTTTGCCCGTCTCGAGCGGGTGTCGTGCTACGCGACGCCGATCAATCTGAACCAGAAGTCGCCGGAGGACCTGAAGCGTCTGCGCGAGATGGGGCTGACCCTGGTCTATGTCGGCGTCGAATCGGGGTCGGCCGACGTCCTGGCGCGCATTCGCAAGGGGGCGAACCCCGACATGATCGCTTCGGCACTCGATCGGGCCCACGACGCCGGCATCGCCGTCTCGGGGACGGTGATCCTCGGTCTCGGCGGACGTCGCTTGTGGCGGGAGCATATCGAGGGAACGGCCGCACTCGTCGACCGCGCGCCGCCCGATTTTCTCTCGACCTTGCAACTGCGCCTCGCTCCAGACGAAGTCGGCGCGTTCGTGGCGCGCTTTGAGCGGGACGGGACGCCATTCGAGCCGCAGGACGACGCCGGTATTCTCGACGAACAACATCTGTTGCTCGCCACCGTGAACCCGCCGCGGCCAGTGGTGTTCCGCTCCAATCACGCCTCGAATTGTCTGCCCCTCGCCGGCACGCTGCCACAGGAGCGTGACGACCTCGTCGCCATTGTGGCCGCCGCGCGCGCCGGCGCGCCCGTGCTCCGACCGGAGTTCGAGCGCGGACTGTGACGGCATGCGGCCTCGCCATCGCGGCCGTGGTGATCGTTCGTGGCCGCTCGGCGGCGGAGGGTCAGGGCAGTGACCCCCGGGGGGGAACCTGGTCGAATGGCCGGAGGCAATCGGCAAGCCGACTGTGATGGGCACGCTGGAAGATCGTCCGCTCTGCGCGCCATCACGGTCGTTCGGGAGACCTGCGCCGTTGCCCGGAAGAGGCCGTTCGTGGGGTGCCTAACTAAACAACTCGAATTTCCACGGCGTCCTCGAACGGGCACTTGCGGCCGGCGCACCGATGACCGCGTTGGACGGAACCTGGTTCGAGCGCGGCGGCGAGAGGGCAGCGCTCGTCAACCGGATCTCAACCGCCTGTGAGAAGGGGCGCTTGACATTAACTTCCGTTAATGTAGCTTAACGCCTGAGATTGCTGAGGGCGCCGCCACGTTACCGAGTTACGCAGTCCGACCGGACTAATAGGGGATCGTTCCCCAAGGTAATTTTGCGATGTCGGACGCATAACTCCTCGTGCGAAGCGGCAGTCGCGCCACGTGTGGTCGCAGTAATCCCACCGCGAGATCGTCGCGGTAACGGCTAAATGTTTTCTTTTGGAGGGTAATCCCATGGCTAACGCCCCTTTGTCGGGTCTCACCGACGCCGAAGCCCGTGAGTTCCACGGCCAGTTCACCACCACCTTCTCCGCGTTCCTGCTGATCGCCGCCCTGGCGCATGCCGGCGTGTGGTTCTGGAAGCCCTGGTACTAATCCCGTAATCTCGATTTAAGGAGTTATTCCCATGGCAAATCCCGCTGACGACTACAAGATCTGGCTTGTCCTGAACCCCTCGAAGGTGCTGCCCCTAATTTGGGTTGCGGCGCTCGTCGTTGCCATCCTGGTCCACTTCGCGGTTCTTAGCCAGCCGAAGTTCAACTGGATCCAAGGCCCGACCAATTCGGCACTGGTGAAGTAAGAGGCGCGCAAGCGTTTCTGACTGAACGAGCAGGGCGGGGCCATTCGGCTCCCCGCTTATCAACCAATTAGCCCGCTATGCGTAGACGGTCCGGCGGGTAAGCCGGGAGGAGCTTGCGGCAGCACTGCACAGCGCGCCGATCATGCCGCGCATATGGCGCCGGTGATTGGTCGTCCAGCAGAAGGCGCCGAGGTAGTCGGGGAGATGCTTCGGCGAGAACACCTTGTATGTCGCCTTCAGTGCGGTGCTGAGGTTGGAGATCAGCGTATTGACGTTGAAGAATGGCGCGCCGCGGTCGCGCTCCGGACGCTTGCCGCCGGTGACCGTGGCGACATGGGTGCGTCCGCCCTCGCCGAAGACGTGGAAGGCCGGTGTGCCGTCAGTGTGTACCTGCGCCCCGGGCTACGGGATTCACACATTTGACTGTGCGATGGCGATGAGGAAGCCCGCCGCCATGGTAGCGAACTGGGCCCATCCGGCGCGCATTGTTTTGGGTCC
>Ga0302319_10018169_pt1 | contig 12840 bp, 8 predicted proteins | sample Bog_T0_2_FD_203319 | JGI IMG/M metagenome (GOLD analysis project Ga0302319, IMG submission 203319) | Peat permafrost microbial communities from Stordalen Mire near Abisko, Sweden - Bog_T0_2 | ecosystem: Environmental > Terrestrial > Soil > Wetlands > Peat | place: Sweden: Abisko, Stordalen Mire...
GCGTACCGTGCGGCGCCAGTTTTTGCGGCGGATGGGTGAAATACGACAGCAATCCGCAGAGCGTGGCCATCGCCGCCGATGGTAGCCACCTCTATCAGCTGCACGCCTCGGGATCCATTTGGAAGTCCACCGGCGCCCCTTGCAACAGCAGCGGCTGCGCGGGGTGGACCAAGCTCGATGAGGACCCGACCGCGATTGCGATCGTCGCCTCCGGCAACCAGCTCTATCAATTGCGCAGCTCGGGCGCGATCTTGAGGTGGACCGGAGTCGGCTGCAATGGCAGCAGTTGCCCTGGCTGGGTCCAACTCGACGACAATCCGCTGACCGTCGCGATCGCGGCTGACGGCAGCAACCTGTATCAACTCCACAGCTCGGGGCAAATCTGGAAGTTCACCGGAACGGTTTGCAGCGGCACCTATTGCCCCGGCTGGCTTCGCATCGACGACAATCCGGCGGCCGTCGCCATCACGGCGGGCGGCGGCCATCTCTATCAGCTGCACAACACGGGAGAGATCTGGAAGTTCACGGGCGTGGGGTGCACGGGTAGTTCCTGCCCCGGATGGACCAAGCTCGACGACAATCCGGCGGCCGTGGCGATTCTCGCGGAGGCCGGCAATCTCTACCAATTGCACAACTCGGGTAGCGTCTGGAAATCGACCGGAGTGCCCTGCAACGGCGCGTCCTGTCCCGGCTGGTTCAGGCTCGACGCGAATCCGATGACGACGAAGATCGTCGCCGGCGGCGGCCAGCTGTACGAACTGCACGGAAATTGATCGGCGGGCGCAGGTCGGCAACGGCCTGCGCCCATTGACCTGCGCCCATTCGAAAACACGAGGCCACGCCCATGACGAATGCGACGCGAACATACGAAGGATACCCAATCATGTTGCGAAAAATTCGAAAAACCGCCCTGCTCCTGGGCGCTTTGGTCACCGCCCATACCGCGATTTCGCAACCGCCGGACGTCGTGGTCACGGACACGCAGGGAAACACGGCCATGGGGACTCTCGCACTCGGCGAGCTCACGACCGGGGAGTACAACACCGCGGATGGAACGAGCGCGATGTCCGCCAACACGAGCGGACAGAGGAATGTGGCGATGGGCGAATTGGCGCTTTCCAGCAACACGACCGGTTCGTCGAACATCGCTCTCGGCATGAATGCGGGTCTGCATCTGACGACCGGATCGAACAACATCGACATCGCGAACGAGGGAGCGGCCGGCGATGGCGGCAAGATTCGCATCGGGACACCGGGCAGCCAGACCGAGACGTTCATCGCCGGGATCAACAGCGCCAAGATCACGGGCGCGCCCGTCTACGTGACGCCTTCGGGTCAGCTTGGCGTGCTGGCCTCATCGGAGCGCTTTAAGACTTCGATCGCACCGATGGGCGCGACAACCCGCAAGCTGGCGCGGCTCAGACCGGTGACGTTTCACCTCAGGACGGATCCGCAGGGTACACTGCAATACGGTCTGATTGCCGAACAAGTCGATCAGGTGTTCCCGGAACTCGTCCTACATGACGGCGAGGGTCGCATCGAGGGCGTGCGCTACGACGAGTTGGCGCCGATGCTGCTGAACGAACTGCTCGAGGTCAGACGCTCTCTTGCGCTTCAAAACGCGCGCTTGGAGCGCTTCGGACGGGACCGCAAGGAGATCGAAGTGCAATGCATGGAACTCGCGGCGTTGCGCCGCCAGCTCAAGGACCTGCGTCAAGAAGTCGAGGCGTCACGGACCCCTGATCGCTCCGGTCCCTGTATCGCGCCAAGCGACCGGTGATCGCTTCGCGCCATCGCATGCGCGGTGCCGACCGCGCCGGTCGCGCAGCCGGCAGAGGTGTCAGTCAATACGGAGACGGGTTCATGACGAAAAAAATGATCAGCGACCGGTGCATTTGCGCCGTTTCGATGAGTGCCAGTTATCTTTTTGAGCATGTCGCGGCAGTTCTGCTGTGTATGACCATGCCCGTCTTGAGTATCGCCCAGGGTGTCGCGCCGCTCAGCCCAGAGGCGGCCGTGAATGGGTCGACCGTCGTCGTGACATGGACACGCTGCCCGTATGGAAGTACGTACAGGGACGAGGCAGTGTGCCCATACACTTATGCCATTTATCGCACGCCGGCGCTTGCGACCGACCCGACAGTCGAACGCCTCTCTGGATATGATCTCGATAACGGGGTAGCGACGTGGACCGACACCACGGTTCTGCCGGGCACATCGTACAACTACCTCATCTGCGCCGGGTCGAAGAAGGCGGCGAACAAGTCCAATTGCTCCGGCCCTACCGCCGATGTGGGCGTGCCCGTCGCAGCGCCGCCCACGCCACCCGTCGACTGCAGCTCATACGACGCGCTGGGCTGCCAAGCACCGGGATTTGCGCCGCCCACGGCAATTACGGCCACCGTGTATCTCGACACGGCGGTCTTGCAGTGGGTCAACCCCCCGTCGAACCTCCCGGTCCCGTTCATCCAAATCGATACCAATCAGTTCTACCAATACGATTGGGATGATGTTCTCGCGACGCTGCCGGCCACTGGAACGGCGCTACCGACGAGATTCACTGCATCGGCGGGCGGGGGTCCCGGAACGCTCCTCCCCCACAACACGGCGGCGTTCCAGGTCTGCGAGGGAATTGGATATGTCTACGGTTACCATCCAAACTGCGCCGAGTCGAACGCGGTCAATATCGGCGGCCTCGATCCCGTTTTGCGCGTCACGGCGCAAAGCACTACCAGTGCCAAGCTCGAAGTGACCGTCGACAACCCAGCGCATTTGACTTCCATTGATGTCACACGGCAGGAAAGCGACGACCCGGCGCGCCAGGGCACGACCCTCGGCAACGGCCTGAAGGGATGTTTGCTGCCGTCACCGGTAGCCGGCGCCGTACTCACATGCACCAATTCCAGCGTCATTCATTTTGTGGTTCCGGCGAACTCGCACAGCGGCACATTTGCCGTCGGGGAAGACTCCAATCTGAAGCCCGGGGTGACCTATTATTATACAGCCTCTGCCAACTGGTTCGGTACGATGCAGCAATCGTCTCAAGTCGTAAGCTTTACCGATACGTACATCATCAGCATACCGCCGGTAAGAGGTCGATCACTCGCGCCGGTTGCGGGCGCGAGTAAACTCCAGCCGTCGATCGCTGGACAGCGCGTCCCCTCACAGGCGCCAATCAAGACCAACGCCGCTCTCAAGGCGGACGAGGCAGCGATTCCGGCAAGGATGACGGTCGTTCACCCGTATCGGCCTCTGCCGGGCAGCGCGGCGGATCTCCTGGGTCGTAGCCAGGGATTTTGCGCCGCCGGAATGGACGACGTGTGCGCGAATGCCCTTCAAATGGCCTATTCGCGCGCGCTGATGACAAATGATGACGCGACCGTGACCGCGGTGAAAAACGCACTCGCTGCCCAAGGTCGCACGCTGCAGTCGCCATGAGTATCGCGTTTTCCGCGGACACAAGATCGCACCGATGGGCGCATCAACCCGCAAGCTGGCGCGGCTGCGAGCGGTGACGATTCACCCCGTCTGCGCGAGAAACGTCTTGATGTCCTCGACGACGGGCGCCCTGCCGCGCGCAACCTCGCTGAGCGCCGCAACCGTGTCGGCGTGCGCGAGATCGGGATAGAGCTTGAGCGTCACGGCATCGCCCGCGGTGCGAAGCGCCGCCGCGAGGTTCTTGGAGTTGAACGCGCCGACGGTATGATCGCGTTCTCCCTGCACGAGCAACATGGGCGGCGCCCCGGAATGGACGAAGTGGATCGGCTGCGATAACTCGTACTGGGATGGCGGCCCGAACATGTCCTGGAGGTCCTCCTCCCTGAGCGGCAGGAAATCATAGGGACCCGACAGGCCGATGACGCCCGCGACCGGCGGCGCGGGTGCGCCGAGTTCAGCGAAGTACTTCGGGTTCAAGGCGAGCAAAGCCGCCATGTGCGCACCCGAGGAATGGCCCATCAAGTACAGGCGTGCCGGGTCGACACCATACTCCGTCGCGTGCGCCACCGCCCAAAGCACGGCGCGCGCGGCGTCCTCCATGAAGCCGTCGAGTCGGACCTCGGGATACAGGCGATAGTCGGGCAGCACGGCGACACAGCCGAGTTCCGCGAGGGCGGCGCCGACGAAGCGGTAATCGCTCTTGTCGCCGAACTCCCACCGGCCGCCATGCCAGAACACGACGAGCGGCCGGCCGGCCGGGGGGGATACCGATGCGTCCGGAACGTAGACATCGAGTCGTTGGCGCTCCTGGTCACCGTAATGGATGTTTGGCTTGCGACGATAGGCGCCGAACACCGTCGGAGCGTTCGCGACGAAGAACTCCACGCGTGCACAGGCTGACGTCACGAGCGCTGCCAGGCCGGCCAGCAGGCTTCGGCGCCGCATCAGGGGCGCCTTACCGGCACGCAAAGGTCGGCGCGCCGGCCGGATCGATGAGACGGTGATCGACGAGCCAGCCGCGCGCGTCCTCGGCATCCTGTGCGAACCAGGCGGCCGCGCTGCCGAGCCGAAACGTATAGCCCCAGTCGTCCATATCGCGCAGCATACGGATGCGGCCGGCCTGAGGATGCAGGTCGGCGAGCAAAATCTGCAGGTAGCAAACCGCGTTTTCCTCCTGATGGTCGCCGCCGGCATCCGTATCGAGACCGGCCCGGCGCTCCGGCGTCATGCACACGAAGTGCGCAGCCTCGTGCAGGACCGAGTGCAGCGGCGTGTCGAGGCGCGCGTAGAGCGTGTGTCCGATGAGGCCCGCCTCGCGTTCGCCCCAATAGGAGCCGGGGATCACCTCGTCCGGCGCGACATGGCGCATCGCGAGGCCATAGCGATCGAGGATCAGCGCGAGCGGCGCTCGGTCGATGCCATTGAGCAACAGCACGTGCAAGGAACCGATGGGCTTACTTCAGGCTGCTCAAGCGGCGCATGCAGATCGCCACCAGATTCCGCGCCATTTGAGCCCGCAGAATATCGGCTTCGTGCTGCTTCGCCAGCACGACGTTCTCCGCGAAACTATAGTCCTGCTGCAGGCTCAAGGTCTGCGGCGCGAGAAGTTCCTTGTCCGGCCCACGCACGGAAAACGTCACCGTATAAATGAGCAGATATTCGGTCGGGATGTTGGACGCCGAGACCGAGAGCGTGCGCTGTTCGACCGTGTCCTTGCTGACTTCGATCGTCGCACTCGCGCTTGCGCCCGGCGGCTGGAGCTGTGCGCCCGTCGCCTTCAACTGATGCTCGAACTCGCGCGAGAAATCCGTGTACGGGTCCTTGAGCGACAGGTAGGGACGTGCAAGCACTTGAGGCCAGGGTCCCTCGCTGCCGACGAGATGAAAGCCGCATCCGGCGAGCAGCACGCCGGCGCACGCGGCAAGCCGCGCCGCGAGGGCAACGCGACGCAGGGGTGGATGAAGCGGGCGCGCGCTCACGGTCGTCCGCTAGACCACGACGTTGACGAGTTTGCCGGGCACGACGATGACCTTGCGGATCGCCGCTCCCGCGATGAACCTCTGCACGTTCGCGTCGCCCAGGGCGGCCGCGCGTACGTCGGCCTCGTCGGCGCCGACCGGTACGGCGATGCGCCCGCGCAGCTTGCCATTGACTTGGACGACGATCTCCTGCGTCGCCTGGGTAAGAGCCTCCGTGTCGACCTCGGGCCAGGGCTCGTCGATGAGCGCCGTCGTGTGGCCGAGCGCATGCCACAAAGCATGGGTCACGTGCGGAATGATCGGCGACAGGCCGGTCACGGCGATCTCGAGGGCTTCTTGGCGCACTCGCACATCCTCGGGCGAGACGGTCGTGAATTTTCCGAGCGCGTTGAGCAATTCCATGACCGCCGCAATCCCGGTATTGAACGTGCGCCGCCGGCCGATGTCATCGGTCACCTTCGCGAGTGTCTGGTGCGCTTGCCGCCGGATCGCGCGCCGCGACTCGTCGGCGACGCCGGCATCCGCAGCAGCGGCGGCCGCACCGACGTTAGGCGTAATGCCTTCACCCCCCGCGCCGGCGACCGTCGACTCCGTCACGTGTTCGTACACGGCCCGCCAAAGCCGCTTGATGAACCGGTAGGACCCTTGCACGCCCTCGTCCGACCATTCGAGCGTTTGTTCCGGAGGCGCCGCGAACATCGTGAACAAGCGCGCCGTGTCCGCACCGAATTCCTCGACGAGCGTCTGGGGATCGACGCCGTTGTTCTTCGACTTCGACATGGTCACGACGCCGCCCGACTCGACCTCCGCGCCGTCGGCGCGCAGGCGGGCGATGCGCCGCCCATCGCGCGGGTCTACGCTCAAATCGACGTCCGCCGGATTGAAATACTCGACCCGCCCCGTATCGGGCTTGCGGAAGAACACCTCGTTGAGCACCATCCCCTGCGTGAACAGGTTCGCGAACGGCTCTTTGCAGGGCACCTCGCCGAGTTCATACATGACCCGCGTCCAGAAGCGCGAATAGAGCAGATGCAGGATCGCATGCTCGATGCCGCCGATGTACTGATCGACGGGCAGCCAGTAATTCACGCGCGCATCGACCATCGCTGCGTCGTCGTCGCTGCAGGCAAAGCGCAGGAAATACCACGAGGAGTCGACGAAGGTGTCCATCGTGTCGGTTTCGCGGCGCGCCGCTTCCCCGCACTTCGGGCAGCGGCAGTCGAGAAACGCGGCGTGCTTGGCGAGCGGATTGCCGCTCCCGTCCGGCACGAGATCCTCGGGCAGCCGGACGGGCAAGTCGGCGTCTGGCACGGGGACTGCGCCGCAGCTCGCGCACTGGATGATCGGAATCGGGCAGCCCCAATAGCGTTGGCGCGAAATGCCCCAATCGCGCAAACGCCAGGTCGTCTGCTTCTTGCCGAGTCCCAGGCGCGCGAGATCGGCCGCGATCGCGTCGATCGCCGCTTGAAACTCCATGCCGTCATAGGCCCCGGAATGAACGCAGCGGCCCTGTTCGGCATACCACGGCTGCCAGGCATCGGTCGAATACTCACGGCCCGCCCCGTCGATGACCGCCGTAATCGGCAAGCCGTATTTCTTCGCGAATTCGAAATCGCGCTCATCGTGGGCGGGGACACCCATGACCGCGCCCTCGCCATAGCTCATGAGCACGTAGTTGCCGACCCAGACCGGTATTGCGGCGCCGCTCAGGGGGTGACGTACGAACAGTCCCGTCGCCATGCCCCTCTTTTCCTGTGTCGCAAGCGCCGCTTCGATCGCCGGCCCCTGCTTGCACTCCTCGATGAAGGCCGCAAGTGCCGGATTGGCGCGCGCCGCGAACGTCGCGAGCGGATGCTCGGCGGCGACCGCGCAAAACGTCACGCCCATGATCGTGTCGGCGCGCGTCGTGAACGCGCGCAGCACACCGGCCTTGCCGTCGATGTCGTAGGGGAAGCCGAGATTGACGCCCTCGCTCTTGCCGATCCAGTTCGCCTGCATGGTGCGAACCCGTTCCGGCCAGCCGGACATGTCGCCGAGGGCGTCGAGCAGTTCCTCGGCGTAGTCGGTGATCTTGAGGTAGTACATCGGGATCTCGCGCTTCTCGACGAGCGCGCCCGTGCGCCATCCGCGGCCGTCGATGACCTGCTCGTTGGCGAGCACGGTCTGGTCCACCGGATCCCAATTCACCTGGCCGGTCTTGCGGTAGGCGATGCCCTTTTCGAGCATGCGCAGGAACAACCATTGGTTCCAGCGATAGTATTCCGGCGTGCAGGTCGCGAGTTCGCGGCTCCAATCAAAACCGAACCCAAGCGATTTCAACTGCTTGCGCATGTAAGCGATGTTGTCGTAGGTCCATTTCGCCGGGGGCACCTTGTTGGCGATCGCGGCATTCTCCGCGGGCAGTCCGAAAGCGTCCCAGCCCATGGGCTGGAGCACGTTCTTGCCATTCATGCGCATGAATCGCGCGAGCACGTCGCCGATCGTATAATTGCGCACATGCCCCATGTGGCAGCGGCCGCTCGGGTAGGGAAACATCGAGAGGCAATAATATTTGGCGCGCGCCGGGTCCTCTTTGGCGACGAAACAACGGTGCTCGTCCCAATATTGCTGCGCTGCAGCTTCGACGGCGGCGGGTTCGTAACGTTCTTGCATGGTGGCCCGCCAGAATACCCGATGCGCCGCCGAAACGGCTTGCGAGAATGGCCGCCGCGCGGGTCAGCCGGTCCAGCCAATCCCACATTTCTAAGTTCACCTTTTCGGAATAATATTCCAACCTGCGAAATATCATACCGAAAGGTGCCGCAAGTCCCGTATAAGATGGGGCAGATTCCAGGCGTTCTAACCGAAACTGCATCTCCATGAGCCGTAACCGTGAAAATCCGGTCGTTGCGCGCCTGACGGACTTGGATCGCGGCGATCAACGCCGGTTCGCCGCAGCCGACGACAAGCAATTCGTCACTGCCCTCGCGCGAGGGCTCGACGTGTTGCGTGCGTTTTCGGAGGGCAGCGCACTGCTCGGCAACCAAGAACTTGCCCAGTTGACGCAATTGCCGAAGGCGACGGTGTCGCGCCTGACCTACACCTTGTCGCGCCTAGGATTTCTGGATTACGACCGCCGCCTGGGCAAATACCGACCCGGCATTGCCGGTCTCGCACTAGGCCACAACGCGCTGCGCGCGCTGCCGGTTCGCCATATCGCACACCCGCTGATGCTCGAAATGTCGCAACGCAGCAGTTGCACGGTGAGTTTGCTCGTGCGCGACCGCCTCGACGTCGTGATCGTCGAGCAATGCGTCGCTGCCGGGGATTTCGCGGTCCCACGCGAATTGGGCGTGCGCGTGCCGATCACCGGGACGGGTCTCGCGCGCCACTTGCTCGTCGGCCTCCCCAAGCCTGAACGGCTCTACGTGCTCGAACACCTTGAGCGGACACGTCCGAAGGCGTGGCCGGATCTCGACAAGAACCTCTATGCCGCGCTTGCCGAGTATCAGCGCTTGGGCTTCACGATCTCGGACGGCGAACCCGGCCATCGTACGGTGAGCATCGGCGCGCCATGCATCACGGCTGACGGCGCCCGCGTCGTGGCATTCAGCTGCATGGCTCCCGAGTTCCGCCTCTCCCGGGAGCGCATGATCGCCGAGATCGGTCCGCAACTGCTCGCCATGGTCGAGCGCGTACGGGCGACGCTCGAGTCGGGCGACTGAACGATGCTTTACCCGGCGGGCAGCATCCGCGCGTACCTCTTGGTCTTGGTGTACTGCGCTTTTCATGCTCGGGGACTCGCGGCTGACGAAACCGACCCGATGCCACGCATGATGATGGGCGCCTTGGGTTCCTACCCCGGGTCACGCGAAGCGTCGGGAACGGCTTGGGAACCGGACAGTTCGCTGCATGCCGGAGTCCATGTCATGCAAGGGCCATGGATGTTCATGGGTCATGCGCTGCTCGACGGCGTTGACGATTGGCAGGGCGGCCCGCGCGGAGCTTCGGAAAGCTTCGTCGCGGGGATGGTCATGGGGATGGCGACGCGGCACTTCGAATCCGGCGACACGCTGCAATTTCGCACGATGGAAAGCCCCGAACCCTTGATGGGAAAGTCGGGCTACCCCTTGCTGTTGGCAACCGGCGAAACCGCCGACGGCTCGACGCCGCTGGTGGATCGCCAGCATCCCCACAACCTGTTCATGGAGAATGCCGCCTCATACTCACATGCGCTCTCCGCTGCTGACTCGGTGTTCCTCTACGCAGGATTGCCGGGCGAGCCGGCGCTCGGGCCGCCGGCGTTCATGCATCGCCAATCCATCTCGGATAGTCCCGAGGCGCCGATCACGCACCACTGGCTCGACTCGACCCACATCACCGACGGCGTCGTGACCGCGGGGTATGTGCACGATGAATGGAAGCTCGAGGGCTCGCGCTTTCACGGGCGGGAACCCGATCAATTCCGTTACGAGATCGAGAGCGGCAGCCTCGATTCGACGAGCGTCCGAGCATCGTGGAATCCCGCCGAAGAGTGGGCACTGCAATGGTCCTGGGGACACCTCGTAAGTCCGGAGCAACTGGAACCCGCCAAAAACCAGGATCGGCTCACGGCGAGCGCCATTTACACGCGCCGCCTCGGCGAACGAACGTGGTGGTCGACGACGGTGGCCTGGGGTCGGCGGCGCAGCACCGGTGACGCCGCCCTCAACGCCTATGCCGTCGAGAGCGCGCTGAAACCCTCCCCCCCATGGACTCTCTTCGCGCGCGTGGAACACGAGCAGAACAACGAACTGATCAATGCGGGTCCGGCGCGCGGTGTTGAATACACGGTCGGCAAGATTTCCGTCGGCGCCATCCGCGACGTGCGCGTCACCGAGGCACTGGTGATCGGAGTCGGCGCACTCTATGCGTTCAACTTCGTACCCGAGCCGCTCGGTATCCTCTATGGCGGCGCCGATCCCAAGGGAGCGATGGCATTCGTCCGCATCAAGATCGATTGAGGCCGCTTGCCGGTCGCGCCTGGCCGCCGATGCGTACCCGCCAAGCCCGTCGAGTCCTCTGATCGGTCCGGAACGGTTCGACAACGCACGGACCCCCTCACGGACCTTCGATACTGTGGCGGCATGGGTACTGATTCCCCTTACCCCGGCTCGCCGGCACTGTGCGACGGTGCCAGGGACGTCGAGGGCTTCGATTCACTGGCGGAACTTGCGCTCGATCTGCACTCATCGTGGAACCATGCGAGCGACTCGTTGTGGCGTCGTTTGGATCCCGTGCTCTGGAATCTCACGAACAATCCCTGGGTCGTGCTGCAAACCGTCTCGCGGAACACGCTCCGGGACGCCTTGGCCGACGGCAAATTTCGCAAGACTGTCGACGATCTGCGTCAGGCTCGTCGCGACACTGCAAAAGCGCCCGCTTGGTTTCAGAAGGCGTATCCGCCGGACGCCCTCCATTCGGTGGCGTACTTCAGCATGGAGTTCATGCTGAGCGAAGCGTTGCCCATCTACTCCGGCGGCCTTGGCAACGTCGCCGGCGATCAACTGAAAGCCGCCAGTGATCTGGGGGTTCCCGTCATCGGCGTGGGATTGCTCTACGGCCAGGGCTATTTCCGGCAGATCATCGACGAGCATGGCGCGCAACAAGCCCTCTATCCGTATAACGACCCGGGACAGCTCCCGATCACGCCGCTGCGCCAAGGGAACGGCGAGTGGCTGCGGCTCGAGGTCGTGCTGCCCGGTTACTCCGTTTGGCTGCGCGCTTGGCAGGTACAGGTGGGTCGGATCAAGCTGTACCTATTGGACAGCAATGATGCCGCCAATCATCCCGTCCATCGCGGCATCACGAGCGAGCTCTACGGCGGCAATCAGGAACTCCGCCTCAAGCAAGAACTGATCCTGGGTATAGCCGGATGGCGCCTGCTTCGCGCCCTCGGAATTGCGCCGGAGATCTGTCACTTGAATGAAGGCCACGCGGCGTTTGCCATCCTGGAGCGTGCACGCCATTTCCTCGAGGAAAACGCCCAGCCCTTCGATGTTGCACTCGCCGCCACGCGGGCCGGCAATCTGTTCACCACTCATACGGCGGTGGCGGCGGGTTTCGATCGCTTTCCGCCGGCGCTGATCCAGCAATACCTCACGGTTTATGCCGAGCAGAAGCTCCATATTTCGGTCAACGACCTGTTGGCGCTCGGGCGAGCCGACCCGAGCGATTCATCGGAACCGTTCAATATGGCCTACTTGGCGGTGCATGGGAGCGGCGCGGTCAACGGCGTGAGCCGTCTGCACGGGATCGTGAGCCGGCAAATCTTTGCACCTCTGTTTCCCCGCTGGCCGCAGGCTGAAGTCCCGATCGGCTCGGTGACCAACGGAATACATACGCCAACCTGGGACTCGGCCGCCGCCGATGATCTGTGGACAGAGGCCTGTGGCAAGGATCGCTGGCTCGGCACAATGGATGCCGCGGAGCGGGACATTCGGAGCGCATCCGATGCGGCACTTTGGCAGTTGCGAACGAGCGCACGAGAGTCTCTGGTTGAATACGCCCGCGAACGCTTGTCGAGCCAGCTCGCTGCGTCCGGCGCATCGTCCGAGGAGGTGAACGAAGCGAAACATCTGTTCGATCCCAAGGCCTTGACGCTGGGGTTCGCACGCCGCTTTGCGACCTACAAGCGCCCCGATCTGCTGCTGCACGACCGCGACCGGCTGCTGCGTCTGCTCGGCGATCCACGGCGGCCCGTGCAGCTCATCATGGCCGGCAAGGCGCATCCGGCAGATCAGGCGGGTCAGGCGCTGATCCAGGAATGGATCCTGTTCATTCGCCAGCGCGGTGTCCGCGCCCATGTCATTTTCCTGAGCGACTACGACATGTTGTTGACCGAGCACTTGGTGCAGGGCGTGGATGTCTGGATCAACACACCGCGGCGGCCGTGGGAGGCCTGCGGAACGAGCGGCATGAAAGTGCTGGTCAACGGCGGCCTCAACCTGTCGGAACTCGACGGCTGGTGGGCGGAGGCATTCGCGCCGGACGTCGGTTGGGCGCTCGGCGACGGACTGGACCATGGTCTTGATCTCGGCACCGACGCAGTGGACGCCAACGCCCTCTATGATGTGCTCGAGCAGGCCGTGATTCCGGAGTTTTACGACCGGCGCGAGGCCGGCATGCCGCTCGCGTGGATCAAACGAATGCGCGAGAGCATGGCGCGACTGACGCCGCGATTCTCCGCCAATCGCGCCGTACGCGAGTACACCGAGCGACACTACCTTCCCGCGGCGGCCGCCTATCGTGCGCGTGCCGCTGACGGCGGGGTGCTTGGCCGCAAGATCGCCGATTGGCGACATGCGCTCGATCAACGGTGGGAATCATTGCACTTCGGCCCCCTGCGGATGAAGCCCCGCGCCGATGGGCAAGAGATCGAGGTCGACCTCTTTCTGAACGGCGT
>Ga0302319_10018170_pt1 | contig 12840 bp, 10 predicted proteins | sample Bog_T0_2_FD_203319 | JGI IMG/M metagenome (GOLD analysis project Ga0302319, IMG submission 203319) | Peat permafrost microbial communities from Stordalen Mire near Abisko, Sweden - Bog_T0_2 | ecosystem: Environmental > Terrestrial > Soil > Wetlands > Peat | place: Sweden: Abisko, Stordalen Mire...
CGGTGATATCCCGATGAGCGTCCGGGCGATGAAAGGCGGGGCGGTTGAATTTCTAACCAAGCCATTCCGCGATCAGGATCTGCTGGACGCCGTCCGCGTCGCACTCGAGAAAGACAGCAATCGACGCGACCAGGAGAAAGAGGTGACGGAAATCCAGCAGCGTTTCGACTCCTTAAGTCCTCGCGAACGGGAGGTGATCTCAATGGTCGTCACGGGCATGCTGAACAAGCAGATTGCCGATGCACTCGGAACCGCCGAAAATACGGTCAAGGTTCATCGAAGCCGCGCTATGGAGAAGATGCGCGTTCAATCGCTTGCCGACCTGGTGAGAGCGATTGAGAAGCTCAAAGGCCGTGCGCCGAATACCCCGTAAACGAAGTGATTACTGGAGTTCCATCTTCTGTGACGGAACATCCACCAATGCTCAATAGCTTTCTACCGCCCGCTGCAATACTCTCGGCCCAGGAGTATTCAGATGGCAAGAAATCTGATCTCGGTCGTCGACGTTGATGAGTCCATCAGGAGGACTACCAAACTACTGATCGAGTCGTGTGGTTTTCACGCGGCAGCCTTTGAATCGGCCGAGAGTTACCTCAATTCGGACGGCGTCCACGACACCGCTTGCCTCATTGTCGATTTACGGATGCCGGGAATGGATGGATTGGAACTTCAAAAGCGGCTCGCCATGGCGGGCTGCAAGGTCCCGATCGTTTTCACTACAGTTTCCGAAGACGAAGACGCCCGCGGACGAGCAATGCAGGCCGGCGCGGTTGCATTTCTTGGTAAGCCCTTCAGCGACGATCAACTCTTGCGGACCATTCGCTCGGCGTTGAAGGATGAATCCGAATTCCCCAAGTTGATCTCGATCGTGGACGACGATGAGTCCGTTCGCAGAACCACGAAGCTACTCATCGAGTCTTTTGGTTTTCGAGCGGCGGTCTTCGAATCTGCAGGGGACCTCCTGGACTCCGACAGCCTGAATATGACCTCATGTCTGATCGCAGATGTCCACATGCCTGGAATGGACGGCCTCGAACTTCAGAGCCATCTCGCTGCGATGGGTCGCAGCCTTCCTATCATCTTCATCACCGCTTACGACAGCAAAGAATCCCGACGCCGGGCGATGCAAGCCGGCGCAATTGCATTCCTGGGCAAGCCCTTCAGCGACGAACAGCTACTGCAAACCATTCAATCCGCCTTGGAGATCGACAACAGCAGCACGAAGACCCCGTGAATATCGGACCACAGGCATCGAATATCCAGCGTCCCGACTGTGCCGATGTTCCAGTGACATGACCGAAGAGCTTCGGAATTTCACGACCCGAGCTTAAGTTCCACTCAAGTTAACTTCCCCATGACGGTCTCTCAGAAAGTGCCGGGACTGTATTTGAGTTCAACGAAAGCATTTTCGGTAGTACTGTGGTCCATCCAAAACCAGTCAAGAGTGGCCGTTCCTTGATAGAACGGCCACGCAGGCTTCTGGTATTCGGTCTACACCTTTACCGAAAATGCTTTAGCGCAACCGTGAAACGAGGTCATCCCATGGCTCAAGCCACGCCAATTGTTTTCGTCGTCGATGACGATATCTCGGTGCGTGAGTCTCTGGAAATGCTCATCCGATGCGAAGGGTGGGAGCCGGAAACCTACGCTTCGGCGCAGGAATTCCTTAGACGTCCGCGCGTTCTTGTGCCGAGCTGCCTTGTGCTCGACATTTCCCTGCCTGGAGTCAATGGACTGGAGTTACAGAAGCGCGTCGCTGCTGACCGGAGTGATATGCCGATCATCTTCATCACCGGCCATGCCGACGTGGCGATGACGGTCCAGGCCATGAAAGCCGGAGCTATCGAGTTCTTCACAAAACCCTTCCATGATGACGCGCTGTCGAAGGCTATCCGGCAAGCACTTGACCGGAGCCGCGTTGCTCTTGGTCGCGAAATGGAGTTGCGCGCACTCCGCAATTGTTACGAGTGCCTCACGGACCGTGAACGGCAGGTTATGGCATTGGTCGTCTCCGGCATGCTCAATAAACTGGTCGGCAAAGAGCTCGGCATCAGCGAAATTACGGTGAAGGCGCACAGGGGAAGAGTTATGCAAAAGATGAAGGCCGACTCTCTCGTCGACCTGGTCAGGATAGCGGCAAAGCTCCGCCTCGCGCGTGCTCAAGCGGCGATTGCTCAGACGGTCTGAAGACTGCGGTCCATCGATGTTCACCGGCTGTTTGGATGCAGATTCTAATCGGGTGTGTTCCCACTTACCCGGACGCCTCGACGATGAGAGCGAAGTTATCACCGAAGAATTCGGCGCCGCCATGCTTATAAACAGAATCCTTCGCGAGTGAGAGACGGAAAAGCAAGAGGCGGTGTTCAGGTGGTTGATGTGCTTTGGGTTTGGGGTGGGACAGATGGCGCCAATGGGTCGTTGTCGCGATCGGTAACCTCGACTAGCTCGGCCAGGCTGGCGGCGAGTTCGGGGGTCCAGGAGCCTTCGGGGGCGCGCCAGCTCCAGTTGCCCTGGGCTACGGCTGGGGTGTTCATGCGGGCTTCGCTGCCGAGGTTGAGGAGGTCCTGGCCGGGGACGAGGGCGAGTTCTGCGACGCTGGCGGAGGAGGCGCGCATGAGCTGCCAGACCGGGGTTTCGCTGACCGGCCCTACGTAAGCCTTTACGGCTGCGTGCTCGGTGTTGGTGGCCTTTTGCCACCATCCCAGTGTGGTGTCGTTGTCGTGGGTGCCGGTGTAGGAGACGGTGCCGGGGACGAACTGGTGTGGCAAGTGGTTGTGGGCTTCGACCGACCCGAAGCCGAACTGGAGAACCCGCATGCAGGGCATGCCGAGGCCGATGCGGAGGGCGTCGACTTCGGGGGTGATCAGGCCGAGGTCTTCGGCTACCAGGGGCAGTGGGCCTAGAGTGTGTTCGAGGCGGTCAAAAAGCTCCTGGCCGGGGGCTTTGACCCATTGGCCGTTGATGGCGGTCTCTTCTTCGCCGGGGATGGACCAGTAGGCCTCGAAACCGCGGAAGTGGTCGAGGCGGACGATGTCGTATTGCATGCAGCTGCGGCGGATGCGCTGGATCCACCAGGCGTAGCCGGATTCGGCAAGGACGTCCCAGCGGTAAAGGGGGTTTCCCCAGCGCTGGCCGGTGGGCGAGAAGTAGTCGGGTGGAACGCCAGCGACGTGGATGGGCTTGAGGTCCTCGTCGAGCTCGAAGAGGTGGGGGTTGGACCAGACGTCTGCGGAATCCATGCTGACGAAGATGGCGATGTCGCCGAGGATGCGGATTTTGCGTTTGGCGGCGGCGTTGCGGAGGTTGCGCCACTGCTCTTCGAAGGCGAATTGGAGGACCTGCTCGGTGGCGAGATCGGCGCCGAATTGGGCCTGGAATTCAGCCATGGCGGCGGGATCGCGGCGGCGGAGGGGTTCAGGCCAGGCGGTCCATGCGCCGGTCTTGAAGTGGCGGCGCAGGACGGCGTAGTAGGCGTAGTCGTTGAGCCAGGAGGCCTCGGCGGTGCAGAAGGCGGTGAAGCGCTGCCATTGGCCCTGGAAGCGGTCTTCGTTGGCGCCGCGTTCGAGGAAATTGCGGGCGGCTTCGTGGAGGAGCGGGAGCTTGCGGTTCTCGACGCCGTCGAAGTCGACGTTGCCGCCGCGGCCGGCGAGATTGGCGATTTGTTCGACGCCGATCCAGCCCCAGTCGGCGAGGAATTCGAGGCTGATGAGGTAGGGGTTGCCGGCGAAGGCGGAGCTGCCGGCGTAGGGGGAATTGCCGTATCCGGTGGGGCAGAGCGGGAGGACCTGCCAGACGTGCTGCTTGGCGGCGGCGAGGAAATCGAGGAAGTTGTGGGCTTCGGGGCCGAGGTCGCCGATGCCGGAGTAGGAGGGGAGCGAGGTGATGTGGAGGAGGACGCCGGTGGAGCGTTGGAAGCGCATGCCTCCATTATCGGGGTTGGGGGTGAGAGAGTTGGTTAAAAAGCAACTGACGAAGAGCTATAAAAGCCACAAAGGACTATAGGTACAAAGCATCCCACCCTAGCCACAAAAACAAACGCGTGGCGAGGGTGGGGCACCCGGTGGCGGGGTGGAGTTGTGGGAAGAGTTATAAAAGGCTGGAAGAAGCTATAGGTACAAAGTATCCCACCTTAAACACTCTGCCACCCCAACGACCAAGACCTGTCGTTGGGACCCCGGAGACTGTATTGAAGGTGGGACACTCGGATTTGTTGAGGCTTGCTGCTTATTCGCCTATGGGGGTGGTGCCTTTGGCGGCTTTGGCGTTGACGGCGATCAGTTTCGATTTCTTGAACTGGTCCTGGGCGGTGCTGACGAAGATGCCGAAGACTTCTTCGCGGCGCTGATCGAGGACCTGGTCACGGGTCTGGTCGAGGTTCTTGGCGATTTCGTCTGCGGTGGGCTCCTGCTTGTCAATCAGCCTGGCAACGACGCCGGTGCGCTGGGCGTTGATAGGGCCGCTGATCTGGCCTACGTTCAGGTTGAAGAGATCAGGAGCGACTGCGCCGACCTGGCCGAGGTCAGGAACCTGGCCGCTTTCCCCGACGAGGTCGCTGGTCTTGACGGTGGCTCCGACTTCCTTGGCTGCCTTGGCCAGATCGCCAGAGGCCTTCGCCTTGTCGTCGAGTTCCTTGGTCTTCTCGGTGAGGAGTTGGGGCAGGCGCTCGTCGGCGTAGTCCTTGGCGACCTTGTCCTTCCATTCGGCGAAGGTGGGTGCGTGGGCCGGGGTGACGTTGGTGACCTGGAGGATGGCATAGCCTTCGCCAGAGGGGGCAAAGACGGGGTCGGAGTTGGGCTTGGCGGCGAAGGCCTTGGCGACCACCGGGCCGCCGTCGGGGAGTCCTGCAATTGTGCCCTGCGCGTTGATGGAAGGCGTGGTTACGACTTCAAGATGGTGAGCCGCAGCGGTCTTGGCGAGGCCGTTTTTGGCGGCTTCGGTGGCCAGGGATTGGGCATAGGCGGATTCCGCCTGGGCTTCTTTCTGGCGCAGGATCTGGACCTGAATGGTGGGCTCGACTTCGGCGAGGGGCTGGGAGTGCGCGGTCTGGCGCTCTTCAACTTGAACGATGTGGTAGCCGAACTGGCTGTGGATGAGCTTTACATCGCCGATCTTGTTGTTGAAGATGGCGGCGTCGAATTCCGGGACCATGGCGCCGCGACGGGCAAAGCCGAGTTCCCCGCCCTGCGCGCCGCTGCCAGGATCCTCGGAGTTCTTCTTGGCGAGTTCGGCGAAGTCGGCTCCGCCCTGGATCTGCTTGAGCAGGGATTCTGCCGTCGCTTTTGCTTCGGCGTCGGTCTTGGCCTTGCCTCCGGGGAACTTGATCAGGATGTGGCGGGAACGGGCCTGCTCGGGAACCTGGTACTCCGATTGATGGGCGTTGTAGTAGGCCTGGACCTCTTGCGGAGTGGCCTTGGGCGCGCCGCCGGGAAGCTGGTCTGCGGTGAAGGCGAAGTAGGTGATTTTGCGCTCTTCCGGAACGGCGGTAGCGTAGCGGGCCGCGTTCTTGGTGAAGAAGGCCTGCAGGTCGGCGTCGGAGGGGTTGATCTGCTTGCGCAGGTCATCGGAGGAGATGACGGCGTAGTCGAACTTGATCTTGACGTTCTGCTTGCGGTACTGGTCGCGAATCTCCTGATCGCTGACGGTGACGCCGCCGGTGATCAGGGAGCGCAGGCGCTGGATTGTGATGTCCTCGGCCAGAGCCTTTTCAAAGTCCGCGGTGGTCATGTCGAACTGGCTGGAGATGAACTGGCGGTACTTGTCCTCGCCGATGAACTGGCCCTTGGGAAAAAGAAGTTCGCCATACTGGCCGGTGTGCAGGAAGCTGCGCACGTCTTCGTCGTTGGCCGAGATGCCGAGGCTGTTGGCTTTGGCGAGCAGGACCTTTTGCAGGATGAGCTGTTCGCCGACGCGCTGCACCATGTAGGGCAGGGCGAAGTCAGGCAGGCGCTGGCGCTGGAGCTGCTGCTGGGCTACCTCCTGCACGCGGGTCAGGGAGATCTTGTCGCCGGTGAAGGTGAAGCGGCTGTACCAGTGCGGGTAGACGGTGGCGTAGGTGTCGCCAGTCACTTCGGCGTTCTGGAAGATGCCGGGGATCAGGGTGACTACCATGGTGATGACGGCTGCGCCGATGATCACGATGAAGATGGCTTTGACGAGACGATTGTCTTTGCTTTGCAGGAAACGAATCATGGGAGGGTAACGACCTTCAGGGATGGGCGCCTACTGCGGGCTGAGACGCTGTTACCAGCGGGCCCTGCGGGAGGCGAACTTCTCCTACAGAAATTCTTTGTTCTCTGCGATTATAGACGAGGTGATGCAGGGCTAGTGTGTAGTGTGAGATGCGACGAGCGGAGCGCGAAGTTGGGGGGTTGGGTTGAGTTCTGAAGCTGTGACGAAGATGGACGCAACGGAAGACTTGTCTGGCGCGTTGCCAGGTGAGGGGCCGCTGCGGATTGATCTTTACAGGGTTCCGAGCGATACGCCGCTCAAGGTGAAGCTTTTGCGGGCGCTTTGGGGGTTGTTTCAGGTTCCCTTCTGGCCGCATACACCGCAGGCCTTGAGCCCGCTTCGGATTGCGCTGCTGCGGCTGTTTGGGGCGGAGATTGGACCTGCTTGTCTGATCGGTTCCGGTGTCAGGATCTGGGTGCCCTGGAACCTGACCATGGGTGAGCGGTCGACGATTGGATCGAATACCGAGATTCAGAACTTTGTGCCGGTGGTGATTGGACGGCATGTGGTGATTTCACAGAGAAATTACATATGCACTTCGACGCATGACCATACGGACCCTTATTTTTCTATGATTTCGCAGCCGGTCACGATTGGGTCGCAGTCGTGGATTGCTTCTGAGTGCGTGCTGGGGCCGGGGGCGGAGATTGGCGAGGGTGCGGTGATCTCGGTGCGGTCGGTGGTTTCGAAGCCGATGCCGCCGTGGATGGTTTGTGCCGGGAGCCCTTGCCGGCCGGTGGTGGAGCGTGTGGTTCGGGAGATGCAGGGTTGACTGGAAGGTTGAAGGGCTACTAGAGGCTTAGAGCCTAAAGACAATAAAGGACTGTAGATACAAAGTATCCCACCTCAGGCGCGGTGAAACTGCGCCGAAGATGGGCACCCATTTCCTGGAGATTGTGGTTTATGGCTGAGATGGATCGACGGCGATTCTGCGGGATGCTGGGTGCGGCTTCTGCTGCTGCGGGAATTCCGGTTTGGGGCCAGCCTGCCTATACGCGGGAAGATGCGTTCTTTCAGATTGTTGCTCGAACCGACCGGCAGCGAATCCTGAAAGCGGCTCAAGCGGCGATGGCTTTCGAGCCGGTTACGATTGCTGCTTTTCCTTCGACAAAGAGCCCGGGCGGGCCACATGACTATTTTTCGCAGGCGGATTATTTCTGGCCCGATCCGAAGAATCCCGGTGGACCTTATGTCAATCGGGACGGGCAGAGCAATCCGGACAACTTCAATGAGCATCGCAAGGCGATGATTGGGCTCTCGATGCGCATGCCGGCGCTTGCGGCGGCGTGGATGCTGACGGAGGACGATCGCTACGGGAAGCGGGCTTGCGACCATCTGCGCGCGTGGTTTGTTACGCCGGCTACGCGGATGAATCCTGACCTTGAGTATTCGCAGGGAGTGGTTGGAGTTGCGACGGGGCGGTCGTATGGGATTATCGACACGCTGCACCTGGTGGAGGTAGCGCGGGCTGCCAGCTTTTTGGGATGGGGGATGACGGACCACGATCACGGGGCGGTGAAGGATTGGTTTCGCAGCTATCTGGCGTGGATGAAGACCAGCGACAAGGGCGTGAAGGAGCGGGATGCCGAAAACAATCATGCGACTTGCTGGGCATTGCAGGCTTCGGAGTTTGCGCGGCTGATTGGGGATGACAAGACACGCGAAGAGGTGCATCGGCAATATACCGATGTGCTGCTGCCGGGGCAGCTGGGGGTGGATGGTTCGTTTCCCAAGGAGCTGGTGCGGACGAAGCCTTACAGCTATTCGATTTTCAACTTTGATGTAATGGCGGCGCTGTGCCAATCGCTTGAGGGGGTGGGCGCGGGTCTGTTTTCGTTCAAGTTGCTGGATGGGCGCGGGATTTGCAAGGCTGCTGAGTTTTTGTATCCGTATCTCAAGGACAAGAGCGCGTGGCCTTACAAGAAGGATGTGGAGCATTTCGATTCGCTGCCGGTGCGGTCGCCCGGGCTGTTGTTTGCCGGGGATGCGTGTGCGCGGCCGGAGTATGTTTCGTTGTGGAAGACGTTGAATCCCGATCCTGCGGATGCGGAGATTATTCGCAACTATCCGGTGCGGCAGCCGTTGCTTTGGGTTTGATCTGCGATTTGGGTTTGATCTGCGACTGGGGTGGGCATGCGGGCACAATGCCACGAGCGACGGCGCTTCTATAATCGATCAAGCATTCGAACCTGCATCGAAATGATGAAAGAAGCTATCGCCTTTGAAGCCTGATATGACAGTGCGGTTTGCCGGGATTGAGCTGGCGAATCCGATTATTGCTGCGAGTGGAACATTCGGCTACGGGATCGAGTTTGAGGAGATTGTCTCGCTCGAGGGGATTGGCGCGTTTGTTTCGAAGGGCTTGTCGCGGGAGCCGATGGCGGGCAATGAGGCTCCGCGGATTGTGCAGACCGCGGCGGGGATGCTGAATGCGATTGGCTTGCAGAATGTCGGCGTGGCGGAGTTTATCGAGAAGAAGCTGCCGGAGTTGAGCCGCTATCCAAAGGCCAAGTGCATTGCGAATGTCTTTGGCTACCAGGTGAACGATTACATCGCGGTGATTGAGCGGCTGAACGATGCGCCGGGGATTGTGGCATATGAGCTGAATGTAAGCTGCCCCAATGTGCACGAAGGCGGGATGACGTTTGGGGCGGATGCCGGGGCGCTCGAGTACCTGGTGGCGAGGAGCAAGAGGATCGCGACACGGCCGCTGATCGTGAAGCTTTCTCCGAATGTGACCTCGATTGGGAATATGGCGCGGATTGCGGCTTTGGCGGGTGCGGATGCGCTTTCGCTGGTGAATACGTTTCTGGGAATGGCGATCGATGTGGAGACGCGGCAACCGATGATCCACAATGTGACGGGCGGGCTGAGCGGACCGGCGATCAAGCCGATTGCGCTGCGGATGGTGTACGAGGCGGCGAAGACGGTGAAGATTCCGATCCTGGGGATGGGCGGGATCGTTACGGCGGAGGATGCGGTGGAGTTCATGCTTGCGGGGGCTACGGCGGTGCAGGTGGGGACGGCGAGCTATGCCGATCCGCGGGCAGTGGAGCGGCTGGTTTCCGGGCTGACTTCGTGGTGCAAGGGCCACAATGTGGAACGTGTGGCTTCGCTCACGGGCGGGCTGACGATTCCGTGGCAGACTTGATCGATGAGAGTTCTTTTTATTTGCAGCCAGAATCGCTTGCGCAGTCCTACGGCGGAGGCGGTGTTTGCACAGTATGAAGGATTGGAAGTCTCGTCGGCGGGGACGGCTGCGGACGCGATCACTCCCGTATCGGCGGATCTGGTGGAGTGGGCGGATGTGATCTTTGCGATGGAAAATTACCATCGCAACAAGCTTTGGGAGCGGTTTGGGAAGTTGCTGGAGACGAAGCGGCTGGTGGTGCTGCGGATTCCGGATGATTACGCGTATATGCAGCCGGAGTTGGTGGAGATTTTGAAGGGGAAGGTGTCGCCGCATTTGCCTGGGCTGACGGATTGAGAGCACGGGGCAGCGACGGATGCGTTGGATGTGGTGCTGGCGATGCAAGGCGGAGATGCCGATGCTGGATGAGACGGAATACACGGTCGTCCATCGAAACCTCTACGCAGGCCTCAGGCTAAGATGTGCGGCGCATGTATGTTTCCGGCTGGAGAGCCTCAGGGCTAAAGCCCACATCGATCTCATGAGGGGATGTACGGGCTGAAGCCCGTACCCTTCAGACGTTTAGACTTTTCGGATAGAAAACGAAGCCCGCATCGGAAAATTCCAATGCGGGCCTTGATTTTGGCACTCTCAGGATTGCTATCAGCGCGGGCGCAGGGAACGGATGGCTTCGGGCAGGCGGGCTTCTATGAGGCGCGCGCGTTCCGCGGCCATGTCGCCGATATAGGTGGAGGCGGGGGTGGTGACCAGGACCAGGATGAAGGCGATCAGCGAGAAGCCGAGGCCGGCAAAGGCAGCCGAGACCAGCATCTGATACATCGAAATCGTGTCCAGGCCGAGGATGTTGAAGGCTACGTGCTCCAGGACTTTGACGCGCTGCAGGACGGCCAGGGCGAAGAGAAAGGAGATCATGGAGAGCGCGGTGAGGACGGCCAGGGTGGCGTCCAGAGTGCGATGAAATTTTTGCCTTGCCCGGCAGTGGGCGCATTCGTGGAGGTGCTGTTCGTAATCCCGGCGCATCTCCGGCGAAATTGCGGAGATGTCGTAGCGCCAGCTACCCAGAATGGCTCCAACTACCCGGTCTGTGCATTGGGTTCTTGCCATAGTGTTTAGACTCGCTTTGCCGCAGTTTTGGTTCGTAATTTTTAACCGTTCAACGCTTGTACGGGTACAGAACCCGGCAAGTTCCCGGAACGGTGGGTATCTATTGATTATAACCGAGATAGGCAAGGAGTGCGCAGGGAACTCTATCGCGACCTACAGGTCACCATAAGAGCCAACATCCCGTTGCATAGGAGTAAGTCGTCCGATTAGAGCATTTTGGGTAATGCTGTGGTCCCGTTGCAGCGACCAAGAGTGGCCCTTCCTTGATAGAACGGCCACGCGAGCCCCTGATATCCGGTCTACCCCTTTACCTAAAGTGCTTCAGAGACAGATAGGGGCGAGGGGCTCGTCCTGGCTGGCTAAGTGGAGCCGGTTGGCGAGCAAGCTGGGTTTTGAGATAAGTGCGCGTTCGGCGGCGAGGCGGGCCAGTTCCGGCAGGTTATTGCTTTCGGAAAGGTGGGCGAGGATGAGATGGGTGGCGGCGCCGTCGTAGATTTCCTCGAGAAAGGCGGAGGCCGCGGCGTTGGAGAGATGGCCGACACGGGAGAGGACGCGCTGCTTGACGGACCAAGGGTAAGGGCCGTCGCGAAGCATTTCGAGATCGTGATTGGATTCGAGCATGATGAGGTCGCAGCGGCGAAGCTGGGCCTGGACGTTGGGCGGCATGTAGCCGAGGTCGGTGGCTACGGCGAGACGGAGGCCTTCGGCGGTGAAGACGAAGCCTACGGGGTCGGCGGCATCGTGGGGGATGGTGAAGGGGCTGATGTTGAGGTCGCCGATGGAGAAGGATTCGCCGGCGCGGAAGTACTGGACGGATGGAAGCTGGGCAGGGTCCGCTGCGATTTGCGGGATGGCCTGTTTGGACGGCGGTTCACAGTTGGATTCTGGATTGGGCATGGGATCGGGGACGGGATCATGCTCGGGGGCTGGATCTGGCGCCGGGTCGGGTTCCGGAACAGGATGCGAGCCGGCTTGCTGCTTCTGGACTCGATATTGTTCGGCCCATTCGGCATACGTGATGCGTTTTTGCGGGGTGACCTGGCGGACCCAGGCACGGTGGGTGGCTTCAGTGAAATAGACGGGAATGCCGAGCTTGCGGGCGGTGACGGCGAGGCCGTTGATGTGGTCCTGGTGCTCGTGGGTGACGAGGATGGCATCGAGCGAGCCGGGGTCTTCGCCGACCTGGCGCATGCGGCGGAAAAGCTCGCGGCAGCTCAGGCCGGCGTCGACCAGGACGCGGGTGGAGCTGGAGCCGGTTCCGTCCGCGCCAGTGGTGCAGGAAACGATGCAGCTGTTTCCTTTGGAGCCGGAGGCGAGGACGGTGAAGCGAACCATCTTTCAAGGATAGTCCTGAACGATGGGGAAAAGCGGGGTGGAATGCTGGGGATTCCTTATTTGGTAACGGAGGGGTGGTGGTCCGTTTCGCGGTGCTTCGCTCGATCGAGGGAGGGAACAGCAGATTCACTTTTGGGAACGAGAGACAGAAAAGCAAGAACAAAGACTGGCATCAGTAGGTGTAGAAGCCGCGGCCGGATTTGCGGCCTAGCCAGCCGGCGTCGACCATTTTCACGAGAAGCGGGCAGGGGCGGTATTTGGGGTCGCCCAGGCCCTGGTGGAGGACGCGCAGGATGTCGACGCAGACGTCGAGGCCGATGAAGTCGGCCAGGATGAGCGGGCCCATGGGGTGGGCCATGCCGAGCTGGAAGACCTGGTCGACGGCTTCGGCTGTCGCTACGCCTTCCATGACGGTGAAGGCGGCTTCGTTGATCAGGGGCATGAGGACGCGGTTGGAGACAAATCCGGGAGAATCGTTGACTTCGATGGGAGTCTTGCCAAGCTTGACGGAGAGGTCGCGGACGGTTTCGAAGGTGGCCTGATCGGTTTGCAGGCCGCGGATGATCTCGATCAGGGCCATGACCGGAACGGGGTTGAAGAAGTGCATGCCGATGACCTGGCGCGGCCGGCTGGTTTGCGCGGCAAGTTTGGTGATGGAGATGGAGCTGGTGTTGGTGGCGAGGATGGCTGCCTGGGGCAGGATGGCGTCGAGGGAGCGGAAGAGCTCGGCTTTGATCTCGAAGCGCTCGCTTGCAGCTTCCACGGCGAAATCGGCTTTCACAAGTTTGGCGCGGTCGGTGGTGGTTTGGATGCGGGCTGCGGCGGCTACCGCTTCTTCGGAGGTGAGTTTGCCCTTGGCCGCTTCCCTGCCCAGGTTGGCGCGGATTTTTCCCAGCGATTTATCGAGGAAGGATTGCTCGATATCGCAGAGGAGGACCTGGAAGCCGGAGCGGGCGAAGAGGTGGGCGATGCCGCTGCCCATGGTGCCTGCGCCTATGACTGCAATGGTTTTGAGTTCGGAC
>Ga0302319_10018171_pt1 | contig 12840 bp, 10 predicted proteins | sample Bog_T0_2_FD_203319 | JGI IMG/M metagenome (GOLD analysis project Ga0302319, IMG submission 203319) | Peat permafrost microbial communities from Stordalen Mire near Abisko, Sweden - Bog_T0_2 | ecosystem: Environmental > Terrestrial > Soil > Wetlands > Peat | place: Sweden: Abisko, Stordalen Mire...
ACCCGCAGATCCCCGTCCAGCTTGATCATTCCTTGATTGTCGATCGGCACATCGCCGATGTGCGTCACCACATCCCATTGCTTGAGCGGGTAGGAGGCATCGGCCTTGTAGGGGCGATGAACGATCATGCCCTCGACCGACTTGTCGAGCTTCAAGTAGGTACGCAAGGCGGGATTCTCGAGGGTCTGCAGATCGTCGTGGAAGCTGGGCTTGCCATGATACTTGCCGCCGGCGATGTCCTTGAGGAACAGGTCGATTTCCTCATTGGGAATGATGTACCCGATGTTCTGCGTATCCCCGCCGGCCCTGCTGAACGCCAAGCCGATCATCTTGTCGCCCGCGACCGCCGGGCCGCCGCTGTTGCCGGGATTGATGGCCGCGTCGATCTGGATGCGCAGGCCGGAGACCGGGTAGTTATAGGTCGCGAACTCGATGCGCGAGACGATGCCCTTGGTGATGGACAGCGACGCACCGCCGGTGGGAAAGCCGTACGCCAGCACCGCATCCTTGATTTGCGGCAATTTGCCGGCGCGCGCCAGCGGCGGATGGCTATCGAAAAAGCTCGGATCATCCAATTGCAAGACCGCGAGATCGATGCCCGGCGCGACTGCAACGACCGTAGCCGAGACCTTGTCGCCCGCCGCGTTGGCCTGCACCTGAACCTGGCTCGAGTACATCACCACGTGCGCATTGGTGAGAATGCGCCTGCCCTCGATGACCACGCCGGAGGCGGTTGCCTCGGTCGGCGCTTGCTTGGTCCAGGGCTTGAAGGGATCCGGGTAGCGCAGGGTCGAGAATACCTTCACCACGGAATTCTCGAGGGAGGGCGCCGGCTGAGTGCTGTGCGGCGCGTGAGCGGCGAATGCCTTCGACAGGCAGGCGCCGAGCAACCACAGGGCCGGGATCGCAAGCCGGCGATAGACAGAAAGTACTATGGACATGTTATTTCCCGTTCACCGAAAACGCGAGCAAGACATTCCCGGGCACGTACACGATCCCATCGACGATGGCCACTCCGCCTTCCCCCAAGGATCCGCCGTGCGCGCTGACCCGGTTGACGGTCTGGAAATCCCGGGCGGTATCGAAGTCCCAGACGATCTTGCCGTCGATGCTCGAATACGCCCGCAGATGACCGTCCATCGACCCGGAGAAGGCAACGCCCGGCATCACCGCCATCGCGGACCCGGGTGCGTGCGAGCAGCTGTGATCGGTCCAAGCACAGGCAGGCGACGGGACAGGCATATGCCAGCGCCGCGCCCCCGTCTTGATGTCGAGCGCCGCGAGGTCGCCGGGCGCGCTTGCCACGTACAGGCTGCGATGGTCGGCCGCCGCGTTCAGTTCGCCGCCGGCAACGCCGGCATCGTCCGACTTGGTTTGCCAGCGTATCTCGCCGGCGCGATCCGGATCGAGGCCGGAGACGATGCCGGAATCCTGTGCGGCCAGGACGATGGGGGTGCCGTTGGGCAGGGTGCGCAATATCAGCGCGCCGCTGAAGCCCGCAGTTTCGGCGTTGCCTTGCGGCTGCGGCTGCTCGATCCAGCGCACGCTGCCGTCGATGAGGTCAAGCGCCACGACGGCATCCGCCATGCGCGCGCGCGCGCCGCCGAAAGAATTACCGGTACCGACGTACACGGCATTGCGTTTGGTGTCGACGGTGGGCGCTGTCGAAATCGCCGCACCGGCCGGCCCGAATCCCTGCAATCCCGCGGCGTTGGTGCCGGTTGGCTGCGCCGCATCGGTGATGGTGTAGGTCTTCCAGAGCACATGGCCGGTGGCCATATCCAGCGCGACCACGCTGCCGCGAAATGTGCAGCAGGGATAGTCGGGGCTCGCCGCCTTGGCTTCCTCGCCGGAGGACACCGCCACGTAGAGCCGGTTCTGGTATGCGGTTGGCGTCGCGGTAATGCGCGCGAGCGGGTGCGTATCGACCTGAACCCGCCACAGCAGAGTTCCCTTTTGCGCATCCAGCGCATACACGTTGCCGCCGTCGTCGCCGAAAAAGGCGGCGCTCGGCCCTTTGAGCACATCCAGATGCGCGAGCTTCGCCTTGACCCACTTCGAGCGGATCGCCTTCGGCGGCCGCGATAATTCGCCGATCGAAACGCCGGTGCGGATCGCGGCCGCGGCATCGAAGCTCCAATAGTTGCAGCCCGTGCGCGCATCGAGAGAGTAGACGCGGCCGGCGGAACTGGTCACGAAGATACGGCCGTCGACCACCGCGGGTTGCCCGAAGGTCGCATTGCCGCCGATCCCATAGGCCCATTTCACCGCCAGCTTGGTCACGTCGATCGCGCGCATGGCGGGCTCGGATTGATAGCGCGAATTGTCCAGATCCTGGCCCCAGCCATTCCACTGAGCGGCGCCTATCGCGACGGGTCCCGCGGGAGTCGCGCAGGCATTGTCCGCGGCCGCAGCCACCCGCAGGCTACCTGCGGCGCACAGCACCGCCAAAGCGACCCTTGCTTGAATCGGCCTCAACACTCCTCAGCGCTTGTCGATGGGCAGGTAGTCGCGTCGCGTCGGGCCGGTGTACAGCTGTCTTGGCCGGCCGATCTTCATGCGCGGATCGGATACCATCTCCTGCCAGTGGGCCACCCAACCGGCGGTGCGCGCAATTGCAAACATCACCGTGAACATGGAGCGCGGGATCCCTAGTGCGCTGTAGATGATGCCCGAATAGAAATCGACGTTCGGATACAGCTTGCGCGAGACGAAATATTCGTCCTTGAGCGCGATTTCCTCGAGCCGTACCGAGAGCTCGAGCAGAGGGTTTCCGCTCTTGCCGAGCTTTTCCAGCACGCGATAGCACATGCCGCGGATGATCTTGGCGCGTGGGTCGAAGTTCTTGTAGACGCGATGGCCGAATCCCATCAAGCGCACACCGCCGTCCTTGTCCTTGACGCGCACCAGAAATTTGTCGATGTTTTCCACCGAGCCGATGCCTTCCAGCATATCGAGAACCGCTTCGTTGGCGCCGCCGTGCGCGGGACCCCACAGTGCGGAAACTCCCGCGGAAATTGCCGCGTAGGGATTCGCGCCGGTGCTGCCGGCGAGCCGCACCGTCGAGGTGCTGGCGTTCTGTTCATGGTCGGCATGCAGGATGAACAGCAGGTCCAATGCCTCGGCCGCGACCGGGTCGATCGCATAGTCCTCGCAGGGAACCGCGAAGAACATGTTGAGCATGTTGGCGCAGTAGCGCAGGTCGTTGCGCGGATAGATGAAAGGCTGGCCCAGCGAATGCTTGTAGGCCGCCGCCGCGATGGTGGGCAATTTCGCGATGATCCGGTGCGCGAATATCTCGCGGTGCCGTGCATCGTGAATGTCGGTGGAATCGTGATAGAAAGCCGCCATCGACGCGACCACGGCGGAGACCATGGCCATCGGGTGGGCGTTGTGATGAAAGCCCTGGAAGAAGCGCAGCAAATGCTCGTTGACCATGGTGTGGCGGGTGATCGAGCTCAAGAATGCATTGAGCTGCGGCTTGGTCGGTAAACTGCCGTAGATCAATAGATTGGCCACTTCGAGAAAGCTCGACTTCTCGGCGAGCTGCTCCACCGGATAGCCGCGATACAAAAGCACGCCGGCGTCGCCGTCGATATAGGTGATTTTGCTTTCCGTGCTGGCCGTCGCCATGAATCCAGGGTCGTAGGTGAAAATCCCCTGATCGCGGGTCAGATGCGAAATATCGATGACATCGGGTCCCATCGTTCCAGATAGGTCATCCAGCTGGCTGGTCTTTCCGGTGGCGAGGTTCTTGAGTTCGAATTTAGTGTTCATGCGCTGGTCCGGCGAGAATAGGATCTCTTGTGTACACGCGCCAGCCTTGCATGGCGGTACAGTGGAATCAAGCACAGGCAGGCATCACGCGGTCGCGCGGTGTGTTGGGGAATCGCGGCCCGGGAAGGCCCGGGCCGCTATTTACCAGCGGAAGGCCTAACTTAGGTTTTCGCCGCCGCGGCAGCGTAGCGCTTGCGGAATTTATCGACGCGTCCGCCGGTATCCACTATTTTCTGCTTGCCGGTATAGAACGGATGGCAATTCGAGCAGACTTCGACCTGCAGATCATGGCCGATGGTCGAGCGCGTCTGGAACGTATTGCCGCAAGTGCAAGTGACGGTAATTGCTTTGTATTCGGGGTGGATGGCGGTTTGCATGTGAACCTCGTTGTTGCTGGCGGCAGAATCGACGAGCCTGACGAAAGCTGAAAGCCATCGTCACAATGCTCATCGCCACACCTGATTTCCACGCTTACCCAAAAGGGTGGCCTCACCCAGTGGGAATTTGCGAGCCGGCTATTTTATAGGGCGCAGGTACGCAGGACAAGGTGTTTAACATAACCTGCTGTAGGAAGCATCCGACGCGTTGTCCACAAAAGCTGTGGATAAGTCTGTGGATGGTTGCCGACCCTGGGGGTTCATTCGGCGCAAATTCGCATAAATGTTAACTTGGTCAAAAAATAGACAAGTAGATTTATATATATATTTCAACGTGTTGTAATTGTCATCTGACCTAATGCAGACGCAATGTGTCGTAGGTGCCCTTTGCGCGAGGAGCAATCGGCTGTGTGCATAAGCTTAGGCCAGAAAACTGCCCTGCAGATCGTTTAGGAAGCGCCTGCCGAGCGCGGTGGGGCGCCAGCCGCCGGTCCGCGGCTCCAATAGACCCCGCTGTTGCGCTCTGGCGAGCGGCGTTTCGAGAACGCCGAAGGTGAGTCCCGTCAGCTTTGGGAAGTCGCCGCTATCGAAACCCTCGTTGAGGCGCAGCGCGTTCAGCATGAACTCGAACGGTAAATCCTTCGGCGCGATGAAATTACGCTCCCCGCAGGGGGAGCCCGCCTGCGCGATGCGTTGCTGATAATCACGCGGTTGCGCCGGTTTGGCGGTGCGCAATACGCGCTCAGGCAGGCCTAAGCTGAGCTTGCCGTGCGCACCCGCGCCCAATCCCACATAGTCACCGAAGCGCCAGTAGTTGAGATTGTGGCGGCACTGCGCACCGGCGCGCGCGTAGGCGGACACCTCATATTGCACGTACCCGGCGGCGGCTAACTGAAGCTGGGCCTCGGTTTGAATCTCCCAGGCGAGATCCTGGTCCGGCAACGGCGGGGGGCGGGCATGAAACACCGTTCCAGGCTCGAGCGTGAGCTGGTAATAAGAGATATGCGCAGGGCTCAGCGCGCATGCTGCGTGCACATCCTGCATCGCGTCATCGAAGCTCTGCTGCGGCAGCGCATACATCAAGTCCAGGTTGAAATTGCCGATGCCGGCAGCGCGCAGCTCCTCCACCGCGCGATAGGTATCGTCCGCGGTGTGTATGCGGCCGAGCCGCTCGAGCGCGCGCGGCGCAAAACTCTGCGCCCCCAGGGACACTCGATTGATGCCCGCCTGCGCATAGTCGGCAAAGCGCCCGCGCTCGATGGTTCCAGGATTTGCCTCCAAGGTGATTTCAGCGTCGGCCTCGATCTCGATCCGCTGCCGCAGCGCACTCAGCAGCCGCTTGAAGTCCTCGGGATGAAACAGGCTCGGCGTGCCGCCGCCGAAAAAGATGGTGGCGATGCCGCGACCCGCCAGCAAGGGCAATTCGCCATCCAAATCGCGAATCAGCGCGTCGATGTAGGCGGCGTCGGGCTGCGCGGACTTCAGTTGATGGGAATTAAAATCGCAGTACGGGCACTTGCGCACGCACCAAGGCATGTGCACGTAGAGCGATAGCGCAAGATCGGCGCTCAAAGCCGTGCACCCAGCCGGTCGCGCAGGGCCCGCAGCGCCATGCCGCGATGACTGCGCCGGTTCTTGTCGCGTGGATCGAGCTCGGCCGCGGTCAGTTTAAGCTCGGGAAGCCAAAAATACGGGTCGTAACCGAAACCCGCGCTACCGCGCGGTGCATCCAGAATCACGCCCTCCCAGACGCCTTCGGCCCACAGCTCGGTTTGGGTCGCCGCGTCGATGAACGCCAAAACGCATCGGTAGCGCGCGCCGCGCGCCGCGGCCGGCGTGTTCGCGAGTGCCGCCATGAGCTTCGCATTGTTCGCGGCGTCATCGGCCTCAAGTCCGGCATAGCGCGCGGAATATACGCCGGGCGCGCCGCCGAGCGCATCGACCTCCAGTCCCGAGTCGTCGGCAATTGCCGCACAGCCTGCCGCCGCCGCGGCATGTCGGCCCTTGAGCAATGCATTCGCGAGGAAGCTTGAGCCGGTTTCCTGCGGCGGCGCGATGCCCAGATCCGCCTGGGCCACGGGCTCGAACGGCATTCCGGCGAGCAAGGCGCGAAACTCGCGCAATTTGCCTGCATTGCCGGTGGCGAGGATTAATGGCCTAGGCACGCGCGCCGAGCTGCGCCGCGTGCAGCAGGCCGATGCCTTGCGCGGCAAGATCCAGCAACTGGTCGAGCTCATGACGCCGGAAGGCGTGGCCTTCGGCGGTGCCTTGCACCTCGACGAACCCGCCGCCGCTGTTCATGACCACGTTCATGTCCGTCTCGGCGTTCGAATCTTCGGCGTAATCCAGATCCAGAACCGCAGTGCCGCGGTAAATGCCCACCGACACCGCGGCGACCTGGCCGTGCAACGGATTGGCGGCGATGGCGCGCCTCTTCAACAGAGAGTCGACCGCATCCGCCAGAGCTACGTATCCGCCGGTGATCGCCGCCGTGCGGGTGCCGCCGTCCGCCTGCAGCACATCGCAGTCGACGGTCACCGTGCGCTCCCCCAACGCCTTCATATCCACGACGGCGCGCAGAGCGCGGCCGATCAGGCGCTGAATCTCCTGCGTGCGGCCCGATTGCTTGCCGCGCGCCGCTTCGCGTGCCGAGCGCGTATGCGTGGCGCGCGGCAGCATTCCGTATTCGGCTGTCACCCATCCTTGACCCGCACCGCGCAGGAACGAGGGCACTCCTTCCTCGACGCTGGCGGTGCATAAAACGCGGGTGGCCCCGAATCCCACCAACACAGATCCTTCCGCATGCTGTGTGTAGCCGCGAACGAAGCTTACCGCGCGCAGCTGATCGGCCGCCCGGCCGCTCGGGCGCAGGCTCATGCCGCGCGCCAGCGCAGCGCAGCCGCGCTGGCATTGTCGCTGTAGGGCGCCGCAGCCGCGACCGCTCGCGTCCCGAGGTCGGTCAGAGAATCGCGCAACTTGCCCGAATTTTGCGCGAAGCGCACGAAATCCTGGTCCGCCATGTTGGCCCAAAGGCCATCGGTGCACAGCAGCAGTACGTCGCCCGCTTTGAGCTTGCGGCGCGTCGAGATGGTCATCTCGGGCAGCACCGGGTCGCCGCCGAGGCAGCATTCGACGTAATTGCGCATTGGATGGCCATGAACCTCGGCTTCGGTGATCAACCCTTCGCGCAGCAAAACCTCCACGTGGCTGTGATCGCGCGTGCGCTCCACCACCTCGGCCTGGCGCAGCTGATAGATGCGGCTATCGCCCACATGCGCCCAATACGCCGTGGAATCCTGCACCAGGCATACGGCGCAGGTGGCGCGCGGACGCGCCTCCACTCCGAGCCCGATGCCGAGCTTGACCACTTCTTCGTGCGCCCTGCCCAAGGACAGATGTAAAAATCCCAGCGGATCGAAAATAGGGTGCGGTGTTTGCCAGAAGGCCTCCACCAAGGACGCCAGCGCGGTCTCGGCCGCGCGCGCGCCCTCCGCGTGTCCGCCCATGCCGTCGAGCACGACCAACAGCGCTGCCTGTTCTCCGGCCGCGACCGCAACCCGGTCCTGATTTTCTTCGCGGTGGCCGATCAGGCTTACATCCGCGGTCTCGATCTGCAATGACGGTCCCCTGCATCTGATAAACTAAGCGTCGATTATGGCCGATTTTGGCCCGAGACGACCTTAATGATTCGAAGCATGACCGGCTTTGCCCGATGCGAGCGACAATATCCGTGGGGACTGCTCGCCTGGGAACTGAAGACGGTCAATCATCGGTACCTTGAAATAGGCTGCCGCCTGCCGGAGGAATTCCGCGGCGCGGAGGCCGACTTTCGACAGTGCATTGCGGGCGCCGTGCGGCGCGGCAAGATCGACTGCTCGCTTAACTTCCGCCCCGCCGTGGCCGCGACCTCACTGGAGGTCGACGCGAATCTACTCGGCTCGCTGACGATGAGAGCGCAGCAGATTGCCACCCAGGCCGGAAGCTCCGCACGCATCGATGTCATGGACCTGTTGCGCTGGCCCGGCGTGGTGCGCGATGCCGGCCGCGATACTGCGCCCTTGAACGCCGCTGCACGCGAGTTGCTCGGCGAATCGCTCAGCGAGCCTGCGCGATGCGCTGGAGGAGCGCTGCGCCTCGCTGCTCGAGCTGACCGGCCAGGTGATCGAGCGGCTGCCGGAAGTGCGGGCGCGCATGCGGACCAAGCTGCTGGAGAGAATTTCGCAACTGGTCAGCGACGTGAATCACGAACGCCTGGAACAGGAACTCGCGACCCTCGCACAGCGGATGGACGTGGACGAGGAGATCCACCGGCTGCGCGGCCACGTCGAGGAGGTCCGCAAAACCATCGGCGGCGCAGATCCGGCGGGCCGCCGGCTGGATTTCTTGATGCAGGAATTGAATCGCGAGGCCAATACGCTGTCGTCAAAATCCCAGGACATCGAAACCACCCGGGCCGCTGTCGACATGAAGGTGCTCATCGAGCAGATGCGCGAGCAGGTGCAGAACATCGAGTAGCGTGCAGGGATGTTCAAGCGCGTCCGGCGCCGCGTCGAATTTCTCTATAAATCAAGCAATTATTTTCTGCCAAGGGTCATGGACTTCCAAGGCCCGAGGGCGCTATTGTTGTTGCTGGGTGCGTAGCTACACCGTTAGCTACAACCACCAGGACTGCGGGTAGCAGGTCACGCAACAACGGCGTTTGGCTGGCAGGTGATGTGCATGGCGCGGGATAGACTGACGGCGCTCGAGGTCAAGCGGGCGCATGACAAGGGCGAGCCCGTGCTGCTTCCGGACGGCGCCGGGCTGTACCTGCGAAAGCAATCCGCTCAAGGCACGGCCTGGACGCTGCGCTACCGCTTCGGCGGTCGCGATCGGTGGATGGCGCTGGGTAGCTACCCCGATATGGAGCTCGCGGAGGCCCGCAAGGCCGCGCGCGCCAAACGCACCTTGGTCGATGCGGGCCGAGACCCGCTGCTGGAGAAGCAGAGCGAAATCGAGGCGCAGCTCAAAGCCAGCGCAGCCAAGAAGGCGCGCGGCAAGTTCAGGGAGCTGGCGGAAGACTGGTACGAAACCGAGATCGCAGGTGGGCGTCTCAAGCACCCCGCGGTGCCGCGCCGCTATCTCGACAAGTACCTGCTGCCTGAATTTGGCGGCGCGGTGCCCGAAGACATTTCGCCGGCGATGGCGGCCCGATTGCTCGCCCGCGTCGCGAGGAGGGCGCCCACGGCGGCGAACGACTTGCTGCGCTACATGCGCCGCGTCTTCCGCTTTGCAGTCCGCAGACATCTGATTACGTCCAGCCCGGTCGGCGACTTCAATCTTAGCGATGCCGGCGGCAAGGAGTCCGCGCGGCAGCGAGCCTTGAGCCGCGACGAGCTCGAGAAGCTGTTCAAGGCACTGCGAGATTCGCCGAGCTTCGGTGGTACCAATCTGCTGACGATCAAGCTGCTGCTGGCCCTCGGCGTACGCAAGGGTGAATTGCTGCGCGCCAGGTGGCGCGAGTTCGACCTCGATGGCGCGACGGATTCAGGTCCGCTGTGGCGGCTGCCGGCGAGCCGAACCAAGACGGCTGCGCCGATCTCCATCCCCTTGGTGCCTGCGGTCGTTGGCTGGCTGAAATCCCTGGCCGAAATATCCGGTGACAGTGAATTCGTATTTCCAAAGCGGCGCCGCGACCGCCGGCAACGTGCACTGCACGTCGGCATCGACACGTTGAACGCCGCCCTTGCCGGCGTCGATCACGGGCTGGACGCATTTACGATTCACGACTTGCGGCGAACCATGCGTACGCATCTGTCCTCGCTCGGGATTCGCAGCGAGGTCGCGGAGCGCTGCCTCAACCACAAGCTTCCCGGTATTCAGGGCGTGTACAACAGGCACGACTATTTTGCGGAGCGCCGCGCCGCGCTGGAAACTTGGACAGCGCTTTTGCTGCAGATCGAGCGTGGCGAGCGAAAGGTGGCGCCCCTGCGGCTCCGTCGCACGAGCGCGTAGTACCAGAGCAACGAACAAGAAATCCGAGCTTGCCGCCCTCTACGGCGTCGCGCCCAAGGTCTTGCTGCAGTCGGTAAAACGTAACCGCAAGCGCTTCCCGGTCGATTTTATGATGCAATTGACCGCCGCGGAGTGGAACGCTTTAAGGTCACAAAATGTGACCTTAAAGCCAGGCCGCGGCGCGCACCGCAAGTATTTACCTTACGCCTTCACCGAACAGGGCGTTGCCATGCTGACTTCCGTGATCAACAGCGACAGCGCGATCGCGGTCAACATTCAGATCATGCGCGCCTTTGTGCAACTGCGGGGATTACTCGGATCGAACCAGGAACTTGCGCGCCGCTTCGCACAGCTCGAAGCGCGGATCGACAAGAAGCTCTCCGACCATGATGCAGCCATCGCCGCCATTCTCTCGGCCATTCGAGAACTCATGAATCCACCAGCGCCGAAGCGGCGCGGCATCGGCTTCACAGCGACGCTGGATCCAGATAAATGAACGGCCAGCTAGAACCTTCTGGCTCACCGCCCGGGCCCAATGCCAGCACACTGTTCGTAGCAAACGGCAGCCGATTGTCTATCCTGCCTCACTCCTAAAGGGCCGCGTCATGGTCGCCGGACACTGTCTCTGATCGACCCGCTGCTGCCTCGCGCCATTCCCAATAGCTGCCACTCAGCTTGTTAGAAGCGGACAGCGTGCAGAAGGATTCGTCAGGTGGACTTGCGTGCGGAAGCTTCGCCGGACACGGGTAGTCCGACCTTGCGGCAGAAGGCAGCAAAGCGCGGATCGCCCTTGTAGCGCAGGATGAAGGGGTCGTAGAGGAGACCTTGTACGCCCGCATCGCGGCTGCTCCAGGCCCGATCGAGCCACTCGAAGGTCCCCTTCACATCGTTGCGCAGCGCGTAGACTTCCGCGATCTGAAAGGGACCAACGCCAGCAGTCTTCTCGATCAGCGTCTTGAGGGCCGCATCGGCTGCGCTCCGGTCAGTGCCGATCTGCCGTGCGAGGGCGAGCGCTGAGTCCTGCCATATTCCGGGCAGCTCCTGCTGCGCGGCGGCGAGCGCAGCCTGTGCATTGCCGCGCTGGATCTCGATGATCGTCAGCGTCTGGTGATAGGACACCGCACGGGGCTGCAGCTCAATGGCCCTGCGGACGGCCCGCTCGGCCTCATCGAGGCGGTTGAGTGCCAAGAGGTAACCGGCGAAGTAGTTGTACCAGTTGGACCGCAGCGGCTCTGTTGCAAGCGCCTGCCACGTGAGCTCAATCGCCTGATTGACCTCACCGAAGGTGGCGAGCTGGATCCCGAGATTGAATTTCGCCCACCCGTCATTCGGCGCGAGCGCCACCGCACGGCGATACTCCGCTTCCGCTCCGTGCCAGTCGAAGTCGGCGTTCAGAAGCACATAACCCCGGGCCAGATGTGCGGCTGCAAGGTCCGGTGAGAGCGCGAGCGCCCGGTCGGCGGCCTCGCGCGCCTTGGCGTACGCCTCCTGCGCGGATTCACCCTCGAGGAAGCCTGAACTGAGGCCGGTCCAGGCGCTCGCGAGGTTGCTCCAGGCGAACGCATAGCGCGGATCGAGCTCTGTCGCCCGCGTGTAGAACTCGATCGCCTTGTGAACGTCGGCTTCCGCGCTGCGGGAACCATAGAAACGCCCCTGCAGCAGGGCGTTATAGGCCTCCAAGTTCCCACTCGGGGGCCGCTCGCTCTGTTCCGCCGTGTGCTCACCCGGCAGGAGCTTCGTCTTGAGTCCCTGCGCCACCGCACGCGTGATCTCATCCTGTAACGCAAAGAGATCTTTGTACGGCCGGTCGTAGCGCTCCGACCACTGGGCGCTGCCATCGGCAGTGTCGATGAGCTCGGCGCTCACTCGCACCATCTCGCCCGCGCGCCGCACGCTCCCCTCAAGCAGGTGTGCGACCCCGAGCTTTGCCCCGATGCTGCGGCTGTCCTCCTTGGAATCTCTGAACTGGAACGCCGAGCTGCGCCCGATCACTTTCAGTCCTGGGAATTGCCCGAGCGCGGTGATCAGATCCTCCGAGATCCCGTCGGAGAAGTATTGCTGACTCGCCTCTCCGCTTTCGTTCGCGAGTGGCAGCACCGCAATGGAGGCCGCGCTCGGGACGCTCAGCTTCGCTCGGTTGAGCCGCTCCATCGCGAGATACCCGAGTGCCAGGAGTACCGCTGCCGCAATCGCCCCGTACCACACCCCCATTGGCCGGCGGATGAGTCCGCGCGGGGCCGGCGCACTGCCTGGAACAGCACTGCCGCTGGACCGAGCGTGGTCCTCTATGGGAGCTATCTCGCCCGACAACAGGCGATGGATGCGCTCCACAAAAGCCGGGGGTGTCTCGCCGGCCGCAAGGCGTGTCCACTGCAGCTCGCGAAAACGGTCGGGCACGTCCGCCTGCGAGTCGCTCGTGTCGTCAATGACAGCCGGGACGAGGAACGGTGCGCGATCAGACATGGTGTGCGTCCGATCTACCGCCAGCTTCCACTCCAGACGAAAGTAGCCTTCCCGTCTTGCGTCGGTATGAGCCGAGATCACCGGCACGAACAGCGCGCAGTCGCGGATCTGCTGACGGATGGACCGGTCCCAGGCATCTCCGCCCCGCAACTCGCTCTTGTCGAACCAGACCTCAATCCCCGCAGCGCGCAGGGCCTCGCAAATTCTCTGCGCCGCCTCGGCATCCTGC
>Ga0302319_10018174_pt1 | contig 12839 bp, 9 predicted proteins | sample Bog_T0_2_FD_203319 | JGI IMG/M metagenome (GOLD analysis project Ga0302319, IMG submission 203319) | Peat permafrost microbial communities from Stordalen Mire near Abisko, Sweden - Bog_T0_2 | ecosystem: Environmental > Terrestrial > Soil > Wetlands > Peat | place: Sweden: Abisko, Stordalen Mire...
ACCCGCTGACGCATGCCGCCCGAGAGCTCGCGCGGGTAGGCCGACTGAAAGCCATCAAGGCCGATCAGGTCAATCGACGCCATCGCGCGCCGGCGCGCCTCCGCCACCGGCAGTCCGAGCGCATCGAGACCGAGTTCGACGTTTTCCAGCACCGTCAGCCAGGGATAGAGGGCAAAAGTCTGGAACACGATGGCGATGCCTTCCGCGGGGCCGCCGAGCGGCGCCTCGCGGTAAAGCACTTCCCCTGACGTCGGCTGGATCAGGCCGCCGGCGATTCGCAGCAAGGTGGACTTTCCGGAACCGGAGCGGCCGAGCAGTCCGAGTATCTCGCCCCTGGTGATGGCGATGTCGATGTCCTTGAGCACCGGCAGCGGCTCGCCGGACGGCTTGGCGAAGGCCTTGCACACATGGCGAAGCTCGATGATCCTGGGCTCGGTCCGGGCGGCCATGCTGTCCCTCAATCCAGCCGTGTCCGCCGCTCGGCGAGCAGGTAAAGTGTCCGCCACAGCAGCCGGTTGGTGGCGATGACGAGGATCGACATGGTGGCGATCCCGAGCGCAATTCTCGGATAATCGCCGGCCTCGGTCATTTGCGCGATATAGGCGCCGAGCCCCGAAGCGTTCAGCCTGGTCGATCCCCAGCTGACGGCTTCCGAGACGATGCTGGCATTCCAGGCGCCGCCGGATGCGGTGATCGCCCCAGTGACATAATAGGGGAAGATTCCCGGCAGCATCACCTTGCGCCACCAGCGCCAGGGCCTCACGCGAAAGCTCGCCGCGGCTTCGCGCAGATCGGTCGGGAACGCGCTGGCGCCGGCAATGACATTGAAGAGGATGTACCACTGGGTGCCCAGGATCATCAGCGGGGTAAGCCAGATCCTGGGCGACAGCTCGAAACGCAGGATCAGGAACACCGCCACGGGGAACAGCAGGTTGGCGGGAAAGGCCGCCAGAAACTGCGCGATCGGCTGGATCCGCTCGGTCAGCTTTGGCCGCAGGCCGACGGCGACACCGATCGGAACCCAGATCAGCGACGCCAGCACGATCAGGATCGCGACACGAAAAAACGTCAGCAGGCCGTTGCCTGCGGCCACTTTGAGATCGTCCCAGGCGAGGGCCGATCTGGCATATTGCGCGAGCTCCCACCCGACATAGGCGGCGGCGGCCGTGAGCAGGCCGTACCAGGCGGCATCGACCAGGCGCCGCGGCGGCGACCAGCTGTTTGCCAAAGGAAGGCGCCATGGAATGACCAGCGGAGCGCGGGCGATCCGGTGCAGTTCCTCCCCGATCGGTCCGCTGACATGGCCGGCCAGGCTTGATCGGCGAAACAGCGCGAGCACCACGCTCCTCGGCACGATCTGGGCTGCGGTCTGCTCGGCGCGGAATTTGTCGGCCCAGGCCACCATCGGGCGGAACAGCATCTGGTCGTAGATCATGATCGCAACCGTCATCGCCGCGATCGCCCAGCCGACCGCCGCGAGATCGCGCTGCGCGATCGCCCGCGCCACGTAGGAGCCGACACCGGGAAGCGCGATCTGGACATCGCCGACCGAGATGGCTTCGGCCGCCACCACGAAGAACCAGCCTCCCGACATCGACATCATCATGTTCCAGATCAGGCCCGGCATGGCGAACGGCACCTCCAGGCGCCAGAAGCGCTGCCATGGAGAGGCGCGGAAGCTGCGGCTCGCCTCGTCGAGATCGCCGGGGATCGTCCGGAGCGACTGGTAGAAGCTGAACGCCATGTTCCAGGCCTGGCTGGTGAAGATCGCGAAGATCGCGGCCAGCTCCGGTCCCAGGGCATTTCCAGGAAACAGCGAGACGAAGAACACCACGGTGAAGGAGAGGTAGCCGAGGATCGGCACCGATTGCAGCACGTCCAGCAGCGGGATCAGGACCATTTCGGCGCGGCGGCTCTTGGCCGCCAGCGTGGCGTAGGTGAAGGTGAAGATCAGCGACGCCACCAGCGCCGCCAGCATCCGCATCACGGTGCGCAGCACGTAGGAGGGCAGGGCCGCCGGCGACAGCGAGATCGCCTGCTGGTGCTCGGCAACGAACGGTCCGACCATCTGGCGCGCGCCGATGCCGAGCAGGATCACCACCCCGAGCACCAGCAGCGTGGCAACAAGGTCGCGCCAGCCCGGGACCCGCTGCTGCCAGACGCCTCCCGTCAAAACCTCGGCGTGATGCTCGACCAATCCGCTCAGCTCCCGCGGGCCAGAAGCAATTGCTATCTCAGGCAGGCCCAGGGCAATTGAGCTGCATCAAGCGCGGGTTGTGCGGTGCTCGGCCGCTACAATCGAGGTGTCGCACGAAGTTTCAATGGGCTGTTGCACACCGGGCGGTTCGGCACGAGGTTGTCACCGCTGTCCCGGGGTACGTGGTGTTACCTATCCGTCCGGGCCGGACATTCGAGGGGGTGGCGGAGGGGGAGAGATACAGATGGGCACCAACCAACCTATTGGTTTCATTGTGAAAAATTTGAAAGCCCCCGCATCCAAGGGAAGGTCCAATTGCTGCGGCCGGATTTAATACGCGATTGGCGGCAAGGGCGTTCGTTCGTGGATATCGGGAGCGATTATGGAATACACCGGAATTCAGTGTACAGGGTAGTCGTTCCTCACTTGACCCCAGACGAGCAAGCTTCACTCCATCCCGTCAAGCCGAAGCCGGCTCCGAAGTCTCCATTCCAAAACAGGTATTCTGACCCCAATGCGTACCTGCTGGCCCGCTTTAAAATTACGGTAAAAGAATTTGAGGAGAGGATCAGAAAGACATCGATGACCGCGACCGGTCAGTCCCTGAATTGCTCGCGGGATGTAATAAAAGCGCTCTGCAAACTGCTCAAGGTTCCGATTCCGCCTCGAGGCCGAAGGAAGGGACACAAGTAACCTTCAGCTCGCTGAAATGCTTATGTAGCGAATGGGAGGGACAGAGACGCAACCGCCGAGGGGAATCCGACGCTAGCCAGAACGTCCCAGGGGCGACTGGAAGAGTTTTTTTGCGGCGACCTACTTCCGCGGCGAGCCCGACGAAATGTCGCTGAGGAGCCACCCAGCGGCGTTACAGACGAGTTTCAGCGGCCGCGCATCCGTCAAAGGGAGGGGCACAGGGGGACCTTCGGCTTTTCACCGCCTGACGAGCCTGACTTTGCAACGCGCTTGAGGAATGGTTTGGGCGAACGGGGGACACGCCCCCAGTGGTCAGGGACCGAGCGGGAGCAGCGCGCCGGGCAAGCCGCGGAAGATGTCGCCTTCGGGACATGCCGCGGCGAACGCGAGGCGGATGCGGCTCGTGGTCTCGACGACCCGGGCGGCGATTTTCAAGAGGCGAAGACGTAGCGTCGCGAACTCGGCAGTGGCCAATTCCCGGGCTTTGGGAATGGCGTCGCGCACCGTAAGCATCAACCAATAAGCGGCGCGGTGGCACAAGACGCGAATTACGTTCCGTGGCGACGGGCACTATGCTCGGCCGGAGGGGATGGCGTGGTGCGAGGACAACGGTATCGACTACATAAGAGCCGGCGGCCGTGCCGGCGTGAAGTCGGATGTCGCGATAGCTTCGACGATCCAAAAGCCGAGCTGTCGAACCGGTTTGGAGCGGGAGCGCCCGAGATCGGTCAACGCGCAGCTTTATGCGCACTTGCGTCGCCGCGGCGACTGTCGCTATCGTGGTCACAAATTCATACACAGAACGGATGATGAAGATGAGCACAAAAATCACTGCCTCGGCGATCCTGCTATGGGTGCTGCGTGCGCTGATGGCCTGCCTCTTCCTCTTTCCCAGCTTCATGAAGCTGTCGGGCCAGCCGATGATGGTCGCCGAATTCGACGAGATCGGCCTTGGTCAATGGTTTCGGATTTTCACCGGCGCTCTGGAACTGATCGGCGGCGTCGGCGTGCTCATCCCCCGGGTTTCGCCGTTTGCCGCCCTCCTGCTCCTGCTGGTCGATATCGGCGCCTTCGTGGCCCAGATTTCCATCCTGCATAAAGACTGGATTCATACCATCGTCATCGGACTGATCCTCGGCGCGCTGATCTACCTGCAGCGCGGCCGCCTCGCCGGGCTGCATCAGCCGTCGACGTAAACCACAGGGGGTTGCAGGCGGTTTAACCAACTTGTAGAGGACATACTTTGCCCGTTGGCTTCGCAACCGAATCCTACGCCGCATCAGCACTTTACACCACGCTCGCCAGCCTCTCAGGCGCCCTCTGGCGAATAAGACGGGCTAGAGGCTGGAGGTGTGGCAATCGGTTTCGTGGAATTCGCCAGCATGGCATTCAGAACTACCTCGCATGCCGCACTAATTTGCGTCGTGTTGCGATCCATTCCGCAGTGAGCCTTCGGCGATGGCGGGCTCCATCCAACTCGACACAGATTTGCGCCACGGAGTTCCGGTTCGAATTTCATTGTCGCCCAGTGAAAACAGCGAATTCATATAGATAGGATCGAAGGGTTTGCTCGGATCGTAAGACGCCGACTGGTCGATATACGCGAGATTGAAGTCCATCCCCAAACGCTGGGCTGTCTCAGACGCAGAAGTCAATATCCCCTTGGTTTGCGATTTCATGATTGTGGACAAGGAGCGTACAGCTATCGCGATTGCGGCGGGATCTGTGACCGCGAATTCGGGGGCAAGAATATTATTGATGATCACCCAAAGGTGGATCCGTTTGACGCCCCGAGTCGGAATTCTCATAGAGGCGGACATCAGTATTTCCGGATTGATGAAAACTGGCGCGGTTGTGCCGCCATCGACATGCATTTCCGCGATGTGTCGCTCGCCAATATCGACATCAATCATCACAGGCGAGTACAGGGCGGACGCGCTCGAAGACGCTAAGAGGACATCTTGAAACAATCTCAGCGCATTTGGACCACCACTTGTCGCGATCGCTCCTATGTCCCAAAGCACCGGCCGTTGGGCGTCCAGATTCGTGGTCACGATGATCAGACGCCGCCCACGCCGATGCTCAATCGCGATCTGGGCAAGCAAGTCAGGGGTTGCAAATCGTTTGATCATCCGCCTGAGGGGAGCGGAATCCAACAAACTGGCGCCGCCGACGATCTTTAAGGGGTTCTCAGGACTAATAAGACCGGCTGTCGCGTCCCCTTTGAATAGCTCTTCCAACAACGGATCGTACTGCGAGCCCACGAATGCAAACGGGGCAATCAACGCGCCGACGCTCACACCGCTCACGATATCGAACTCCGGCCTTTTGCCTGTCTTGGTCCAACCCGTAAGCAGACCCGCAGCGAAGGAACCCGCCGAGCCGCCGCCTGAAAGCGCAAGGTAATTTACGTCGTGGCGCGGCGTCGGGATTAACCTTGAGCTAACGAGCATCTTGGCGAGGGTATCGGGCGGGGCGTCCGCCCACATTCGAACATCGGAAAATCCCGGAACTTTCGCCGCTCTAACATCTGTGAACGAGAACGCTCCTCTTGGGCCGCTGGCGCATGCCCCGAGAATCAGGAGCATGAACACGGAGCAAAGACTTCGGGCGCTCGCCCCCACTACGCGACTTGCTGGCCGATGCGAAAAGGTTTCCCATTTCCCAATGAACAAGTATTTCGAGTACGGGCGGATTGATATTATTATTCTCATCGCAGATGCGGCCCAATGTTGTGGTCAGATACTCTGGAAGGAGCGCGGCAATCGGCTTTTGCCAGCTACCGCCGTACGCTTCTGAAAGAGCGACAAAATCTTCCACAACCGCAGTTTGGCTCTGCTTCAACGTGCTCCGCACGCAGCAACAAGGTGCGCTTAGCCCGAAACAGGGACATTGCGCCCAACGCTACGACTCGTTTCGCGAAATCTCAGCGGGAGCGGAGACCATTTGCTCTCGCATTTTCAGCTGAAATTCGGGTGGGGCGAACTTATTTCGCGGCTCATTTTAGCGCGCCGCCAGCCGCCCAGAGCTCGCTAGTTATTTGCGAGCCCAGTGCGAATAGCGCGGCGACCAGCGTACGGTCGAAGAGCGCCGACATTGCGGGTATTTAATGGCCGTGAAACTCTCCCTATCGTGCAAAACATCCAACGCGCATAGCCCAAGCGATGCGCGCCATCTTGTTGGCCACCGCAACGGCGACGAGCTTGGCTGGTTTCTTGGCCAGCAGCCTCATGATCCAGGGATGCTTTTGCGGATGCAGCCGGGCCTGTCTCAGTTCAATCGTCTTCGGCTTTTTCAACTAAACGCCCAACCGTTTCGGTCGCGAGGAGATTTCCCTGATCGTCATGCAGTTGGCCTTCCAAGAAGCAGATGGAACGCCCTCGGCTTACAATCCGACCGGTACCCAGCGCCCGGCCAACTTTTGCTGGCGAAATAAAATTCACCTTTATCTCAAGAGCCGGCGCGAACTCTCCGGGGCCCAGGGTTAGGGCCAACGTTGGCGATAGCGTTTCGTCCAGCATGGCTGCAAGCATGCCGCCGTGGATGAAACCTGCTGGATTCACGAAGTCCGGCTGAGCCTGCATTTCGACCTTTAATACCTGAGAGAGGGGATCGAATCCCAGATATCTCCAGCCCAGCAGCTTGCTAATCGGGGCTTCAGGAAGCTCACCGTTCAATATCTTCGCGAAGAAACCTTGTTCTGCCAAATTTTCTTCCTCCGAGCTCATGCGAAAAGCGGCGCGTCGCTGGGCTTCGGTGGCTCGGTTTGTTTCTCCCGCAAGATCACGGAGATGCTCGGCAGGTCTAGAACGGCACAGATCGCCATGCCCAGCTTCTTGGCGGCATCATCGACATCCGCCGCCCCTTCCGCATTGCGCCAAGCCACGACTCCGTCCGGTCGCACCAGCAGCGAGCCAGCTTCTTCGACCTCGCGGACACGCTGCCACTCGCAGTACAGATCCTGCGCCTCGGGCGAACCCGTCACGACGATCCGCAGGAACGGAAGATCGAGGCGGCGTACGGCGTCCTTCCATGCGGTACCGGCGAGCCCGGTCACGACCGTGAACAGACCCCTGCCGGTCACGTCGAGCGTCGACATGCGCGTGCCGTCCGGGCCGACCAGCCAGGCATGCGGAATCTTGGCTCCCGGTCGCGTCGTCGGTTGACTGTAGAGATCGCGATCACGCCGCCAATTTTCGGGCTCGGCCGCGGCATCGGCGATCACGGCCGAGGATTCGTACCGCTGGTTCATCTCAACACCTTGAGCATTGTACTCTGTCTGCTTGAGGTCAAGCGCCGCCTGAGCCGCTTTGCGCGCAGCAACGCCGTCCGGCCCCGGATCGCGAAATCGCGCGATGCCCGCCGCGACTGGATTTTGCACGCCCTGCACCCGGAAACAGGCGTTCAGCGGCGCATAGTCGAGCCGCGACTGGTTGGCGCGCTCCACGACCTGCCTACCGACAGGAGCCCTCTCCTGCGAATAGCTTTCCAGGAGCTTCGGGCCGGCCCATCCCTTCACGGCGTAAGCGATCTTCCAACCGAGGTTGTGACCGTCCTGCACGCAGGTGTTGTTGCCCAAACCGCTCGATGGCGGATGCCGGTGGACGGCGTCGCCGCCGCAGAACACGCGCCCCCTGGAATATTGCGTCACGTACGCCTGATTGATGTACCAGACCGACGTCCTCACGATCTCCGGTTCAATCGACGGGTCCCCAATCAGTACCCTGATCTTTTCGCGGACGCTGCTTTCGGAAAGATCGGGATCACCTTTGTTGATATCGAACCCCCAGCCGGCGATCCATTGCGTCCACGGCCGCACCGCGCGGAGAAGGCCCATCCCGATCTCGCCGAAACTCGCGTCCGGCGTGACGATCCAGTTCAGGATGCTGGGACGATGTTTGCTGTACCTGGAGAGGTCGGCGTTGAAAATCGTGTAGACGGTGCCTGCGCGCGCCATCCGTCCTTCGATCGGAAGCTCTAAATGATCGACCACTGTCGATCTCGCGCCGTCGGCGCCGACCATGTAGCGCCCCCGGAGTGTGAACTCACGCCCGTCCAACCGATCGCGCAACGTGGCCGTGACGCCTTCGGAATCTTGCTCATGACGGACATATTCGGTATTGAAAGAGAACGTGGCGCCCTTCTCGGCCGCTTTCTGAAACAGAATGGGCTCAAGTAGCGGCTGGATGATGTCCACCATGCCGCACGGGCTCGCCCGGAGGTAATCGCCTCGCCGGTCGTCTCCTGTTCCCCACGTCCGCATCCGGATCAGTTCCGGCCCGGCCAGACTGGCGGCGAATGTCGTGTCACCCATCTGTTCCCACGGGCTCGCGTAGCGGGCTACGTCTTCCGAGATACCAAGATCGCGGAAGACCTCGTTCGCGCGTTGGTTTGTTATGTGCGCGCGCGGGCTATCGGCCATCCAGTTGCCGCGCGACACGATGTGACAGCGAACGCCGCAATTGGCGAGCGCCAGCGCCGTGGTGGAGCCGGTCGGGCCAGCCCCGATGATGAGCACATCTGTCTGGTAGGTCATGTTTCGCTCTCGCATCCGCGCGTCGGAAAGATCGTCAGTGGGCGGCGCCGGTCTGTTTCGCAGCTACCATCGCCATGCCAGCGATCCAGCCCGGGATGGCTTCGTAGAATTCCTGCGTCATGGTGAAGTGGCCGCCGATCGAGAACGCGCCGAAGGCGGCAACCCACGCGAGAACTTCGTTGGCACCGCGGCCCGCCGCCTCCCGGACCTTGTCGGTATCGAGCGCATCGGCGCGCGAGATCTGGCCGCTGCGCAGTATTTCCATGAACTCTTCGTCCCATTCTGGATTGAGAGGCATGCAGGGCCCCTTGCCCGCTTCGGCTAGAACACCTGCCTCAAGTACGCGCTTCTCGCGCACCTCCTTGGCTTCGGCGGTCGGATTGCGTCCGTTGATCAGGCGCTCCCGAATCTCGGGTGAGGCATCCTTGATCGACGGCAGCGGCGGATCGTGCGACAGGCCGCCCGATGCGGCAAACAGTACCCTTTTGCCGGAACGGATCGCAAAACGACCGACGGATTCTCCGAGTTGCCGGGCACGGCGGTAGGTCGGAACGGGCGGAGCGGCGGCGTTTACGAATATCGGGAGGATCGGCACGGATTTGAAATCGCCGAGCACCGCTTCCCACATTTGGACGAAGCCGTGGTCGACCGGCATCCGGTATGACACTGCGACGTCGAAATCCTCCGCCCGTACGTGATCCAAAAGCGCCAGAGCCGTTTGTTCCGGCACGTCCAGCGGACCCGTCCCCCCACCCCAGTCGCCGAGGGAAAACGCGCCCGCGCCGACGCAGAACGAAGGCATTAGATCGTAAAAGAAGCCGTTGAAGTGGTCGGGTGCGAACTGGATGACGTAGTCGGGCTCGAACTCCTTCACGAAGGCTCCGAGCCGTTCGAACGCGGTTCGAACGCGTTGCTCGGTTTCGCTGCTGGCGGGTCCCCGGTACATAAGGGGCGTATGGGATGCGCAAACGATAGCAACTGACATGATCAGATTCCTTCCAGCGCCGGGTGACTGTCGTCGATCGATTGATTCGGTTATTTCTTGACAAGCGGACACTGGCTCTCGGAGAGCGGCCGGTTGACGGCCTCACCGGGCAACGTCTGCAGAACGTTATAGAGGTCCCAATCACCCTTGTTCTCTCCGGGCTTCTTCACCTGGAGCAGGTACATATCATGGATCATCTTGCGGTCGGCCCGGATGTATCCGTCGCTCGCGAAGAAGTCGTGCACCCGCTCCTTCTCCATCTGCTTCATTACAGTCGGCGCGTCGTCCGTGCCGGTTGCCTTGACGGCTTTGAGGTAGTGCGCGACTGACGAATAGACGCCAGCGTGGAAGCCGGTCGGCATGATCTTGGCCTTGGCAAAGAAGCGCTCCGCCCAAGCGCGCGTCTCGGGCGTACGGTTCCAGTAGAAAGGAGAGACTTCGTAGGCGTCGTGCGCGATCTTCAGACCGACGGCGTACACATCCGTCAGCACCGATTGCAGCGGAACGATCTTGGCTTTCGAGCTCAGACCGAATTCGTCGGCCTGCTTCAGTGCAGTCACCGTATCGCCGCTCGAAGCCGCGATCGCAATGACGTTGGCTCCAGCGTTGGATGCGGTGAGCAGGAACGATGCGAAGTCGGAGGTATTCGGCGGAAACACGGTGTTTCCCACCACCTGCGCGCCGTTGAGCTTCACCTGTTCCGATGCGTCCCTCGACATGGCCTGACCGTAGGCCTGATCAACTGTCAGAAAGTACCACTTCGTGCCGCCAGCCTCGACAATGGCCTTGGCCGCGCCCTTCGCCAGATTGTAGGTATCGACTGTCCACTGGACCGTGAGTGGGGAACAGGCCTTGCCGTTGAAATCAGATGAGGTCGAGCCCGACAGCAACATGATCTTGCTCTTCTGAGCCGCCAGATTCTGGACGGCGAATCCGATCGGCGAGCCCTGCATGTCGGCGATAGCGTCGACGCCTTCGACGTCGAACCAGCGCGCTGCGATTTGCGATCCGACATCGGGCTTGCCGCTGTGATCGGCCGAGATAACCTCGACATTGAGGCCGGCGCCGAAATCCTCGGCCGCCATCTCCGCTGCGATTACCGAGCCCTTGCCGTTGGCCATCGCGGTAGGGCCCGCGATGTCGGTCAGGACGCCGATTTTCACTTTGCCGCCGCTGAGCTTGTTTTCGGATTGGGCGGCTGCGGGGCCGGTAGCGACCGTCAGGGCCAGGCACGCTGCGCACAGAACTTGGAAGCCTGAAAGAGCCATTATTTCCTCCCGTCGCTGCCCGTTCCTAGGCACGCGCATCTATCCATCGCTAGATTGGGCCTTGGCTTCTAGGAAATATATTGCAATGTTCGCGGTGCGAACACACCGGGACGGGTCATGCATCGTAATGTCAGGGCTCTTTCTCGGGGGTTGGCGCTCATAGGCGAACTCAATGCGAGCGGACCATCGAACGTAGTGCATCTCGCGAAGAGGACCGGCCTCAACCGGACTACATGCTATCGCCTGCTCGATACGCTGCGGGAAGACGGTTACGTGACATTCGACGAGACCAACGCTCTGTTCGGTCTTACGCCGCTAGTGCGCACGCTGAGCGAAGGCGTGTCGTCGCGCGACCTGTCGAGCCAGGCGGCGCTTCCGGCGATGTTCGGCCTGCTCGACCAGGTATCATGGCCGAGCGACTTCGGGGTCTTCGAACTCGGCTCGGTACTGATTCGCGAAAGCACCCATCCCTTCAGTCCGTTATCCATTCACCGGTCCATGGTGGGCCGCAGGAGGTCTCTGGTGAGAAGCGCGCTCGGAAAGGCCATCCTGGCTGCCTCAAGGCCAGCGCTGCGCCGCGAGATGCTTGATCTGACCGCTTCGCTTGTCGAGGAAGACGCGGGACTGGCAAAGGATCGCCGCTTCATCGAAGACATCCTTTTGCAAACGAAAAAGGACGGCTACGCTTCGTCGGTCGGGGGCTCCGAAGCCGGCATCAGCGCCATCGCACTGGCTATTTCGGGGGGTGGCCCCGTTCTCGGCAGCGTCAATCTGATCTTCTTCTCGTCGTCAATGACGCCGGAGGTCGCCGCCCGGAGGTATCTGACGCACATGAAGCAAGCGGTAAAGGAAATTGAACGTCGGTGGTCCGCGGCGAATCACGCGCGCGGAAAGATCGCTTAGAGGCCCCCAAGCTAAGCCCGCGGTTGCTGCAGCAGGAATTTTGATGTTTTTCAACTTTGTTGCCGTTCGAGATGCTTGTTGCCTTACAGAATTCGGAGTGACGTCGAAAACGAGATTGCCGGATCACTAGCGAGCTCAACGTGCCGACATGTTTTGATTTCGAACGTTCGTAAGCAGGTCGTCGGATGGCGGGGATTTGGACCAAAGATTTCCGGCCCGCGCACGCTCGTATCCATATTGATAAAGCGCCCGCATGTAATTCGTATCGAAACCCGACGCCGACGATCCCGGAATGGTTGAATCGATATAAGTCAGATTGAAGCCGAAGCCGTTTCGACGAGCAAAGTCGTACGTGCTGAAGATGACGGATCGTGTCTGGGTCTTGGTCATCGTCGACAACGAACGCGCGGCTATCTCGATGGTGCTGTTCGGAACCAGTTTAAATTCGCGCTCGACCTTGTTGTTGATCAGCACATACAATTGAAGATCTTTTGCTTTGGCCATGTTGGCGCTGCGCAACAGGAAGGCTTCCGGAAGCGTCAGTACCGGCGCAGTAACGCCGCCATCGACGTGCATCTCCTGAATCAGCCGTCCATTGACTTCGGACGTCACCAACATCGGCGAAAACACCGCCGGAATACTTGCAGACGCGGCCATGACGTCCCTGAATAGGTTCAGCGCCTCCGGGGAATGCAGCGCGGCAATGCGTCCCATGTCCCAAATGACCGTGCGCTGGGAGTCCAGGTTCGTGGTCACCACAAAGAGCAACCGTCCCCTTGCATGCTCGGCCGCAACGGCGTCAATGACATCTTCGCCGATATATTTGGCCACGAGTTCGCGAAGCCGGGTGTTACCGAATAGTCCAGATCCGAACAGCGCGTTGAATGGATTGGGCGCATCCAGCAGGCTTGCAGCAATTCCACTGGTATAGATTTCCTGTAGCGTCGCGTCATAACCGGGACCGAGAAAGGCGAACGGCGCGATCAGGGCGCCGGTGCTCACACCTGATACGATGGAGAACGATCGGCGGGTGCCCGCTTCGGTCCAGCCGTTCAGCACACCCGCACCATATGCGCCGTCTTCGCCACCGCCCGATAGTGCCAGATAGGTGAATGCTCCCAGACGTTTGACGGGGCCTTCGATCCGGTAGTTTTTGACCTTGAACGTGACGCTGTGCTGGTCGATTGCAATCAGGCGGCGGTTCGAGATGGCGACGCGGTGGGTGTAACGCGACAGATAGGCGAGCACGGCCTTCGG
>Ga0302319_10018175_pt1 | contig 12839 bp, 11 predicted proteins | sample Bog_T0_2_FD_203319 | JGI IMG/M metagenome (GOLD analysis project Ga0302319, IMG submission 203319) | Peat permafrost microbial communities from Stordalen Mire near Abisko, Sweden - Bog_T0_2 | ecosystem: Environmental > Terrestrial > Soil > Wetlands > Peat | place: Sweden: Abisko, Stordalen Mire...
ACACTGATGACATACGCTCCGCCACTGAACAGCAGGGTAATAAGGTAACAAAACAATTCAGGATTATTCGCTGCCGTAAATCCGGTGCAGGCTTGCAATATCTTGTAAATTCCGGCCATCAACAAAGATGGCACCGGCGATTTGTCGGAGTAGTAATGCCCGTGAATGAAAAGTTTATCCCGGGTTCCATTCTCGACGAGATTGGTGTCACTGAGCGGGTAAGGGGAGTTGGTCCGGGAGATGTCGATGCCGGGTGTTCTGGCAAAAATGGAGTGGTCGATACTCCATGTATGGTAATCCACCAGGGATTCTACCGATGCAAGACGGCTCCCATCATTCCAGCTTCCCGCATAAGGCAGCGGGCTCAGGATCGCAATGCAAATGGCGAGCAGAAGCAAGCGGGGCCTGGGAAAGTACCTTTGCGGGTGCGCCGTCATTTTAGGGCCATCTCCTTGAAGTCCCTGCGATTGTCAGGGAACCATCTAATTTTTGACCGGCTGCCGTTCCGCAACTGCCGTGCGCTTGCCTGTGATATTTTGCCAGCGCAGTTTGACCACGTAAAAGAGTGCCTCTTTCACAATAGCTCCGGACATTTTGGATTTTCCAAATCTCCGGTCCGGAAAAACAATGGGGATTTCCTTGATCCTCATGCCATTGAGATAATTCTGGTAGGCGGTTTCGATCATGAATCCATAGCCGGTAAGTTTGATCTTGTCGAAGCCGAGCTTCTCCAAAGCTTCGCGACGGTAACCACGAAAACCGGTCGTGCAATCCTTAATTGGAACATTCAATAGTGTGCGGGCTGTGAGATTTCCGATCCGGCTGATGAGACGGCGGTGCAGTTTCCAGTCAGGCGTGGAACCGCCGGGAATGTAGCGCGATCCCAGCACGAAGTCGTTATCGTTCAAAGCCTCCACCAATTTTGGCAGCACGGTGGGATCGTGAGAAAAATCGGAATCCATGCAAATGATGGCTTCGTAGCCCTTCGCCAGCACATTCTTGAACCCATTGATGTAAGCGAGGCCCAGGCCCAGTTTTTCTTTGCGCCTCAGTACAGAGATGTGAAAATCGGAGCGGGCCATTTCGTCGGCGAGATCGGCAGTGCCATCCGGCGAGCCGTCGTCAATGACAAGGATATCTGCCTCGGGCAAATTCTGGCGCACGGCCTGCAGGATCGGCTTGATGTTATCGCACTCGTTATATGTAGGGATTAGGACGATGGTTTTTATAAATAGAGAATCGGTGAGAGGCTTTAGTAGTCCAGACTGTACGCTTTACGCAATAAATCCTGCAAGGGATATTGATAATTTTCGCGAGTCACAGCACCGCCTGTTTCCTGGTCCACAGTGCTTTTTTCCTTGATCAACCGGGTAACATACCATGCATGAAAAACGCCTGCCGACACAGTTGGAACCCGAGGATGACCAACTACGAACCGGCTGCACAATTCAAGAGGGTATTTGATGATTTTCAAGCCGGCATCAAGCACCCGGATCGTTGCCTCTTCACCGGTGTCGGTATCGTGTCCGCGGACTTTGCGGAGAATGATAAGTTTTTCGAGGTCGGATTTGCAAAACGTCATGAAATGGGGATGGATATACCATCCATATGGATTGCCTTTATGCTTGCCGTCAAACTGGGCGCCCGCGAGCCGGTTCTCATCGTCAAGCTTGTCAACGGTCAGGTTCAACCAGTCCGGTTGGATTGGAAATGCATCCGAATCAAGGAGGGCGATATACTCATACTTTGCCGCTCGCACAGCTTCCTCCGCGTTTTCTCCGTGACGGTGCTGGGATGTGAACCATTGGCGTTTGCGAATCACGCGGACATCCGGCTGTTGTTTGAGCCACGCGCTTGTCCCATCCTTGCTGCCAAGGTCAACGGCGATGATTTCATATTTCCGGTCACCGATGAATTCCCGGACTTTTTCGACGAGAAGACGCACGAAAAAATAACCGCCATTGGTGACTGTGATTACACTGACTGGACGCAACATAATGAACTCTTACGTCTCGCAGTTTTGGCAGGTTCTGAAAAGCAAAAATGCGGATGTATTTAAACTAAAGTCCGCTCTGCTTAGCGTTTCTGATTTCCTCATAGAGTGCGATAAACTCTGATGCCTGCCTTGCAAATGAATGCTCCAGGGCAAGTTTCCGGGCTGCGTCACTCATTTTTGCGCGCAACGGATCATCGATCAATGCATCCATCTTTGAAGCGAGTTGAACGTGATCTGCGGGATCGTCTAGAGCGTAGCCGTGGATGCCGTCGATCATTAATTCAGAAGCTCCATTGCACCGCGTGGTAATGACCGGGCATCCCGCGGCCCACGCCTCCAGTGTGAAAAGACTGCACGGATCATACCATGTAGGCAGCACGCAGACATCAGCCGCAGCGTAGTATTTAACGGGATCCACCAAACCGAGAAATGTCACCCGGCTTGCTGCACCGGATTTTATCGCAAGTTGAACATAAGAATCAGTGCGATCATTACCGGCGATAACGAGATGTACAGGTTTGTTTTTTGCGGCAAGCAGCCCCATCGAACGGATGAGTGTGGAAGCGTTTTTCAAACGAAGATTGTGTGCCAGGAGAAAGTAAAGCACTTCATTTCGCAGGCCGAGTTGTGCGCGAACGACATCGCGATATTGAGTGCGATGTCCGGGTGAGTATTTCTCCAAATCGACCCCGTTGTAGATCACCCGCAATTTTCTCTCAGGAAGATGATGCAGCTCCTGAAAATGGCGTTTCACCATATTCGATACTGCGACGGTCACGGAATCAGGGCGCGCATGCTGGCGCTGCTCAATTTCCTGCATTTCCCGATGCCGCCGGGGACGCAGGAATGTGAAGCGCCGCCAGCGCGGTATGCGCATAAGATTATGCTGCCGCGTTGCAAGAGTGGAGCCGCCGTGTGGATGGAAAATATCCGCATACCATCCCACCCCCATGTCGTGAATGACATCGGGATTTAGGTTGCGCAAATATTTTTCAAGCGCCTCCGCCCGTGCCAAGCGCGAACGAGGCATCTCCAACTGATGAATCACGACTCCCTCATCCTGTGCAGAGGGATGAAATTCAAAAGCAACGACATTGACCTCGAATCCTTTGCTCCGCAATTGTTGCGCGAACTGCCATGTCCATGATTCAAGGCCGCCCTTGCGCCAATCAAAGCGTTCAAGTACAAGGGCAACCTTCATGGCTGTAAATGTTTCTTATCGTTTATCATCTGTTTCTGTTTTTGTAGGGCAGATGGAGTAGTATTGGGCCAAGCAAATGCCGAACGCATCAAAAATCATTCATCTTATTGGCTATGGGGTGTACCTCGCCTGTACCAGGATTGCAAAACTGCTGCCACGGAAGCTGGTGTTTTCAGCCGGACAAACTTTGGGCTTTTTGGGATACCACATACTGCGTGGGCGCCGCCATGTTGCAATCGAGAATATCATGCTGGCACTGGATAAAACTGAAAGTGAAGCGGCAGGACTTGCCCGGCAGCACTTTGGCAATCTCGGCGCCAATATGCTTTCGGCGCTTAAAATCGCCACGATGAGTGACGAAGAGATTCTGAAGTGTGTCACGCTTGATATTCCGCCTGAACTCGAAGCACGGGCCAAGGCAGCCGGTGACAAGCCGGGCTGGGTGGCGATGATCAGCCACATGGGAAACTGGGAGATTCTCAGCCATCTTTCGCCGATTTTTCCTTATTACAAGTACGGGGCGATTTACCATAAACTTGCAAACGATTATGTGGACCGCCACTTCAAGGAGACCCGGGCCCGCTCCGGCGTCATGCTTTTTGACAGGCGCGAAGGATATTTGAAATGTGCGACATTTCTTCGTTCGGGTGGGGTTGTGGGGGTGCTGGTGGATCAATATGCAGGTTTGCCGGGTACATGGATGCCATTTTTCAAGCGGCTTACATCGACATCCACGCTTGCTGCCCTGCTGGCACAGCGTGCCGGGGTCGATATCGTTCCTATTTCCATCAATACAACAGGCTTGGCAAAGTGGCATGTCACGATCTCCATGCCGATATCCCGCGGCGATGACGTGGAAATTCTCACGGCCAGGATCAACGAGGAGCTTGAAAAGGAAATAGAAGCATCTCCTGCGGACTGGCTGTGGTCCCACAACCGCTGGAAGACCCCTCGCTGGATGTTTCTATTTACCAAGAATGAGCGGCGGGTTTTTTATCCGCCCACTTTCGATCCCAACAGCCTGATACCCTATCGCATCCTGATCCGTTCGCCTGAAGATCTTAAGGAGGCAAAGGCCAGTGCTCCTGCGGCGCTTGCCATCAAACGCGGGAGGCCGGATGCACATATCACAATGGTCGCGCCCAAAGCTTTGGAAGCATTTTGGAAAGATGCCGAAGGCGTGGATGAAATTCTTGCAATCGCCCCCGGTGAATCGGCGGGAGATGTTGCGAACAAAATCAAAGGCTTTGGCAGATTTGATGTGGGTATTCTCTTTTCCAAGACGTTCCGGGCAGCTTTGGAAATGTGGCAAGGCGGGGTGCCTTACAGGGTGGGTCCGCCGCATCGGTTTTTATTGAATGACTGGGCGAACTCCAAAGGATTAGGGGATCCTCCCGAGACCGGGGCGTGGCGTTATGGCCGGATCGCCGAGGCGGTCGGGGCCAAGTTGCCTGAGTAACGGGCATTTGGCACTTGGAATGAAAAGTGCTGTTTTTACATGGTGAGTTTTAACGTTGGATAAACGAACAAAAACACCATGAAAAACCACAGCGAAATCCAGTCGCCTATCAGGCGCAGGAAATCGCGGCTCTCAGTGATGAGAAATCAGAAACTGCTTAGAGCTGCCCTGCGTTTGTGGGAACTGAAACACAAACAGCCCATCTAAAAGCTTTTGTCGCGACAAAGGCAGCGCAGGAGTGATTTGAATCACGCCCGCGATACGTTCGCCTCAAATTCCTGGATGGGACGCCTAGAAGCTTGCCTTATCGTCGGCTTCCAGCCAGTCGAAGAGGGTGGTTTTATACGGGTCGAGTCCGAGCTTTTTGCACTCGCCGATGAAGTAATCTTTTTTCTCGGGATCATTCACGAGAGTGTAGGCCTCTACACCGTCGCCCCAGACTTTGACTTCTGAGGGGGTTTTTGGCGTGCCGTGGTCGTTCAACCATTGGGCCAGCGCATCGTCGTTTGCGCCTTTCTCCACTTCCTTTTTGAAGTCGTCGCCTTTTACGCCCTTGAAGCCGAAGAGGATATTGTCGAGCGGACAATCGTAGTGATAATCGCCAATGTTTCCCGCCAGCAGGGCGCGGCATTTGTCGGCGGTGCGTGCCAGAATAACGTATCCGTCGATGCGGTTACGAGGGCTGTGGGGAGCTTCCTTTGTGAGATCTTTTCCTGTGATGGTGGACATAATTTTTTCGAGTTTATTTTTAGATGCAGCGCCGTTCCATTGACGCCGATTGTTTAGTGAACTCTATCGCGATCCAGGTCGACTTCAACGCCTATTGTCAAAAGCGCAGCTACGCAGGTCGCAGCGGGAGCGCTGAGCGAGACGCATTCGCGGTACTTACCAAACGAAACATACCATTCGCCTTTCTCTCGCCGCATATGCAAAGGGTTTTCAGAGGTGCTGACTTTGTCGATCACGGCCCACAAGGCTGTGATGTCCGACGAGTAAGGTCGATAGGATTTGATTTGTGTGACGGTCATCGAATCCCAGTCAATCCTGGGAAGATTGAGCTGCATCTTCATTCTTTTCACTGCTTCCAAAGCTTCCTGCTCGGTTTCAAAACGGAAGACTGCGTGGGCATCCTCCCAGTAAACCTCCGGCACCTCATTCATGAGCTGTTCGCCCACCAGCGCGTCCAACTGGCGCAAGGTGGCGATTTTCATTTTTGCCCGGAGCCCGCCCATAAATCACATGCTTTCCTGCGGGTCCGGACCGGGTGGATGAAATTGAACAATGCGAAATGGAATGCCGGCGACCGTGCGGCCATTGATGACGACGTCGATGGAGTAAAATCCAGGGCGGTCGAATTTCAAGTGCTGCAAATTGAAAACGCCGTTTCGGGTGAGGAAGGATGAGTCCCCGGGAATTTTGATTTCCAGCGCGCCTTCGATCGGAGGCACGACAGGCTGGCCATCCTCATCCACGATATTGATTTTCAACGAAAAATGCCCCTCATCGTCATCCCTGAAAATCATCCGAAGGGCCACGCTGCATTGCGGGTGGGAAAAGGGGAAGCTATGCGACATGATGGTGTCGAATGTGCCGATGATGCAGAGCTTGCCGTTATAGTCGGCAGCCGAGTCACACAATGATGCAATCTGGATTTCCATGTTTGAATTTGTTTACAATGACTTCCACGCCTCCACCAGCTCCGCAAGCAGGCGGACGCCGAAGCCGGTCGCACCGCGCGCCATGTCCCCGTGGTCGCTGCCGGTGTTTGCGGTATAGGCGATGTCCGCATGCGCCCATGGCGTTTTTCCGGTGAATGTTTTCAGAAATGCTGCCGCAGTGCATGCGCCCGCGAGCTTTCCGCCGCTGTTTTTAATGAGGGCCACATCGCTTTTGATCTGCTGGTCGTACTCGGGATACAGGGGCATGGGCCAGAGGCGTTCGCCGGATTTTCCGGCGGCATCGAGCAGTTGATCCTTCAATTTGCCGGAGGAACTCCAGAGTCCTGCCACGGATTCCCCGAGGGCAACGCCGCATGCGCCAGTCAACGTGGCGAGATCGACGATGGCTGCCGCCTTTTTTACCTTGCGCGCGTAGCCGATTGCGTCCGCCAGCACAATGCGGCCTTCCGCGTCGGTGTTGACGATTTCGACGTGGGTGCCGTCGTAAGTTGTGACGATGTCACCCGGGCGATAGGCCGTGGCGCTGGGCATGTTTTCGGCGCTGGCGATGATGCCGACGACGTTGCGCCTGAGCTTTAGATCCGCGATGGCGGCCATCGCGCCTAGTACGGCTGTGCCGCCGCATTTATCAAAGATCAATTCCTCCATGTTTGCCGCAGGCTTGATGGAAATGCCGCCGGTGTCGAATGTGATTGCCTTGCCGACAAGGGCGATAGGGGCATCTCCGGCACGTCCGCCTCGATGTTCGAGGATGATGAACCTTGGTGGACGAGCGCTGCCGCTGCCGACCGCGATGAGGCCGCCGAATTTTCCTGATCGAAGCGCTTTTTCGTCGAGAACAGTCACGCGCAGCTTTTTTTGTTTTGCCAGCTTGCGAGCTGCATCCGCGAGAGTGGCGGGGTAAATGATATTGCCCGGCTGGTTGCCAAGGTGGCGCGCGTAATTCGTGGCATCCGCGAGGATCTTCCCGCGTGTGCCATGCTTTTTTGCCGCTGCCAAATCCGGCTTGGAAACAACGATCCGCAATGTTTGCAGCAGCGCAGTCTTGGTCGTCTTGAATTGCTCGAAGCGGTAATCGGCCAGCAACGAGCCCTCAACGATCGCCTGGATGAAACCGGGATACCCGGTGGCATCGAGGGCGATTTTGGTGCGCCCGATTTTCTTTAGAAATGTGATGGCTGTGCCGGCGGCGGAACGCAGAACCTGGGCATCGACCTTTGGTGCATCCCCGATACCGACAGCAAGGAGACTTTTCTCACGGGAAAAAAACGTCGTATTTTTCTTTGCCGAGAATTCAGACTCGGGAACCGGTCCCGCCACCTTGTCACGCCCTGCGGGAGTGACAAATGCAACCTGCGTTTCGCCTTTTGCGACGCGCAGATCCGTGGCGAAATCGAGTTTCACAGTTGTATGACACGCGCGGAGTGGATATTCCCGATGGCAAGGAGCTCATCGAGGATTTTCTGGTCCGGAGCGGTGTCGAGGTTGAGCATGGTAAGGGCGCGTCCGCCTGCCTCATTGCGGCTGAGCGACATACCCGCAATGTTCACCTTGTGGCTGCCGAGCAAGGTGCCGAGACGTCCCACGATGCCGGGAACGTCGTCGTTCTCGAGAACCAGAATGATGCCGCTCGGTGTGGCCTCCACGGGCTGGCTGTTCACACGAACAATGCGCGGCGTGTGACCGAAAAATGTGCCTGCGGCGGAAGTCTTTGCCTCGCCGCTGAAGACGGCGACATGGAGCCATTCGTTGAAATCCGTCTGCTCGCTCGATTTGACTTCGCTCACTTCGAGGCCAAGGCCTGCCGCCATGGAACGGACGTTCACGCTGTTGATTTCCTCGCCGCCCGCCGATTTGAGGAAGCCAGCCAGGATGGAGCGGGTGATGGAATCGGTGGGAAGGTCGTTCGCTCCACCGCCGTAGGTAATGACAATTTTGTCGTTCCTCTTGGGAGCGATCTGCGCAACGAAGCGTCCCAGTTTGTCGCCCAGCGTGAGGTAGGGCTTGATGAGGACGTAGGTCTTCGCGTCGATATTCGGCATGTTGACGGCATTGCGGATTTCACCGTCGAGGAGGGCGGAGCGGATTTGCTGCGCCACTTCGATGCCGACATTTTCCTGGGCTTCCGCAGTGGATGCGCCGAGGTGCGGGGTGAAAACGATATTCGGCAGGTCACGCAACGGGAAGTCGGCGGGAGGAGGCTCGACTTCATAAACGTCGAGAGCGGCTGCCGCGACATGCTTCGATTTCAACGCATCGTAAAGGGCGCTTTCCTCGACCAGCCCACCGCGGGCGCAATTCACGATGCGAACGCCTTTTTTGCAAAGGGCGAGGCGGCGCGCGTCGAGCATGTGGTTTGTCTCCGGGGTCGAAGGCATGTGGAGCGTGATGAAATCGGCGAGCGGCAGAATATCATCGAGGTTCTCGATGAGCTCCACCTGCAACGCACGGGCGCGGCTGACCGAGAGATAGGGATCGTAGGCAAGGACGCGCATCCCAAACGCCATGGCGCGGCGGGCCACTTCGCTGCCGATGCGTCCCATGCCGAGGATTGCGAGTGATTTTGCGTAAAGCTCGACGCCCTCGAAGCTCTTGCGGTCCCATTTTCCAGCTTTCACGGTGGCGTGGGCCTGCGGGATGCTGCGGGCGATGGAGACGAGCAGCGAGAACGTATGTTCGGCGGTCGAGATCGTATTTCCACCGGGGGTGTTCATTACGATGACACCACGTTTCGTGGCGGCTTCGACATCCACGTTATCCACGCCGACGCCTGCGCGTCCGATGACTTTCAGATTTGTCGCGGCGTTGATGAGCCTGGAGGTCGCCTTGGTCTGGCTGCGCACGACGAGCGCGGCGAATTGCGGGATGATTTCGAGAAGCTGGTCTTCTTTCAGCCCGGTTTTGACGGTTACCTCCAGCGCGCCGCCGGCAGCGAGTTCGCTGATGCCGCGTTCTGAAATTGGATCTGCTACGAGTACTTTTGGAACTTCCATGAGAGGGATGACCTTATGTGGCGGTGAAGAAGGGTGTCAAAGAATTATTGAATTTAGCATTTAAGATTTAAGATTTAGCATTTGGGAAATTGATTTACCGCGAAGGGCGCGAAGGACGCAAAGGGGGGAGAGGAACTGAACTTCCAACTTTGAACGTCCAACATCCAATGTTGAATGAAGTTTGAGAGACTTTTGCCGGATTTACCCGGATTAACCCGGATGGATTCACCCTTTTGGGGTGAAAATGACGAAGCTCGAAGGAAGAGAAGGCATCGGGTTCCGGCGGATTGGATTTTTTCATGGTTTTCTAGAGTGGGATTGAGTGGGATAAACCGGGATTGAGTGGGATAAATTAGGAAGTAAGATTTAGCATTTAGGAAGTAAAGAGGCTCGATAAGAGGCTCGATTTACTCTGGTGCGGTTTGACCGGGTTGGACTGGGTTGGACAGCTTTGGAGCTTCCTGCTGGCTTTTAGGCCGGTTTAACCCGGTATAGGCCGGTAGCTTGTCATGTTTGCCGCCCTCGCCCCTCGGGTTGCAGCCCTGTGCCCCTCTGCTTTTCCCTGAGTCGAATCTCACTGTGTTCGGAATGACGAGGCCAACGCGTTTTCGGACTTCTTTCACAGTCTCTCAGATTGCCGTGGGTATTTCTCATCTTGCGATGAGCCGCATATTACGCCGTTTGATTGGCGCAGGCTGGTTGAAGACATATTTCGCCTTTATTTTTCGGTTATTGAAGAAATAGTATGTTAAGTCAAGCGAAATGTGTAATTATTTTGAATTATCTGTGTAATCTTTTCAGAAGATGAGATTTGGCTTTCCAATTTGGGTCCTTAATTTTAACCGTTTGTGATGACGACACGATCCGGCGGTGAGGTTGAAGCGAGAATTGATTCCTTGATTGGGGAGATGACTTTGGAAGAGAAAATCCTGCTCTGCCATGCGGGTTCGAAGTTTGCAGTCGCGGGGATTCCGCGGCTTGGAATTCCGAAGTTTTGGATGTCTGACGGGCCCCATGGGGTCCGGCGTGAGATCAGCGCGGATAGCTGGGACCCGGTGGATACGGAGGATGATTACTCGACCTACCTGCCGACGGGGACGGCGATGGCTGCGACCTGGAATATTGATGCGGCGCGCATTTTTGGCGAAACGCTGGGGGCGGAGTCGCGGGCGAGGGGGAAGGATGTGATCCTGGGGCCGGGTATCAATATCATCCGCTCGCCGCTTTGCGGCCGGAATTTTGAATACTACAGCGAAGACCCGTATCTGATCGCGGCGCTGGTCGTTCCCGTGATCCAGGGAATCCAGAGCCAGGATGTGGCTGCCTGTGTGAAGCACTTTGCGGCGAACTCGCAGGAACTGAACCGGCACGGGGTGGATGCGCAGATGGATGAGCGGACGCTGCGCGAGATTTATCTGCCGGGATTCAAGGCGGCGATCGTGGAGGGCGGCTGCCTGACGGCGATGGGGGCTTACAACAAGTTCCGGGGGCAGTTTTGCTGTCATAACCAATATCTCGTGAACGACATTCTCAAGGGGGAATGGAAATTTGAAGGCTCGTACATCTCCGATTGGGCGGGCGTGGAAGATACGATGGAAGCGGCCTGCAACGGGCTGGACATTGAGATGGGCACGAACCCACCCTACGACGAATATTTTCTGGCGCGTCCGTTCCGGGAGGCGATCCAGCGCGGGGAACTTTCCGAGGACCTTGAGAACGACAAGGTGCGGCGCAATCTGCGGGTGATGTTCCGTATCGGCATGTTTGACGCGGACCGAAAGCCGGGTGAACGCAATACGGTAAAGCACCAGAAGGTGACCCTCGACATCGCGCGCGAGGCGATGGTGCTGCTCAAGAACGAAAACGAGCTGCTGCCGCTCAAGAAAAGCGAGCTGCGCAGGATCGCGGTGATCGGTGACAATGCGATGACCAGGCATGCATTTGGCGGGAACAGTTCCGCCGTGAAAGCACTCTACGAGGTGACTCCACTGGAAGGGGTGAAGAAAAAGACGGGCGGGGAAGTAGAGGTACGGTATTTCCGGGGCTACCCGAGGAAGATCAGCGCATTCGAATCGATCAAGGTGGAATACCTCGGGACAGCCGACGAAGGTAGCGGCACGAAGGGATGGAAGGGGACTTACTTTTCCAACCGGGACGGGCAGGGAGCGCCTGTCGTGCGCGCGGATGGAGACGTGGATTTTGAATGGAATGGTTCCGGGCCGTTTGAGGGATGGCCAGCTGAGAAATTTTCAGTCACCTGGAAAACAACCCTGACTCCGCCGGAAAGCGGGACTTACGAATTCATTCTCGAAGGGGCAAACCACGCGAGCTTTGTGATGGATGGGCATGATTTTCTGCAACGCTGGGAAAACGGCGGCGAAAATGTCATCAGCAAACCGATGGAACTTGAAGGCGGGCGGGTTTACCAGCTTGGTGTTGTGTTGAAGCCGGGCGGGCCGGATGTGCGGATCAGGATCGGATGGATTCCGCCCTGGATGGAAAGAAAAACGGAGGAACCCGGGGAGTTGCTTGAGGCGGTAAGAAATGCGGATGCGGTGCTTTTCTTTGGCGGGCTTAATCATCAATTTGACGTGGAGGGGTTTGACCGGCGCGATATGACTTTGCCCGACGGGCAGGATGGATTGCTTGAGCAGGTCGTGGCGGCCAATCCGAGGACGGTTGTCATCCTCACCGGCGGATCGCCGATGGAAATGCCGTGGAAAGACCGGGTGAGTGCGATCGTGTTGATGTGGTATGCCGGCATGGAGGGAGGCAATGCGATTGCGGATGTTTTGTTTGGCGATGTGAATCCGGCGGGGAAACTGCCGATGACATTTCCCAAGGCATTGCAGGATTCCCCGGCAACCGCGCTGGATGATTACGCGGCGGATGTGTGCCACTACAAGGAAGGGGTGTTTACCGGATATCGTTGGTTCGATGCAAAGGGGATCGAGCCGTTGTTTCCATTCGGGCACGGGCTCAGCTATACGACCTTCAAATTGTCAGGGATGAAGGTGGCGAAAATGGGTGGAGAAGTTTCTGTCGCGCTCGATGTCACCAATACCGGCAAGCGGGCTGGCGCGGAGGTCGTGCAAATCTATGTGAGCCCGCGGAAGCCTTCGGTGGAGCGACCTGTGCGGGAGTTGAAGGGGTTTGCGAAAGTGATGCTGCAACCGGGTGAAACGAAGAGCGTCGAGGTTTTGCTTCCCGGCGAGGCGTTCGCGTTCTGGTGCATGAAGACGAACGGGTGGCGGATTGAGGAAGGGGAGTTTGTGATTGAGGCGGGGACTTCTTCGCGGATGATTGTTTGTGTCGAGACATATTCGTGGCGAGATACCAGCGAATGATGAATTATTGTAAATACTTGGAACTGACCCCTAGTCATTCTCCAATACCGGCAAGGGTATGAACGGGAACATCGGTTACAAATGAACCGGACACATCGGTTACACTTTTATGTTGATAATCCACTCCTCCCGGCACCGCAAGGCTTACTCTCCCAACGCCCGGC
>Ga0302319_10018176_pt1 | contig 12839 bp, 13 predicted proteins | sample Bog_T0_2_FD_203319 | JGI IMG/M metagenome (GOLD analysis project Ga0302319, IMG submission 203319) | Peat permafrost microbial communities from Stordalen Mire near Abisko, Sweden - Bog_T0_2 | ecosystem: Environmental > Terrestrial > Soil > Wetlands > Peat | place: Sweden: Abisko, Stordalen Mire...
CGCGATCGTGAACCTCAAGTTGCGCACTCGGGCGTTCATGCCTTGGCTCCCTGCGCGAGTGCGCGCTGGTGCAGCCGGCCGATCGCATCCAACGCCGAGGTCACTGCGCCTTCCTGCCATCCGCCCAAGAACGAGGCATGCTCGCCGGCGAGCACAATCCGTCCGTCGATGGCGCACAGGTCATCGTAGTGCTTGGCGCGCGAGTCGGCGGTCCACATGCCCATGCATCCCATGGTGAACGGCACACGATGCCACGCCACGGCGACTCCGTTGTCGAACTCCTCACGGTATTGACGGTGAATCTGGCTGCCGTAATCCACCGCCTTCTGCACGCGCTCGGGCGGCGTCATGGCGGTGAAATCGGCGGCGTGTTGGCCGAACATGTAGGCGCCCAACAGAACGCCCTTGCCGCTCGAATGAAAGCCGGTATTTGGGTAGGCGACGTTCATGATCGGCAAGTCGGTGTAGCTGATCCCGCCGTAGATATGATCATCTTCCTCCCAGAATCGCCGCTTGAACTGCAGCCCGACCTTGACGGCAGAGGCATAGGGAACGGCCGAGACGGCCGCTGCCATCGCGGGTCCCACATTCATCGGAATCTGCGCCAAAATCGACAACGGAATAGTGCAAACGCACCAGTCCGCACGCGCCTTGTGCAGCTCACCCGGCCTTGCCGTGTCCTCGTAGAGCACGCTGACGCCGCGCGCGTCCTGACGAATATCGGTGACTTTGGCGTTGTAGTGAATGAGCGGCCCTAATTCGCGGGCGAAGGCTTCGCCGACCCGGCCCATGCCGCCCACCGGCTGGAACAAGGCCGTCTGCATGTCGAATACATCGCCGGCGGCAATGCCAAACCAAAGCCGCGAATTCAAGATTTCGCCAAGGCCGATCGGCGTCCCGGGAATTGGCCGCGCGCTCAAACCGCCGCCGGGATTCTTCTGGTAACCGCGGCGCTCGCCGCTGCCGACGTAGGCGTTGCTCTTATCGAGCGCGCCCCAAGCGCGCAATGACTCGAGCAGCATTTCCTGGTCTTCCTTGCTCACCGTGGCGTCGAGGGCGTTTTGCTGTGTTGCCTTCGCCAACAGCTCCGCGACGTGGCCTTGATAGTCGGCTTTGATCTCACGGAAGCGCTGCGGCTTGCCATCGAAGGCTTTGCTGCTGTGCAAGTAGGCGTTGTAATTCACTTGCACGAACGCTTCGAGCGGCACCCGCAAGCGCTTGCAGTAGTCGAGCATGCCGCGATGGTGATACGGAATGCGCCAGGGACCCGGGTTGATGTACAAGTCCGGGTCGAATTGGCACTGTTGAGTAAATCCGCCGAGTTCGGTGTACGTATCGCCGCCCCGCAAGGTCCAATTGCGCCCGCCCGCGCGGCCGTTGTATTCCAGCAGCTGCACTTGGTAGCCGGCGTTGCGCAATTCGTAGGCGGCGGTCATCCCGGCGAGACCCGCGCCCAAGATCAGGACTGACGACCCTTTGGGCGCGTCGCTCAAAGCCGCCGCTCCCTGGTAGGGCGACTGCGCGGCATGTCCTAAGCTGCTCATGGCCTGGTACATGGCGGCGCTGCCCGCCGTGACGCCGATCATGCGCAACAGCTCGCGCCGGGTCGGGGAGGGCAAGACAGTTTGCTTTACCATTCGCTACCTCAAAGGTTCAGTGTGGAACGGTTATCACATGAAGCCGCGCGGGGTTCAAGGAGGCGAGCGCCAAAGTCGCCGCGGACGCCAAGTTCAGTGCAAGCGGCAGTGCCGGGCGCACTGATGTAGTTCAAAACAGCCGGTATTCGGCCACGACTGCCGCCGTGCTGTTTTTTATATTATACTCGTGACATTAAAAACTCGTGATTCAGGGGCTGGCAAACATGCGCAATGTGAAAACACTCGGACTGTTGGGAACCGGCGTCATCGGCGGCGGGTGGGCGGCCCGCGCACTGCATTTCGGAATCGATGTCATCGCTGCCGACGTCAAACCCGAGATGGAAGAATGGATCCGCGGCGCAGTCGCCAACGCCGAGCCCGCGTTGGCGCGGCTCACATCCGCGCCGTTGCCGCCCAAGGGCAAATTGTCGTTCACCACTGAGCTTCGCGAGATGGCGCGTCAGGCCGACTTCATTCAGGAAAATATCCCGGAACAACTGGCGTTAAAACAACGCATGTTGGCGGAGGTGAGCCGGCACGCGGCGGCAGACGTCATTATCGCCTCGAGCACCTCTGGCCTCACGCCGACGGATTTGCAACGCGACATGGTGTCGCCGGAGCGCTTCTGCGTCGCGCATCCGTTCAACCCCGTGTATTTGTTGCCGCTGGTCGAATTGGTCGGCGGGGAAAAGACGGTTCAGTCGACCATTGACGCGGCGGCGAAGTTCTTTACCTATATCGGAATGCACCCGCTGCACGTGCGGCGTGAGGTTCCCGGCCATTTAACCGATCGTCTGCAAGAGGCATTGTGGCGCGAAATTCTGCACCTCGTGAACGACGGCGTGGCGAGCACCGGCGAACTCGACGACTCGATCATCTACGGGCCGGGACTGCGCTGGGCCGCCATGGGCACGAATTTGATCTACCACCTCGCGGGCGGCGAGAGCGGCATGCGCCACATGCTCGCGCAATTCGGCCCTTGCCTTAAGTGGCCATGGACCAAACTCGAGGCGCCGGAATTGACGGAGACGTTGATCGATCGCATGGTCGAAGGCACCCAGGCGCAGGCCGCCGGGCGTTCGATTCGAGAACTCGAACGCCTGCGTGACGATTATTTGGTTGCCATCCAGCAAGTACTGCGGCAGTACAACATCGGAGCCGGTTCCACCCTGCGCGCGCTCGAGGAACGGCTGCACCAGGATGCGAGCCAGGCCGCTGCCCACGTGTCGAGCGAGTCCGCCAAGCCATTGCGGTTGATGGACGCGACGGTCCGAGCCGAGTGGGTAGACTACAACCGGCACATGTCGGACTTTCGCTATGTCCAGCTTTTCGGCGATGCCATCGACGTATTGTTCAGGCAAGTCGGGGTCAATGAGGCGTACCGCGCCACCGGGCGCATGTTCTACACCGTCGAGAATCATATCCGGCATATGGGCGAGGCGAAGGCGGGCGAAGGCCTGTATGTCACCGCGCAAGTGCTCGGCGTCGATGATAAACGCCTGCATGTGTTGCAACGTGCCTTCCGCAGCCGCGACGACCAGCAGGTCGCGAGCGCCGAGCAGATGTATTTGCATGTCGACACGGCTGCCGCCAAGGCGTCGCCGGCCGATGCCATGATTCGAACCAAACTCGATGCCTTTGCGCGTGCGCACGCGACCTTGCCCACGCCGGTTGAATGCGGCAAGCCGATTGGCCTGAAGCGCAGCTAGACCCGATCATGCCGAAGATCGTCGATCATGCACAGCGCCGCGACGAAATCGCCCACGTTGCCTGCGAGGTGGTCGCGAGCTACGGTTTTGAGCAGGCCACGGTGGCGCGTATCGCGCGCGCGGCCGGTTACACCACTGGCATGGTGGCCCATTATTATGAGTCCAAACAGGACATCATTTTGGCGGCGCTGCGGCTCATCCTGCAGCGAATCGAAGTACGGCTGACCCGTGAGCGCGCGGGCGGCGAGAAGAATCTGCTGGAGGTCTTGTCGGAGGCCCTGGCGATCGATGCGCAACGTTTCACCGAATGCGCCTTTTGGATGTCGTTTTGGGGTCAGGTTTCCGCGGATAAAAAACTCAAGCGGCTGAACGTCTGGGTGCATCGCGAATATATGCGGTTGTTCGCACGCTGCTTTGCCGAACATTGGCAGGAGTGGGCCGAGTGGCCGCAAGCGGCGCGCGATCAGGTGCTGCGTTCCGTGGTGATATTCATCAACGGATTGACGGCAAGCGCGGTCACAAGTCCGGGCGACTGGCCGGCCGCGATGCAGGTCGAGCAATTACGGCTGCAATTGGAATTGCTGCGCCACTTCGGAAAACGCGACTCGCGCGGCGCCGCGCGGCTCAAATGAGGAATTAACCATGGATTTTTCGCTCAACGATGAACAACAGATGATCGTCAAGTCGACCCGGGAGTTCGTCATCAACGAACTGTACCCGCACGAAAAGGAGGTCGAGGAGAGCGGCGTACTGCGCGACGACTTGCACCGCGAACTCAAAGCCAAGGCCATCGAGGCCGGCTTGTACGCCGCCAATATGCCAGTCGAGGTGGGTGGAGCAGGATTGGACACGGTGACTTGGGTGCTTTACGAGAAGGAATTGGGGCGCACCAATTACGCGCTGCATTACTCCTGCGTCGGGCGACCGTCTAACATACTGCTCGCCTGCGCGGGCGAGCAGCGCGAGCGCTACTTATTGCCGACGGTGCGCGGCGAACGGGTCGAATGCCTGGCCATGACCGAGCCCGGCGCCGGGTCGGATTTGCGCGGTATGAAAACCAGCGCGGTCGCGGCGGGAGATGATTTCATCATCAACGGCACCAAGCACTTTATCAGCCACGCGGATCATTCTGATTATGTCATTCTGTTTGCCGCCACCGGCGAGGAAGCGAGCGCGCACGGCGTGCGCAAGAAAATGACGGCATTTTTGGTGGACATGGGGCATCCAGGGTTCGAAGTGCGGCCGGGTTACAAGAACGTCTCGCACCGCGGCTACACCAACAGCATTCTTGAGTTCAATAATTGCCGGGTGCCGAAAAGCGCCATATTGGGCGAGTTGCATCGGGGTTTCGAGGTCGCCAACACCTGGCTGGGAGCGACTCGGCTGCAGGTTGCCGCCACCTGCCTGGGACGCGCCGAGCGCGCCCTGGAGCTGTCGACCCAGTGGGCGGTGGATCGCGTGCAATTCGGCCAGTCAATCGGAAAATTTCAAGGCGTGAGTTTCAAACTGGCGGACATGGCGGTGGAACTGCGCGCAGCGGAACTCTTGGTGTTGGAGGCAGCGTGGAAGCGGGATCGAAAAATCGACACCGACATGGATATGGCCATTGCCAAAGTTAAAGCCACCGAGATGCTGGCCATGGTCGCCGACGAAGCGCTGCAAATTCACGGCGGGATGGGTCTGATGAGCGACTTGCCGTTGGAACGCATTTGGCGCGATGCCCGCATTGAGCGCATTTGGGACGGAACCAGTGAAGTTCAGCGTCACATCATTTCACGCGGTTTGCTGCGTCCATTGGGCGGCTGACGCCGCGATTTAACATCAGGCGGGCGCTCGCGACATATCGGGTCCTCGATGCGTCATATGCGCTCCCGACGCGTCATATGCCGACGGCCATGCGGCGTTGTCCTACAGACTATAGGCACCGAGTACCGGAAAATGCGTTCACCTCCGATGTACACCTGGGCAACGGTTGTGCGTTAGGGGGATAGAGATTGTCACTTGGAGCGGATGGCACATGATCGATGCGGAAGTAGGACGGCTCAGACGGTTGCGCAAGACGGCATTGTGGGCCCGGGCGATTGCCATGGCCCTCGATTCGACCCAAGCGCGCCGTAACTCGCTGTTTTTCCGTACGCAATTGAGTTGCTGGCAAGTCTCGCGCCATGTCACCGGAAAGCTGCGGGCGCATCCCTATCCGCGTTATCAACGCGAACCCGGCGCCCTGCGCACGGCGTGCACGCGCAGCGGCGCTCGTTTCTTAGGCACAATCGCCCGCCGCCGCGGCCGCGGTTTACAAATTCTGGGCCTTGAGTTGCAGCGGGTGGCGCGCGAGTTGGACGACGCCCGTGCGCTCACCTTGTCGCCCCAATTGAGCGATGATCTCGGCCGCTCGCAGGTTCAGATCCGCAGCCTGATCAAGGAATTAGACGTCGGAGCGCGCAACGAAGCGCGGCACGAAGTTGCGCATCATGAGATCGCGGCGCCAGTCGAGGCACCGGCCGAGGGCGAGAGTTGGCCGTACCTGGCGCTCTAAAGAGGTCCTACAGCGGCGTCTGAAAATCCTACAGGGGTTTGGCGCGTTTAGCTGATCGCAACCGGGTTTCTGCATCGCGATACTCTCTCCCATCCGATCCAACATAAGGAGTTCGTGATGCGCAGCGAGAACGTACCCATCCCGCAGAGCCCCGAGCGCCCGCCAATAGCCCCGTATGATCCGCCCGCTCCCGCACCGCAAGCGGCGGCTTGGCAGAGGGCACTCAAAGTCGTCGGCTGCCTGCCTTCCGGCCGTCGTCAGTTCAAATGGGAAAGTCGCGGTGGGCACTAAGCAGCAGATCGCCATCGGTATTGCGCTGCAGACACAGGTGCTCAAAACCTGTCCGGTGCACCATCACTTGTACTGCGAGGAAGAGGAATCCGGCGACAACGAGAATATGGCGCGAGCCTTTGCGGTGGCCGTGGAATTGGTGCGTCACGAGCCGTACGCCGAGGAGTTTCACCACGACGCGCACGCGTTGACCGACGTGTTGAGCTATACCATTGGTGCCACACCGATAGGCTGCCCGGATTGCCTGTCGATGCGATACCCAGCGAACGGCACAGCGGCGCAAGAAAATTCTGCGGAGATCTAAAGCTTAGGAGGGCCGTGTGCGGTGGCGCCGGTCCTTCATTTTATCGCAGGCTTAACCGCTGCAGCCGAATTCAGTGTCTGTTCGAGCGCCGCCAAATCGTAGGGCTTCGGTAACACGAACACATGATGGCGCTTATCGCGAAATAGCATGTCGAGATCGAGGCTGCCGTAACCGGAAGAAATGACCACGGGCAAGTCCGGGTATTTGTCGACCAGCTCCTTGGTGAGCGCGATGCCCGACATGCCGGGCAGGCTCACGTCGGTCATCACCGCGTCGCAGCGGTACTCGAGCAGTTTGGCGAGGGCTTGTTCCGCGTCGCCAACGGCTTGAGTCTGGTGGCCTAGCTCGGTCAGGTACTCGATGGCGATGTCCCGCACTTCGTCGCTATCTTCCACCAGCAAGACGTGCATGAGTTAGCGCCCGCTCCAGCGAGGCGCACGCTTTTCGCTGAACGCACGCGTGCCTTCTTTCAGGTCCTCGGATCGGATCACCCGTTGCACGGCGTCGAGCGAATCGTGCAACTCAAATGCTTCGTGTTCGGGCACCATTTCGGAGTGTCGTAGTAATTGCTTGATCGCGGGAAACAGCAGCGGCGGTCCGGCAACCAGTTGGTGGGCGATTTCGCGTGCCTTGGTCATGCCTTGACCTTTGGGCACGACGTGATTGGCAAGACCCCAATGCTTGGCCTCCGCAGCGTCCATCCAACGTCCCGTCAACAAGAACTCCACCGCGACATGATAGGGGATCCGCCGCCGCAGTTTGACAGTTCCCGCGTCGGCTAGCACGCCTACATTGATCTCGGGAAGGGCGAATTTCGCGTGTTCCTCCATCACAATGATATCGGTGCCCAACACCACCTCGAATCCGCCGCCGCAGGCGATGCCGTTAACGGCCGCAATGATGGGTTTATTGAGGTTTCTGGGGTAATTGAGTCCGGCAAAGCCGCCGACCCCCCAATCCGCGTCGGATTCCTCGCCCGCCGCCGCCGCTTTCAAGTCCCAGCCGGGGGAGAAAAACCGCTCGCCCGCGCCGGTGATGATGGCCACCCTGAGAGCCGGATCGTCACGGAACGAGGTGATGATCTGATTCAGACGGCGGCTGGCCTTCAAGTCGATGGCGTTTGCTTTGGGCCGATCGATGGTAATTTCGAGAATGGCACCGTCTTTTACAGTATTGACCCCATCGGTCATGGCATCGCTCCTTCAGATCTTTTTCAGTCGTATCATCGTATCCACGGCCACCGCGCCGCGTCCGGCGGGCCGCACGATGACAGGGTTCACATCAATTTCGACCAGGCTCGCCACGTTGTTCGCTGCATAACGGGCGACGCCCAAGATGGTGCTGACCAGTGCATCGGTGTCGCCTGCCGGCTTGCCGCGGTAACCACCCAGCAACTTGCGGACCCGCAGCCGCTTGAGCGCGGATTCTATCGAAGCGCGCGTCCACGGGGGCAGCAAACTGACGCTGTCCGCCATGATTTCGGTGAACACGCCCCCGGAGCCGATCACCAAGACCTGGCCAAACTGCGCATCTAAGATGACGCCGATCAACACCTCGGCGACCCCGTCGGTGAACATCTCCTCCACCAACAGCGTGTCCGAGAGTGCAGCGAGGCGCGCGGCAGCGCTCGCCGCATCGGCCGCGGTACGAATATTGAGCACCACGCCGCCGACCTCGGTCTTGTGCTCCAAGTGCGCCGCCGACGCCTTGAGAACAACGGGAAATCCCAGGGCAGTCGCCGCCTCGGCGGCGTCGTGGGGAGAGACGAGGCTGCCGCGCGGAACCGCAACGCCGCACGCTGCGAGTGCCGCCTTGCCGTCGTATTCGCTGAGCGCATGAATTGCATGCGAGCCGCCAGGCGCTGCGCTCGGCGGTAAATTCAAAAGTACCTCGGCTCGGGCCTGCCACGCGACCCCCACTGCACCGGCGAGCGACAATGCTTCGAGCGCTTCGCGCTGCCCCTGCAGCGGGACCACGCCGCCCGCGAAGCAGCGCTGCCGAATCCGCGGGTTGATCGTTTCGGGCAGCGAGGCGATCAGCGCGGCGCGGGTCGGCGCACCCTGCGCCGCGGCGATGAACACGTCGATGACGGCCTCATAGGCTGCCGGATCCGCCTGACCTTCGGGCGGGTTGTCCAACATGAATCCCGCTGCGTCGTAGCCCGACTTGAGCACTTCGCCGAAGACGCGCCCGAGCGCCGGCGGATCGAACCAGAGGTAGGTGTGGATGTCGAATGGGTTTGCGATGGTGACTCGATCAGTCAACACTTCGCGCAGCTTCGCGGCTCGTTCGGACGGCAGAGCGGCGAAGTCCAAGTCCAGGTCGCGCGCGACATCTGCGGTCATGGCCATGTCGCCGCCCGACGCGCCCATCACCAAAACCTTGCGACCTTTGAGCGGGCCGCCGCTATGAAACAATTTTAAGGTTTCGCACAGAGTGCCCAAGGTATCGCAACGCGCAATGCCGGCCTGCCGGCAAAAAGCCTCGAACACCTCGTCGGCGCCCGCGAGCGCCCCGGTGTGACTGTGTGCGGTACGAGCAGCGGCGGCGGTGCGCCCAGACTTGATGACTGCAATCGGTTTGTCCGCGGCGCGCGCGAGGGCTGCGGCCCGCGCGAATCGTTCAGGATCCTTGATGCCCTCGAGGTACAGACCGAAAGCCGACACCCGTGAATCTGCGCACAATACTTCAATCAGATCTTCCACGGCCAACCGCGACTGATTGCCCACGGTAAACAAGCATCCGATCGGCAAGGAGCGTTGGTTGAACATGAGCGTCAGTGCGATCGTGCCGCTCTGACAAATGAGCGCGACACCGCGCTCAACGTGCGAGCCCACGATCTGGTCCGGCATCATCGCCACGTTGTCGAAGAAGTTGACGAAGCCGTAGCAGTTGGGCCCGAAGAAGGGCAGGGCGGCGGCGTTTCGCAGCAGCTCGCTCGTGAGCTTGGCGCCCGAATCGGTGCCGGTTTCCGAGAAGCCCGCGCTGAAGCACACGAACCCGCCCGCGCCGCGCTGCGCCAGCGCGCCGGCGACTGCCGGCGCTTCGTGATTGGGGACCGCGACAAAGGCCGCATCCGGTACCTCGGGAAGTTCGGCCACCGATCGGTAATACGTCGTCGCTGCGGTCGACTGGCGCGTGGGATGAATGCGCCACAGGGTGCCGGAGTAGCCGATGGCTATGTTGCCGGCGGCCACCGCATCGGTCCAGGCGCTGGCACCGATCAACGCGATGCTGCGTGGCGCGATGAGTCGATGCAGATCGAGCACGGCTAGCGGCGCTTCAATTCGATGCGGCGCGAACCAGGGCCGAAGGCCTGCACCTCGAGCTTGCGCAGCAGGGCGAGCTTCGCCGACACCTCGTCGGGGAACGAGGCCACGGTCGGCCTGTCGCCCTGGTGTACGTGTAGCAGCAGCATATCGCTGGTCGCCACCGGTTCGCTGACACGCGAGCACACGAATCGGCAGCCTAGATGGATGCGCTTGCGGTCGAAATCGAACACGCCGCTTTCGACTTGCAGGTCATCCGTGCTTTTGACCTCGTGCAAAAAATGCGTGTGCTGCTCGAGCGTGTACAGGGTGCAATGCGTGCGCTCCCGGTAGGCGGCGTCGAGGCCGAGATAATCCATCACCGCATCGACGGCGAAGCTTGCCACCAACCCATAGTAGGCATCACGCAAATGCCCGTTGTAGTCGATCCAGGCCGGTTCGATCGTGGCGCGATAAACAGGGAGGTCCGTCACGGGATCCTAAGCTCAGTGCAGCTTGAGCTTCTCGCGCGCTTGCGCGGGCGTCAGCACCCGCGCTCCCATGGCTTCGACGATGGTGCGCGCCTTCTCCACCAACTGTGCATTGCTGGCATATACGCCCTTGCTCAAATACAAATTATCCTCGAGGCCTACGCGCACATTGCCGCCGAGCAATACGGCCTGCGCAGCCCACGGCATTTGCATGCGGCTGATGGCGAACGTGCCCCAATTGCAGTTCTCCGGCAGTGAATTGACCATCGCTAACAGGTGCCCGACATCCGCCGGGACGCCGTAGGGAATGCCCATGCAGAGCTGAATCAGCGAGGGCGCAGTCAACAGCCCCTCTTTGACCATTTGTTTCACAAACCAGAGATTGCCGGTATCGAAGACTTCGAGTTCGGGCTTGACGCCGAGATCTTTGCAAATGGCCGCACCCTGGCGCAGATAATTCGGCGTCGAGACGTAGGCGCGGTTGCCGTCGCCGAAATTCAAACTGCCGCAGTCCAAGGTCGCGATATCGGGCCGATACAGTCCCTCGTGACAAAGATCGATGACGTGGCGCATGCGATCTTCCTGGCTGACAAAATCGCTGCCCGGTCCCGGCGTGTCCTTGAGACCATGGTCGCCGACCACGATGTAGCCGCCCATGCCGCAGGTAAGATTGACGATCACATCGACTTTGCTCTCGCGAATGCGCTTGACCACCTCGCGGTAATGCCGGGTTTCCATGCTGAACGCGCCACTCTCCGGCTCGCGCACATGAATATGCACGATGGCCGCGCCGGCTTGGGCGGCGGCAATGGCGGTCGCGGCAATTTCCGCCGGCGTGATCGCGCAGTGCGGACTTTTGGTGACCTTGGTGTCATCGCCGGTGACGGCGCAAGAAATGATCACGTCATGATTCATGGAGCTTCCCCAGGTTTTATTATATTCATCATAATATTTAAAACGAGGCGCGGCAACTAGGCCGGCGCAACCCCGCCGGTATGCCGGCCACCGGCCAGTGCCCTGATGATTTCGCCCTCGCCGCATACCCCAAGAATCTTGCCGTCTTCAACGAATAGCACCGGGTGCCCGGTCGACTGGCGCAGTTGGATGATGGACTGCAACGACAAGGAGGCGGGTGCGATCGCAAGTCCGGGCGGCAATCGAGCGAGGTCGGCCTCGTCCTGAATATGACAAAAGGCCTGCTCAATGCCGTCCAAGTGCAGGCCCAGCGCCTCGTCCGAGGCGTTCAGCGCCAAGCGGTAGCGCCGGTTGCTGTCGAGCCATACATGACCGTCTTCGCCCTCCAAGGCGGCGCGGCGCTGCATGATCATGCCGCCGGTGAGCACCGTCAGCGGGTTCATGTGGCGCACGAACTCGGCCACGTATTCATCGGCGGGCGCCAAGACGATGTCCTCGGCGGTGCCGGTCTGGATGATACGACCGTTCTGCAGGATGGAAATGCGATCGCCGAGCCGCAGCGCCTCGTCCAAATCATGGCTGACGAAGAGAATGGTTTTCTTCACGCGCGCCTGCAAGGTCAGCAATTCATCCTGCAACTTACCGCGGATCAAGGGATCCAATGCCGAAAACGGTTCGTCCATCAGCAGAATATCGGCGTCGGTGGCAAAAGCGCGGGCGAGCCCCACTCTTTGCTGCATACCGCCCGACAGCTCGCTCACGTAGCGCTCGGCCCACTGCGACAGCCCCACCAGTTCCAATTTCTCATCGACGATGATCTTGCGCTGCGCTGCGCCTTCGCCGCGCAACTCCAGGCCAAAACCCACGTTCTCGCGCACCGTGCGCCACGGCAGCAGACCGAATTGTTGAAACACCATGGCGACTCGTTCACGCCGCAAGCGACGCATCTCATGCGTGTCGCACGTGGCGACGTCGATGACCGACGCACCGTCGCTTACCAGCACATGACCGCGGGTGACGGTATTCAGGCCATTGGCGGCACGCATCAAGGTGGATTTGCCCGAGCCGGACAGTCCCATCAGGACGGAAATCTCGCCGCGGGCGACGCTCAGATTCGCGCCGGCGACGCCGACAATGACGCCGTGGGTGTTCTGAATGTCGCTGCGTGTGGCGCCGGCGTCGAGCGCGGCGAGCGCCTCGCGCAGACTCTTGCGGCTGTCGCGGCCGGGCTGCGCGAAGAGAATGTCGACGTCTTTGAATTCAACTGCCGAGTTCAATGTGATGCTCCGCGTTCTTTGGGTCTGCTGATGCGGTCCAAAATAATGGCCAGCAGCACGATGGTGAATCCTGCCTCGAAGCCCATGCCCACTTGCACCGAGTTAAGCGCTCGCACCACCGGCACGCCGAGCCCGCCGGCGCCGACCAGGGCCGCGATCACCACCATCGACAGGCTGAGCATGATGCATTGGGTGATCCCGGCGATGATGGTGGACGCCGCACTCGGTAATTCTACTTTCCACAACAGCTGCATGGGGGTGGCGCCAAAGGCTTCTCCCGCCTCGATCAGCGGCTTCGGTACCGAGGAGATGCCGAGATGCGTGAGACGGATGGGAGCGGGCAGGGCAAAAATCACGGTCGAGATGAGTCCCGGAACCACGCCCAAGCCGAACAGCACCAACGTTGGAATGAGGTAGACGAACGTCGGCAG
>Ga0302319_10018177_pt1 | contig 12839 bp, 5 predicted proteins | sample Bog_T0_2_FD_203319 | JGI IMG/M metagenome (GOLD analysis project Ga0302319, IMG submission 203319) | Peat permafrost microbial communities from Stordalen Mire near Abisko, Sweden - Bog_T0_2 | ecosystem: Environmental > Terrestrial > Soil > Wetlands > Peat | place: Sweden: Abisko, Stordalen Mire...
ACCCATTGGAATTAGAGGTAACAGTAAAGGTGCCGGCGCCAAAAGTTTCGTCGAGCGCGGTTTGAACCGAGCTCTCCGGGACAGTCAGCGAAATGGTTGAGGTGGTGTCCTTCACCCCGCCCGGCGGAGTGCCCGCCAGGGTAAAGTTACCGGAGTAAAGCGTGCCGCCGGAAAGAGTGGCTGACTGCAAGGTCATCGCGAGCGCGGGCGCAGCGGAGATACCGGTGATACTGAGGGTTCCGGAAGAAGATGTTACGGTAAATGTGCCGCTGCTAAAAGTAGTGTTGAGCGCAGTCTGGACCGCGCTGGACGACACCGACAATGAAATGCTGGCGGTTGTCTCCACGGTGTTGGAAACCGTTGCCGACAGGGTAACACTGCCGGGTGTAAAGGTGCCGCTGGAATAGGTGGAAGAAACCTGCGTGAGCGTTAACCCGGGAGCGGTTGAGGTGCCAACGATATTGAAAGTTCCGTTGGAACTTGAGCTGACAGTATAGGTGCCGCTGCCAAAAGTGCTGTTGAGTGCCGTTTGGAGGCTGCTTTCGGATATCGTCAGGGAAATGGTTAAGGTCGACTCGGCCGCAGTGGCTCCGGACGGCGTGCCCGAGAAGGTAAAGTCGCCGGGGTTGAGTGTGCCGCCGGAAAGAGTGGCTGCCGTCAGGCCGAAATTTGGATTGGCACCCTGGGTGGTACCATTATAGATAAGGTAGTAGATCGTGGCTGTTCCATTGGCATTGGTGGCGACCGTGAACGGCGTGGCATTTCCGCTGGCGCCAAACTGGTTGTTGAGCGCAGTCTGGATGGCCTCGGCGGAGGCTGACAAGGTGATGGTCGGGATGGTTACGGCGGTTCCGCCGTAGGGAGTGACGCTTAGGCCAACGCTGCCCGGGGTCAATGTGCCGCCGGAAAACCCTGGCGCAACAGATGTCCCGATCGAAATCGCCGGTGGCGTGCCCGTACCGATATAAGTGATGTCCACGTCCCCGTTGTTGCCCGAAGTGACCAGGAATTCGTTGGGCAACTCCGCATTGAGCGCATCCTGAACATTCGTGGCGGAGAGACTCAAGCCGACATTAATCGTGCTGCCTAAAAGGGTAAAGCTGCTGCTGGCGGGAATGAGCGTGGTTTGCACCAGCGAGGTCGGAGTCAGGTTAAGATTCAGTCCCGACACCGTCAAATTACTGTCAGTAGAGGTGATCACTTCCGTTCCGCCGACACCCACCGAAATCGTGTAACTGCCGCCCGTCCCGGTGACCGTCAACGTCTCCTGCGTCGCTGCGCTATTCACGGTGGGCACCGACAAAGCAACCGCCGCCAGAGTCGGGAACGTAAGACCCGTGGAGTTGGGGCCACCGGCCTCGGGCTGTAATCCAATGTCGAAGGTTGTCGTGCCGCCGCTCGAACTCACCTCAGTTACGGTTACATTGTTTTGGCCAATGGATGGCAAGGTTTGAAGAGCCGCTTGGATCTGGGCGGCGGTCGCGCCGACGGACAGTGCCGCATAGTCATTCCCGTCGGTCAGAATATAAACCCCGCTGCCGGAAACCGTGAGTTGGTCCGTTTGCGCGTTCAGGTCGCTAATGTAGGCGCTGATCGCCGAACCAACGCCAAGTGCGTTATTAATCTCTTCCCCCAGATTTAGCACGCTTAGGAGCGTGGTATTCACCAGCGGCAATTCCGTGTTGAGTGCGCTCTGCGCGTCAATCAAGCCGGCCAGCGGTCCGCCCTGCGACTGGAGGCTGACTAATCCGTTCTCCAAAATCTGGGAAATCTCCGTAAGCTGCATTCGCAGGTAATCCACGCCCGGACCGCTGACCGTCGGCACCTCCGAAGTACCCAGATTCCACGTAAACGTGAAATCTTGCGTGCTCATGACCCCGGACACACTGGGCAGGGAAACACCGACCGAGAAAGAAACGGTCCCGGTTTGAAGGGTGACGGTGGATGCCGCCAGGGCCGACGACAGGCCGGACACACTGAAAGCAGAACCCACCGAGACCGCCAAACCCACACCGGTGAAGGTAGCGGAAGGGTTGCTGATGGCCGTGACTCCCGCCAAACCGAAGTTCCCGCTGATCCCCGTTGTGTTGATCGATACGGCCAGGTTGCTGACCGACAACAAGGCGGAGCTGCCCTGACTTTGCTCAATGAAAAAGCCATTGGCATTCTGCCCGAACTCAATATGCAGGCTCACTTGCGCACTGAACGATACGCTGCCATTAAGGGTGAGGGATCCCCCAAAGGCGCTCAAATTCATATTTGCCGTCAGATTGCTGAGGGTTTTCGTCAAACTGACGGTATAGGTTGTGTAACCGCCGCTCGTGCTCGAACTGGCGCCAAGATCCGTCGCCGCCGTGGCCGACTCGCTTTGGAGATCGCCGGTTGTCAAATTATCATACGAAGCAAGGAACTGGTTCCAAAGGTAACCGGAAGTCAGCGCCTGGGTAAGGTATGAGCCAAAGATTGGAAAGTCATTCTGGATGACCGATCCGGTAAACGTATCCGTCGTCAGAGGTGCACCGGTCAGCTGGACATTTTGGATCGTGCTGTTTAAGGCAATCTGATGGCTGCCCGCGGACAAACTGGAATTGCTCAGGGCAGTCGCGCCGGATGGAGCGATCAGGCTGTTATCGGTTCCAGTACCGGCGTTGATGGAAATGCTCCCGAACGTCCCGAGCTGGGAGAGGTCAAACGAATTGCTCCCGTTTCCCGTCGTGAGGGTCAAATTCATCGATTGATTGCCGACGATCGTAACTGTGTCACCTTGGCTCGGTGCCATCCCGTCATTGGTTGCCGTGTTGATGGTCGCGCCCGTCACATTCTCAAACGTGACTGATGAAAAAGACGTGCCGCCGCTGGTGCCCGAAACCGTATTTTCGCCGGAGGCAGGCGAACTGATAGAAATGTCATTCCCGCTGCCTGGAGTGACGAGCGTGAAACTTGAGGCACCGGACACCACGAGTTGTTGAATCGCCGTGAACTGGGTGGTCACCACCCCAGCCGTCACCATGCCGTCGCCGAAGGTGGTTCCTGGCGTATAGCCGCCCGTCAGCCCCTGCAGAACCAGGGTGCTGGAGCCACCTGCCCCGCCGTCAATCTCCCCATTGAACAGGACCCCGGACTGGAAGGTGAAAGTGTTCGTGTCATTGGCGGCGGCTTCCAGGTGGCTCATGGAAGAAAACGCAACATCGCCAACCGAGCCGGAATTTGCTCCCGTAATGGTCCATTGGCGGGTCGCACCTCCATCGTTCGCAATCTCCAAGGTATTGGTGCTGGCGGCACCCGTGCCACCGCTGATCTGAACCGTCAGGTTGGTCTGATTCAGGACCGATCCCTGAACGATGAATATATTGTTTTGATTAGCGCTGGAACTCCCGGAGACGACGAAAGGACTACTGCTTGTGAGGGATTGACTGGAAAGAAGATTACCATTCTGATCGAGTTCTTCGACCAGAGTACCGTTAATTTCTATATTATAAGTATTTACTGTTGATGGATTTGCATTTGTCTTAATACCGGCTGGCGGCCCGTTTGCTGCCGTCAGCGAAGCCGTCAATTGCTGCGAGGTAACACTTTGGGAAGACGTTGTCGCTCCTGCCGAAGCCGAAACAGTCGCGGCCGAAACAGTCGCGGCCGGCGCCACCGAAACTACGGTTTGAATGCTCGAACTGGCTTGGACAACCGGGCTGGAATTCGGGACCGGAGCAACCTGCACGTCTCCGCTCGCTTGGGCCGCCGGCTGTTCCGCTGCCGCCGGAGTCGCGCTCGAAACCGCGGTCTGCGGAGAGTGAATCGGCTGGGCAGAAACTCCTTCGAACAAACCGGCGCTGCCAGCAGCCGGGTGATAGTGAAGTGAATCCTGAAAACTGCTGTGGACCGGAGCCGTGTCGTTATGGACCGTTACGACCGGCTGATGGGAAATTGCGTTTGCCGCAAAAGCAGAAACCAAGAGCCCATCCCCCGACAGCAGAACCCTGGGTTCCAGTGCCTCGAGTTGAAATTCATTTTGGTTCTGAGCCATTCGCAATCAAAACGGACCGTGCTAAACTGATCGTGCTTGCCCTTTTGGAGACACCAATCTCTCATTGACCGCCAAATCCAGTCAATAGTTTTCTAAACAAATTTTGCTTTCCCCTGAACTTCTCTTGCCATGAGCCAAAGTGACACAGCGTAAATCAAATTGTGTCGGCCCCCGCGAACGACATTGCGTCATCGAGCCAGACATCGGAACGCAGCACTTCGCGGCGTTGTTTAAACGCGAGAGCTTGGGCCTTCTTTTGGGCCGAGCGGACGGCGATTTTCCCGGCGCGTTCCCTCCCGGGCAACTGCCGCTGCCATGCCTCCTGCAAAAGTTTTTGGCCCGGCCGCGAAACAAATTTCCTTATCAATTCGTCCCGGGCGCTGACAAAAGCCTGCGCGCTGCCCGGGTCGCCCTGCCGCGCGGCGCGTCCGAATAATTGCCGGTCAACCCGCCCGGATTCATGCCGTTCCGTAGCGATGACATGAAGGCCTCCCAGGGCTGCCACCCCCTGCCCCAGTTTGATGTCCGTGCCGCGGCCAGCCATGTTTGTGGCGATGGTAATCCGTCCCCGCTCGCCCGCCAGGGAGATGATTTCCGCTTCTTCACTGAGTCGTGTTGCGTTCAGGATTTTGGCCTCCCGGCCCCGCGCCGCCAGCCATTGTCCAAGCCTTTCACTGGCCAGAACGTTGCGCGTGCCGATGAGCAACGGCCGGCCGGTCGCATGAATCTGCTCGATTTCTGCCAAAATCGCCTGCCATTTGCCAGTTTCATCCGGGAAAAACCGGTCGGGCAATTGCTTCCGGATACAGGGGACATTAGGTGGAATGGAGACCGTGGCCAGGCCATAGACCTGCCAAAGTTCGCCCGCTGCCTCGCGCGCCGTCCCAGTCATGCCGGAAAGCTTGTAGAAACACTTGAAAAACCGCTGAAAACTCAGGCGGGCGATTGTTTCGGTGGGATCGGTGATCGGCACTCCTTCTTTGGCCTCGATGGCCTGATGCATTCCGCCCCGCCAGCTTCGCTGCGGCATGGGCCGGCCGGTAAACTCGTCCACGATCGTGAGCTTATCGCCTTCGATGATGTATTGCTGATCTTTGTGGAAAAACTCGCGCGCAATCAGCGCCTGCACCACCAACTCCAACCGGCGATCCTGGCCCTTCCAAAAGCCGGGCAGATGGGAGGCTTGCTCGACCATTTTTTGGAGGCCGGCCTTGGTCATTTCGATTTCCTTGTAACGGGGATTCGAACGGTAATCCGTCTCCGGCTTGAGCTCCTGAATCATTCCCTGCGCCAGGCTCGCCGCCTCCCGCAGGGATTGGTTTTCGCGGTTGGTCGCAATAATCAGCGGCGTAACCGCCTCGTCAATCAAAACGCTATCGGCTTCGTCCACAATGGCCGTATGCAAACCTCGCAGAACCAGTCCGTCGGGTATTTCCGCTTGCGGCACCAGCATGCGGCGGATGAGCCGGCGGGTCGGGTGTTGCATCCGGCCCAAAACCAGGCGGTCCCGCAAAAAATCCGCCAGCAATTCCTTGCTGGTCACATACGTGACGTTGCACCCGTAATTCTTCAAACGCTCTGCCGGTCCCATGCTGGACACAACGAATCCCACCCGAACGCCGCAGAAATGATAAAGCGACTCGAGCCACTCGGCGTCGCGTTGGACGAGATAATCATTCACGGTAACGACGTGGCACGGCCGTTTCGTCCAACCTGCCATGATTGCCGCGAGCCCAGCCGTCAAAGTTTTGCCTTCACCGGTCGCCATTTCCAGCAAATACCCCCGGTGCAAGGCTAGCGCCCCCATCAATTGCATGGGAAACGGACGCAACCCCAGCTTCCGGTCTGCCGCCTCACGAATCCCGGCCAGGGCGGCGATCACCACCTCAGCCGGCGCGTTCCCGCGCCGGAACTGCCCCCTCAATTCCAGCAGTCGCCGTTGCAAAACCGCGTCCGGAAGGTCCGCCCATTCCCTTTCCAGCAAGACAATCGCCTCCGCCTCCCGCTGGAGTGAATCCAAAACCCGTCCCGACCGCTTGAATTTCCCAATCACGGCATCCACTAATGCATCCAATCCGGCCAGCGGACGGGGTGGCACGCGGTAATCGCTGCGCCGGTAGTCGTCGGTGGGGAGGGCGAGCATAACTGCTTAAATCTGATACCGTTTTTGTAACAGCTGCCACAGAGCACGCGTCCAGCGCGGCAACAGCGGTTCTGGCGCCAGCCGAAAACTGACTTTGCCCGATCGCCCATCAAGCAGTTGCACTCCATTCGGTGATTTCACGGTTCCAATCACCTCGAAAAACGGCTCGGCGGACTTATCCCCTTGGGAATTATCATCGGCCGACACCGGCACCTCGCCACCGGCAGCCCACCCCAGCGCCGCCGAGGGCAGCATATTTTGTCCGCCCGGCACCACGTGCCAATCCACCAACGGAATCCGCGTCCCTGCATTCCCGTAAAACCGCACATTCGCCCCGTAGATCCTCTTCGCAAACAAGGCGTTTACGTCCTCTTCCATCACCGTTGCGTCAAATTCGAAGGCCGCCGGATTTGCCAGCAGCCCCAAACCCGTCCCGCGCGGCAGCCAGCGACCGATAAACTCGCCAATCGCGGGCGCCACCCACACGCCATCATGCGGCGCGGTCACGGTCAAATGCCGGGAATCCTCCCTGAGCTTGTTCAGCGCCGCCGCCACCGAATCCCGCAAAGAACTGAGCGGCTCGATGTCTGCCGGTTCACTGTCCATCGCCTGCAGCAATCGCGCGTTCACTTCGTCCAGGTGAGCGGTCGTTGCCGCCAATTGCAGGTCCAGCTCCGGACTCTCCAATTTCAGAAGCGGCGCACCCCGTTTCACAAAACTCCCGGGTTTGGTCAGCAACCCCACCACCTGCCCGCCGGTCTCATTGACAATCTCGGTTCGCTGCGACGCCACCACCACCCCGGGCGCGCGGAAGGAATAGGGAAACGGAACCACGCACAGCAGAACCAACAATAAAGCAGCCAGCCCCGCGGTAACCCCGGCCGCGCGGTTCCGCACCCGGTCCAGGCGGGGGCTCGTTGCCAGATACTTGATGAACCGGGCCACGGGAAAAACCGCCCACGAAATCAAACACGCCCCCGCCATCACGACGCCAATAATGAGAAATCGGTCGGCGATGACCAAAAGGATGCCGCTAAAAACAATCACCCGGTATATCCCGCTCGAAATCCCAAAAACTCCCAACCACCCCGCCTCACGGCGAGTCCGGGCAGGCGGTTCGGTATTTTTCACGCCATACAAATAATGCTCGGCCCAGTACTGCAACTGTCCCGTCGCCCGCTGATTCAAATTCGGAATTTCCAGCAGATCGGACAAAATATAATAACCGTCAAACCGCATTAACGGGTTCACGTTAAAGATGATCGTGGAAACCGACGCCACAAACATAATATTGTAGGCCAGGCCATGGATGATTCCGGGCGCGGTTTTGGCCCAGACAAAAGCCGCGATCGCCGCAAAAAATAATTCCACAATCATGCCGGCTGAGCCCACCAAAACCCGCTTCCAGCGCTCCCGAAAGCTCCATGACGACGTCGCATCCACAAAGGGCATCGGCGTAAAGATCATCAGCATGATGCCCATGACATGGACTTCTCCCCCGAACTTCCGGCAGAAATAGGCATGCCCGAATTCGTGCAGCCCCTTGACCGCGACCGTGCCGAGATAAAGCAAAAGTAAATTGTTCGCCGCCAGGATCCCTTCGCCCTGCGCCTTCAAATCGCCGAAATTATCGGTCACGACCTTCAGCCCTAGCCCCACCACCACCAGCCAGAGCAGCGCGCCCAGGGGACTGATCAATTTCCCGATCACCGGTAAAGTACGGACCAGGAAGCGGTCCGGATCCAGCAGCGGAAACCGCATGAACATTATGTTCAGGAAACGGAAACCAATTTCCCGCTGCTTGCGTTTTTTGTAGCGCTCAAACAATTGCGCGCTATCGGCTGCCAAATCGTATTGCAGCAGGTTGGCAAAATAGAGCTGCGACAATAACTGGATGACGGCTTCCTGGCTCGGCGCCTCGTCGGGAAAACGCTCGAGGCATTGCGCCCAGGCTTGCTCGACCGTCCGGTCTGGTCGCAGCCGCGCCATGAATTCGTAGGCCGCCGGTCGCAGCCGGAAGTATTGGTTGCTGAAAGGATTCTCCAGGACGATCCAGCGCTCCCCGCGAAAATTCTGGCGCCGTGTGATCACGACCGGCCGCAGGCAAATCTTTTGATTCGCGACCCGGTACCATGATTCGCTGAAGGTCTTTGTCATATCACTACGGATCGCTGACTACCCGCTAAAACCATAGTTTCATTCTCAGGAAATCCACCGTGCGATGGGTCAGAATCCAGAACAGCGTCCGTTTCTCCGCCGGGATTTTGCACAAGCCCGTCATGCCCGGCCGCCACCACGTCGCCGAATCATCGTCCAGTTTCAACCTCACCAGGAAAACGTTGCCGTCCTTTTGCGTGACCGCCGCCGGCTCGACCGTCTCGATCGAAACGTGATATTTCAACTTTGGCTGTGTCACGAAAGCAATTTCACCCCGGGACTTTCCAAGCACTTCCTCCACATCGCGCTCCGGGATTTGCGCTTCCGCATAGAGCGTGTCCAGCCGGGCGACTTTCAACAGTTCGTCGCCCTGTTTGACCGGTGAGCCAATGCGTTCGCGCAAGTCGCCTTCCAAAATAACGCCGTCGAACGGGGATTTTATTACCGCGTTATCCAGCCGGTAGCGGACCAGGTCCAGTTGGGCTTGCGCCTCCTTGGCCTGCGCTTCATCAATGCGCATATCCGCAATGTCATCGGCGGCGCGGTTCTTTTCCGCCTGGCGCTGGTAACGCGCCACGTCGGCCAACGCCGAAGCCCGGTCGAGCAGTAATTCACTGCGGTTCAGCGTCAGCAGCGCCTCGCCATTCGTCACCCGGTCGCCCGCGCGAACCATCACGCGGTCAATGTACCCGTCAAAAGGCACCGTCATATACTCCGCCTCATCGCTCCGTAAAATAAAATTGCCCTGGACGCGGTACGTCACGCGGACCAAAAAAAGGGCCGCCAATACCAGCACGATTAAAATCGCGGTAAGCTTGCTCAGGGTATGTTCCGGCCCCAGCCATTGCGCAAAATAATCGCGCGCCTGCACCGCCCAGCGGGCGCCGAACCACCGGTCCAAATGCTTTAAATCGCTCAAGCGACGGGTGACCTGGTCGCAGGCCAGACGGATTTGCTGCAGCTCCGCGGCGGCGAAAGCTCCGCCCTGCCGTTCGCACGTCAAAACCGCGACCACCTTCCCGTCCAACCGCAACGGCACCGACACCATATTTCCCGACTTCTGCGCCGCCGCAAACTTCTCATGATCCTGCGCCACCGTCGTGATGCCCTCGGGCTCGGGCCAGAGAATCTCCTCATCCTGGTCAACGCATTCCTCCATGGCGGCTTCCAGCAATTGGGCGGCGGTCATTTGACGGTCGAATTGCTCGGTGCGACTCATGGTCCGCAAGCGGATATAGCCGCCCTCCAGCCAGCCCAGGCTCGCGCGTTCACATCGAAACCGCGTGGCCATGCCATTGCAAAAAGCCAGCGCCGCGGGAAGAAACCGCGTCGCTTCGTTCACCGGGACATTCAAATCGAGCACTGCGGCGAACTTTTCCACGTCCTGCCGCGCTTTTTGGGAGGTAAGATTCTGCTCAAACGCCGCGGGAACATCGGCGATTAAACTCAACCGCACCAGCGCCTCGCGCGCGCCCGCCTCATTTACCCCCTTGATCTGAGCCGCAAATACCAATTCATCCTCCGCCCGCAATGACTTCACGCGGGCCGCAACCACAAAAATCCCCGCTGCCGCATCCGTCGGTTCGATGAAATTTCCGGCCAGGCAACGTTCCGCGAGCGATTCCAGACGGGAGGTGAATTGTGTCCGGGCGCGCGACAGGCCTGATCCGGAATCCCAATCGCCGATTTTCGTCCAGCGCGGCGTTTTGCCCGGGTTGCCCACGATCAACACGGCCAAGTCCGCAGAAACGAGGAAAGCCGCCGCCTTCAGGAACCGTGGCCAGAAATCCTTGGGTGCGCCCGAAAATTGCCGAAGCGCGGCCAGTTCATCCATGACGGCGCTGATATCTTTTTCCATAGTCTAGTCTTATGGCACCACCATGCTGGCCTCGATCCCGGGGTGGATCTTCCCGTCTGAATTGTCAAACAGCGCTTTTATGCGCGCCAGTCCGCTGGCCGGGTCCACCACCGGCGAAATGAAACAAATCTTCGCCGCAACCGCTGGAGCCCCGTCCACCTGGATCTGCACCGGCTCGCCCAATTGCAGTTGAGCGGCTGCCTTCGCGTCAATATTGCCGACAAAATAGCCGCGCGCTGTGTCCACCTCCCGCACCAGCGGTTGGTACGGCGCAACGGCGGCACCCGGCTTGAGCAGGATCTCCACGATGCTGCCCGCAAATGGCGCTACGAGCCGCCGATCGGCAAGCTGTTGGACGGCAATCCCGTATTCGGCGGTGGCGACCTCGTACTCCGACGTGGCTTTGGCCAAATCCTCCTTGCTGACCGATTTTGTCGTTTCCGCAAGGTTGCTCGTGGTTTCAAAAATCAATTTAGCCTGCTCCATCACAGCCTTGCGCCGTTGCACCTCCAAAGTCTCCAGGCTCTTGTCCAACTCCAAAATCACGTCCCCCTGGTTGACAGTATCGCCTTCCTTGAAGAATTGCTGGCGGATAATCCCCGCATCCGCAAAGCCCAGTTGCACGTCCATGAACGGCTCGGTAATGCCGTCCACCCTGATTGGCCCGGCCGCGCCGGCCGGTAAAATGGTGGTAACGCATACCGCCAAAATGAAAAAGCAAAGTCTTAACATAAATTCTTAATTGGCCACACTCGGCCCCAGGTCCTCATGCAGAAGAAGCGTCGTCTCGCGCCGCAATTCATCGCGGGAAATGTCCAGGTTCCATTTCTTCAGAATGGAACCATCGGTCAGTTCCACCTCAATGATGGCATCCTGGTATTGGACGAGGGCACTGGCCATGCTTTGCTGCGCGTCCAACAGGTCGGCTTCCGCTTCGAGCGCCTTGTGTCCGTCCACCGTCCCGGCTTTGAACTGCGCCAGTGTGTTGGTGAGCAATTCCTGGTTATACTGCACGACGGTTTCATAACTGTGGACGCTCTGTTCCCATGCCTGGGTCTTCTGGATGGCGGTGTTGAGGTGATTGGCAAACTCCGTTTGCGCACCTTTCAGATTCAGATAAGCCTCCTGCAAGCTCAGTTGTGCCGCTTTCTTGAGATTCCGTGCCTTGATATTTCCATCCAATGGCAGCGTCAACTCCAGGCCCACCGACCAGGACGGAAAAGTCTGTGAATCCGCCACCTGCCAGGCTCTCGCCGGCGTATCTCCCAGGCCGTTGTAACCGTAAGCCGCCTTCAAATCCAATTCCGGCAGCGCCTCGCTTTTGGCGACTCCGAGGCGGACTTCCTCCTGCTTCATTTTTTCCTCCTGGATCAGAAAATCCGGGTTCGACTCATTTGCCTGCCAGAAACTATCGGCATACGAGATGGGCGCGTTGGTTTTTGGCGGCAAATCCACCACCCGGATATTCGGCCCGCCCGGCCCTTCCTCATACGGCATCGGTGAATAACCACTGAGCGACCGCATCATTCCCAGCGCCTCCAAATAACTTTGAAACGCTTCGTTGCGCTTCGTCTGGCGCACCGCCAGCCCCGATTGGGCTTCCATGACATCCAGTCCCGACCCCTGGCCGGCGTTCAGCTTTTGCCGGCTGTCGTCCAGCACGTTTTGCGCAACCGTCACCGAATCGTCAAAAAAACGCAATTGCTCCTGTGCAAAATACACATTCCAATAAGCGCTTTCGGCGCGGGAAAGCACCAGCATCAACTGCTTGCGATATTGCTGAAAGGCGATCGCGGAGTCGAGCGCCGCCAGGCGAATGGAACCCAGCGTTGGTCCCAATCCGAAGTCTTTTAATAAGGGCTGCGTAATTGTCGCCCCCACAAACGCTTGATACTGCCTGGTGTATATGGTGTTCGTTTCAGTCAGGATGCTGCCGTACGGGTTGATGTTATTGTCCAAGTCACTCAAATTCGCTCCCAGCCGGACGGTGCCACCAAGAGGGATCAATTCCTGAACCCCACCGTCATAAATGGTATTTTGCTCCGAGAAGAATGATGCCCCGCCCTGGGCCGCCTGCTGTTCCGTATTGTTGGTGCGCGCGTTGGCTTCGCGTGTCACCGACGCCTGAACCACCGGCTCAAAAATCCCCATTTCGCCCCGCTCCTTGCGATGGCTGACCTCCGCTTCCAGCATTTGCGCCTGGACTAATTCGTTTTGCGCAAATACCTGGTGGATATAGTCATCCAGCTTCAATGCGACCACGCCGTTAGCGTTGGAAACCGGTTGGGCCGAAGCCGAAAAGAAAGGCGAAGCACCTGCCAATAAACCCAATAAAAGCCCTAAAATTAACTGTTTGCGCACGTGAAATGTAGACATCAGATGAGCAGCAAGGATTTCGTTTATGACCCCCATGGGCAAGAAAAAAGTGCTGGTTTTCGCGTCGCGGCAGCCCGCATCCGGACCCCGTTTTGGCCCAAGCCGACTCTTGAATCACGGTCGGCAGGAAAAGCACATCCGCCAACGGTCCGTGGCTGGAATGCTTGATTTGGAAGGGGTTATAACTTTTGGATTTGCCGCAAAGCAGGTCTCGGTATAAAATCTCCTCAGGGTTTAATAACAGTTAGGCTCGATATGCGCTACCTCACATACATCGCGGAGCA
>Ga0302319_10018179_pt1 | contig 12838 bp, 8 predicted proteins | sample Bog_T0_2_FD_203319 | JGI IMG/M metagenome (GOLD analysis project Ga0302319, IMG submission 203319) | Peat permafrost microbial communities from Stordalen Mire near Abisko, Sweden - Bog_T0_2 | ecosystem: Environmental > Terrestrial > Soil > Wetlands > Peat | place: Sweden: Abisko, Stordalen Mire...
GCAAACAGCAACAACCACGGCAGCAGTTCGCGAAATCGCTTATTGCCCGTATGCAGCAGCAGCCATCCGCCAATCCACCCGCCTACGCCCGACGCCACGCCTAACGGCAACAGCTTCCACCCATAGGCTTGCAGCTGTTTTCTGAACGCAACCAGCGACGTCAACTGTCCCGGCCAAAGCGCCACCGTATTGGTCGCCTGCGCCGTCACAGCGCCAACGCCGATGGCCGTCGTGTTGGCAAACAACGCCGGCAGCGAAAGAAACGATCCCCCGCCTGCGATCGCGTTCAACACGCCTGCAAAGAACGACGCTGCTGGAAGCCAAAGAAGGCGAAGGAAATGAATCACGGCGGGAGCCATAACTTACTCTATCTTCTGCACGGATAAAGATTCATAAGGGACCGCCTCAATCTCCCTGGCGCTGGCCGCTGATCCCTGATCCCTGCCCCCTTCTTCCCACCCCCCGCCTGATAAACTCCCGTGAGATACAAGGTTGGAGTCAAACATCAGAATGAAAACCGCAATCCTCCTTATTCTCGCGGCAACAACTGCAGCCACAAACGCCCAAACCCCTGTCAAACCCGCAACGTCGACACCCCGGCCAGCCGCCGTAGGCTCTCTCAAACTTCCTCCCGGAGTGCCTCCGGTGAAAGCGATCGTGAAGACTGCTTTCACGCTTCGATATCAGGACATCAAGATCGGCACCGGCCCAGAAGCGCAGCCGAACCAGATGTACAAGGTTCAGTACACAGGCTGGCTCGCCTCCAACGGATACAAGTTCGATTCATCCTACGACCATCGCCAGCCCATCATGAGCAAGGATGGAAAACCGGTCGTGGGCGACGATGGAAAGCCCAAGCTCGGCGATCCTCAACCCTTCAGCTTCCCGCAGGGATTTGGCCGCTTGATTCCTGGTTGGGACCAAGGTTTCTACGGGATGAAAATCGGGGGGAAGCGCCGTTTGTTTATCCCATGGCAACTAGCGTACGGCGCGCGTGGTCGTCCTGGACCCGATGCAGCTCATCCTGGAATCCCACCCAAGGCTGATCTGATTTTTGACGTTGAGCTTCTGGAAGCATCGGAAATGACCATGCCCGCCAATCACCCCGGCATGACGGGTTCGCCTCATCCCATGCCAGGCGCTCCGCAGCCTCACCCAGCGCCTGCCGCGCCCGCAACCGCAGCTCCACCGGCGCCCGCTCCGGCAGCAACAACGGCTCCAGCCGCAACACCCGCTCCGTCCCCTGCGCCCGCCACGCCGGCGCCAGATCCCGCTCAACCCAAGTAGCAGTCGGGTTCTGAAACCCTCAGGCCACGCCGGTAGGCAACTCCGGCGTGGCCGCAAGAAGTTGCCGCGTGTACGCTTCCTTCGGCTCCGCACACAGCGCTTCAGCCTCACCAGTTTCCACCAGGCGTCCGCGTTCCATCACCGCGATGCGCGCGCTCAAGTACCGCACCAACGGCATCGAATGCGAAATGAACAAATAAGTCAGCCCGTGATCCCGCTGCAGGCCACGCAGCAAATTCACAATCTGCGCTCCCGCGCTCACATCCAGTGCCGACACCGGTTCATCCAGGATTATCAACTTGGGCCGTAGTGCCAAAGCGCGTGCGATATTGATGCGCTGCCGCTGACCGCCCGAAAATTCATGCGGATGCCGTCCCAGCGCGGACTCATCCAGTCCCACTTCCTTCAGCAGCTCAATCGCCTTCGCCCACAGCGATGCGCGATCCGTTTTCAATCCTGTATAGCGCCGATGAATCACCAGCGGCTCCGTCACAATCTCAAGCACCTTCATGCGCGGATTCAGTGCCGCATACGGATCCTGAAACACTGGCTGCATCTGCCGCCGCAGTCGATTCAGTTCCTCCCCAGAAGCCCGCACTACATCAATACCATCAACGCCCACGCTGCCCTTGCTCGGCGTCACCAACCCCAGGATCATCCGCGCTACCGTAGTCTTGCCCGATCCCGACTCGCCCACCAACCCCAGCGTTTCGCCCGCCTCAATTGAGAACGAAACGTCCTCTACCACCGCCTTCAATTCGGTGCGCAATCCCCTTCGCCGTGGATAGCTCTTCCAAACCGAATTGACCTCCACCAGCGCCATTCCCAAATGGTACATGCGCCAAAGAGCCTTCAGTCCAAAGCTTCTAGCAAGGAATGGCCTGTCATCCCGAGCGAGCGTATTCATCGGAGTCGAAAGGCTGCATTTGCGATGCTGACTTCAAGCCCGCCAATGCGAATCAAATGCGGCGAACTCCTGACTCGCAACCCGCCATCACTTTTCATGTGCATCCAATCCTGAACGGGTATAATTCCCGCACCCCAGCGCGATCTGCAATTCCACGCACGCAGATTTCGGTTGGCACAATCTACTGAGAACAAGGACCTCCCCATGTCCACGAATGGCTTCACGTTTGCAAACCCTACCTACACTGCCGACGATTTTTTCACCTACAGCGCCGGCCAGATCGAAGCCGACGCCAGTCTTCAGGCTAGCCAGGTCATCGAGCCCATTCCCGCGCCCCGTGTTCAACCGCCCGTCTTCGATCTCAGTGCCGTTCTGCCCGATGCAATCCCGCAGATTCAATCCGCGCAACAACTCGTCTTTCATTGCGTCGGAGACACGGGCGGCATCGTCAAGCCTGATCCGCAGCTCGCCGTAGCCGACGCTATGGCTGCCGACCTCGCCGGCAAAACCTACTCCACCGGCCTTCCCGCCTTCTTCTATCACCTCGGCGATGTGGTCTACTACTTCGGCCAGGAAGAGTACTACCCCGAACAGTTTTATGATCCCTATCGCAACTACGACGCGCCCATCTTCGCCATTCCCGGAAATCACGACGGCGTTATGTACAAGAAGGAACCGGTCAGCTATTCCCTGCAGCCATTCGTTGACAACTTCTGCACCGCCTTGCCGCAGGCCGCTGTTCCCAGCTTTTCTCGCACCACCATGATTCAGCCCGGCGTCTACTTCGTGCTCACCGCGCCTTTCGTTCGCGTCATCGGTCTTTACTCGAACACAGGCGAAAGCGTCGGCGTCCTCAGCAACGCTAAAATCGGCGACGATCAAATCACGTTTCTCAATCAGCAGTTAGCCGCCGCTCTCGCCGCGCGCCTGGCCGATTCGCAGAACGAGAACCCGCAAGCCCTCATCCTTACCGTGCATCATCCGCCCTTCACGGGCAGCAGCCAGCACTTCCCCAGCGCCGCAATGCTCGCGCAAATTGATACCTGTTGCAACACCGCGGGCATCTGGCCCGACCTCGTCCTCAGCGGTCACGCCCATCTTTACGAGCGATACACCCGCGTCATGAAAGCCGATGGCCGTCAGATTCCGTATGTCGTCGCCGGCAACGGCGGCTATTACAACCTCTCCACCATGAAGACAAACGCTGCCGGCGAAAAACCAACGCCTGGCCAGCAATCCGAGCCCGACGGCCAGGGCAACACCATCAATCTCGATCAATTCAACGACACCGACTTCGGATTCCTCCGCATCACAGCCAACCCCACCACCCTCCTCGTCGAGTCCCTCGGCGTCAGCCAGTCCGCCCCCGCATCTCTGGACGCCGTCCTTGATCGCTTCACCGTCAACCTCGCCGACCACATGGTCACCAGCCTCACCGGCGCCGAAGCCACAACCCAGGCCGAAGCCAGTGCCACCTCCATCCCCTCTAACGATTCGCTCGGCGGCTAACCGCGTCCAGGAAGAGTCTGCCCGCCTCGGAGACGCCGGGTTTGACAGAGTCGTCAGCGGTTATGTTGTCATGTCCTTTAATCCGGTGGGCCCGCGTCAACTATATGGAAATTAGCGTTGACACGCCTCGAGATTTGCGGGTACCGTGAGTTATCCGAGTTGCCGGAAATCAGGAGGCTTGGGCGATGGTAACTGGTGAGCCGGGTGCATCCGTAACGCAAGAGGCTATTCAGTTCGCGGGCGGCGATAGCGCGAGCCTTTTCTTCTCCGGGCCGCCACAAGCTTTGAGCGGCAACATTCCCCTCGTCAACAACGGTGTCGAAAAACAGAAGATCAGGACGATCGGCGTTGCCGCGGAAAGCCTTCAGGGTCCCGCCAGCCTCCCGCTGACGGAGATTCCGTTTTACGCGAAGTTATATCCCGGTCAACAAGCCAGTGTTACCGGAATGATCGCTTTGGACGCGACAACCCGCCCAGGCAAGTATGAATTCCAACTGACGCTGGGTGGCAAGACATTGCCCGCTACCGCGCAGGTGGCCGAGGTAGTGGACTTCCGCATTACTCCGGGCAGCATTACCATTCTCGCCGGCAGTTCCAAGACCTATACTCGCCGATTTGTCATCGAGAATGCAGGCAACGTCGATCTTCCTACCGGCTCGAAATGTGAATGTCCGATCTTTGATTCTTTCGATCTGATAACTGGTCTTTTGACTGGACTGCACAAGGCAGACAGAACGTCAGCAGAGACGATGGTGAAGGGCTTTCTTAACGAATGGGCCGACCTGCAGGTGGGAACCTTGGTAATCCATCGTTCGCCGGTGACCCTGCATCCGGGCGACAAGACCACCCAAGATGTGGACTTCAAATTGCCCGACGGCCTGAAGCCGTTGCGGCATTACTATGCGAACTTGCAACTCTACAACGCGATTCTCGGCGTGGACATTTACACCACAGCCAAAGCGTAGTCGGGGTTGACTCAAGAATCACACCGAAATATGGAGGGCTGACAGATGAGCAAGGGCGGTGGCGGCGTCAATATTCCAAGCAACTACACAATCGGGCTGGGCAGCACCAGCACTCCTCTTCAGGTGGATGTGGACATTGACAAGATCGCGCCGGTCACGGTGAACTCCAACCTGGCGATCACGCAGCCAATCGTTTCACAATCCACGAGCACCAGCACTTCGAACGCTACCACGAATTCCACCGCGAATGTGGACCTCAAGCTTGAGCCGCTCTCGGTAGACCTGAAGGTTGAACCGCTCTCGGTCACCAGCGATTCCAAGTCGCTGATCGATCTCAAGCCGGTGGTGGTCGACTCGTGCCAGACCATCAAGCTGGCTCCGCTGCCCCCCATCCACATGGAGCAGCCTTATTCGCAGCATTTCGGTATCACGTACATGGGGATGGAACTCTTTGGATTCACAATGTCGGGCAAGTCTGAACTCCGGCTGCATAGCCCCAGGACTGCCCACTCGTGTGGATCCGATGAGCACGAAAGCGAAGCGGAATACACGAGACCCGATGCAGCCCCTAGCCAGGGAAATACGCGTTCCGCAGGGGGACTCCGCGTCCGTGTGAGCGATGACCTCTAATCGCAGGGATGTGCGCACACTTGCGGGGAACGAAAGAATCGACAGAACAGGCAAGCATTATCGGCCACCTAACATGCAAACAGCGGAGAAGTCTCGACGAGATACTTCTCAGACAGAAGGTTAAAGATGCACTCACATCGCCATCGCCAATCGAGCCAGTCCACTCCGACCCAGGGACCGGCGTGGTTCTACGGGTATTGTCACGACACCAACCAGATGAAGATGATGACGTATCCGGACTACGTCAATAACATGCAGACCGGCTTTTCCAATTTGTACAACGCCATTCCATCAATGCCCCAGCCGTACCCGGGTAGTACGCAGACCGCGCCTGATTACAGCAGGCGGAAGCCACGTGGCGGTTGCCACGAGCACCGCGAACCCGATTGCGATTGTGACTGCGACGATGACTGCGGGTGTGAGTGCGAGTGTCACGTCCGCTGCGCGGACACCGTCGAGTATGCTCGCTGCGGCGAGGTGCGGCAGATTCCAATCACGTTTGAAAACGATACGCGGCGCGATCGTGATGTCGCGTTGACATTAGGGGCGTTTGCAACCAAGTCAGGCCAGGAGGTTGGGTGGCAAACCTCGCTGTCCGATACTAAGTTCACGCTGCCGGCCTGTGGTCACAAGACTGTCACGTTGACCGTTCCCGTGCAGTGCGGGAATTCGGATCCCGCCGGCAACAATTCGCCAACCGGGATAGGAACTGGCGGTCAAGTGGATTCGTGCAAAGTGGCTTACGCCACGCTCAGCGCGGAGGGCTGCCGTATTCGGCCCCTGGTCATAGCGGTCGCGGTGGTTCCCAATCATTGCGGCGCGCATCATGCGGATTGCGGCTGCGGTTGCTGCTGAACTACCTTCATCGGCGCGTGGCACGAATTATGCGGTACTCCCACGCGCCGCTCCGCATCTGTTCATAGACGCCCGACCCCGGTACAGCGAGGAAGTTGTCGATCATCTCGCTGTGGCCGCCAAATGCCTGGGCCCGCGTTGCCGCAATAGCATCGCAGGACGCCAGAACATTCGCGGTGATGTCGCGTTCGTTTTCAATCTTCAACCCGAGCGCGGGCAGAAGCACTCTAACCTCCATCCATCGTTCAACGGGCAGCAGGTCGGTATAGAGGAATCTGCCCTCCGGCTCCAGCACGCGCCGCACTTCCGCATAGAACGCCCGCAGATTCGGATAAGTATGCGATGACTCGACGTTGGTCACAACCTGAAACGCTGCGTCGTCGAAGGGCAGGTGTTCCGCATCGCCAACTTCAAATCGCGCGCCGTGCTGGTGAGTCTTCCGACAGAAAGCGACGGCCTCTGGGGCAAGATCGACCCCAACCGCTTCTGCGCCAAAGGTCTCGGCCATCAGCGCGACATTTCCGCCCCGGCCGCATCCCACGTCGAGCACGCGCCTGTTCTGCAACTCCGCATCGCCGACCAGTTCGAATGCCAGGCGCACTGAATTGCGGTTGAAAACGCGATCGGGCACCTCGAATCGAGCCTCGTCTCCTAGGCCCAGGCTGACATAGCCGTAGTTGAGAAAGAAGGACGCGCCGCCGACGCCCGACTGCTCCAAACGCCGCGATACATCGTTATAGAACTCGCGGTGGGTCTGCTTGGCGGCAACATCGATCGCGCTTCCGAGAAGCCCAGGTTGCGGAGTTGCAGAAATCGCCGAGACAGAGAGATCTGCGGGCAAAGGTTCCGCTCCAGCGGCGCCTCCCGCCTTTGCCGTATCGACTACCACTGCGAGTTCAGCGACTGTCGGAGCCTGGAATAGTTTGAGCACGGGTAATTCAATCTGAAAGCGATCGCAGATCTCCGAAGCAAGTTGCGCGGCGAGAAGCGAGTGTCCGCCAAGATCGAAAAACCGGTCGTGAATTCCCACGCAATCCAGGCCCAACTGCGAAGCCCAGATCTCCGCCAGCGTTCGCTCCGTGTCCGTTCTGGGCTCCTGGTAGGCGGCCGTAAGATTCGGACGCGGATGCCGCTCGCCTCCAGAGCTTTTGCTGGCCGACGAATCGGAGTGCTGCACCCAATCCTTCAATCGTTCTTCAAGATTCACGGCGACCAGCACCCGCGATTGCAGAGGCAACTTGAGAATCCTGAGAAATACATCGCCGCCCTCCGCAGGATTGATGGCCAGCGGCAGGCTGGCGCTCTGCGCTTCAGCGGCGTTGTCCCACGCGTCCCATTCGATGCTGAGCCAGTGAGTCCCCTTGCTGATCGCAAGAGTATCGAGAACTGCATTGGCTGCGGCATAAGTACCCAGCGCCAGTCCGCCAAGAACAGCCGAGATGGATGAGTGCAGCACCCAACGGCGCGGTTCCCGCCCGCGCATGGCGTCCATAGTGTGGAAGAGTCCGCGAAGCTTGGGTGAAAACTGAGCCTCGATCTGTTCGGGGCCGGTGTCCGCGACCGCCGCGAAAGCCGCAGCGTCGATCCTGGCTGCGCCGTGAATAAGTAGATCGATTTGACCGAAGTGCGCAATCGCTTCATCAACAGCCGAGCGCACCTCCGCTGCGCTGTTCAAATCAGCCTTGAGGACGATCACCTCATCCCGCTTCGCGCGCATCGCCGCCAGCCGCCTGTACAAGATTCGCTGCTCCGGAGAGATGGACGCGTCCTCGCTCCTGGCCGCCCACTGCGCAGATTCTCCCAGATTGCTGCGTCCCACCAGAACGAGCTTTGCCTGCATTTGATTGAAGACTGCCTCAGCCAAATGAAGCCCCATATGCCCGATTCCGCCCGTGATCAGCACCACCGGCTGCGGCGGCAGACCCTCAAATGTCCTGGAGGAGTTCGCCGCGATCGGAACGTAGCTTTCAATGTGCCTGAGGCCGTTGCGAAGACCCACGGTTGGATCGGGAACACCTGCGGCAAGCTCAGCCACCACCATCTCTGCGGCTGCGGGGCTATCATCCACATCCATGTGGGCGGTCCGAAGACCGGGGTATTCCTGCGGAATCACGCGGGCCGCCCCGATGATGAGAGCGCGATTCGGATCGAGTTCATCCTCGTCGGCGATCCTTACTGTGCCCCGGGCGACAAACAGCAGCGGCAGTGGACGCACGGTTTGCTGGCTGCTGAAAGCGCACGCGATCCGCATAGGCGCATACAACGCGAATGCAGAGGCCGTGTCGAGATCGGTGGTTTCGGGCGCCGTCGCGCCCCAGCAATAGACGATGCCGGCCAATCGTGGTTCAGTCGAGCAAACGAGTTGAGCCACGCGCCTGAGGTCTTCATTCACGCTGGGACCAATCACGTATTCCCGTTCACTCAAACATGCGAATTGTTCACCGCGCGATGCGAGTATGACGTTGCAGCCACTTGCATAAAGTCGAGCCGCGATTGCCGATCCGAGAGTGCCGGCTTGATCGAACAAAAGGATGCGTTGCCCAATCAGCTTGCTGGTGTCGGCATTGCTCAATGGCGATTGCTTCCATTGTGATTCGTAGAGCCATTTGGATGTGTCGCGCACATCGGGCATTTCAGATGCATTTTCTGGCTGTTTGCCCACCCAGTAACTTTGGCGTTCAAACGGGTAAGTTGGGAGACTCACGCGCGAACCTGGCTCATTCCGATGGAAACCGCTCCAATCAATTGAGACGCCGCTCGACCAAAGAGCGCCAAGGGATGTGGCGATCTCCTCGGTATCCGCGCGGCGGCCATCTGGTCCGGGTAGCGAGGTAAGACAAAGCCCGGGTAATTCCATCTGGCGCAGTGTTTCACTGGCAAACGTTGTGAGTGCATTGCCCGGTCCTGCTTCGAGAAAGATCGCATCCTTTCCGGCAGGGCTCTTTGGTCCGATCAGAGTTTTGAAACCATCGGCGAATCGCACCGAACGGCGCAATTGAGTGACCCAGTAGTGCGGCTTCGTCACCTCCGCATCTGCCCAGTTGCCAGTGAGCGTCGATGCGAAAGGCTTCGTGGGTTTAGATAGCGTTATCCGCGATACGATGCTTTCAAACTCCCCCAAGATGGGATCCATCATGGACGAGTGAAACGCATGCGAGGTGTGCAGTCTGCGACTTGCAATGGACCCCTTGGTCAGATCGGCCTCTACCTTTGCCATATCGTCGTCAGGACCGGAGAGAACGCAAAACCCCGGCGCATTCATGGCGGCGATGGATACTGAATCACTTACAAATCGCTCGACGGATGAAGCATTACTCATGACCGCCAGCATGGAACCACGTGGCAAGGCGGAGATAAGCTGACCACGGCAAGCAATGATATAGAGCGCATCTTCGAGGGTCATTACACCCGCGAGCACCGCCGCGACGTATTCGCCCACGCTGTGGCCGATCATCGCTGCGGGCTGAACTCCCCAAGACATCCAGAGTTGCGAGAGTGCGTAGCCGATTGTGAAGAGCGCGGGCTGGGCCCACTTGGTATCACGAAGCGCCTCGACTGCGTCCTTGCGGCGGCTGGGCGCAGGGAAGAGAAGCCGACGAAGATCGAACCCGACCGCGGGCTTGAGAATCCGCGCACAGCGATCGATGTTGCGCCGAAACAGTGGCTCTGACTTGTACAGGCCGCCCGCCATGCCGGGATACTGCGACCCCTGCCCGGAGAACATGAAGACGACGGGCCGATCGACAACCGCCTGCACCGCAGGAAATCTTTCAGGATTCCGCAAGAGAGCTATGGCGCGAGCTGCATCCTGGCCCTCGATTGGAATGGCGCGCCGATATTTAAACGGCCGGCGTCCGACGTGAAGCGTATACGCCGCGTCGGCAAGATCTATCTCCGGGTGTTTTTCTAAGTGTGTCGCCAGCCGATTCGAAACTTCAGCGAGCGCAGATTCGCTGCGCGCCGAAAGCGAGAGTACCTGCTGGGTTCTTTTTTCTTCGCGCTCGGTTCGTTGCGGAGCTTCTTCGAGAACGATGTGCGCATTCGTGCCACCCACTCCGAAAGAACTGACGCCGGCGCGGCGGGGTGTCCCATTTCTCTCCCACGGAATGAGCTGGGTCGCGACATAGAAAGGGCTCGACGCAAGATCGATTGCGGGGTTGGGCGCGGTGTAGTGAACTGTCGGCACGATGGCTTTATGTTCCATCGAGAGCACCGTCTTCATCAGCCCCGCGATTCCGGCCGCGCAGGATAGGTGGCCGAAATTCGATTTCACCGAGCCAATGCCGCAATACCCGCTGCGCTCACTGCTGGCTCGAAACACTTCAGTCAGGGCGGACAGTTCGATGGGATCGCCAAGAATCGTGCCGGTGCCATGTGCCTCAATATATCCAAACGATTCCGCAGAAACGCCTGCCATGGCGTGTGCCGCGCGAATCGCAGCTGCCTGTCCGCGCGTGCTCGGCGCGGTATAGCCCACTTTGTCGCTGCCATCGTTGTTCAATCCCGCGCCCAATATCACGGCGCGGATGTTGTCACAATCATGCAGCGCATCAGCAAGCCTCTTCAGCACGATGAGGCCAACGCCGCTGCCCACGATAGTTCCCTGCGCGTTGGCGTCGAAAGGCCGACAGTGGCCATCGGGCGACAAGATGGAGCCGGGAACGTAAAAGTAGCCCGCGCGTTGCGGAACGCGCACCGTCACTCCGCCTGCCAATGCCATGTCGCATCGGCGAGCCTGCAGGCTTTCACAAGCAAGCGACACCGCAACCAGCGAGGTGGAGCAGGTGGTTTGCACCACTACGCTAGGCCCGCGCAGATTCAATCGATACGACACTTGCGTGCAAAGATGATCTTTGTCGTTGGTCACCATCAGTTGCATGCCATCGACATACTTGAGCGCTTCGAGATTTTGATAGAGGTGATACAGATAGGTGCTGAGCTCTGATCCGCCAAAAACGCCGATCGGGCCGGAAACCTGCGCCGGATCATAGCCGGCGTCCTCAAGCGCCTCCCACGCAGTCTCGAGAAAGAGGCGGTGTTGCGGGTCGGTCAACGTCGCATCACGCGCTGAAAATCCAAAGAACTGCGCATCGAATTGATCCACGCCATCCAGCACCGGCGACGCATTCACATAGCCTGGAAGCCTGGAGATTTGCTCAGGAATCCCGGCGGCCTTGATCTCCTCCTGCGAAAGAATAGAGATGGATTCCACGCCTTCCGCGAGATTGTTCCAGAACTGGTCCAGATCGTTTGCACCAGGGAAACGCCCTCGCATACCGATGATGGCGATAGGCTCAGCCGTGCTGGCGGGCTCACCTGCATGGCCCTTTCCGTTCCGACTGGACGCGCTGGAAGCCATGATCAACCCTCAGAGGGCGAGGCGTTGACCACATGTGGGGTTGCCTTTGCCACGATGCGAAGATTGACTTCGATGCGAAATGCATCCCCTCCGCTGATGAAGAGTGTGCAGCTGTAAGTCACTTCCTCCTGATACTGGGCCGGTACCAGACGAAGCGAGAGGCGAACCTTCTGTTCCTGGCCGGGCGCCAATTCAACGACAGGTGGAGTTATCTCCAATTCAGGTGTAAAAGCAGGTCCAGCGCCGTCGACGCGGCGAGCATTCGTAAATCTGAACAGCACGTTGCATTTTTCAGCCGATGTGTTGGCCACCGACAGTGAGGCAAATGCCACCTCTCCGCGAGGTGCCCTAAGTTCAACCACCACGGGAGCAATGCGCTCGGGTCTGTTGGCCAGATCCAACACGCTCTTGAAGTAGTCCCTCTCGTAGGTGGCGCGAATGTCGTTCAGGCCGTTAAGCAGATCGAAGTACAACTCGGTCATCTGTTGCAATTGTTGAGGGAACCGATTGGAGAGCTGTTCGACAGTCCCCTGCTGAACTTGCGCGGGGGTCTTTTCGCCGGAAGCTACCTGGTCGAGTTGCTCTCTATACGCCTTGAGAGCGCGATTATTGACCTTGCCCGCATACTCCGCAAGTTGTTCAAACCACCGCAATGGACTGTCCGCCTCAAAGCGCGGTGGCACCAACTCCGGCTCACCCAAATTGGCCGGGCGTGGCCCCGCTCCCTGCCGTGAATAAGACGCGGTCAAGTCCACGAGCCTGCTGAGGAAACGAGAACCGACTTCGGATAGGCGGTTCGTATACTGGGCTCCATTTGCCTGGATGAACTTGGGGAAATGCATCTGGAATACGGTCGGCTCCAGCTTTCCTTCAGACACGCGAATCAATGCCTGCTGATAAAGTTCAAGCGTAGCCGCAGCCTGCCCCGACGCTCGCGACAGGAAATTCGAATATGTGGATGACCAGTCTCCCGAGGAAGTCCCTTGAGAACGTTCTTCAGAAACCGTAGCGTGAGTAGCCACTGGCAAATCCCCTGTTACGATCGGTTACGGACATAGCCTATGGTGGAAAAGCCAAGTCCCGGGTGGACTTAGACTGCCATTTAGCCATATCCCAAGACGGCAAGTCAAATCAAATCTCGGTCATTCTTGTAGTGCCGGAACTCAAAAAGGGGAGCGAAAGTGGCGAGCGATGGGGAACCCAGCGTGTTCCCTATCGTGATCCGTATTCACATGACGAACTTCAATTCAAAGATGCAGATAGCAGAAGACGAGATCCACGTTTGGGTTGTTGCCATACAGGCTTCTGAGTCGCAGTGTGCGACCC